>Ga0187893_10003520_pt1 | contig 31587 bp, 23 predicted proteins | sample MA1701074metaG_FD_139574 | JGI IMG/M metagenome (GOLD analysis project Ga0187893, IMG submission 139574) | White microbial mat communities from a basaltic lava cave in the Kipuka Kanohina Cave System on the Island of Hawaii, USA - MA170107-4 metaG ...
CGTTCGCTCGCTGCCGCTTAAGAAAAATCGCTTCCTCATCCGCAGCCCAAAAGCGAGCGCGGACACGCCCCAACCGAGCAGGAGCAGCGTGGCGGGTTCTGGAATCTCGGCGGTTGGTCTCACGAGGTACGCGCCGATAAAGTCAAACCGCTGGTCGTAGTCCATGCGACAGCCTGAGAAGGTATTGACGCCGGTGAAGGTATTGAACCCTACCGTCGTACAGGCAACACGTCCGGCAATCCCGTTTTGGCTGATCGTGTTGAATGGTCGAGACACGCGGTTTGGGATCGTGGTGAGCGCCCAGCCCTCGTTGAAGGTGGTTTCGCCGGGGGTACCACTGACGCCTGTAATTCCGAAGAGGCTTTGCATCAATTGAACGAAGGCCAAGTGCCCAACACTGCCCGCCGTTGCGCTGTCGTCCACGCCGTCCCAACCACCGTTCGTATACATCGCTTCGATTTGAGGAAGCGTCGCGATTACGAATCCGTTTGCGAGGAAGCCACTCGCTCCACCCAGGATGTCATTCACCGAATGATTGGTAGACAACGTGAGATCCAGCCACTCAAGACCCGTGCCGGTATCGCGGGTGATCGAACCGGGGCCGTAAACCGGATCGCTGGCTGAGATCAGCGCCGCATGTGTCATCCCAGTCGCCAGAGTGACGACCAGACACCCAGTAGCTAGAAAAATCTGCATCGGCTGCCTCCTAAGAATCCATCTACATTTGGCCGGCAGTCAAACTTGCCGTCCTAAAGCCTGCCGACCACCCTTTAGCGCACTAATGAGAGCTTGAATCCGGAGTCAAGATAGGATGGAGAGAATGTAAAATGCGGCGGCAACCAGCTTCCTCTCTTCGCCACTTCCCTATTTCCGCACTTCGCAGAGAGCAATTCAATCAACCGTTAGTCCCATTCGGTACTGCGTAACCACGCGTCCCCATACTAGTACTTAGGAAGGCGGAGCAGCTCTTGTTCGGAACTTGAATCACATCCAGCACTTTCACTCTAAGAATTTTCCGTCAACTGGTTTATAATCAATCCGAATTCTTCAACATCTCTTGATGGAGATTTCCTCGGCACAAAACAGAAGGACGACTCCGTCGTAACGATCCCACTAGAAGTGCGCCGGAAGCACATGGCGATCTTCGGCAAATCCAGGCGGCAAAACCACGCTGATGCGGAAGATGATCATTGCCGACCTCCACGCCGGCGGCGTGCGGGTTGCGCGGCCAGCGCGGGAAGAGCGAGAAGGCCTCTACGTGTGATCATAGGTCGGCGTTCGGATAATATTTGCGGGTGAGTGCTGCCGATTGACTCTTGCCCAGACGCGAAACTAGAGTCTCATAAAACTGCTTACTTGTGGATTTGCGAACCAATTCCCCCAGCCGTGCCTCTTGCGCACGAAAGGCTTGCTCGGTCACGCGGTCCGGGTCAAGCTTCGACAATAGAGCCTGATGCAACTGCTCGCGGATCGCTGTGCAATCAGGATCGGCGGCGCGATTCACGAGCTCCCCAGGATCGCGGGCGAGATCGAACAGCAGCGGATCGTCACCGGTGAAGTAGAGATACTTCCAGTTCGCGCGCCGCACCATGAACGAGCCCGTGCAATTGCCGTGAGAGTGGCATTCACTGATCGCGACAGGCGGCGTCGATCCGAGCAGCGATTGCCCACGCAGACCCGCCGGAACCTTCACACCCGCCAACTCGAGGATCGTCGGCGTCAAATCGGCATGCGTGACCGGATCGTCCACCACCTTGCCTTTGGGCAGCCCCGGTCCAGCCAGAATCAGCGGCACGCGAGCGGCGCCCTCGAGCAGCGTGTTCTTCAGCCACAGCCCATGTTCGCCGAGCATCTCGCCGTGATCCGCCGTATAGATAAAGACGGTGTTTTCCGCCTGACCGGACTGCTCCAGACGGTTCCAGATCCGCCCCGCATACGCATCGATTTCGGAGACCCTGGCATAGTAAGCGGCGCGGGCGCGGCGAACCCGCGTATCCGGCATCGGCGTAGGGAACATCTGGTGGTGCCGGAGCATTTGAAAAACGCGATGCATTCGCTCCAGATGTTCGGGCGGTAACTCGGGCAAGGGCAGTTTCTCCTCCGGGTACCACGCAAGATACTCCGCCAATCCGCCGCTGCCCCAAGCCTTCGGCTGCTCGAGTCCGGCATAAAACATCCACGGGCTCTTTTGTTTTATGGCTTCGCCTTGAAAAAAGGCGAGGGCCCGATTGAGACGCTTCGCATCTCCGTGGGCTTGTTGGCGAACGCCACCGTCGATGGACTGGCCCGCGCCGGGACGGAAGCAAACGGGCCTGCGAAAGAGCGAAGTGATGTCCGGCTCGACTGCGTTCCCGTGTTCCGTGCCCTCTTCCACAAAGCCATAATCGCGGCCGGGCGTGAGGTCGAGCTTCCCGGTGGCCCAGCAGTAATAGCCAGCCTCCCGCAGCCGGTTAGCGAACGTCGGCGACCAGCCGTCGAAGGCAGTGGAATTGCAGTAAGAACCGGCATCGGAAGGATAGAGCCCGGTCATCATCCCGGCGCGCGATGGACAGCACACCGGAGAGCCGCAGTATGCATTGCGAAACAGCACGCCTCGCTCAGCCAGGCGATCCAGGTTTGGCGTGCGGACGATCGGATGGCCCGCCGCGCCCACAGCTCGTCCATCGTGCTGATCGGCGCAGACGAACACGAAGTTCGGGCGGCGGTTCTTTGGCGCTGCCACAGCAGCCGCGCCGGCCAGCAGCGATGTGAACTCACGCCGGGTTGGAAGGCTGGAACGATTCATCGCCGGATCAGCGCGGGTCGATCTTTCCGAACTCCCGCTGCATCCTTTCGATGCCCGCCTGCGCCGCATCGCCATCGTGCAACACGACGCGATAGCGGAACGCAAGCCGAGTCCCGCGGCGAATTGTCCAATCACCCTCGATGGGCTTGCTCTTGTCGCCCTTGGCGGTCCTCTTGAAACTGCCAGCGGCGAAGGGATTGGCCGAGTTCAATCCGTATCCACGCGCATGCCATTGCGTGGGATAGCGGAAGTTCGAAGGATGATCGAGGATCGCCACACCGCACGGCTTGCCGTTGCGGGTTGCCGAATAGTCGACCCAACGCGCCGGTTTGCCCCACAAGTTCGCCGTGCCCTTCTGTCCCTCGGAATTGAGCAGTGTCGCTCCGTGTTTCTCTTCAAATTCGGTGGTGAGGCGGATGGCCAAGCCCCCGTCATCGCTGTCGCCCATCACCAGATCGCGGTCTCGATCCGCCATGATCGCGATGGAAGCATCGATGAAGTGGCACTGCTCATTGCCCGAAAAGCGGAATTGCTCCTCGACATGGCCGATCACCACGCCATCAGCGGCCGTCAACTCGCCTAGCGCTGTGATCGTTGTCTTGTCCGCCGCCGGAGGCTTTGCAACCACGATTCGGCCGGTCGTCTTCTTGCCGGTGTTCTTGTCCACGCGCTCGCGCCAGAAGTCCGCGCCGCTCACATCACCGTGACCCCACCACATTCCGCGATGCCACGCATGATCGCTGTCCTCTCCCGGACGCGGTGGAACACCCCGAGACATCTCGATACCCGCCGGCGTGACCAGCGGATGAAGGTACGGCCGATCCCATTCGGCTGCGTAATGAAACGTGGTGAAAGGCTTCGAGCCAGCGAGCACGTGGATCTTCCCGGCTTCCTTGCGTAACGAGTATTTCCCAGTCTTTGCTTCGAGAGCGGTCACCAAGCCAGCCGCTCCGAGAACGGTAATTGCGCGTCGTCGATTCATGGCTTCCTCCTTGATCGCAGCAGATCCTTCCTCAGCGTCCGCTCAACACGTTCCATGCGACTTTCCATTTCGTTTCCCCACTCATCGGGCCTGTCTCCGATTTTACTCCGCGAAGCACTGGAAACCGCACTCACCATCTCTCGATCACTCCAAGACGAGTTGACTCTTGTTGCCAAACTACGCCGCCGGAACCCCGATCAACTCCGCCACTCGCCGGTACATCGTCTGAGTCAGCCGTGTCCGCTCGGACAGCGGCAGATCGATCGTCGGGATCGGCTCACCGATCTTGAGCGTCACGGTCCCCGGACGGATCAGTGCCGACCCAGTTGGTAGCACCTCCAACGACCCGAGCAACCCCATCGGCACCACGGGTACGCCAGCCTTGATCGCAATGTAGGCCGCGCCATCCTTGAACGGATCGAGGTCTCCCATGGTTCGCCCCGCCTCAGGGAACAGCAGGATCGAAATCCCCTTTTGCTGAATCGTCCTCGCGGCCGCCGCCATCGACTTCAGCGACTCTCGCGGATTGTCGTAGTGGACCGGCAAGTGTCCCGCCCGCCGCAGATGGAACCCGATCACAGGCCAGTAGAAAACGCTGTTCTTGGCCAGAAACCGGAACTGTACGTCCACTAACGGGAGTACGATCGGGGAATCCAAGTAACTGCGGTGGTTGGACACCAGCACATAGCTTCCCCCTGGCGGAATATTCCCCGCTCCCTCCACCCTGATCTTTACACCGCAGGCCCATAACAGCCACCGTGCCCAAGCACGGGAGATCGCATGCTGCGTCCGGCCGGTCTTTGAGAAAAAGGAGACGAATACACTAGCTGTGCCGAGGATGACGGTCGCAAGTAGAATACCGGGGTAAGAAATGAGCAGGTTGCGAAGGAAAAGTAGCATCTTTCCAATAAGTTACCTCGTGATCTCGTGGCGCGCGTTCCTTGACTTTGGACCCTCCCGGACGCTACGCTATTGTAACACCCGTACCCCGAGGCAGCTTCGCTTGATCGCCCCTTTGATCGACGCCACCCAGGTCTTCCGCGAGAACGAAATCCTGCTTACAGGCGCCAATGGATTCGTCGGTAAAGTCACCCTCGGAATGATTGCCGATCGTTTCCCCGACCTCAAACACCTCCACATCCTGGTCCGTGGTAAGCAGGGCGCGTCGCCGCGCGAGCGCTTCGAAAGGGACGTTCTGGGGTCGCCATCGCTCAAGCCCATCGTCGAGCGTGGTGACCCGAAACTTTGGTCGGAAAGGGTAACGATCCACGCGGGTGATATCGCGAGTCCGCTCTGTGGCCTGTCCGAAGAGGCTATCGAGCAACTGAAGGGCCGCGTTTCCATGGTGATCAACATTGCGGGCCTGGTGGAGTTCTTCGCGCCGGTAGACGAGTCGTTTCAATCCAACGTGGACGGAGTCGAGCAGGTTCTTGCGCTGTGCCGGCGCCTGGGCGCCAAGCTCGTTCATGTCTCGACCTGTTTCGTTTGCGGCGAATCCGATGGTCTCGTCGAAGAGGACGAGCCGATTGTTGGTTTCTACCCGCGCCGAAAGGGTCCCGAAGATCAAGCTTTCCGCGCTCAAGACGAAATCCGGTTCATGCGCGACCGGATCGCCGAAGTCTATCGCAGTGCGGCCCGCCGTCCCCGCGAAACCGCGAAGGAAACGGCGCAGCGCCTCATCGATCTCGGCAAACAGCGCGCCGCACAGTGGGGCTGGGTAAACACGTACACATATAGTAAGAGCCTGGGCGAACAGCTTATCGCCGCTGGAGACAATCTTGATTGGACTATCGTGCGCCCCGCAATCGTCGAAGCCGCACTCGAATTCCCGTTCCCGGGCTGGGTGGAAGGCGGCCGCACGGCAGCGCCTTTGGTCATGATGGCCATGAGCGGGCTTCGCCATTGGCCGCTACGAGCAGACGCTCCCATGGAAGTGGTGCCCGTTGATCAGGTTGCCTCGGCTATCCTTACGGCCACGACGCTCCTGGCGCAAGGCAAGGCACAGCCTGTTTATCACGTCTCCACCGCGGACCGGAATGCAGTTCCGCTGAGGAAGATCGTCGAGTGGATGTACGACGACTACTGCAAGCTGAAACATCGTCCTCGGGCACTCATGCCGGGCGTCCGCATTCTCACGCCTGCCAAAGCAAAGGAGCGCGGCGCGAAACTCGCCCAGCGTTTGGACAATCTGCACTGGGCGGCTGTCGCATGCCGGCAACTGGCGCAACGATCCCGTCTGCCAGGACGCCGGTTCTTCGGAAGGCTCGCGACCAAGTTACGCATGCTCAATCTGCAAGTGAACATCCGCGAGCAGGCACTCGAGCTCTACCAGCCCTTCACTCACGACAACCGCTTCATCTTCGAAGCCGAAAACATGCGGCAGGCCAACGCCTTGTTGTCCGAGGCAGACCGTGCGAAACTCCCTTGGATCCCCGAGAAGATCGATTGGAAGCGCTACTGGTCCGAGCACGAGGTGAAGGGAATTCGCCAGTGGGTGGAAGCCGAAGCTACCAAAGGCCGCACTTTTAAGGTATGAGGATTCTGGATGCCGGCACCGGTCACCACTCCTGAGCACGCTCCCGCCTCGCCCGCGACGCTTGAGGCGCAAATCGTGGAATTGGTGCGCGAGATTCTGATCGAACAGGGCAAAGATCGAGTCGCGCGCAGCGTCACGGCGAGGTCCAGCTTCCAGAAGGATCTTGGTCTCGCGAGCCTTGACTTAGTGGAGCTCGTGGTCCGCTGTGAGGCAAAGCTCGAAATCGAAGTTACCGATGAAATCGCCGAACAGGGCGACACTCCCGCCGCGTGGGCCAAGGCGATCCGCGAAGGCAGCGAGGACAAAGGCGCGCAGTCAGTCTATCGGATCGTGCCACCTTCCGGGGAGCCGGTCGCGATTCCCGAACACGCCACGACGCTTACCGAGGTGCTTGCCTTCCACGCCGAACGTTCGCACGGCCGCGTCCACATTCATTTGCTCGAAGAAGGCTCGGGCCGAGGCATTACTTGCGATCAACTGCTGGAAGCCTCGACTCGCGTGGCTCGGGGCTTGATCTCGCTGGGACTCTGCCGCAACGACACAGTGGCGATCCTGCTGCCCACGGGCTCGGATTTCGTCGAGGCGTTCTTCGGGGTGATGCTGGCCGGCGGCATCGCAGTCCCGGTGTATCCGCCTGCGAATCTGAACCGCTTGGAGGAATACATCGCGCGACAGATTCACATTCTGGGGAGCGCGGGCATCCGGTTCCTGGTGAGCTTTGATCGCGCCCGGCAACTCAGCCGCTTGCTGCGCGTTCATCTGCCTTCGCTGATCGAAGTCACAACCGTGCCCGAGTTGAAAGACTACGGCATGCGAACCTCGGCGCGCCTCCCGAATCCTTCGAGTACGGCGCTGATTCAATATACTTCCGGCACTACTGATTCGCCCAGGGGCGCCGCGCTCACCCACGAAGGAATCCTCACCAATATCCGCGCCATTGGCACGGCCGTGAGCGCCGGCCCCAACGATGCAGTCGTGAGCTGGCTTCCCCTTTCGAGCGATCTCGGCCTGGTCGGCTGCTGGCTGTTCAGTCTCTACCACGGCACGCCACTTACGCTGCTCTCGCCGCAGGAGTTTCTCGAACGGCCCGAAAGCTGGTTCTGGGCCATCCACGACTCGCGTGGAACCCTCTCCGCGGCGCCCAATTTCGCCTACGAGCTCTGTGCGCGGCGCGTGCCGATGTGGACACTGGATGGGATCGATCTATCCTCGTGGCGCGTGGCGGTGAACGCAGGTGAGGCCGTGAGCCCAGCTACGGTCGAACGCTTCACACGGCGCTTCGCGCCGGTTGGATTTCGCGCCGAAGCGGTGACGCCGGCCTACGGGCTTGCCGAGAATTCCGTCGCGCTCACGTTTCCCCCGGCTGGCCGGGGACCAATATTGCACAATGGCGTCTATAGTGTAGGTGCTCCACTGCCAGGTCACGAAGTGCGTATCGTGGATGACGCGGGTCACGATCATTCCGAAGGCGAAACCGGACGGTTGTGGTTCCGCGGCCCCTCGCGGTGCGGCGGCTATTTCAACAACGAAAAAGCTACCGCCGAAGCCATGCGTGACGGCTGGATGGAGTCGGGTGATCTCGCTTTCTGCCGGGGCGGTGAGATCTACATCACAGGACGGACCAAGGACGTGATCCTGCGGGAGGGCCGATCCATCGCGCCGGAGCCGATCGAATCCGCGGTTAGTCGAGTTTCCGGTGTCGTAGCGAATTCCGTTGCGGTGATTGGACTTCCCGGTGAAGGAACCGAACGGATTGCCGTGATCGCTGAAACGGACGCGCAGGGAGTTCGCAATCTCGCGCGTGTCGAGGCGTCCATCCGGAATGCCGTGGCAGGCACTCTCGGGTTTACGCCGGATGAGATTCGTCTGATCCCGGAAGACACGCTTCCCAAAACCAGTAACGGCAAGATTCGCCGATCGGAAACAAAGCGCCTTTTCACCCAAGGAACTCTCGGACGGGAAGCTGGCTCGCCCGCCCTGCAGATGGCGAGCCTGTGGTGGCAAAACATCGGAGCACTTGCAGGTCGCGGAATCTCGCGCATGAAGCGCACGGCGCGGGGAGCAGTGCAAACAGGAGTCGCGCGCGCCGCCGCCCGTTTCTACCGCCTCTCCGGCACACGCGCCGGCGCGCAGAGAGGCGCGCGCGCCGTGCTCTCGATCCTCGGCCGCAGGCCAACGCCGGAAGGCACTCAGATGCGTGGACCGGCGGTGATTGTCTCGAATCGATCCAACCTTCTCGACGCGCTGAGCGTGGTCTCACTCGTCGAGAACGAAGCCGTGCTGGCTGGCTCGGAAGCCTTGCTCGGACTCCCAACCTGGGCAGCGCGATTGCTCGATCCGCTGGTCGCCACCTCGCGGCAGCAGATCGAGAACGAGCTCCGCGCGGGCAAGACCATCCTGCTGTTCCCGGAAGCGCCTCTCGGAACCCCCGTCGCACGCTGCCGGTATCGCCTCAACGCCATCGAAGCCGCCATCGCCACCGGCCATCCGCTGGTCCCGTTCGGCATGCAGATCATCCGAAACAAGCTGTTCTTCCGCCTCAACTCTCCCATTGCGACTCAAGGCACCACCGCGCGTGAGTTGCGGAACAGGGTTAGGCAAGCCATCCGCGAAATCTATGCCTGAGTTGAGTACCGCCCTGCTCGGGCGCATAGCCGTCTGCTTTGCCCTGGGCTCGATTCCGTTCGCTGTGGTGTCGATGTGGGGCACCGGCGTCGATATTACGACATTCGGGTCAGGCAATCCTGGATTCAACAATGTCCTGCGCTACAGCAAGGTCCGGGCTATCTTTTGTCTGATCGGGGACGTTGGTAAGGGGCTTCTCGCGACGTGGCTGTTCGCGCGGCCCGGCGTGATCGGGGTCGAGGAGTGGCTGTTTGGAATGGCGGCTGTGATCGGCCATTGCTTCTCGCCTTGGTTGAAGTTCAAAGGAGGGAAAGGCATCGCTACGGCCGCGGGCGTCATGCTCTACTTGTACCCCGTGATCCTGCTGCCATGCGTGATGGTCTATGTCGCGCTGCGCTTCATCGGCGGCAGGAAGCAGTGGAAGGAGCGCGGATTCATCGCTTCGATTTCCGCGTCGATCCTGTTCACGATTCTGCTCCTGAGCCGCGAGAGCATGCAAATGGCCGCTCTCGGAGTGGCGCTGCTGGCTTTCGTCGCCTGGCGCCACAAGAGAAACATACAAGTGCTGGCGGACCCCACCGCCTCTCACTGACTGATGGCCCAAAGGCTTGCTTTCTTTGACTTCGACGGAACGATCGTCTCCTCCAACGTCGTACATCAATACATCTGGTACACCCGGAAACGACCGATGTGGGATCGGCTGTGGCGAACGATTCGACTATTGGCGCGAGCGCCTAGGTGGAAACTCGCCGACCGCCGCTCGCGCGAGCGCTTCAATCATCTCTTCTACCGCGAATATGCGGGACTCAACCGTCGCTGGCTCGAAGGCCAGGCCGAGAGTCTATTCCGTGAGTTTCTCCAGCCCCGCATGTTCTCCGGTGTGCCCACGCTGGTGGAGCAGAATCGCCGCGAAGGCATTCGCCCAGTGCTGGTCACTGGCAGTCTCGACTTTGCGGTTGCGCCCGTGGTTCGTAGTCTTGGATTCGACGAAGTGTTGGCCAACTCACTCGAATTCAGGGACGACGTAGCGACGGGGCATCTGGTGCCCCCCGTTCTGGCAGGCGAAGAGAAGGTTCGGCAGATTCTGCGGCTGTGTGAACAGCACGGCATTTCCCCGGTCCTGTGCCGCGCCTATTCCGACGACACATCCGACTTACCAATGTTGGAGGCGGTGGGCCACCCGACTGCGGCCAATCCGAAGCCCGGCCTCCGAGTGATCGCCGCCTCTCGCGGTTGGCCGATCCTCGATCTACGGGGCACCGCATGAAACCGGTTCTGGTCACGGGTGCCACAGGATTCCTAGGCACGCATCTGGTAACACAGCTACGCGCGCGCGCCATTCCTGTGCGCGTGTTGTGCCGCAGCCGGTCGGCCTACGATGACCAGGCAGAGATCGAGATCGCACGTGGGGATGTGACATCGGCGGCGGATGTCGAACAAGCCATGGTCGGCGCAGAGGCTGTGTATCACCTGGCGGGCTTCGTTTCGCGCAATCCAGCCGACTCCGATATTCTGCACCGCGTGCACGTCGAAGGAACCCGGAATGTCCTCGAATCTTCCTTGCGATGCGGCGCACGGCGTGTGGTCGTTGCATCGTCCTCGGGAACGATCGCTGTTTCGCGCAAACCCATTCCTCACGATGAGTGGTCGCTGTACAAAGAGAAGGAAGTTGCCGGCTGGCCATACTACGTGTCGAAGATCGAAGAAGAAAAAGTCGCCTTCGAGTTTCATCACGAGCATCGGCTCGACGTAGTGGTGATCAATCCTTCGCTGCTGCTCGGGCCGGGTGACGAACGCGAATCCTCAACTGGCGACATCGTGGCGTTCCTCGAAGGTCAGATTTTCTCCTATCCCACTGGCGGTATGAGCTTCGTGGATGCCCGCGACTGCGCGGCGGGCGTGATCAACGCCATGGAAAAGGGCCGTGCTGGGGAGCGATATCTTCTCGGAGGCGAAAACTGGACCTTCCGCAGATTCATTCAAGAAGTTGCACGGATCGCCGGCAGGCGCCCTCCGATGATGAGCTCACCCACCTGGCTTTCGCTGGCAATGGCGCCTTTGCTGCGCAAAATCATGCCGGCCATCGGCGCTAAGTTCGATCTTGACGCAATCACAATTCAAATGGCGGGCATGTTCTGGTATTGCGATTCCTCCAAAGCGAGACGCGAGCTCGGATTCACCACGCGCGACCCTATCGAAACGCTGCGCGACACCGTTGCCGACATCCGTCGCCGCAAAGGGATCCCATGAAGACAGCGGCCATCGTCAATCCGCGCTCGGCCAGCGGTAGGACTGGACGTCTTTGGAATCAGCTTGCGGCGCGACTTGGCCCAGTCGACGTCCGGTTCACGAAGGCCCCCAACCACGCCACCGAATTGACGCGCGAGCTGGTGTCCGAGGGCTTCCAGCGCCTGATCTCGGTTGGCGGCGATGGCACAATCAACGAAATCGTCAACGGCTTGATCACCGGCGATCAGCCCGTCGCAAGCGATGTTTGCCTCGCTATCCTGCCACTCGGCACAGGCAGCGACTTCCAGAAGACGCTTGGTATCAGAACTCTGGACGAGGCCATCGCACTCCTGGAGTCCAGCCGGGAGCCTGCGCCGATGGATGTGGGTAAGGTTGTGCACCAGTCCCTCACCGGGCGAACCGCGACCCGATACTTTGCCAACCTCGTGAGTTTCGGCATGGGCGGAGAAGTCGCAGCGAAGGCCAAGAACGTTCTAAGTCCGCTGAGTGGTAAAGCGGCTTTCTTATGGGCGACCCTCGACGTTTTCTTCCGCTATCGCGCCAAGACGGTCACGGTGGAAGTAGATGGTAATCCCATCGGCAAGTTCACAGTGACGAATGTTGCCGTGGGCAACGGCCGGTTTCACGGAGGCGGCATGCATGTGTGCCCGCGCGGGCGCATTGATGACGGATTACTCGAAGTCACGGTGATCGATGCGCTTGGAATGTACGAGCTTGCTCGCGACATACGGATTCTCTACACGGACGACCTCTACGTCCATCCGAAAACGCACCATTGGCAGGGGCGCGTCGTGAAGGCGACATCGGAAGGGATTGTTTCGATTGAGGTGGACGGGGAACCACTAGGATTTTTGCCGGTCGAGATTAGCTTGCTATCCAGGCTGTTGCGAGTGCTATGCCCGGCACGCTAGTGGCAACGCTTTAGCGTGCAGCCGTGGGCTTGAGCCCCCGGTCCTCAGGGCGAGTTGAAACTCGCCCCAGCACGCTGAAGCGTGCGCCACGATCTAAAACGAGAGCTTCGCCCGCAACTGCATCACCCGCGGGTCACGCGCGTTCGTTACCAAACCGAATGTCGCGCCCCCTAGCTGCGCGCCGACCCCTTCAAACTGCGCATGGTTCAAAGTATTGAATGTTTCGAGCCCAACTTGCATCCGCACAGTCTCGCGCACGCGGATGTTCTTGTTGAGCGAAATGTCGAAATTGTTGATCCCTGGCCCGCGCACCGAATTCACGGGTGCAGTGCCGATCCCGAGCGGCCGCGTCACCTGCTGAAAGGCGGCCGTATTGAAGTATCGCGTCAGGCTCTGGCCACGTCCTTCATGCGGATTGCCGACCAGATCCGGCCGCTGACCGCCCGTGCCGCCGCCAAAATTAGCCACGTCACCGGCTTGCGTGACGTTCACAGGCAGTCCACTCTGGAAAGTGGTTATTCCAGAGAGTTGCCACCCGCCGAGGATCGCCGCCGCCGCGCCGCCCCGTCGCTTGAACCACGGAAACTCCCAAACATAGTTGAAGGTGAACATGTGCGTGCGGTCCAGGTCGATAAGGCCGAAGTCGAGGTTCTTGTTCCTGGAATCCAGCGGATTGCCTTCCACATGCCCCAGCGCCTTCGACCATGTGTAGGAAGCCTCGAACAAAAGTCCACGCGAGAACCGCCGCACCAAGCTTGCCTCCAGGCCGTGATACTTCGAAACAGCGGTGTTCTCGTTATAGGAGATGGTCCCATATCCAAGATAAGGACGGCGAAGATTGACGTTGCCCGTGCGATTGGGATCGCCCTGGTTCAACTGAATCCCTCGCGGCAGATGCGTTCCCCGCGTTCCCGAATAGCCGATCTCGAAGCTCGTGTTGGCGAGCAATTCCCGCTGAATGGTTAGGCTCCAGCTTTGCACTTGCGGCTGCTTGTTGAAAATGTCGAGTGAATTCACATTCGTCGGGAACAAGCGGCCCGCTCCGCCGGTTGGATTGCTCAAAGTCGCGTTCGCGACATTGACGGAGTTCACGAATGGCGGATTCAAATGACGGCCAACGTTGTTCGCCGTTCCCCAGAAGTAATTGACTCCATAGCCGCCGCGGATCACCGTTTTCGAAGCGGCATTGTATGCGAACCCGACACGCGGTCCGAACACATCTTTGTTGGTTTTCATCAACTGGCGGCCGATCGGCAAGCCCCGCCGGTCGCTGCCGGTGATCAATCCGTTGTTCGGATCGCCGGTGTTCGGGACAATCTGGCCATCCGCGAGCAGACGAGGAGCCCGGGCTGGGTCGTATAGGGAAGGGATGAACGCCGAAATCTTGTCGTTGAACGCTGCGCCGCCATTCGATCCGCTGATGAGGTAGTAGCGGAGGCCGGCGTTCAAGGTCAGCTTCTGCGTCACCTTGATATCGTCCTGAACGTAGTATTCGTTGTCCCATTGATGCACGTTCGTTCCGGGATCGGTGTCGTTTTCGGTGTATGTGAACGCGCGGCCGATCAGAAAATCGGCGAATGCATTGCCCGTGACGCCTCCGTTAAAATTGAACGCTCCCTGCTCGCTCGCATTGCTGATCTGGCCCTTGATATGGAGAATCATCTCACCGCCGAACTTGATGGTGTGGCGGCCATGGTTGATTGAGAAATCGTCCTTCCAGGTGTAGATCGGATTGTCGTTGTTCAGAATTTCGCCAGTCCCGAGGCCTGCAACGCCCTGAGCAAAGGTGATGTCGGGGATCCGGTTCAGAGCATTACTCGCGAAGGCTTCCGGAATCCTCAGACCGCTTGGCCGGAACCCGCCTTTGGGTGCATTCGAAATCTGATTGTAGGAGTATCCGAAGGTAAACAGGTTGACCATCGCCGGGGTAACCACTGTGGTCAGCTTGGTAGTCATGTTCTTGCCGGGTTTGCCGAACCGGTTCGGAAAAGTCGGCAGCGTTGAAGGCCCTGGTTTCTTGATGTCCTGATCCTGGAGCCATGTGTCCTGCGCGTAACGCGCGCTCCACATCCAGCTTGGCGAGAAGTTATGGTCCCAACGAAGTAACTCCTCGCGATACGTGGTGAACGAGCGCGTGTTGTGCACGAAGTTCTGCGCGCCGGAGCGGTTGGGCAGAGGATAGAATGCGTTGATCAGGGTTGTGGCGTTCGGATCTATCTGCGCCGCGGGAATCACATTACCGGGATACGGTGCACCGGCAGGGTCGCGGATGACGGCCCCTCCGGCGAAGTTCCCCACTCGCTGCACTGCAGTCGGGACCAACGCCGTATACACTCCCAAAGGTGGAGTCGTGAAACTGTCGATCTGCGGACCCACTCGCCGCGCAAACGAATGCGACCAGAAGAAGAAATCCTTTGTTCTGTCCGTGTTGTATTTGCCGGGCAGATAGAACGGTCCGCCGAATGTGTAGCCGAAGTTGTTCAGCCGGATTCCCTGACGGTCATTCGAGAAAAAGTTGCGCGCATCGAGTTTGTCGTTGCGGAAGTACTCGTATACATCGGCGTGAAACCGTTGCGTTCCGCCTCGCGTGACGATGTTTACGATCCCGTAGCCAAACCCGCCGGCGTCGGCCCCATAGTTGGATTTCTGCACCTTCACTTCCGCGATGGCTTCCATTGGCGGAAACAGATCGAGCCCACGATTGCCGCCCGTGTCCATCGCTACCGTCCCGTCGTAGGTGTACTTGTTCATGGAGATGCGCCCACCGTGCACACCCATCAGTGGATTGCCCTCCTGGCCCAAACCCATCTGCCGCCCAGTTTGCTGGCTGACTACACCAGTCCCGAGCGCGAGAAACTGCGTGAAGTTGCGGCCGTTGATCGGCACCTCGGTCACTTGCGTGCCCGTCACAATTGTCGATACCTCGCCGGTTTCGGTCTTGAGGACCGGAGCTTCGCCCACCACCGTAACCGTCTCGCTCACCGCGCCCACTTCAAGATTGAAGTTCACGCGCACGCCTGCACCAACATTGATCACGATGCCCTTGCGCTCGACGCTCTTGAATCCGGTTGCGGTGGCCTTTACATCGTAGAGGCCTGGCTGCAACGCGATCACCGTATACACGCCTTCCGCGTTAACCATGGCTGAGCGCGACTGTCCCGTCGACTGGCTGGTCACGGTCACCTCGGCGGTGGGAACAACCGCCTGAGACTGGTCGTACACGAAGCCCGTGATCGACCCCTGATTCGCCTCCTGCGCAATCAATCCCGCGGTAAGCGTCAAGAGAAATAGCACCCTTCGCATTGTCATGCGAACTACCATATGCTCTCCCTGCATCGGGAGTCAACCGCCTGCTACCATCGACATCCATGAGCCTGCCGAAAATCTGCATCCCGGATGATGCTCCGCCGGTGATGGGTCCCAGCGCGGCCTATCGCACTCTGCTCGAACGAACGACGCCGGTTTACTATGACTCGCTGCCGGGCGCCGAGGACCGGTTGATCGAACGCATCGGCGATGCCCGGATCGTGATCAACATCCGTTCTTCCTCCAAGTTCACAGCGCGGGTCTTCGACTCCTGCCCAAACCTGAAGATGCTGTCTCTTTGGGGCACCGGCACGGACAACGTCGACCTGATCTCGGCTGCGCGCGCCGGCATTACCGTCACCAACACCCCTGGCGTTGCGGCCATCGCCATAGCCGAGCATTGCCTGATGTTGATGTTGGCGGTGGCTCGCCGGATTCTCGAGGTGGACCGTCTGGTCCGCCAAGGGCAATGGCCGAGGGCACAAGTGGCCCAGATGCACGGTAAGACATTGGGCGTCATAGGACTGGGCGCGATCGGACGGCAGTTCGCCAAAGTCGCGGCGGGCATCGGCATGAACGTCATCTCCTGGACGATGCATCCGAAACCTGAGCTTGGCTTTCGCCATGTTGAACTGGACGAACTCTTCCGTGCGAGCGATGTGGTGAGTCTCCACCTGCGCCAGTCGCCTGAGACGATCAAATTCCTCACGCAGCGCCACTTCGATCTGATGAAGCCGAGTGCAATCTTCCTCAATACCGCCCGTGGCCCGATCGCCGAGGAATCGGCCTTAGTCGATGCTCTCCGTTCCCGGCGCATCGCGGGAGCCGGACTCGACGTCTTCGAAACCGAGCCTCTTGCCCCCGGACACCCCCTAACTCAACTGGATAACGTGGTGCTGACTCCCCACTCGGCAGGGGCTACGCCGGAAACACTGGAGGCGGGATTGCGGCTATCGATTGAGAACGTTTTCGACTGGCTAGCGGCCCGACCCAGCCATGTCGTCGCCGCGCCGTAGACAAGATCCTCGCCTTCGCTAAGAAACGACCCGGGCGTGCCGATAAAGGGTTATGACTGGCCTTGCCAGAACCCGACGGAATATTGGCAGTCTCCCCGGTTCGAAGCATGAAGTCTCTAAAAACGAAGTCTCTGTATGCTTTCCTGTTGCTCGCAACGCTGATTGCCGTTGGGGCTTTTATCCAGTACCGTTCGGTAGCTGATCAGGACTCCGACGCCCTCTCGATCAACCTTGCCGGGGCCCAACGTATGTTGTCGCAAAAGATGACTAAGGAGGCGTTGATCCTCAAGCCGGGCGCAGATACTTCCGCTCTCGAAGGCTCGTTGAAGCGATTCGAGAAAGTGCTTCGCGGGCTGGCGGATGGGGATGCCGAGCTCGCATTGCCCCCGTCGCATGATCCGGAAATTCGCAAGGGATTGTCGGATGTGGGCAAGCTATGGGAGCCTTTCCGGGAGGCGTTGCAGCAGACTCTCGAAAACCCCGACAGCAAAGAACAGAGGCTGAAGCCAGTCCTCGAAACCAACGTCGCTCTGCTTACTCAAATGGATCGCGTGGTTAAGCTATATGAGCGTGGCGCCAAGTCGAAGGTCAACCGGATGCTGCGGCTGCAAATCATGATAACAGCCGTGCTGATCGGGTTGCTCCTGCTGGGATGGGTAGCGGTGCTCAAAGGCGTGATTCGACCCCTGGCAGGGGCTGTCCATTATGTCGATGTGGTGTCACGCGGCAACCTTTCCGGAGAGTTGGAGCCCGGATACCTGGGCCGGGCCGACGAGATCGGCGTGCTGGCCAGAGCCATGCAGAAGATGTCGGTGAATCTGGGCCTGATGATTCGTGAGATTTCCGAGAAGACGAAGGTGTTGTCGCATGCATCCGAGCAGTTGCTGGCAAGTTCCGCGCAAATGACGTCCGGGTCCCGCAACGCTTCCGAGAAGGCGCACTCAGTTGCGGCTGCCGCAGAGCAGATGAGTCTCAATGTCACTTCGGTGGCGGTCTGGATGGAGCAGGCGACAACCAACCTGGCGCACGTCACATCCGCTACGCAACAGATGACCTTTACGATCGGAGAGATCGCTGGAAACTCCGGGAAGGCGCGGTGCATCACCGATGAAGCAACGCGCCACGCGTCCCGGATTACGGAACAGATCCATCAGCTTGGCCAGGCCGCAACGGAAATCGGAAGAGTAACGCAGACGATCAACAAGATATCCTCGCAGACGAATCTGCTTGCGCTCAACGCCACCATCGAAGCTGCCCGTGCCGGAGCGTCGGGTAAAGGATTTGGCGTAGTGGCCAACGAAATCAAGGCGCTGGCCCTGCAGGTGGCGGCCGCAACGGAGGATATCAAGACGCGAATCACGGCCATCCAGTCCTCGACGTCGAGCGGCATTACCGAGGTCGATAAGATTACACGGGTAATCAACGAAGTCAACGAAATTGTGGGCTCCATCGCGGCGGCGATTGAAGAACAAGCCGTAGTTACCAAAGAGATCGCCCAGAGTATCGGGGAAGCATCGCTGGGAGTAAAGGACGCGAACACGCGAATGGCGGAGACTTCACAGGTATCCCGCATCATCGCCAAGGATATTGTCGACGTGGACCAAGTTGCCTGCGAAATGGCAAGCGGTGGCGATTCCCTGCGCCTCAAAGCCACGGAGCTTTCGACCGTGGCCGAACAGCTTCGGTCGACCGTCTCCCGCCTTGTCACGTGAATTTCGGCCGATCCTAGCGCCGCGCGCCTGTGAGAAGCCGTGAAGAAATAATAGGCAACGAAGTCGGCGCAAGTGGCGCACTTATTGCGTCATTCGGCTTCAGGCGGGGAAATGTACAATACCCACAGATCGGACCGCGGGTGGCCGGGTACAGCGGGGCTGTATGCTGAAACCAACCTCGACGATTTCACGCTCACGGCTAACCACGGGGAACGTAAAGAACTGGTCGCCGGGTTCGAGGACTTCCGATGAGCCCGCAGGAATGCCATTGAGTTCTGCTTCTACCTTGCAGGGCGTGAAGCCCGTTGACCAGAAGTAGATCCCCGCGAAGAGCGTATCGCCACCGGATCTTAGGATTGCGCGGAACTCGGAGTCGACTGGCCGCCAGCTACCATCTACAGGCTCGTGCCAGCCGCGCCCGAGTTGGGATGCCGCCCAGGGTTCTCCTGGAAGTATGTAGTGGCGCGGTCCGGCCCCTTCTTCTACTCGACCCTTACGTGCCGTAAGTACGAAATACTGTGTTCCTTCTGCTTCTGTTGCCACGAGCGAAAACCCTGCCTGTGTAAGAATGGCGCTGACTTGAGGAAGCGAAAATGTCTCACCCATCCAGGTATCTTTTTCACGGGCGATATATGCAGGAGACTGGTCGCCGTTCAATTGGAACTTGAACACTCCACCGGCTCGGAGGATGCGCGACGCCTCTCGAACATAGTTTTCGATGACGGCGCGCGAGGGAATGTGCTGGAAAACGATATAGGAGAAGGCAAGATCGTAGCGGTTGTCTTCGAGAGGCATGAGATCTCCGCCTGAGCCTACGAGGAACCGGATGTTGGCAAAGGTTGCCAGCCTATGGCGCGCCTGAGCGATCATCCGGGGGGAGATGTCGATCGCTACCACTTCGCCGAAGTCTTCTGCAAACCATCGCGTCATCCGGCCCAAGCCGCAACCAATCTCGACAGCCCGGCACTCACGTGCCACCTTGCCTTCGAGAAGGATGGGCAGGTAGGGCCGGACCAACTGGTTATAGTTGGCAAGCCCCGAGCGATCGAAGCTCTCTTCGTCGGATTCCGAATCGCGACTATAGATGTAAGATTCGGCGTCTTCCAAGGCGCGGCGGTCCCAGTCCCGCCGCATCCGGTCGAGCCACGGACCTGTATCGCTCATTCCAGGAGTTGTTTGGCGATGGTGATCCGCTGCATGTTCGAGGTGCCTTCGTAGATACGCCCGATCTTGGCATCGCGGTAGAGTTTCTCGACAGGATAGTCCTTGGTAAAACCCACGCCGCCAAAGATTTCGATGGCGCGGCTGGCAATGGTTTCGGCGATCTGTGAGGCGAAATACTTCGCCATGGCGGCTTGGGTGACGAATGGCAATCCAGCAGCGCGCAAGCGGGCGGCATTGTAGACCAGCAGGCGCGCGGCTTCCAGTTCGGTGGCCATCTCGGCCAACTGGAGCTGAACAGCCTGGAACTCGGCGATCGCCTTACCGAACTGCTTGCGCTGTCTGGCATAGGCGATGGAGTGATCTAGCGCGCCACGGGCGAGTCCGGCCATCTGGCCCCCGATGGCGATGCGCCCTTCATTCAGCGTCTCTATGGCGATCTTGTAGCCTTTCCCGATTTCGCCGACGACGTTCCCAGCGGGGACACGGCAGTTGTCGAGGATCAACTCGCAAGTAGAGGAGGCGCGGATACCGAGCTTGTCCTCCTTGCGGCCGATCTGGAAACCAGGGACGTCGCGTTCTATCAGGAAGCAGGTAATGCCCTTGTAACCAGCCTCGGGAATCGCGTTCGCAAAGAGCAGGAACAGGCCGGCTTCGGCGGCATTGGTGATCCAAAGCTTCCGGCCGTTGAGAATCCAGGTGTCGCCTTCCAGCCGCGCCCGCGTTTGCAGGGCGAAGGCGTCCGATCCGGATCCCGCTTCCGAGAGAGCATAACTCGCAAGCATATTTTTGGCGAGGCGCGGCAGGTAGCGGCGCTGCTGGTTCTCATTGGCCCAACGCAGCAGCGCATTGATGACGAGCGTATTCTGGACATCGACGATGACCGCAGTCGTAGGATCGACGGCAGCAAGCTCTTCGATCGCGAGCACTGCTTGAAAAAACGACCCGCCCTGCCCGCCGTACTTGTCCGGAATCTCGATCCCCATCAATCCAATCTCGAATAGCTGCCGAAGCAAGTCGGGACGAAAGTGCCCCTGTTCATCCATTTCGCGGACGTGCGGGGCCACCTGCTCACGCGCGAACCGGCGCACGACGGCCTGGAACATGCGCTCTTCCTCGCTCAACTGCGTGAGCGGGCGCGCAGGCATCTCGTCGATAGAGGGAGGCGCGGTCATGGCTCTCAGTCTAGCAGTGCTTGACGCGTCTGTTGGCGTCAGGCGGGCTAGAAATACCGGCGCAAGTCCCAGAAGGCAAGTTGAGCATCGAGCATATAACGTCGCTTCTCTTCTCTGGTGAGATCCCGCCTTACCCTGCTTCTCGCCTCGTCTACCAACCGGTCCATCGAGGAAGGAGTCAGGTACACGGCGTCGTCGCTGCCTGCCGATGCCAGAGACGTTCCGTCACCATTAAAGGCCACCGTTCTCACCGCCTCGCGATGCGTAATGCGGATTGCTTCGCGCCAGGGCTGCCCCCGAAAGTCCTGGCGGTCGGTCCGTTCCCAGATGCGAGCCAATCGGTCCGCAGCCGCGGTTGCGATCCGCCAGCTCGACTTTTCAGGGCTGAAGACAGCCTGTCGCACAGAGGAGTCATGCGGCAGATCGGCAACCAACTCACACCGTTTTTTCGGATCCGCTGCGTCGGTATTGAGCTGCCAGACCTTCACCAGGTTGTCGGAGCCCGCGGTGACGATGGAGAGCGCGCCGGGATGAAAACCAACGCTGTATACAGTACCCTGGTGGCCGGTGCACCGGGTAAGCTCTTGTTGCGACGAAGAGTCCCAGACAATGACGGCCTTATCCCGGCCAGTTGTGGCGATCCAGCGCCCGTCCGGGGAAAACGCGGTGGCGTATACCCAGTCAGAATGGCCGCGCAGTACTTGGGGAGTCTTCGAACGATTCCGCAGGTCCCAAATACGAGCGATTTTATCCCAACTGGCAGTTACTAATCTCTCACCTGAAGGATCGAACGCAAGTGAGGCCACCGGCTGATCGTGAGGAAGACAATACTCGCGAGTTGCAGTCTTGGCCCCCAATTTCCAGAAGCAGACCTTACGATCCAGTCCGGCCGTGGCGACGATACTCCGATCTTTTGGATGGAACGCGATGCCTTGCACCCGTTCTTCGTGGCCCTTGAGCTCGATCGAATCGACCCCCTCACGCTGCTCAAACATCACGCGGCCTGTGCCAGTCGCCTTTGGCGCAAGAAACCAGACGCGGCCCGTTCGATCGTAACTGGCCGACGACAGCAAGGTGTCGTCGGAGGAGAAGCTAAGCCCAAAAATCGGGGCCGAGTGTCCGATCCGTATCGAATGGTCGCGTTTCCCGAGAGTGGCATACCAGATCCGGACGGTGCGGTCCTCGCTTACCGACGCCAGCCACTGGCCATCGCTGCTAAAGCTTAGGTTCAGGACCGAATCGGTGTGCCCTTGCAGCGAGTCCACATGACTAAAGTCGTTCGCGTCCCATAGATAAATCACATTGTCGAGGCTTGCCGTGGCCAGGCGGTGCGAATCGGGACTAAACTCGATATCGATCACGGCATCTTTGTGCGGGATCCTGGCAATGGGCCGTCCATCCGGTAAGACCCAGATTCGAACGTCGTTGTCCACACTGGCTGTAGCCACTTTGCTGCCGTCAGCACTGAAGTCGATGGAATAGACCCGATCGTTGTGACCAATCAAGTTGATCGAAGTGCGCCGCTCCAGGTGAAAGACATGCGCCGTTTTATCCAGACTCGCCGAGCCGAGCCAGTTGCCGTCGCGACTGAACGCGACTTTCCAAACCGAGTCCTTGTGAGAAGCCACCTCCTGCAGAAATACATAAGAAGGAGTGCCACTCGAAAGCTGAACCCGGTACAGTAAGACCTTTCCTTCCGCGGTGCCGACGGCGAAAAGACTGCCGTCGGGAGAGAAAGCCGCCACTTGTACCGTTCCGGAAACCGTGGGAGCCTGCTCCTCGGTGTATTCGGCTTGGGCGATATTCCACAGTTTCAGTCCACCGCTTAAAGTCGTAACCGCTAAACGGCCGTGAGCTTCGTTCCACGAGAGATCCCAGACGGGAGCGTTATGCGCGAGGGGCGTACTCGCTCGCCAACCATCCTTGGCCTTATCCCACAGAATTACGGTACGATCAAAGCCCCCTGTTGCCAGCCGCGTGCCGGCCCTGTTGAAGGCTACTGTGCGAACGGAGGCGGTGTGCCCGGTAAGAGTTTCAGATTGAGAAGGACGGTAGGTGAGCGCTTCCGTTACTTCAGGAGCCAAAGTTCCGCCGCGTCTTCGAACCAACTCCGCGGCGTTGATCGCAAGTAGAACGCTTCGCTCGGGATCCACTGCCTTCTGACCTACGGCCATCGCGGCCAGTTCGTTGGACCGCGCCTGTACGTAATCCTCCTTGTAGTAACGGACCATGATCCCTAGATAGAGGCAAATTGCCACCGAAACGATAGCCACCACGATCCAAAGCTTGATCCACCAACCGCGGAGGTCCGCCAGCTCTCTTTGCTTGGCGGCTAACTGGATGGCCTGTTCCGTGGCATCCCTTTGTTGACTCTTTTCCAGCTCCATCTGCCGCTTGACTGCTTCATCGCTCTCCCGCACGAAGTCGCCTTCGACTTCGGAAAGGTCTTTGTGCCTGCGAGCCTCGTCGAGGAGATGACCCCGCCAAAGCGCATCGGGAGTCCTACCCAGCTTGATCCATTGCTGAGCCGCGTCCGTAAGCAGCCAACGCCCCTTGATGGCTTCCCGTTCTTCATCCAGCCACTGGCTGAGAAGTCGCCAATTCCGCACTAGCGCCTCATGCGCCACCTCCACCTGCGCATCCTCGGGAACACTCGCGAAAGAGGCGCGGATAAGGCCGGCGGCCAACAGCTTGTCCAGCACCGCCATCACCCTTTTGGGATCTTCCAGTTTGCAAAGAACCCCGCGAGAAACGCGGTTGCTGACGAACTCGTTGCCGTGGGATGGCCGGACCAGACGGAGCAGAATTCGCCGCACGGTACGCTGTTGCTCGGCAATCAAGCTATGGTAGAGCTCGTCGGCGCAAAGCGTGAGCGCTTCCCTGGCGTTTCCAACCTTCTTGTAGGCCCTCCACGTAACCCGATTCCTCTCCCTGTTCTGCCATAGCCTCAGCAGGCTGAATTGCAGAAGAGGCAAAGCGGTCGGTTCGCCGAGAATATCCTGCACTAGCTTCTCTACGAGGCCATCGTCGAACTTCAAACCCACGCGCTCGGCAGGCCGGAGGATGGCTTCCCGTAACTCACCAGCCCGCAAAGTCCCGACTTCCACGCGGGCACTATCGAATTGTTCCTGGAACCGGACATATCGTGTGACCTGATCCTCGTAGTCGCGCCGGAGCGTCAGAATCACCGTATGCCGGATCAAGGGATACTCGATAAGACGGACGATCGATTGAATCACCTCTTCTCGAAGAACCTCGTCATCGCAGAGGGTGAACAGCTCTTCGAACTGGTCAATCAGGAAAACGGTAGGCCGATCCGGGGGAACTTGTAACAATGATGCCAGACCCTCTCGCGGATTTCTGCCCGGCACTAAAGGCCCAACAAACTCCCAGCTGGCCGATGCCGGCATTGCTTTCTCTTTCAGCAGAGGCATTCCCGCCTTAAGCTGCGGGACGATTCCCGCAAGCACCAGCGACGATTTCCCGCATCCGGAGGATCCCACCACCGCCAGCAAACGGTGGCGGCGCAAGTACTGTAGAGCATGGGCAACCAGACGATCTCTGCCAAAAAAATTCTCGGACTCTCTTTCCCGGAACGAATGAAGCCCAACATACGGGCAAAGCGAGTCGTCAAGCGCGGGGGCGAGAGCGAGGTTGAAATCTTCGAGGGTCGAATCCGGCATGGTCCGGCCGTTGCGGCACAGAATAGTTGCCCAGAAGTCTAGGATGTTCTGGGCAGCATCCCGGTGTTCTTCCGTATCCAGCCAGATTCCGGAGGCACGGCCGAGCGCAATGAATTCTTGTATCCGCTCCTCGAATCTTTCCTTTTGCTCACCCCGCAACTCCTTCATCAGTTCGGAGTGAGCTTCCCGTAAAGACTCGATTGAAGTGAACGGAGACAGAGAGATATTCACACGATGCGCTCCAGGACAGCGCCGAGGGGCTCGCGAACCCGGCGCAGCTCGCCGCATAGTCGCCTCAGCTCACTATCGGCGGAATAGAATTGAGTGCCGACACGCCGTCTCAAGTCCTTATATTGGCGCTTCACTTCCTTCGAATCGGCTGCAACCAGGCCGTCGGCCATTCGGGTTCTCACGGCATCGAGCTCACGGATTCCCGGCTGGTTCTCGATGTGGCCGATCTTCTCAATCAGATTTCTTAGCTCATTCAAGGACCAGGTCAGGCCTTCGAGCCCGTCTTCCAACCCGGCTTCCATCAGTCGCAATTCCGATTCCATGCGCTGCCAGTTGTTGTGTACGGAAACCAATTGTTCCAGCCGGCGCCCTAAGGAAGAAAGGCGATCCACATCCTCTGTGAACCGATGAGCGGCTTCTTCGGCGCCGGTCTGCCGTAAAGCTTGCTCTATCTCTCGAAGGGCAGCCAAATGCTCCTCGGTTAGCAGCGCCTTCGACTCCTGGATCAACTGAAAGTTGATTCTGATCGGTTCCCGGGCAAGAATTCGTCCCAGCGCCGCATGACAGCTCTTAACTCGGGCCGGGTCCTTGGTAGCAAGAGCCTCAGCCAGGAAATCGCGGGCAACTTGCACCTGCCCCACCCACCCCATGTGAGCAGGGTCGAGATTCTGGGATTGCTCCAAGCTCTTCAACTGGCGAAGAGCTTCCTCGAGACTCTGCGCATGATGCATGAGATTCTCATGCGCCACCTCGTCGTCCGGGAATCGTTTGATTTCCTGTCCGATGAGATTGAAACAATTGAACTCGATCTGATGGAGCTGATCGTGAACGTCTTTGTAGTCTGCGACGACCGAACACTGCTTCCGAATTCTTTCCAGGATCGGACGGCATTGCTGCAATAGATTGCGGAGCCCGCTATCCTTCGTGAAACCGGTCAACTGATCGATTCCGTCCCCTAGATACGCTTCCCGAGGGAGTCCGGGCGGATACGCGGAGCGGCTGCCATCCGTTTCAGCCAGGGACCGCGCGCAGCCGGCTATCTCGTTCAGGCATTGCCGCAGGTCAACCGATGGCAGTTGGTTGTCCTGCTCGAGCAGTCCGGCGATGAGCGGGCACAATTTGATTTCACAGTAGACAACCACCTCCGAAATGGCCACGAACATCGCTTGCCGTTGAGTCGCAAGGGTGGGGTCGTTGCCAAAACGGTCGCGTTCGCCGAGCGAAACGAGCCCCAATCTCGCAGACCGAAGCTGGATGAGCTTTCTCGAAACGGTTTCGATGACTTCCTCATAAGCCTTCAACAGAGTGCTCACCATAACCAGAAGCTGATCGATCCGGTCGATCTGCTCGAACACTTGTTTCCCCATGGCTGGCCCTAAATCGGCAGGGGCACTCCGAAGAGTACGCCGACAGCCTTGGCAAGAAGCATCGTTTTCTCGACCAAGCCCACGGTATTCGAGGCCGCCCCCAGGAATCCCTCCGCTGTTTTCAGGGCGGAGGCGAAGAAGCCGCCGGCGTTTGCCGGAGCCGTTGCGGAATCCGTGCCCACCGCGGCCCTGTATGCCAACTCAGGCTGCTGCTCCGAGCCTCGCGCCTGCCTCTCCTGGATCACCCCACGGGTCCAGGTTTCGAGCCGGGGAAGCAATGTGAACTGCAGATCGACCCTGGTCGTTTCCAGGGCCTCAATTACTTTGTATCGGCGAACCGCCAGCGTGGGATCCTGGCCAAAGAGATCCGCCTGATTCAAGTCCTCTAAGAACCGGAGATTCGTAGTGATTGAAATGAGCGACTTACGCAGGTGATCCCGAAGATTTTGCAGGGAAGGATCGACTGTGCCGACAGGATCGGCAGGAAGCGCCGAATCGATATGACGGAGCGCGCCTCCAATTTGCTCGACTTCCCACTGCAATGATTCGGCGTAGCTCATAAAGTAAACAACGAACCCGGAGAGAATTTTCCTTCACATCCCGAACAAAAGTCAAATGGATGGGCCGCAAACGGTTGCCTCTCGCTCCTATTCCAATAAGTGCTTCGCCATGGTCAAACGTTGCACGCGGCCTGGTCGCCGCATTCTTCCGGAATCTCGATCCCATCGATCTCGAATAGCCGCCGAAGCAAGTCGTGACGAAGGTGGGCTTGTTCATCCATCTCGCGGACGTGCGGGCCCTACCTCTCGATCCAGCAGTGCTTGACGCGCCAACTCGCCATATGGCGTTGCTGCATGATTGTGCGCAAGGCGTGGGTCATCGGACCAGCTCCAGGCGCACCAGCCAATCTTGAGTTGGTTGAAGTAGGCCAGTAGTTCGCGGCCCCAGTCGAATTCATTCTTGGGAAGTCCCCACTCGGCGGCAAAGACGGGCGCGGTGCGCGCAATGCGGCCGAAGGCACGCTCCCAATCGTTACCGTGAACTGGATAAACGTGAGTTGAATAAACGAGATTCGGGCGGGTCAATGAAAACCCGCTCAAATCGTAACCCCAGTCGGTTCCGGAAACGAAGAGGAGCGCATCGGGATGTTCGCTGCGAATGATGTCGATTAGCAGCGATGCCCAGGGTTGCCATTCGTCCATGGTCACATTGCGATCCCAGTCCGGGTACGTTCCACCATCCGCGCTATGCAGCGGATGTGGGTCTTCGTCCAGACGGCGGTGCGGCTCGTTGAACAGATCGAACAGGGCGGCGGGTTCTTCGTGATACCGGCGGGCGAGCATGGCCCAAAGTTGCGGCGTCTCCGGATCAGGTAGAGGCGGGACGAATTGGCGGTCGGGACCATAGGGACGGTCTGCCTGGATCCATTGAAGATCAAGCAACGTGTAGGTGCCGGCAGCCGACGCCCACGCGATGACCCGGTCGAGGTCGCGCAGATAGGATTCGGCGGAGTGTCCCGCGCGGCCGCGCAAGGCCAAGTCCTGATTGAATGGGATGCGCAGAATGCTGCAATTCCATTCGCGGACAAGAAACGCGATCTCCTCTTGCGTAATCCTCGCGGAGGACGCAAAGCCCGCATCGTTGGGCTCCGAATACTCGAGGCCGCTCCGATTGACGCCGCGCAGGAGAACGGGCCGGTTTGTCCAAGTGTCGACGATCCGATTGCCTTCGGTGGCCAGCCGACGAAGGCCGTGGGAAAGCTCGCCCTGCATGATTGGTTAGAATAGCCTTCCATGGCAAAAAATTGGAAAGCGGCGGCGCAGGCAATTGCGCCCGATATCCCCCCGGATGCAATCGAGCGGATCGAGAAACCAATGGACTCTCTGGAGGACAGTTTCCGGCCTCTGGTCACACAAGTGAAACTCGAGAGCGAGCCCTCCTATGTGCAGTTGTTGGCAAGGGAGAAGGACGCATGACGATTCTTGAAGCTGGTTCGGCGCTCCAGGTGGGAACGGTTTCTTCGTTCGACCTGGTGAAAGCGGCACTCGCATCGATATCGCGCGATAATCCAAAGCTCAACGCGTTCCTCACCGTGACAGAAGAAGCCGCTCTGGCTCGGGCGCGGCAATTGGATCAGGAACGCGCGGCTGGCCGCGTTCGCGGGCCGCTGCATGGCATTCCCGTGGCTGTGAAAGATGTCTTCCGGACCAAGGGAGTCCGAACGACGTGTGGTTCGAAGATATTTCGGGATCACATCCCCAGCTACGACGCAGCCGTGGTGGAGAAGCTCGATGCCGCGGGCGCAGTGATCGTCGGAAAGACGCACATGCACGAGCTCGCCTACGGAGTCACTTCCAACAATCCGCATTTCGGACCGGTACGGAATCCATGGAATACGGATCACATTCCCGGGGGTTCGAGCGGCGGTTCCGGCTCAGCAGTAGCGGCCGGCATGGTGTTCATGGCGATGGGCAGCGACACCGGAGGATCCATCCGCATTCCCGCAGCCTTCTGCGGCACTGCGGGAATCAAGCCGACTACGGGGCGGGTCAGCCGCTATGGCGTCATGCCGCTCGATTTCACTCTGGATCACATGGGACCGCTGACGCGAACAGTGCGCGATGCAGCCGTAATCTTGCAAACGATCGCCGGCTACGATCCTCGCGACGACTCTTCGAGTAAAGCGGCCATCGACAATTACGATCCTGGAGAGCATCCTTCCATTCGCGGACTTCGAATCGGCATTCCCGAGAATTTCTATTATGAACGCCTCGAAGCCGAAGTCGACAAACTGATACGCGCCACGGGGACTGTAGCCGAGGATCTTGGAGCGCGACTCGTTCCGGTTCGCGTGCCGGATATGGCTGCGGTGAACGCAATCAGCCGCGTCATTTTGCTGGCCGAAGCTTCCGCGACAGTGACACCATACTTGAAGGATCGTTCCAACTTCGGACCCGATGTCTTGATGCTGTTCGACCAGGGGCGCCTGATCGCAGCTACCGATTACATCAACGCGCAGCGCCTGCGGCGGCAAATCCAGCAGGAGTTCTCCACGATATGGGAGCATGCGGATTGCCTGTTGACTCCAACGACACCCAACACGGCGCCGAGAATCGGTGCGGTTGAAATTGACATAGGTGGTGTGAAAGAGGACGTCCGTTTGGCGTCGACGCGCTTGGTGCGGGGAATCAACCTGCTTGGTCTACCCGCCTTGTCTATTCAAGCTGGTGTGGCCTCCAACGGTTTGCCCGTGGGGGCGCAGATTATCGGTCCGGCGTTTGCGGAGAAGCTGGTGTTTCGTGTCGGGGCGGCTTTCGAGAATGCGACTCCGCATCACAAGCTGGCGCCTACAGCTTAATCGCGGTCTGGCGTTCGTTTTCGATGGAAACCAACTCGCATCCTAGCGGAGTCGCGAAGCCGTCAGAACAGCTTCCGCGCAGCGATTTGAAACTCGCTACAGCACGCCTGCCTCTCAGCGAGCGCTTGGATAGAGTTATGGCGCCTTCTCGATATTCAGAAAGACGTTATCAGCGCTGGTGATGCCATTGACATCGAGCACCACGGTGACGTCGCCAGCGGCAAGCGATTCGGGGACCTTCACGCGCACGAGGTAGATGCCGGGCGAGACCAGGTTGGCTGAGACGGCGTCAACGCTGAGCTGCCCGAAGCGGACTCTTGGAGCGTTGGCGACGGCAAAGGAACCCGAAAACACTCGATCCGTAGGGAACTCGGGCGCAGTGGCGCCGAGGCCGGTGGCGTAGATGTCGATTTCCTCGCCGGGAAAGGCTCCGCGCGTGGCGCGCGAGTCGACAGACGGCTTGCCGAGGAGCCAGCCTTTCCCATTAAGGAGTCCTAGCGTGGTGCCCGCGGTGGCTGTAGTTACGGAAGCATAGAACCGGTTGGCACCCGGATCGGGTACCGAATGAATCGCGGGGAGCGCGGCGGCATTCCGAATGCTGACCGGATCACTGGCCGCGCCATCTCGTTCGATCACAATCGGTACATCCCCTTCGGGGATAGCACCCGGAACCAGGATCGTGACACGTGTAGGGCTGACGAAAGAAATAGCGGCCGCTACGTCATTCAGTTTGACCGTGACGCCGCCGAGTTTGGTATCGATCGGCTTGCCTGATGCCGGTGACCAGTACGCTTCCTGCGCGGCGAGATCAGAACCAGCGATATTGACCCAGGCTCCCGGGGCCAGCCCCGGCCGCTGCGTCCAGGTATCGGTGACCGCCGCTGAGGTAAACGACGGCCTGGGCTGCCCTGCAAGCGCCGTGATTTTCAGATTCGCCGTGTAGATCGAGTCACCGCTGGACGTGTTGTTGTTATTGGCGGCGTTCGCTGCGGCGTAGAGGACAATCGGACCGATGTCGGAGGCCGGAGCCGTCCAATCGAATTCGAACGTTACCGGACCGGCCGTACCACGTCGAGTGCCGTTTTCGGTGTGGGTGATCCACTCGAGCATCCCTTGCTTGAGGACTTGCGTATTGCTATCAGCCGTAGCGAATGCGCCAGCCATGCTTTGTCCATCGCTTTCCGGGCGTGCGCTCACCTGGAAGCCCCAGCGCCGGGCATTCGGATCTTCAATCGTCACTTTCAAGCGAACCTGCCGGCCCGGTGTGTAGGTGGAGCCTCCGGCGTCAATGCTGACCCTGCCGGAACCGCTGTTCGGCCTGCCACCGTGGCACGACGTACAATCCGAATCGCCGGGCGCGCCGCTCACTCCGGCCGGTGCTCCGGGAATCTCGCCGTGCAGAGCAGGAACCAGAAACGCGGTCCAGGCAGCGGCCGCTAATGCATGCCTCCGAAAGTTAAGTTTTGAGATGAGTATGATGTTCATGGAATTCCCCAATCAGTTGGAAGGTAGCCTCTTGAGGGCCGACAAGGCCTCAATTAACAAAAGTGGCGGGACTTCTCGCGATCCCTACCACTAGACATAGAAACCCGGAACGAGGGTTTCGGGTTTCTATGGCTGAGGATTGGTGCGGGACGCCGTTCAATTTTGTCCCGCTTCGTAATCTCCATGAATTCAGGCTACTAGGCAGGTGTAAGGGGAGTTGTTGGCGACTTGTAAAATTATTGTTAAGGCTCAGGGCGATTCATGCTATAGGATTGAACCACCGAACTCCCGGAAATCTCGCGAAATCCGCGTCCGTGGTAGCTATCTCCGCTTGAAACTCGATCGCCAGAGCCGCAAGATGGGCATCACTTGTCAGATTCCCGCCAGTCCCGAGCTGCTCCAGAAGCCGGAACAGCACTTCACTATGCTCCTCGCCCGGAGTGATCACTTCAACACACGGCGCCTTTAACCAACTTCGGACGATGTCCGTGGCCTCAGAAGGAAACAACGGAGTTCTAAAGACCGCACGATGCGTGCTGATCCGAAGAAAAGCAAGAATCACTACCCAACAGAGTCCCACTGGTCTCCTTCCACTAAAAGTCGTTTCGAACCACTTCTTTGCCTTCTCGTGGTTCGGTGAATCGATGTTATACGCGTGAATCACAAGGTTCACATCCGGAAGAATCATTTATCGATTCCGCGCGAATTCTTCCGCTTCCAATTGGTCTGCCATCTGGCCCAACTTGTCATAGTCGATGCCGGGGCGAAGCCCGAGGGGGCGGGCCTTTACTTTGAACCGGAATCGGGCTGGCGGACCTTCACTCTCCAGCCCCCGCCGGATGGCATCATTCACGGCCTGTTTGAAAGTCACCCCTTGCCTGGTCACACGGGCCTTCAGTTTCAGAGCAACATCAGGGTCCAGAGTGAGTGTAGTGCGCATACATCAATTGTAGCAGCCATTATGATGCCTAGACATCACAACTGGTAGGCTAACTACAATACCC
>Ga0187893_10003521_pt1 | contig 31579 bp, 28 predicted proteins | sample MA1701074metaG_FD_139574 | JGI IMG/M metagenome (GOLD analysis project Ga0187893, IMG submission 139574) | White microbial mat communities from a basaltic lava cave in the Kipuka Kanohina Cave System on the Island of Hawaii, USA - MA170107-4 metaG ...
CGTCGTACAGCTTTCGCTGCCAGTCGCGCAGCCAGTGGAACTGGCGGTCGCTCTCCACCTCGAGCGGCCCCTGGGGCAGCTTGAATCCTGGTTCGCCCGGGTGGTTCGCGGCGATCCAGGCCCGGACTTCGGCGCGCAGCTCTTCCATCGGGCGCAACACTACAACAACCGCGCGTGCATAATCCCGGGATGCGACTCCACGACTACTTCGACTGGCACGCCCGCGAGCAGCCCGACGCGCCGTTCTCGTTCTTCGCGGGCAAGACGCTCAGCTACGCGCAGGCCCGGGCCCGCGCGAACCAGATCGCGAATGCGCTGATCGCCGAGGGGATCAAGCCCGGCACGCGGATCGCGATCCTGGCCAAGAACTGCGCCGAGTACGCGGTCTTCTACTTCGGCGCGGCCAAGGCCGGAGCGGTGCCCGTGCCGCTGAACTTCCGGCTCGCGCCGCCGGAGTGGAGCTACATCGTGAACGACGCGGGCGCCGAGCTCCTGATCGCGCGCGGGGGGCTCGTCGAGGCGATCGATCCGATCCGCGGCGAGCTGAAGACGGTGAAGCGCTGCCTGTCCTTCGAGGCGCCGGCGCGCCCGGGCTGGGACGACTACGAGGCCTGGGTAGGGCGCCAGCCGGAAAGCGCCCCCGAGCGCGAGATCGACCCGAACGACGACGTCTACCAGATGTACACCAGCGGCACGACCGGCCGTCCCAAGGGCGCGGTCATCCAACACCGCGCGGTGACGGCGAACATCAGCCAGCTGTCCTCGATCGCGCCGATCTCCGCGGGCGAGCGCTACCTGATCGTGGCGCCGATGTACCACGCGGCCGCCACCATCGCGAGCTTCTGGATCGTGCAGCAGGGCGGCGCGCTCTACATCCTCGAGGACTTCGTGCCGGCGGAGGTCGTGCGCGCGATGTCGGAGGAGCACCTGGTCGGCGCGACACTGGTGCCGGCGATGATCCAGGCGTGCCTGGTCGCCGTGCCCGACGTGGCGCAGCGCCGCTACGACGAGCTGCGCGTGATGGTTTACGGCGCGTCGCCGATCGCGGTCGAGACGCTGCGCCGCGCGATCGAGGTGTTCGGCTGCGACTTCGCGCAGGGCTTCGGCATGACCGAGACCACCGCGGTCGCGACCATCCTGTCGACCGCGGACCACAAGCGCGCGCTCGCCGGGAAGCCGGGGCTCCTCCTCTCCTGCGGCCGCGCGATCCCCGGCACGAGCGTGCGCATCGTCGACGAGAACGACCGCGAGGTCCCGCGCGGCACGATCGGCGAGGTGCTGGTGCGCGGGCCGCAGCTGATGCGCGGCTACTGGAACCTGCCCGAGGCCTCGGCCGAGGCGCTGCGCGGCGGCTGGATGCACACGGGCGACGCCGCGATTATGGACGACGAGGGCTTCGTCTACATCCAGGACCGCGTGAAGGACATGATCGTGTCGGGCGGCGAGAACGTGTACCCGCGCGAGGTCGAGGACGTGCTGTTCCAGCACCCCGCCGTCGCCGACGCCGCGGTGATCGGCGTGCCCGACGCGCAGTGGGGCGAGGCGGTGAAGGCCGTCGTCGTGCTGCGCGCCGGCAAGACCGCGACCGAGACCGAGCTCGTCGACCACTGCCGCGCCAAGCTCGCCGGCTACAAGCGCCCGCGCAGCGTCGACTTCATCGCCGAGCTGCCCCGCAACCCCAGCGGCAAGGTGCTGAAGCGCGAGCTGCGCGAGCCCTACTGGAAGGGCCACACGCGCCGGGTCGGGTAGGAGTCGGTCGAGACGGGCGCGGTCCGCGGCCCGACATCGGACCGCGGGCCGATGTCCCGCGGGTGGCGGCCGCGCCCGCAAGCGCCGAAGGCGCGCGCAGCGAGCCGCAGGCGAGCGAAGTCAACTAGTCGGCCGGGATCTCGACGATGTCGCGCTTCATCGGCGCGAGCTTCGCCAGCAGCCGGTTCTGCACCGGCCACGGCACGTCGTTGCGGCGCAGCGCCTTCTGCAGGTCCTCGACCAGCGCGTTCATGTGCGCGGGACCGATGCCGAGGCCCGCGTGCGCGCTGCGCATGTCGTCGCCGGTGTAGGTGCACGGACCGCCGCTCACCACGCACAGCTGCTCGCAGAGCTTCTGCTCGAAGCGCGCCACGTCGGTGTCGTCGAAGAACGCGACGATGCGCGGGTCGGCGGCGATCTCCTCGATCAGCGCCGAGACGATGCGCGCGATGCCGGGCTGGCCGCCGAGCTCGTCGTAGAGCGTCGCCTCGCTCCACGGCGGCCGCGCGCAACCGAGCGAGACGAGCAGCAGCAGGGCGACGAGCGACGCGCGCATCAGAAGCTCCCTTGCAGGGACAGGTAGAAGCCCGACTGCTTGCCCCACGGCCCCACGTTGTCGAGCCAGGTGTAGGCGCCGACGAGCGCCAGGTGCTTGTTCACGAACAGCGCTGCGAAGGCGTCCTGCCACGGCCCCTCCTTCGCGAACGACAGGTTGTCCGGCTTCTGCCGGTACTCGTAGCCGATCGCCAGGTGGCGCGTGACGAGCAGCGCGGCCGAGCCCTCGAGCATGAAGCTGTAGCCCGCGTTCTCGTCGCCGCCGAAGCCGAGCAGCCCGATCTGATTGGCGCGGGTGGCGCGCACGGCGCCGTTGAGCAGAAGCGGCACACCGAACACGCCGTCGAGCCAGAGCTTGCTCGCGGCCAGGTACACGTCGAGGCCGTCCTTCTTGTACGCGCCGACCGCGTCGGGCAGGTCGAAGTCGAGGTTGCGCTTGTACTGCACGCCGAGCGCCACCGTTCCCCAGTCGTCGTAGACCAGATCGCCGAGCAGCCGCAGCTTTCCCCCCACGACGAGCATCCCGATCTTCTCGTCGAGCGGCTTGACGTCGAGCTCCTGCTGGCCGAGCGAGACCTCGACGCGGTCCCAGACGGAGACGGCCGCGCCGTACGTGGCGAGGCGGAAGTCCTGATATCCCCCGCGCGAGTAATGCGCCGCCGCGCCGACCTGGCCCTCGCTGCCGTAGCCGGCCAGCACGGCCCAGGGCACGAGACCGCCGCCCGCGGCGCCCTCGATCTGACTGACGCCGCCGGTCGCGAGCAGGCGGCCGCCGATCGGCAGCTCGGGCTTTGGCTGGGGCTCGTCGGCCGCGGCGGCCGTCGAGGCGAGGGCCGCCAACGCCGCGACACAGACGAATGTCGCGACGCGAGTCAGTCGGAGCTCTCGAACGCGGCAAGCCACGATTCGAACTCATCGGCTGGCAGCGGGCGACTCAGTAGGTAGCCCTGCGCGAGGTCGCAGCGGCTCGCGACCAGCACTTCCCATACCGCATCGTCTTCCACGCCCTCCGCGACCACCTTCAGGCCCAGGCGGTGGCCGAGGTCGACGATCGAGCGAACGATCGCCTCGTCCTCCGAGCCCGGCTTCAGCCCCAGCACGAAGCTCTTGTCGATCTTCAGCTCGTGCACCGGGAGGCGCTTGAGCTGCGCGAGCGAGGAGTGACCGGTGCCGAAGTCGTCGATCGAGAGGGTGATTCCCGAGTCGCGCAGCGCGCCGAGCGCGCGCAGGGCGGACGCCGGATCCTCCATCACGACCGACTCGGTGATCTCGAGCGTGAGCGCGCCCGGCGGCACGCGCTCGGCCTCGAGCAGCGCGCGGACGCGCGCGGGCAGGGCGGGGTCGGCGAGCTCGAGCGGCGAGAGATTCACCGCGACGCCGACGCGGATGCCGCGGTCGTTCCAGCCGCGCCACTGGCGCAGCACCTCGGCGAGCACCAGCTGGCCGATCTCGCCGATCACGCCGATCCGCTCCGCGAGCGGGATGAACTCGTCGGGCCGCACCGGGCCGTGCACGGGGTGGATCCAGCGCACCAGCGCCTCGACGTGCACGACCTCCCGAGTCAGCAGCTCGACCTTCGGCTGATAGACGACCCGGAGCTCGCGCGCGCCGATCGCGGCGCGCAGGTCGCGCGCGAGCGCGAGCTGGCGCAGGTGGCCCTCGTCGCGGCCCGGCTGGTACGAGCGCACGCCGACCCCGTCCCGCTTCGCGTCCTGCAGCGCGATGTCGGCCCGCCGCAGCAGGAGCTCGGGCTCCCGCCCGTGCTCCGGGAACACGGCGACACCCGCGCGCACGGTGAGCTCGAGACCGAGGTCGTCCTCGCCGGTCGCGAAGTGACCGGAAACGCCGTTCGCGAGCACCTCAGCCGTCTCCGCGCCGTCGCCGGAGGCGAGCGGGAGCAGCACCAGGAACTCGTCGGCGCCGACACGGGCCACCAGCTCCGCGGCCGAGCCTCGTTCGCGCAGGCGGGCGGCGAACGCCGCGAGCACGCGGTCGCCGACCGCGTGGCCGAAGCTGTCGTTCAGCGCGCGGAAGTCGTCGAGCTCGAGCGCGACCAGCGCGAGACGCGAGCGCGCGGCGCGCGCGTGCTCGAGGATCGGGCCGAGGCGCTCGCGCACGCTGGTGCGGTTGGGCAGGCCGGTCAACGGATCGTGGTGCGCCTGGAAGACGATGCGCTGCTCGCGCTCGGCGATCTCGCGCTGCATGTCGTTGAACTTCCTGGCGAGCAAGCCGAACTCGTCCGACGCGCGCAGGACGACCGGCGTCTCGTAACGGCCGCCGCGCACGCGGCTCGTGGCCTCGACCAGCGACTGCACGGGCAGCGCCAGCCGGCGCCCGAAACGGATCGCCGCGACGAGCGCGCAGGCGAGCGCGAGCGCCCCGAGCGACAGGACTCGCGCACTCATCGCGCGCCACGGCGCGCGCGCGGCCGAGAGCGACGTCTGCAGGAGCGCGTGCAGCGGATCTCCGAGGTCGTCGTCCAGCCGCAGGTCGAGCGTGAGCTGCTGCGTGGCGGAGATCTCGTAAGGCGCGCCGGTCTCGCGCAGCGCCGGGATCGCGAGCCCGACGGCGCTTCGCTCCGAGTCGGGCAGCGTCGAGGCGAACAGGCGCGTGCGCCGGCCGTCCGCGCTCGCGAAGCTCACGTCGAGCGAGGTGACGCGCTTGAAGCTCTGCGCAAGCTCGTCGTCGATCGCGAAGCCCATCGCGATCCACGCCACCGGCACCGGCGCCCGCACGGGCACGACGATAAGCTGGCACGGCGTGCCCGCGAACGTGCCGGCCGCGGCGGCCTGGCCTTCGGCCTGCGCCCGTGCGAGCAGCTCGCTCCGCGCGAGGGCGTCCGCGTCCAGCGCCGCGGCGGTCGAGGCGATCACGCTGCCGTCCAGATCGAGCAGCACGGCGAAGTCCGCGCCGCCGCGCGCGCCGTGGTTCTCGAGCACGGAGTGGATCGTCTCGCGGTCGCGCGTCGCCACGGCTTCGCGGAAGGCGAAGTCGGCGGTCAGGATCTCGACGCTGTCGAGCAGCTGCGCGGTGCGCGCGTCCAGGATCTGGCGGAAGACGCGGCCGCCGACCTCGAGGTCCGCGCGCAGCTGTTGCTCGACGTTGCGATGCGTCGCGCCGAGCACCGCCGCCAGCGTCGCGGCCTGCGTGAGCGCGATCAGGCCCACCAGCACGAGGAGCAGACGCCCGCGGAAGCGCAGTCGCAGGAAATCAGGGAGCGCCACTGGCGGCCGTCCTGGCGCGGTCGCGCAGCCCGCGCTTGCGCGGGCTCACGACGATCTCCGGTCCGAGCTCGAGCTTGACGTCGAGCGTCGCATCCGCTCCCGCGACCAGCGCGACCGGCGCCTCGATCGGCGCGGCGGCGGGGCCGAGCCGCGGGTGCCAGGACTCCGCGACGAACGCGCCGGCCGGGACGCCGTCGATCCGCGCCACGCCGCTCGCGTCGGTTTTTCCGAACCAGGGCGTGTCGACCACGCGCACGAACGCGAGCATCGAGTCGTGGATGTTGCAGCCGAGCACGACCGTGCCGGCCCGGTCGAACACCACCGGCTCTGCGGGCGTGCCCTTGTAGAGCCGCAGCTCGAAGCGCTTGGGCTCCGAGAACGAGTACACGTGGTGGCGGATCTGGTCGCTGTTCGGAAAGCGCACCGCCGCACCGCGCTGCACGACCAGCACGTGCGGCACGAACGTCTTGTCCCGCTGATCCATGACCGCGCCGGCGGGCGCGGGCAGCGGCGTCGCGCCTGTCGCACCCGTCGCGCGCAGCGACACGACCGCGTCGGCGAGCGGCGCGCCCGCTGCGTCGACGACTCGCGCCTCGAACGCAGCGGCGGCCGCGCCCGACGGGACGGCGATGCACAGCAGCAGCCAGACCGCGACGGCGCGGCGGCTCGAGTGGAGGGGTGAGCTCAAGCCGATGGACTCCGCTCGAGCCATCGGCCCCCCCGCGAAGCCGCTTGAACGCGCGCCGCGCCGCTAGCCTGCGCGCGCGAGGCGGCGCTGCCACAGGACCAGCAGCGGAGCCACGCCGAGCTCGAGCACGAGCCCGGCCATCATCGACGGATCCCCGGGCGGGCCCACGCTCGCGAGCGACACGCAGCGCCCGATGCCGCCCAGGAACACCGCGCCGGCCGCGAGCGTGACTGCGCCTCCGCGCTCCTCGATGCGAGGGATCGCCCACCACAGCGCGCCGGTCACCGCGCCGGCGTAGACGCCGGCGAGATAGCGGAGCTGATTGTCCAGCGCGTTCGGCACCGCACCGCCGCCGCCGGTGAAGTACTGCGTTCCCGAGCCCCACGTGACCGCGAGACCGAGCAGCGGGATCAGGCTCAGCACGGCCAGGACGATCTGCAGGGCGCGCCGCTCCATCCGAGTACCCGGGACCGTCCGCCCTACGGCTGGTCGATCTTCTCCAGCGGGTTCTCGCCCGGCGTCGAGAAGCCGCCGAAGGTCGCGTTGAGCCCCCCGTCGACGCTGAGCGGGACGCCGGTGATGAACGCGGCGTCGTCGGAGAGCAGGAAGGCGACCGCGCGCGCGACGTCCTCGGGCTGGCCGACGCGGCCGATCGGGTGGGCCTTGGCGAACACGCCCTCCATGAACTCCCGGTTCTTGTGCAGCGGGCCGAGGATCGGGGTGTCGATCACGCCCGGGCAGACCGCGTTCACGCGGATCTTGTGCGGCGACAGGTCGGCCATCGCGCACTTCATGAGCCCCAGCACGCCGTGCTTGGTCGCGCAGTACGTGCCCATGTTCGCGCCGCCGCGCAGGCCCGCGCCCGAGGACGTGATCACGATCGAGCCGCCGCCCGCGTCGCGCATCGCGCGCGCCGACGCCTGCAGTCCGTAGAACACGCCCGACAGGTTGATCGACACGACGCGCTCCCACTCCTCGAGCGTGGTGTCGAGCACGTTCGAGGTCGCGGCGACGCCCGCGTTCAGGTGCGCGAGCTGGAGCTTGCCGAAGCGCTTCACGATCGCGTCGACCGCGCGCTGGTTGTCGGCGGGGTCGGCGGCGTCGAGGCGCAGGCCGAAGGCCTCGCCGCCGGCGCGCGCGATCTCCTTGGCCACGGCCTCTGCGCCCTCGGCGTTCAGGTCCGCACAGGCCACGCGCGCGCCCTCCGCCGCCACGGCCAGCGCGCTCGCCCGCCCGATGCCCGACGCCGCGCCCGTGATCAGCGCCACCTTGCCCGCGAGCTTGCCCGCCATCTCCGACCCTCCGAGTTTTGTCTCCGCGCAGCATACCGCCATGGGGTGGTCGCGTGTATCCTCCGCCGCAGCCCGCACTGGAGACCCATGGCCAACAACGCCGCCGAGACCAAGAACATCGCCGTCTACATCGATCTCGAGAACGTCGCGATCGGCTGCCGCGACGCGCGCTACAAGACCTTCGACGTGCAGCTCGTGCTGCGGCGCATGATCGAGAAAGGGAACGTCGTCACGCGCCGCGCCTACGCGGACTGGACGCGCTACCCCGACTACCGCCGGCCGCTGCACGAGGCCGGCGTCGAGCTGATCGAGATGCCGGGCTCGAAGCTCACCGGCAAGAACAGCGCCGACATCAAGATGGTGGTCGACGCGCTCGAGCTGTCGTACTCGAAGCCCCACATCGATACCTTCACGGTCGTGTCGGGCGACTCCGACTTCTCGCCGCTGGTGGCGAAGCTGCGCGAGAACAACCGGCATACGATCGGCTGCGGGGTCAAGAACTCGACCTCGCCGATGTTCATCGACCACTGCGACGAGTTCATCTACTACGACGACCTGGTGCGCAAGACCGCCGAGCGCGAGCGCAAGGTCGCCGTGCCCAAGGCCAAGAGCGCCGTGCCGCAGAAGCAGCGCGAGGCGTTCGACCTGCTGCTCGAGTCCGCGGAAGCGCTGCTGCGCGACAACCGCGAGGCGCACTCGTCGCTCGTGAAGGAGACGATGAAGCGCAAGAACCCCGGCTTCAACGAGGAGTACCACGGCTACCGCTCGTTCAACCGGCTGCTCGAGGACGCGCAGAAGCAGAAGCTGATCGCGATCCACAAGGACGCGCGCAGCGGCACCTACGTGATCGACGAGGTGCTCGAGGAAGCGGGCTAGCGGCCCGGCTCAGGCCTACGGGAGCGGCGCGCGCAGCGAGGCGAAGCCGAGCTTAGTCAACTAGAAGCCGAGCTCGCGCAGCTCCACCGCGCGCTTCTCGCGCGCGCTCTGCTCGCCCGCCGCGCCGATCGCGACCGCGAGCGCCCCGTCCTCGACCGAGACGAGCGGCTTTCCGCCTGCGCGGATCGCGTCGCGGAAGGCCAGGTGCTCGAGCAGGGTCGAGCCGTGGTGCGCGCCGGCCTCGCGCGCGCGCGGGTCGACGTGGAAGGCGACGGTGGTCGGCTCGTTGCGGTCGCGGCGCGTCAGCACGAGCCGGTGCGCGGGGATGAACGCCTCGGCCTTGCCGCGGTCGCCGGTGGCGGCGATCTCGAGCTCGTTCGTCGAGTTCTCCGCGAACATGCACAGGTCGAGCAGGCCCCGCGCGCCCGAGTCGAAGTCGACCGTCACGAACGCGTTGTCCAGGATGTCGGGCCGCTCGCCGCCGTACGACTCGTCGCGGTGGTTCACGTCCATCGCGCCCGACGCGTAGACGAGCGTCGGCCGCGCGCGCGTGACCAGCCGCATCAGGTCGAAGAAGTGGCAGCACTTCTCGACCAGCGTGCCGCCGGTGTTGCGCGAGAAGCGGTTCCAGTCGCCGACCTTGCGCAGGAACGGGAAGCGGTGCTCGCGGATCGCGAGCATGTGCAGCCGGCCGATCGCGCCCCCGTGCACCTCCTCGACCAGGCGCGCGACCGGGCGCATGAAGCGGTACTCCATGCCGACCCAGGTCAGGGCAGGGTGGCGCGCGGCCTGCTCGACGATGCGCCGGCAGTCGTCGACGGTCGTGCACAGCGGCTTCTCGACCAGCACGTGCTTGCGCGTCCGGAACACGTCCTGCAGCAGCGCGAAGTGGGTGTGGTTGGGCGAGGCGATCACGACCGCGTCGACCTCGGCGACAGCCAGCAGCTCGCGGTGGTCCGAGAAGACCGCGACGTCCGCGCCGGCGGCGTTCCGACCCCAGCCGCGGCTGCGCTCGTCGGGATCGGCGATCGCGGTGACCTTCACGCCCGGCACGAGCGCGAGGTTGCGGATGTGCTCGCAGCCCATCATGCCGGTGCCGATCACGCCGAAGCGGATCACGGACGAGTCGCTCATCGGAGCATTCTAAACGCGCCGCCGGCCCCACTGCGCGGCCCAGGCGTGGAGCGGCGCGAGCGCGTCGAGCAGCGTCAGGCCGGACGGCGCGAGCGCGTAGCCCGAGCCCTCCTCGTGCGCGACGATGCCGGCCTCGCGCAGCTCCGCGAGCCGCTGGTTCAGGACCGTGGGCGAGACCTCGTCGCAGCGCTCGCGCAGGGCGCGGAAGGTGAGCGGTCCCTCGCGCAGCTCCCAGAGCACGCGCAGAGCCCAGCGCCGGCCCAGGAGATCGAGCGCGGCCATGATCGGCCGGCCGGTGCGCGAGCCGCGGACGGGCAAGTCGGCCTCCTTGCGCTACGGATTCAGTAGCGTTACAACGCGTACAGGTAGTAAGCTACGAAAATCGTAGCACGGAGGATCCCCCATGCGCCCCGTCCGTCTCGCCCCGCTCGAGCCCCCCTACGAGCCCGCCCTGGCCGAGGAGCTGGCCCGCTTCGTGCCGCCGGGCGTCCAACCGCTCGCGCTGTTCCGCACGCTCGCCCACAACCCGCGCGTGCTGCAGAAGTTCCGGCTCGGCTCGCTGCTCGACCGCGGGAGTCTCTCGCTGCGCGAGCGCGAGCTCGCCATCCTGCGCACCTGCTTCCGCTGTGGGTCGGAGTACGAGTGGGGCGTGCACGTCGCGGTGTTCGCGCGCAAGGCCGGGCTCTCGGACGAAGAAGTGCGTGCGACCTGCGCAGAGCCGCCGCCCGCCGGTCTCTTCGGCGCGCGCGACGCGCTGATCCTGCGCCTGTGCGATGCGCTCCACCGCTCGGCCGACGTCGACGACGCGCTCTGGGCCGAGCTCGCGCGCGAGTTCGACTCCCCGGTGCTCGTGGAGCTGCTCGTGCTGTCCGGCTTCTACCACACGGTCTCGTTCCTCACGAACGCGCTGCGCATCGAGCGCGAGCCGTCCGCGGCGCGCTTCCCCGCGTGATACGCTCGCGCGGTGCCGAACGGGAGCCGCCGCGTCGAGAATCTGCTCGCGCAGATGACGCTTTCGGAGAAGGCGTCGCTCACCGCGGGCGCCGACCTCTGGCACACGCGGCCGATCCCACGGCTCGGCATTCCCGCGCTCGCGCTCTCCGACGGACCGTCGGGCGCGCGCGGCTCGAGCCTGGCCGAGGGGCCGAGCTCCGCGTCGTTTCCGTGCGGCACGGCCCTCGCGGCGACCTGGAACCCCGAGCTCGTCGAACGCGTGGGCGCCGCGATCGGCGAGGACGCGCGCACGAAGGGCGCGCACGTGCTGCTCGGCCCGACCATGAACCTGCAGCGCACGCCGCTCGGCGGGCGCAACTTCGAGTGCCACTCCGAGGACCCGCACCTGTCCGCGCGCACGGCCGTGGCCTTCATCCGCGGCCTGCAGTCGGTCGGCGTGGCGGCCTGCGCCAAGCACTTCGCCGCCAACGACTCCGAGTTCGAGCGCATGTCGATCTCGTCCGAGGTCTCCGAGCGCGCGCTGCGCGAGCTGTATCTGGCGCCGTTCGAGGCGTCGGTGCGCGAGGCCGGCGCCTGGACCGTGATGTCGGCCTACAACAAGCTGCACGGCGTCTACGCCGGCGAGCACCCGTGGCTGCTGCGCGAGCTGCTGAAGCAGGAGTGGGGCTTCGACGGTCTCGTGGTCTCGGATTGGTTCGGCACGCACAGCACCGCCGAGGCGGCGAACGCCGGGCTCGATCTGGAGATGCCCGGGCCGGGCCTCCACCTCGGCGCGAAGCTCGCCGAGGCGGTGGAGAAGGGTGAAGTCGAGCCGCAGGTGCTCGACGACGCGGTGCGGCGCCTGCTGCTCACCGCGCACCGCACCGGCGCGCTCGACGCGACCGACGCCGGACCCGAGCGCGCCGTCGACCGGCCCGAGCACCGCGCGATCGCGCGGCGCGCCGCGGGCGAGGCGATCGTGCTGCTCCAGAACCGCGACGACGCTCTGCCCCTCGACGCCGCACGCCTGCGCCGGATCGCGGTGATCGGCCCCAACGCGGAGCACAGCGTGGTGCAGGGCGGGGGCAGCGCCCGCGTGCGGCCACACTACGCCGTGTCGGCGCTGGACGGCATCCGCGCGCGGGCTGGCGAGGCCTTCCGGGTCGACTTCGCGCCGGGCTGCACCAGCCACAAGACCACGCCCACGCTCGGCGCGCGCCTGCTCGACGGGCCGCTCCGCGTCGAGTACTGGAACGGCACGGCGACCGAGGGCGAACCGGCGCTCGTGCGCGAGTCGCGCGACGCGCTCTTCACCTGGCTCGGCGCGTTCGCGCCGGAGATCGACGCGCGCGCCTTCCGCGTGCGCGTGCGCGGGCGGATCACGCCGCGCGCGTCGGGCGCGCACACGTTCTCGCTGGTCTCGGCGGGCAAGAGCCGGCTGTTCATCGACGGCGTGGAGCGGGTCGACAACTGGAGCGACCCCAAGCCCGGCGACGCCTTCTTCGGGCTCGGCAGCGCGGAGGTGAGCGCCGACGTAGAGCTCGAGGCCGGCCAGAGCCACGAGCTCCTGGTCGAGTTCTCGAACGAGGGCCGGCCGATGCTCGGCGGCCTGAAGGTCGGCTGCCTGCCGGCGGTTCCGCCCAACCTGCTCGAGCGCGCGGTCGACTGCGCGCGCGGCGCCGACGCGGCGATCGTGGTCGTGGGCCTGAACGACGAGTGGGAGAGCGAGGGCCACGACCGCGCGCACATCGAGCTGCCCGGACGGCAGGTCGAGCTGATCGAGCGGATCGCCGCCGCCAACCCGCGCACGGTCGCGGTGGTGAACGCCGGCGCGCCGATCCGCATGGACTGGCTCGCGCGCGTGCCCGCGGTGGTGCAGCTCTGGTACCCCGGCCAGGAGTGCGGGAACGCGCTGGCCGACGTGCTGTTCGGCGACCTGAACCCGTCCGGCCGGCTGCCGCAGACCTGGCCCAAGCGCATCGAGGACACACCGGCGTTCCTGCACTACCCCGGCGAGAACGGCCGCGTGGTCTACGGCGAAGACCTGTTCACGGGCTACCGCTATTACGACGCGAAGCGCGTCGAGCCGCTGTTCCCGTTCGGGCACGGGCTCTCCTACACGCGCCTCGTCTACACCGACCTGCGTGTGGCGCGCAGCCGCGTGCGGCCGGGCGAGGCGGTCGAGGTCGAGCTCGACGTCAGCAACGCCGGCTCCCGAGCGGGGCAGGAAGTCGTGCAGCTCTACGTGCACGACCCGGTGTCGCGGCTCGCGCGGCCGGAGCAGGAGCTGCGCGCGTTCGCCAAGGTGGCGCTCGAGCCGGGCGAGACGAAGACGGTGGAGCTGCGGCTCGAGCCGCGCGCGCTCTCCTACTGGGACCCGAAGGTCTCCGGCTGGGTCGCGGAGCCGGGCGAGTTCGAGCTGCGCGCGGGCGCGTCGTCCCGCGACGTCCGCGCCCGCGCCCGCATCACGCTCGAATCAGACTAGTTGACTTCGCTCGCCTTCGGCTCGCTGCGCGCGACGCTGCGCGCCGCTTGCAGGCGGCGCCGCGGGCGGCCGCGGACGCCGCCTGTCTCGAGTCCCGAGTCACACTCCTGGACCCGCGTCGTCGCTACAACGTGCAGCCCTGTGTTAGCGCAGGCGGCAGCGCCGCGATGCCGCGCCGCAACGCCGTGACGTCGCCGATGTCGCAGTTCGCGGGCGCGCTGCCGTTCGCGCCGTTCACGTTGCACTTCTCCAGCGCCTCGGGCGTGCCCGCGCCGGCGAGCCAGCGGCGCATGGCCGTGGCGTCGATCCCGGTCGCGACGCCGTCCTCGGTCACGTCGCCGCACTGCGACGCGTCGCGGATGCCGTCGGGCTGCGAGCCCTCGCCGACGCCGCCGCGGTCGATGCCGAGGCGCGTGCCCGAGCCGGGCGGCACGCAGGTGTAGGTCAGCTCCTGGCCGGCCGTGTTCGCGAACCCGCGCAGGGTCGCGTCGCTGATCGCCGCCGCTCCGTTCACGTCGGGCGTGAACATCGCGGGCGCGCTCGAGCTCATCCACCAGCCGCGCGGCTGGCCGCCGATCCGGCCCTTCACCACCAGGTCGCAGTCCTTGTTGTTCACGCGATCCGGATCCGGGTAGTCGGTGCCCGCGCGGTTGATCAGGAGCGCGAGCCGCGCGGTGACGTCCGGCTGCGCCGCGTTCGCGGCGGAGAGCGTCACCTGCTGGCCGACGGCGGGCGCGAGGTCGGTGTCGAACGCCATCATCAGCGCCGAGACCTGCTTGCGCTGCGGATCGCCGCCGGGGAACTGGAAGGTGGGCGTCGGGTCGGTCGCGCCCGAGCCCAGGAAGTTCATCACGGTCGCGATCGATCCGTCGTGCAGGTAGCCGAAGCCGCGCACCTGCTCCGCGGCCGGATTCCCGCCGAGCAGACCCGCGGTCCCGAACATGCCGACCTTCTGATAGACGTTGCGCAGATGCGCGACCTTGAAGTGCTGGGTCTCGCCTTCGAAGGTCGACTTGCCGTCGCCGCCGAAGAAGCCCTGGGCCGCGTTCAGGGTGTGGCAGCCGTTGCAGTTCTTGAGCGTGTCCGAGAGCGGGCCGTTGTAGAAGGTGAGCCCCGCCTGCTGCTGCGCGGTCAGCGAGCGGTCGAGCCGGCGGATCGGGTTCGGCGGCAGCTGCACCTGCAGGATGAAGGTCGTGAACGCCATCATGTCGCCGGCCGGGATCTGGTGCTGGCGGCCGAGCAGGCCCTCGAACGCCGGATTGAACGCCATGAACGCGAGCGTCTCGTCGAGCGCGCCGGGCGTGCCGTCGTAGCCGGGCGAGTTCTGCGCCGTGCCGCCGGAGCGGTCGCCGCGCCAGTGCATCGGCCCCATGTGGTCCATGCCGCGCAGCGTCTGCGTCGTCATCGGGCCCTTGAGCGGGTGGAAGTCGACGTTGCCGGGCACGACGCTGCCGGGCACCAGCATGTTCAGCACCGGACCGACCAGCGCGAAGCTCTGACCCGGCGGGTTCAGGCGCACGAACGGGTTGTTGTTCGGCGCCCACGTGCCGGCCGGATCGCCGAGATCCCAGGCCAGGCTGTCGAAGTCGCCGAACACGTGGCAGCTCGCGCACGACGCCTCGCCGTTCGAGGACGAGAAGCGCGCGTCGTACAGGAAGCGCCGGCCGTTGGTGATGCTGGGCAGCTCCGGGGTGTGCACGGGGATGTGCGCGATCTCGGCGTTCGTGTTGGTGTTGACGATCGAGATCGCGTTGTCGAAGCGCGTCAGCACGAACAGCCGGTCGTTGGTCTCGTCGAGCACGACGCCGCCCGGGCCGCCCGCCGACAGCTCGACCTGCGCGCTGGTGGCGGGGTCGTTCGGGTCGTAGGCGCCGGGCGCGCCGGGCGCGAGCGCGAGCGCCGCCGTGCTGATCACGCCGATCTTGCGCGAGCTGAAGGCCGCGACGTACAGCGTCGAGCCGTCGCTCGAGATCGCCATGTCGGTCGGGGTCGACAGGCTCAAGTCGTTCACCCACGCCGGCGGGTTCAGGTTGGTGTAGGGGATGTGCGGGTTGAGCCGGCGCTGCTGCGCCACGCCGCCGTTGATCAGCGAGATCTGCGCGCGGTGCAGCTCACCGCGCAGCGTGGTGGCGCCCGAGCCCTCGAAGCGGTCCATGTTGTTCGCTTCGGTGTTCGAGACGTAGATCGTGCCGTTGCTCGGGTGCGCGACCATGTTGAACAGGACCGTTCCGACGTTCGGGATCTGCGCGGTGATGGCGCCCGCGTTCAGCACGACCGCGTCGGCGTCGATCGCGAACACGTCGTAGTCGGGCAGGCTGAACTGGACCAGGTTCGTGTGGTCGACGCCGTTCACGTCGCGCCAGGTGGTCGGCCCGACCTGCTGCAGCATCACGCCGACCTGCGGCGCGGCGAGATTGCCCTGCGTGGCGGGCGGCGGCGGCTGCGGACTGGGTGGGGGCGCGGCGGGCAGCGGCCCCGGGGTGGGCAGCTGCCCCTGGACCACCGCCGTGGTCTTGTTGCCGGAGTGGAAGACCGCGGCGTAAACGGTCAGGCCGTCGGGACTCTTGGCCAGCGCGCGCGGCGTGTCGCCGAACAGGGTCAGGATCGCGAGCTCGTCGCCGCCCAGGCTCGTGCCGAGCGCGGTCGACTCGAACACCCACACGTCCGCGCGTCCGAGGCCGGGCGTGAGCAGGTCGTCGGTCGGTCCATAGGGCGAGTTCGGATCGTTGGGATCGGTGGGCTCTTCCTGGACCGGCGAGCGGTTCTGGCCGCGCTTCGCGGTGGTGATGAAGGCGCGCGTACCCCCGGCGCCCGCGAACACGATGTCGCGCGGCTCATCGCCGACATGCAGGGTGCGCACGACGCGCAGGGTCGGCACGTCGACCACGGACACGCTGTCGGACAGGTGGTTCACGACCCAGACCTGGCCGTTCGGCGCCACCGCCACGGCGACCGGATCCACGCCGACCTGCACCGAGCCGGAGTGCGCGAGGCCGCTCGGCGAGACGTCGAAGATCTCGAGCCGGCCGCCGGGGATGTTGCACACGAACAGCTTGCTGCCGTCCGCGGAGAGCGCGAGCGGCCGCACCGGGCCGCTCTCGAACAGCGTGTAGTTGCCCTGTGCAGAGGCCGGGCCAGCGAGCAGACCTAGAGCCAGCGCCAGGCCGAAGCCGGCGCAGAGAATTCCCTTGCGGATCATGGCATTCCCCTTCCCGGGGCGATCATACCCCGCCTCGCCCGGAAGCGGGCCGAAAGGATGGGGGAAAATCCTGCGAAGCCCGCTCAGCGGGGCTCGGCGCGCTCCACGGGGCCCCCGGCCTCGACCCAGCCCTTGAAGCCGGTGGCGATGTGCGAGACGCCCTCGAGCCCCATGTCCTGCACCGCCTTGGTCGCGAGCGCCGAGCGCCAGCCGCTCGCGCAGTGCAGCACGAAGCGCTTGCCGCTCCCGAACACCTCCTTGAAGTAGGGGCTCTCGGGATCGACCCAGAACTCGAGCATGCCGCGCGGCGCGTGGAAGGAGCCCGGGATGAAGCCCTCGCGCTCGCGCTCGCGCGGGTCGCGCAGGTCGACGATCAGCACGTCGTCGCGCTTCGCGAGCGCGATCGCGTCCGCGGCCGAGACGGATTCGATCTCCGCGTTCGCCTCGGCCACCAGCTGGCGCACGCCCTTCCGCAGCTTCTTCATGGGACGACTATGCCAGAATGCCCCTTCGCGCAGGGGATCGACGCGAAGGAGACCGACGTGAAGAACAACATCGGACTGTTCCTGGCCAAGCGCGCCTATCTGAACCCGCGGCTCGAGGCGTTCATCGACACGCACTCCGGGCGCCGCTTCACGTTCGCCGAGCTCGACGCGCGCGCGAACCGCACCGCGAACTTCCTGGCGGCTGAGCTCGGCGTGCGCAAGGGCGACCGGGTGGGGCTGCTCTTGATGAACAGCCCCGAGTTCATGGAGAGCTTCTTCGCGATCGCCAAGCTCGGCGCCGTGTGCGTGCCGCTGAACTGGCGGCTGGTGCCCGACGAGCTGCAGTTCATCCTGAAGGACGCGGGCGCGACCGTGGTGATCTACGGCGGAGAGTTCGGCCAGACCGTGGGCGAGCTCGAGCTGCGCGGCCGCGGCACGGACGTCGCGCACTGGGTGCACGTGGGCGGCGAGGAGTCGCGCGCGAAGTTCGCCCGAAGTTATGACGAGCTGCAGCGCGCCGCGAGCTCCGAGTCGCCCGAGGTCACCGCCTGCGACGACGACCTGCTCTACATCATGTACACCTCGGGCACGACCGGGCTCCCGAAGGGCGCGATGCACACGCACTCGACCGCGATGTGGGGCGTGATGACGATCGCCGCCACAGCCGAGATGCGCTTCAAGGACCGCTACCTCGTGTCGCTGCCGCTCTTCCACGTGGGCGCGCTGACGCCGATCACCGGCAACGTGTACCGCGGCGTGACGAGCGTGGTGATGCGCGCCTTCGATCCGACCAAGGTCTGGGAGCTGATCCAGTCCGAAAAGATCACCGTCGCGCTGAAGGTCCCCGCGATGCTGAACTTCATGCTCCAGACCTACGACCCCAAGAAGTACGACATCTCGACGCTGCGCTGGATCATGAGCGGCGCGGCGCCCGTGCCGGTCACGCTGATCGAGGCCTACGCCAAGCTCAACATCGAGATCCACCAGGTGTACGGGCTGACCGAGAGCTGCGGCCCCGCCTGCTTGATCGGGCCCGACGAGGCGATCGCCAAGGCCGGCTCGACCGGCAAGGCGTTCTTCCACACCGACGTGCGCGTGGTCGACGGCCAGGGCCGCGACATCGAGGCCGGCCAGCAGGGCGAGGTGATCATCCGCGGCGCGCACGTCATGCCGGGCTACTGGAACCGGCCGGACGCCACCGCCGAGACGATCAAGAACGGCTGGCTCCACACCGGCGACGTCGCCTCGATCGACAAGGAAGGCTTCATCTACATCCAGGACCGGATGAAGGACATGGTGATCTCGGGCGGCGAGAACGTGTACCCCGCCGAGATCGAGAACGTGATCCTCGCGCACCCCAAGGTCGCCGAGGTCGCGGTGATCGGTCAGCCGAGCGCGAAGTGGGGCGAGTCGGCGTTCGCGGTGGTGGTGAAGCACGACCCGTCGCTCACCGAGCGCGAGGTGCTCGACTGGTGCAACGGCAAGCTCGCGCGCTTCAAGCAGCCGCGCGGCGCCGCGTTCATCGACGTGATCCCGCGCAACCCGAGCGGCAAGGTGCTGAAGCGCCTGCTGCGCGACCAGTTCCCGGGACCGGCGCCGGAATAGCACCGGGCGCTATGCTCGCGCGATGAGCACGCGCATCGCCGATCCCGAGCTGTTCGGAGTCACGGCCGACAGCCTGACTGTCTCGTTCGTGGTCGCGGACTCCGCGGGGCCGACCGACGCGCCGGCGCGGGTGCTCCTGAACGGCGTCGAGCGCGCGGTCTCGAACGGACCGGCGGGAACGCGGCTGGTGCGCGTCACGGGACTCGAGCCGGGCGCGGAGTACGCGCTCGAGGTCGTGGCCGAGGGCGGCGCCCGCTCCGAGCCCGACCGCTACCTGCCCGCGCGCGTGCGCACGCTCGCCGCGCCGCGCGGCGCGTGCGTGGCGCGCTTCGCGACGCTGAACGACCTGCACTTCGGCGAGCCGCGCTTCGGCGGCGTGATGACCGAGGAGCACGACTACGGCGACGCCGCGCCCGGCTATCCGCTCGCGCGCGAGACCGACGGCGACGTGCCGTACTGGCAGCTCATGAACGAGGACGCGGTCGCCGACATCAACGCGGCCGGCGTCGACGCGGTGGTGATCAAGGGCGACATCGCGGACCGCGGCCTGCGCGCGCAGTTCGAGGTCGCGGCGCGCACGTTCGCCGGCTTCAGCTCGCCCTGGCACGCGTTCCTCGGCAACCACGACTTCTACGGCCGGAACCACGGTGAGGAGGTCGACGGCTACGCACTTCTGGGTCAGCCGCGCGCGCCGCGCGCCTTCGACCTGGGCGGCTGGCGCATGGTGCTGCTCGACACGGTCGAGCCGGGCGACCACCACGGCGTGTTCCCGGACGAGCGGCTGCGCTGGCTCGAGCACGAGCTCGCGGGCTCGCGCGAGCGCGCGCAGCCGACGCTCCTGCTCACCCACCACCAGCCGGTGCCGCCCGAGCACGCCCGGAGCTACCCGAACTCGATCGGCATCATCCCCGAGCACTCGACGCGCATGTTCGCGCTGCTCGGCCGGAACCCGCAGGTGCGCGGCGTCCTGATCGGCCACACGCACCGCAACCGCGTGCGCCGCTACGCCGCGTCGGGCGAGATCCCGTTCATCGAAGTGAACTGCGTCAAGGACTACCCGGGCGGCTACGCCGTGTACGAGCTGTACGACGACGGCACGTTCCGCCAGGAGGTGCGGCGCACCTCGACGGCGCGCGCGCTCGCGCACTCGACGCGCTGCCGCGACTTCTTCAAGGGCGGCTACCGCGACTTCGCGCTCGGCACGCTCGCCGAGCGCTCGTTCGTCGTCGGAGGATCATGAGCGCGGACCCGAACCGGCGCGCGCGCCGGATCCTGTTCGGCATGGGCCACGGCGTGCTGCTGGGCTGGATCGCGCGCGAGGCGCTCGGCGGCAGCCCGCTGCTCGAGCACGCGATCGACTGGGTCGCGTACCCGGTCGGCCAGGTGTTCCTGCGCCTGCTGTTCCTGGCGGTGCTGCCCCTGGTCGTGTCGTCGCTCGCGCTGGGCGTGTTCGAGCTCGGCGACGTGCGCCGGCTCGGCCGCGTCGGCGCGATCACGCTGGGCTACGCGATCACCGTTTCGTCGATCTCGGTCGCGATCGGCATCGCGCTGGTGAACGCCTTCCGGCCCGGCGACGGCTTCGACGTGGAGGCCCGCGCGCAGCTGCTCGAGACGCTCGCGCCGCAGGCGGAGAAGGTCGTCACGCAGGCGTCGCAGGCCAAGGGCCCGATCGACGCGCTGCTCTCGATCGTGCCGCGCAACCCGTTCGAGGCGCTGGTGCGCGCCTTCGACGGCGAGATGCTGGGCGTGATGTTCTTTGCGGTGCTGCTCGGCGTGGCGCTGATCACCGCGCCGCGCGAGAAGACGACCGGCTTCGTCTCCGCCCTCGAGGGCCTGTACGCCGTCTCGCTGCGCATGATCGACCTGGCGATGGCGCTCGCGCCCTACGGCGTGTTCGCGCTCTTGTTCTCGCTCACCGCCCGGCTCGGCGGCGACATCCTGGTCACGCTCGGCCGCTACGTGGCGGTGGTGCTGGTCGGGCTCGCGCTGCAGCAGTTCGGGGTCTACTCGCTGATCGTGCGGCTGATGGGGATCCGGCCGGCGCTCTTCTTCGTGCGCATCTCCGAGGTCATGACCACCGCGTTCTCGACCAGCTCGAGCGCGGCCACGCTGCCCACCGCGCTGCGCGTGTCGGAGCAGCGCCTGGGCGTGCCGCGCGAGATCAACTCGTTCGTGCTCACGGTGGGCGCCACCGCGAACCAGAACGGCACCGCGCTGTTCGAGGGCATCACGGTGCTGTTCCTGGCCCAGCTGTTCGGCGTCGAGCTCAGCCTCGGCCAGCAGGCGATGGTGGTGCTGCTCTCGATCCTCGCGGGCGTCGGCACCGCGGGCGTGCCGGGCGGCTCGCTGCCGCTGATCGTGGTGGTGCTCCAGTCGGTCGGCGTGCCGGGCGAGGGAATCGGCATCATCCTCGGCGTCGACCGCCTGCTCGACATGTCGCGCACGGTCCTGAACGTGACCGGCGACGTGACCGCAGCCCTGTTCGTCACGCGCGTGGAAGGGAAGCTGAACCTGCCGAGGGAGTGAGCTCAGCTCGCGCGCGCGTCGCCGAGCACGCGCAGGCTCGGCAGGCCGTTCTCCCAGCGCAGCTCGGCCTCGACGCCGAACGCTTCGCGCAGGTTGTGCGGCGAGAGCGCGTCGGCGGGCGCGCCGAGCGCGAGCAGCTCGCCGTCGCGCAGCACGGCGACGCGGTCCGCGAAGCGGGCGGCGTCCTCGAGCTCGTGGATCGCGCACACCACCGCGGTGCCGCGCTCGCGCGTCTGGCGGCGCAGGAGCTCGAGCAGCTGCAGGCGGTGGCGCAGGTCGAGGCCCGCGCACGGCTCGTCGAGCAGCAGCACGTCCGCGTCCTGCGCCAGCACCATCGCGATCCAGACCCGGCGCCGCTCGCCGCCGGAGAGCGAGTCGACGCGGCGCGCGCGCAGCTCCGTCGTGCCCGTGCGCACGAGCGCCTCTTCGACCGGGCGCAGGTCCGCCGCCGACGGCGCGCGCAGCGCGGAGGTGTACGGGAAGCGCCCGCAGCGCACCAGCGCCTCGACGCGCAGGCCCGCGATGCAGACCGGCTCCTGAGGCAGCCGCGCGACGCGGCGCGCGAAGTCGCGCCGCCCGAGCGAGAAGATCTCGTGGCCGTCGAGCGCGACGCGGCCCGCGCGCGGCCGCAGCTCGCGCCCGAGCGCCGCGAGCGTGGTCGACTTGCCGCTCGCGTTGGGGCCGACCAGCGCGAGCAGCTCGCCGCGCCGCACCTCGAGGTCGAGCTCGCGCACCACCGGCGCGCTCGCGCGCGCGTGTGCGAGCGTGAGGCCTTCCGCGCACAGCAGCGCGCTCATCCGTGGCCCCGCAGCACGAGCCACAGGAAGTACGGGCCGCCGACCAGCGCGAGCAGCGCGCCGACCGGCAGCTCGAGCGGTGCGGCGGCGGTGCGCGCGATCGTGTCCGCGACCAGCGCGAGCAACGCGCCGCCGAGCGCGCACAGCGGCAAGAGCCGCGCGTGCTCGGGCCCGACGCGCATGCGCACCACGTTCGGCACGACCAGTCCGACGAAGCCGACCAGGCCCGCCACGCTCACCGACGCGCCGGTCAGCGCCGCCGCGAGCGCGCACGCGCCGATGCGCAGCGCGCGCACCGGCACGCCCAGGCTGCGCGCGCTGGTGTCGTCGAGCAGCAGCGCGTCGAGCGCGCGCCGCAGCAGGGCGATGCCCAGGCCCGCGACGACCAGGATCGGCGCCACGATCCGCACGTCGGACCAGCCGCGCGCGTTCAGGCTGCCGACCGTGAACGCGACGTAGGCCGGCGCGCGGTCCGCGAAGAAGAAGGTGATCAGCGAGATCGCCGAGCCGAACAGCGCGTTCACGGCGACGCCGACCAGGATCAAGCGCGCCGCGCCGCCCGGGCCGCTCGCGCCCGTCGCGAGCGAGAGGACCGGAATCACCGCGGCCAGGCCGCCGAGCATCGCCGCCGCGGGCAGGCCGAGCGCGTGGGTCGGCGCGAACACGAGCCAGACGAGCGCACCGAGCCCAGCGCCCGCGGTCACGCCGAGCAGCCCGGGATCGGCCAGCGAGTTCCGCACCGCCGTCTGCACGAGCGCGCCCGCCAGCGCGAGCGACGCGCCGACCAGCGCCGCGAGCGCGATGCGCGGCGTGCGCACCTCGAACACGAGCAGGTGGTCGGGGTGCGCGCGGTCGAGCAGGGCGGACAGAACTTCACCGACGGGAACGCGCGCCGCGCCGATCGCGAGCGCGGCCGCCGCCGCCAGCACGAGCAGCAGCGCGAGGCCGATCACGCCGCCCGCGACGCCCGCGGGCCTCGCGGCGATCACGGCGTCGCGGCCGCCGGCTGCGCGAGCTCGCGCAGGGCGCGCGCGGCGCGCGGCAGATCGAGGCCCGGGTTCGCCGAGAACAGCGCGGGGTCGAGCACGTGCACGCCGCGCTTCGCCGAATCGCGCACCGACCGAAGCGCGGGCCGCGTCGCGAGGTCGCGCTCGAAGGCCGCGCGCACGCCGTCGGGATTGCCGTGCACGACCAGCAGCACCAGCTCGGGCTCGAGCCCGATCAGCGCCTCGTCGGTGAGCGGCGCGAAGCCGAGGAAGCGCCCGCCGCCCGGGCCCGGCGGCGCGACGTTGCGGAAGCCCTCGGCGCGCAGCAGATCGCCGAGCCAGGCCCGCTCCGTGATCACGAAGAAGCTGCCCGGCGCGCCGAACAGCGCGAGCGTCGGCAGCGCCTCGGCGATGCGCAGCTCCGCGAGCTGCGCGCGCACGGCCGCGACGTCGGCCGCGATCTCGGGCCCGACTCCGACCTCGCCACCGAGCTGCTCGAGCCCCGCGAAGGTCGCGTCGAGGCTGGTCGAGTCGAGCGGCATGGCGCGCGCGCCGGTGCGGCCGATCGCCTCGGCCAGGCTCGCGTGCATGTGCGCGTCGGTCACCACGATCTCGGCGCGCGCCTCGGCCAGCTGCTCGAGGTTCGGCGAGTGGGGGCTGCCCAGGTCGATCACGCCCGCGGGCACCGGCGTGCGCGGGTCGCTGCGCACGGCCGCGACCACGGCCACCTTGCCCGGATACTTCGCGAGCGCGGCTCCGGCGTAGGGCACGAGCGTCGCGACGCGCCGCTCGGCCGCGGACGCGTGGCCCGCGAGCGAGCCCGCGCAGAGCAGCGCGAGCGCGGCCAGCGTTGCAGGGACGCGCGCGCTCATTTGGTCAGGATCATCCGGCCGTTCTTGGTCACGCGCAGGGTGTAGCTCGCGCCGCGATGCTCGATGTTCAGCGTGTCGGAGCCCGCGAGCAGCTCCTTCGACGCGATCGAGCGCGCGCTGGCCGGGGCCTCGCGCACGGCGGCCTCGCTGGCCGCGCCCGCGATCGCCGCACGCGCGCGCCGGGTCATCTCGACGAACACGTTGCGCGCGTCGGCCGCGTGGATCTCCTGGCCGAAGTCGAGGTAGCGCAGCCCGTCGGGCGCGCGCGTCGCGACCAGGCAGCCCGCGCGGTCGAGCCCGACGATCTTCGCGCCCTCGGGCCGCACCAGCCCGGGGCTGGCCGCGGCGCACATGTCGAGCAGGGCGGTCTCGTGGTCGTCGTTCATGTGCTCGACGATCCGCTCCGACGCCTCGGCGATCCCGCCGCCCACGGGGTCGCGCAGGATGCCGTCGCCCTCGATCCAGTGGATCGCGCCGAAGCCGCCGATCGCGCGCACGCGCTGCGGATCGATCTGCCAGTAGCCGAAGCGGTGCGCCTCGAAGTAGCGCGGCGCGTCGGGCACGCGCGCGCTGTAGCGCGCGTGCAGCGCCTTGAACGCGTCGTCCTCGAGCACGATCGCGTCCTCGGCCAGGTGCTCGGGGCGCAGCGTCGAGCGCGCGCGCACGCGCCGCGCCTTGCCCATCACCGTCACCCGCCAGCTCGCCTGCGGGTCGCCCTCGGCCTGCGGATCCTGCACGAACAGCGCCACGCGCGGATCCTTGGCGAGGTTGCGCGTGTGTTCGGCGATCTCCGAGATCAGCACGATCGGCGCGCCGGTCTCGGTCAGGGCAAAAGGAGCGAGCGACCCGAACGGCCAGTCCGGCATCTCCTCGTCGGAGCAGCGCGTACACAGGGTTGCGTTGCTAGTCGACAGCAGCCACTGGCGCGCTCGGCCGGCGATCTCGCTGTCCCGGGTCGCTCGCTCGCTCATGTAGTCATGCCTCCTTGCGTCGTGTTCTGCCCAGCAGAGCAAGCGCGCCCAGCGCGAACAGGCTCAGGCCCCCGGCCTCCGGCACGATCGCGACGGTGTCCAGGTCGAAATGCACCACCTGATCCACGCCCGCGAGGGCCGCCGGCGTGCTCGCGCCGAATTGTAGGATGCCGATGCTATCGAATACCGTCTCGAAGCTCTGGCCCTCGAAGGACACGAACTGGGGGTTCGACGGATCGATCAGGAACGTCAGCTGGGTCCACTGGTTCGGCAGCACCGGTGCGAACGCTACTGCGATGGCGCCGGGAAAGCCCATCGGATCCGCGAAGCGCGCGAACATGTTGATGGGCACCGGAGCATCGTGACGCACGTACACGCTGACTGCGTCGACGGATTGCGCGATCCAATTGCCCACGAACGCCCCGCCGCTGGCCGATGCGGGGCCGCGGAAGATCACCGGGCCCTGGTCGCCGACCGTATTGGCGACGAAGTTCCAGCCCTCTGAGATGTACCCGCCCCCGTCGACCGCTCCGCCGGAGGCGGACCAGCCGTCGAGCGAACCGACGGAGTTCGGGTTTCCCCGCCAGTTCGCGGGCCCGTCCGAGAAGGTTTCGGTGAACGGAATGGTCGCAGCACTCGCAAACGCCGCCGGGAACGCGAGCGCGAGCAGCGCCGCGAGCCCTCTACTGATCAAGATGCGCATGATCCCTCCAATGAGCCAACGCAATACGCCGTAGCTGGCAACTCTTCTGCTGGCGGGCCCGTAGCATCAGCTCGTGAGATCGTACTTGAAGTTGAGAACCAATATCAAGTAAGGTAGGCTCGCAGCGCATCACCGGTCGCAGCAAGCCTGGAGCCAGCCAAGACCGCGTTCCTGGAGTCGTCGTCTTGGTCAACTTCTTGACACCGTTCTGCGTAGTCGCGTTGGCGCTCGCCTGCGCGCTTGCGCCGCGCGCGCACGCGCAGGACGAAGCGCAGCCGGCCGGCGTCTCCACCACCCAGGACGTGGAGACGATCGAGGTTCGCGGCGAGCAGTCCGACGTGCCCGAGTTCCTCGACACCCCGATCGAGATCGAGGTGATCCCCGAGCAACGGTTGCAGGAGCTGCCGGCGCGTGACCTGGCCGACGTGGCCGCGAACCTGCCCGGCATCCGAGTGCAGCGGCGTGTGCAGGGCCAGGGCGCAGCCGCCTCCGTCGAAGGCCTGCCGCCCGAATACACGAAGGCGCTCGTGAACGGCCAGCATTACGCTGGCGAGATCGGGGGCGTGACGGATCTCGAGGACCTGCCGCTCGCGAACGCCGCGCGCGTGCTGGTGCTGCGCGGGCCGCAGGCGATGCGCTACGGCTCGGACGCCGGCGGCGCGGTGATCGAGATCGAGACCTTCCGTCCTCCGGCCGACGACGGCTGGCGCTTCGCGCTCGACTCGGGCCTGGGCAGCTACGACGCGGGCTACGCATCGCAGGTGAGCGGCGTGCGGGTCGGTCGGTTCGGCGCAACGCTGGCGACGACCTACAACACGATCGACGGCTGGAACGACAACGGCAGCGATGCGCTGGTCGGTGGTCCCGGCCGCGACTACCGCGAGCAGTGGCAGGACGCGTACAGCACGTTCGAGTTCCAGGCCACGCCCGACTTCCTGATCAGCTCGAACGTGGGCTGGCGCAAGGACAAGGACGAGAACGAAGACCCGGTCGTGAACGAGGACGGCTCGACCTCCGGGCCCCGCACGAACACGCGCTGGATAACGAGCCTGGGCTTCGCGGCGCAGCTCGGCGAGAACACCGAGCTCGAGTCGGAGCTCTACCGCTACGCCTCCAACATGAACTCGTCGATCGGCCGCGAGTTCACGCTCAAGGAGGACGAGTGGCGCTACGACGGCGCGCTCACCCAGCGCTTCGAGGTCTTCGGCCAGGAGCCGTCGCTGCGCCTCGGGTTCGACTGGCGGCGGCCGTCGCTCGACCAGACCGAGTCGCAGGTCGCGGGGGAAGGCGTGCCGCCCCCGCCGGCCAGCCCGGACGACCCTTCGGAGGTCGAGTTCGAGAAGGAGAAGCTCGACGAGCGCTTCAACGTCACGGGCATCTACGCGATCCTCGAGGCGCCGGTGCACGAGCTGGTCACGTTCCAATTCGGGGCGCGCGAGCAGTTCCACTCCGAGTTCGACTCGGAGTTCGTCCCGCAAGTGGCGATGCTCGTCGAGCCGGCGTCGTGGCTGAAGCTGCGCGCGTCCTGGGGCAAGAGCTACCGCACGCCGTCGCTGCGCGATCTGTACGGTCCGCCCGTCCCGAACCTGGGTGGCGCGTACTTCCTCTCCGGCAACCCGAACTTGAAGCCCGAGTACGCCGAGGGCCTGCGCGGCGGCTTCGAACTCCTGCCGCACGACGACGTGTGGCTGTCGGCCACGTTCTTCACGAACACGATCAAGGACTTCATCCGCAGCGCCCTGGCGGAGGACGGGGTTTTCACGGGCTGGAACTGGCCCGAGCCTCCAGACGACCCTAACGACTACTGTTTCGATTTCCCCGATGAGCCTGAGTGCTCCGAGCCGAGTCCTGTGTTCGCGCAGCTGTTCGAGCGCACGAACCTGGACGAGGTGAAGACCAGCGGCGCGGAGGCAAATCTCCGCATTCAGCCGCACCCGTTGGTCAGCCTGCACGTGGGCTACACCTGGCTCAACACCTGGGTGAAGAGCGCGCCGCTGCCCGACCTGCGCGAGCTGCCCAACGAGCCGGAGCACACCCTCGACCTCGACGCGACCTTCACCGAGCCGAACTACGGTGGCAGTCTCCTGGTGCGCGCGCGCTGGCGCGACGGCGCGCTGATGGAGGGCAGCGGCACGGGCGGAGTGGGCTTCACGACTACCGAACACTCGCATCCATCGTGGGTGCTGGGCATGCGCCTGCGCCAGCCGATCCGCGCGGGCCTCAGCGTCTACATCGATCTGGACAACATCACGAACACCAAGGCGGTGGACTCCTACGAGATCCGCGGCTTCAACGCGTTCGTGGGTGTCCGCTACCAATTCGACTCGAACTGACGGAGCTGCCGATGATCCGCCCCCTGCTGCTCGCCCTCGCGTGGCTGCTGCTCGCCGACGTCGCGGCGGCCCAGACCTGTGTCGTGCAGACCAACGGCGACTGCATGCTCGAACCGACCGCTGCGGAGGGGCAGGACGTGTCTCCGTACTGCTTCCTGCCGGCGTTGGCCCGCGGCCAGTACGAGACGAACTACGCCTTCACCGCGTTCGACACCGGAGGTGTCTGCCACCACTTCCAGACCTACCTGCGCTTCGAGCTGCCTCCTGATCTGCTCGACCCCGGCGAGACGGTGACCACGGCGCGGCTTTTGCTGTACTACGCCTTCACGTTCGCCTTCGAGGGCCCAGCTCCGACGGTCCCGCACGCGCCGATCACGGTGAACATCCACCAGGTGCTGGCTCCGTGGACAGGGGGGCCGAGCCCGTACAACGAGGATGCGGTGACCTGGTCCAACCGGCCGCCCCACGCCGCTGCGGTCGCAGGCACCCGGAACGACATCACGAACTTCGGCGTCCAGCAGTTCTTCGTCACGGATCTGGTGCGCTCCTGGGCGCACGGTACCAAGCCGAACCACGGCTTCGTCGTGGTCTCGCCGAACGACATCCCCTTTGGCATGCACTCGTGGGAGGCCGAGCCTCCCGTGACGACCGGTCAGAAGGCGCGGCTGCGCATCACGGTCGGCCCGGGCAGTCCTCCGCAGCAGGTTCCGTTCATGCCCGCCTGGATCACGGCGCTGCTCGTGATTGCCGTGGCGACGCTGCTCGCGCTGTACATGCCGCGCGCGAGCGGCCGCTCGTAGCTCCTCAGACCCGCGCCAGCCGGATCGCGGCCTCCGGGCACGCCTCCACGCACAGGCCGCAGCCGTGGCACGCCTCTGCGCGCACCGCGAACGCCTGGCGGTTGCCGTGCGCCCAGGCCTTGAGCCGGCCGACGAACGAGAGCGCGCGTCTGTCGTCGGCCGAGAGCGGCGCGATCTCGAACACGTCGTAGGGGCACACGCGCAGGCAGTCCTCCTTGGCCTCGCAGCGGTTGCGGTCGATCACCGGCGCGAACGCGCCGGCCGGGTGCTTGCAGTCGGGATCGGCGGCGGGCGCGCTCATGCGTGTCTCCTCGCGCGCGAGTGTATGCTGCGGCGATGGCGGGCGTGCGCAAGATCGCGGTGCGCGGCATGGAGATGGAGCTCGAGGACGCGGGCCACGGCGAGCGGCCGCTCGTGCTGGTGCACGGCTTCACCGGCTCGCGCGACGACTTCCGCGAGCACGTGCCGGACTTCGCGCGCGTCGGCCGCACGCTCGCGCTCGACCAGCGCGGCCACGGCGGCAGCACGAACTCGGGCAAGGCCGAGGACTACACGCTCGACGGCCTGGTCGCCGATCTGCACGCGGCCTTCGACGCGCTCGAGCTCGAGCGCGTGGACCTGCTCGGCCACTCGCTCGGCGGCATGGTGGCGCTCCGCTACGTGCTCGCCCACCCCGAGCGCGTCGCGTCGCTCGTGCTGATGGACACCTCGCCGCGCGCGGTGCGCATGCGCTTCTCGGAGCAGGCGCGCGCGGGCATCGCCGCGCTCGCGCGCGAGCAGGGCATGGGGGCGCTCGCGACCGCGATGCGCCAGATGGCCGCGCGCAACACGGAGACGCCGCCGTCTGCGAAGCGGCTCGAGCAGACGATGGGGCCCGACGTGTTCTGGGAGCGCATCCGGCGCAAGCTCGAGGCGATGGATCCGGTCGCCTGGGACGCGCTCTCGCGCGCGCTCGGCGAGCAGGTCGCGGTCGCCGATCGGCTGCACGAGATCCGCTGCCCGACGCTCGTGCTCGTCGGCGCCGAGGACGTCGCGTTCTTGAAGCCCTCGGACGAGCTCGAGCGCGGCATCGCGGGCGCGACACGCGTCACCATTCCCGATGCGGCGCACAGCCCGCAGCTCGAGAACGCTCCCGCCTGGTCCGCCGCGCTGCACGCGCACCTCGCCCGGGTGCGCTGACGCCCGCTGCCGCGGGTGCATGCAGCGCGTGCCGTGGAGTGCGTCAGCGCTCGCCGCGCGGGCGCCTGCCGGCGCCAGAGCGAGCGTCCCGGCGTCGGCACGCCTCGTGCAATCCCCGAGAGCGCTGCAGCAAAGACCGAGACGGTCGTTCATCTGGACTCCCTCCCGTGCGGCGATCGGATCGGTCATGGTCTTCCCCGAAACGGCGCCCCTCGGATTGCGAGATCCGAGGGGCCTGCCGTTCGGGGGGCCGGTCCGCTGCCCGAGGCGTGGGCTCAGAACTCGCCGGTGCGCTCACTCCCGCCGGGCCCGCTGTAGGACGCCGTGTAGCCGGGCTGGCGCGCGTACGCGGGCTGCTCGAGCGACGCGAGCGCCTTCCGCCACGACCGGACCAGCGCGTCCTCGGCCGCGTAGTCGAAGGGATCCTGCAGCACCCGCTCCTCCATTCCGCCGGCGGCGAGCGGGTGCGCGTCGAGCCAGCGCGCGGTGCGCGCGAGCGCCTCGCGCGCCGGCACACGATCGCGGTAGCCGAGCTGGGCGCGGAGCTTGCTGAGATCGAACACGCGATGCGTGGACAGACTCTGCATGACCAGCGGCCGCGCGCAGACCGCGAGCTCGTAGGGCATGGACACGATCTCGAGCGGACGCCCGAGCGCGGCGGCGACGATCTCCACCACCTGGCGCAGCGTCAGCACCTCTTCGTCGCCGCAATTGTAGATTTGACCGGCGGAAATCTCGGGCTGGTCGACCGCGAGCAGGACCGCGTGCGCGAGATTCTCGGCGTAGCCGTAGTGACACAGCGTGAGCCCGTCCTCGGGCAGCACGATGAACGGGCGCCGGTCGCGAATGCGCCTCACCACGCACCACTCGCGCGGCACGAGCTGGTAGGGGCCGTAGACGTACGGGTAGCGGAAGTGCGTCGCGGTCGGGTGCTGCTCGAACACGACCGCCTCGGTGCGCGCGATGCGCACGCCCTTGCTGTCTTCGGCGTCGGTCGCCACGAGCGCGGCGTCCTCGGCGGTCGGCACGGGCAGCCCCGCGGGCTCGAGCAGCCCCGGATTCATGTAGCCGCGGTAGGCGGGTCCACCGCCCACCGAGACGAAGCGCGCGCAGCGGCCCGCCAGCACGCGCGAAGTCACGCGCAGCCGCCCGTAGGTCGCGATGCACACCTCGAACGTTCGCTCGCCGAGCGCTTCGCGCAGCGCGTCCTCGCGGAACGGATCGGTGTGGATGTGCTCGACGTCCGCGGGGATCTCTTCGAGCTCGTGCCTGCCGGAGTGGAGCATCGCGACCGCGTAGCCGCGCGCGCGCAAGCCGTTGACGATGAAGTGGCCGGTCGGGCCGGTGCCACCGATCACCAGCGCGCGCGCTTCCCCTGTAGACTTCCCACGCATGCCACGGAGGATCGCATGGCGAAGAAGCCATTTCTCAGCGACGTGAAGACCCTGCGCAAGCGCGCCCGCCAGCACATCGAGCTCGGCGCGGTCACGCCCGGCTACAAGGCCAAGCGCGACGTCGTGATCAAGCTCCTGAACGAGGCGCTCGCGACCGAGATCATCTGCGTGCTGCGCTACCGGCGCCACCACTTCATGGCGGCCGGGATTCACGCGCAGAGCGTGGCCGCCGAGTTCCTGACCCACGCGAACGAGGAGCAGGCGCACGCCGACCTGATCGCGCAGCGCATCGTGCAGCTCGGCGGCGAGCCGAACTTCTCGCCCGAGGGCCTGGCCACGCGCTCGCACGCGGAGTACGTCGAAGGCGGCACGCTCGTCGAGATGATCCGCGAGAACCTGGTCGCGGAGCGGATCGCGATCGACAGCTACCGCGAGATGATCGCGTACCTGGGCGCGAACGATCCCACCACGCGCCGCATGCTCGAGGGAATCCTGGCGATGGAGGAAGAGCACGCGGACGATCTCGTCACGCTCCTGCAGGAGCTGACCTGATGCCCGACGCCCCGCTCACTGGCGGCTGCCTGTGCGGCGGAGTGCGCTACGCGATCCGCGGCCCGCTGCGCCACGCCTCGCACTGTCACTGCGCGATGTGCCGCCGGCACCACGGCGCGGCGTTCGGCAGCTACGCCTCGGTGAGCCGCACGGACTTCCGCTTCGAGTCGGGCGAGAGCCTGGTCGGGCGCTACGAGTCGTCGCCCGGCGTGGAGCGCGGCTTCTGCACGCGCTGCGGGTC
>Ga0187893_10003522_pt1 | contig 31569 bp, 40 predicted proteins | sample MA1701074metaG_FD_139574 | JGI IMG/M metagenome (GOLD analysis project Ga0187893, IMG submission 139574) | White microbial mat communities from a basaltic lava cave in the Kipuka Kanohina Cave System on the Island of Hawaii, USA - MA170107-4 metaG ...
ACGCTTCGCGCTCGCCCTCGCGGTCGCCCGCGCATGACTCGGGGCCGGTGTGGGTCGCTACTCCTTCACCGTATGACTCTTTCATTCACTACACCTCGCCGGTTTAACCCGGCGCACGGAGGAGGCCCTCATGACATCGATTCGCGTGTCGCTGACGATCCTGTGTGCGCTGAGCCTTGCTTCCGCGCTCCCCGTCACCGCCCAGACCCCCTGCCCCACGAGCTGCGGGGGCCTCAACACCGCGCTGGGGTTCGACGCTCTCCGCAGCAACACCACGGGCCGCTTTAACACCGCCACGGGGATCGCCGCCCTCGACAACAACACCACGGGCTCCAGGAACATCGCCATCGGGGCCGGGGCCGGGCTCAATGTGACGACGGGGAGTAACAACATCCACATCGGCAACGAGGGCGACGCCGCCGATTCCGCCATGATCCGCATCGGCACCGTGGGCACCCAGACGAGTACCTCCATCGCCGGGATCTTCGGCGCGCAGGTGCTCGGCAGGGGGATGCCGGTTGAGGTGAACAACGATGGACACCTTGGGACCGTGCTCTCCTCGCGTCGCGTGAAGGACGACATCCGCGACATGGACGGGGCCAGCGAAGGGCTGGGCAAGCTTCGCCCCGTCACCTTCCGCTACAAAGCGGAGCCCGCCAGTGGTTCGCGCCCGCTGGAGTACGGCCTGATCGCGGAAGAGGTGGCCGAAATCTACCCTGAGCTGGTGGTGCGGGACACGGACGGCCAGCCCGCGGGCGTCCGCTACAACGTCCTGCCGGCGATGCTCCTGAATGAGGTGCAGAAGCAACACGCCCAACTCCGGGAGCAGACCGCCCGCCTGGACGCCCAGCAGCGGGAGATCGACGAGCTTCGCGCCCACGTGCGGGCCCTCATCGGCGGGAAGGCGGCCGTCCAGGAGTGAGTCGTGGCCTTCCTCGGCGTGGCGGGTGACCCGCGTACTTTGTCGCACAGGACGTCCGCACCCGCACCGTCCTCGTCCGCGGGAGATCGTCGATGCCGAAGATGAAGGTCGTGCAGGTACCGGACGCGGGCGCCGAGTTCCAGTTGGTCGAGCGTGAGATTCCCGACCCGCCCGCCGGGTACGTCCGCATCCGCGTCCTGGCCTGCGGGATCTGTCACAGCGACGCGATGACCAAGGACGGCCTCTACCCGGGCGTCACCTATCCCCGCGTGCCAGGACACGAGGTCGCCGGCGTGGTCGATGAGCTGGGCGCCGGCGTGACGGCCTTCACGCGTGGCGAGCACGTCGGTGTCGGCTGGCACGGCGGCCACGACGGCACCTGCTCGGAGTGCCGGCGCGGCGATTTCGTGAACTGCCCGAATGCCCTGGTGTGCGGCATCAGCTACGACGGTGGTTACGGGCAGTACATGGTGGCCCCGGATGCCGCGGTGGCGCGCATGCCCACCTCGCTCGATCCCACCGAGGCCGCGCCGCTGCTGTGCGCGGGCCTCACCACGTTCAACTCGCTGCGCCACAGCGGCGCGCGGGCCGGCGACCTCGTCGCCGTGCAGGGCATTGGGGGACTCGGCCACCTCGGGATCCAGTTCGCCCAGAAGCTCGGCTACCGCGTGGCGGCCGTCGGGCGCGGCCCCGAGAACGCCGCTCTCGCTCGCAAGCTCGGCGCCCACGTCTACATCGACAGCGCCGACACCGACGCCGCCGCCGAACTGCAGAAGCTGGGCGGCGCCCGCGCCATCCTCGCCACCGCGCCCAGCGCGAAGGCCATGTCGTCGGTGATCGACGGCCTCCGTCCGAACGGCAGCCTGCTCGTCGTGGGGGCCGGGGCGGATCCGATCGAGGTGACGCCCCTCCAGCTCATCCGCGGCCGCAAGCGCATCCAGGGCTGGTACTCGGGCGTCGCGTCGGACTCCGAGGACACGCTGCGCTTCGCCGAGATCGCTGGCGTGCGCCCAATGATCGAGCGGTTCCCGCTCGCGAAGGCCGCGGACGGCTACGCGCGCATGATGAGCGGCCAGGCCCAGTTCCGCTGCGTCCTCACCATGTAGACCCCGGCCCCACCGGACGGCCGGGGTCATCCTCCTCGGGCGTCCGCCCGCCCTCCGCCGTCGTCCGTGTCAACCGACGTGAAGAGCGCGGAGACCAGCGTCGGATCGCTGATTAAGAGGCACCTTTTTCGCCTCAAGCAGCGGGTCGCCAGCCATCTCCGCGTAAGGAACCCGGGCGCTCTACAGCGTAAGCATTCCGCTATGTGCGCTGGATTGGCTGGGCTACGGCCCCGCTACGGCCCCGCTATGGCCCCGCCGACATCTGGCAAAGGCAGCTAATCCAACGACGTAATCGCGTGGCCAGAGTCACCCTCGCGGGGCGCGGGCTCCATTGACGGGTTGCCCTCGTGCCCGCCGGCGGCCTCGTGCTGCAATCTCTTCGCGCGAGGGGCCTGAGGTTCCCAGCGACCGATCCACACGGCAGCGCGCATGCCGAAGCAGTGCGAGCAATCTCCTGCCGTCCGTCGTGAGGTTTGTGCCGCGCCGGACGCCCTTTCCGGGTCGGGGTGTCACCAGGGGGCATCCAAAGACCTGCTCCGCGCGCCGCAGATACTGCCAAGCATGACGATAAGACCATCCGATCTGGCGTGCGGCAGCCAACAGCGAGCCCCCGGCTTCGACTTCCTCCAACAGCTGTAGTCCACCATCACCGATTACGAAGATACCGTCGCGTTCCAGCCAGACCTTCGTCCTGACCTGAAGGGGCATTGGGCACGGCCGATCATTTTGACGCGCGGCAACCGGCCGGCTAGCGTCCACATGCGCGACCGAGCCGCGTCCGCTGTCCCGACGCGGCGGCATGGCCCGAGCCTATCACGCGAGGAGGATCCAGGGCACCGTGCGCGTCCTGACCGCCCGACTGGCACCGTCCGCCGAGGCCGCGCAAGATGATGCAGACCTCGAGATCGAGATCAGCCCGCTCGTTTACGAGATGCTCGAGGTCGATCATCATCGGCATTGGCAGCTGTCGATCCAGCCTGCCGGAATTCATGTCTTGCCGGGTGGAACCGTTGGCGCCAGCGTGGCGCGAAAACACGCTGCGCCGGCTGTCGGGCCCTCGCAGAGCGTCTCGTCCGGATCTATTGAGCACGTCGAGCGGCGAGCGCCGCGTGCCGCGGCGCTCGCCGGCACGGCAGTTGGCGTGATGGGCGGTCTCCTCGGTCTGGGCGGGGCAGAGTTTAGGCTGCCGATCCTCGTCGGCTACTTTCGCTACCGCCTTCGGAGAGCGATTTCCTTGAATCTGGCGGTGAGCCTCGTCACGGTCCTAGCCGCAGCTGGCAGCCGGCTCTTCATCGCTCGACAGGTCCCCGACGTCTCCGTCTTGCCCATTGGCGTGGCCATGATGCTCGGTGGCATGCTCGGGGCGGCCATCGGATCGCGATGGCTGGCGAGCATCTCGGAGCGCCGCGTCCATGCCGCGGTCCGGGCCCTGTTGATGGCCATCGGACTCCTCCTCATCGTGGAGTCGGCCGTGACGTGGGGGTCGAGGGACCTGCCGTTCGACACGGCAGCCCGTACCGTCGTCGCCGCCTCGGTCGGCGTGCTCATCGGCATGGTCAGCACGCTCCTCGGCGGGGCCGGTGGCGAGCTGATCATCCCTAGCCTCGTGTTGCTCTTCGGGGTGCCGATCAAGGTGGCCGGCATCCTGAGTCTCCTCGTCAGCATCCCGACCATCCTCGTCGGCCTCGCCCGACACCACGCGCGCGGGGCGTTCAAGGGATTGCTGGACGTTCGGCATCTCATCGTGCCGATGTCGCTCGGCACGATTCTCGGTGGCGTGGTGGGCGGGGCGATGGTGGCTTTCGTGCCGGCAGGCGCCGTGAAACTCCTTCTCGGTAGTGTCCTGATCGCGTCGGCCGCAAAGGTCTTCGCCGTCGAACGGTAGGAGTCCGCATCACCATGCTCGTATTGGTTCGAGGGATCGGTGACATCGGATCGGCGGTGGCCCACTGCCTTGTCCGGGCGGGATATGGCGTCGTGATCCACGACGGTCCGAAGCCGACGACCACGCGGCGTGGGATGGCGTTCGCAGACGCGATCTTCGACGGGCAGGCCGTCCTCGACGGAGTGACAGCGGCGCTGGCCGACGATTTTGACAGTATTAGAGAAGCGCTCGCCCGGCGCGACGTGATCCCGGTGTATGTACGTCCGTTGGGACCGCTCCTGAACAGTCTGGGCCACCAGGCGCTGGTGGATGCACGGATGCGAAAGCACGAGGCGCCGGAGGTCCAGATCAGCCACGCGGATTTGACCGTCGGCCTGGGGCCTTCGCTTGTCGCCGGTCGCCACGCTCACGTCGTGGTCGAGACGAGCTGGGACAGCCTGGGCACCGTGATTACAGAGGGCGCGTCGCTGCCGCTGGCCGGCGAGCCCCGCTCCATCGCCGGTCATTCGCGCGAGCGCTACGTGTATGCGCGGGTCGACGGCGTATTTCGGACGAAGGCACAGATCGGGGATGTAGTTCGCTCGGGCGAGCCGTTGGCCCAGATTGACACGACGGTTCTCGCGGCGCCACTCGACGGCGTGTTGCGTGGCATCACGCACGACGGCGTGCCGGTCACGGCGCGAACAAAGGTCGTCGAGGTCGACCCGCGGGGTCGCGCCGGCGATGTGCGGGGCATCACCGAGCGGCCGCGGCGGATCGCCGAAGGCGTGCTGTCAGCTATCCGAGGCTGGGCACGTCCGCTGTCGAGGTAACGTAAATTCCCTGGCCCCAATTTGGCCCGAAACGCGAATCGGCCACTTCCGGTGCGCTGGAAGTGGCCGATTTTGGTGGGCCGTCAAGGATTCGAACCTTGGACCCGCTGATTAAGAGTGACTCTGGGGGGCGAACTGAGAAGCATCGGGACGAGCTACTGACCGCGGGAACCTCAGAGTTGGGCGTGATCCGTCACTCGCCTGGTATGGCTTAGTTCTCCGGGGTTGGGCACCGATTTGGCACCGGTCTCGGGAAAGGTTGTGCCAATCCGCGAAGTCAGTGGCCTCGCACGTGACGATGATAACCGTAGCTCGCCTGCGTCACCTCCGACTCGCGTTCGCCGCGACATTCGCGGAAGAAAGGCCTCAAATCGCTAGCCACCGCGTCCTCGCGGAGGGGCCTGGCCGCCGGTCTGTCGGCCTACGCCCTTAACACGGGTTCGGTTCTCCAACGGGATTCGAACCCGTGATTGAGTTACGACCACATGTTCGCCAGGGGTAACGGTTATTTGCAGACCATGTCTAGACAGATTCGTCGGCACGACCAAAACACACCGCGTTTTGCGGTGGAAACCAACGCTCAGTTTTGGAAGCCGCGCTTGGCCGATGCACGTGCCTCTCGCCAGTGCCGTTGGAAAGCTCGCTATCCCCGCTTGCTCGCGCTGGCGCCTTCGCCTAGGCTGTCGGCGACCGCTGCGCTGTGCGGGGCAAGGAGAGGCTGATGGGTCGCCGGGCAAGGCCCGCGAAGGGGAAAACGGAAGCCAAGCGATCGCTCGCCAGCGAATCGCCGAAGAACGAAGGCGCCAAGGTCCGCGATCTCGAGAAGCGCCTGCTGGAAGCCCTCGAGCAGCAGACCGCGACGAGCAAGATCCTGAAGGTGATCTCGAGCTCACCGACAGCAGTGCAGCCAACCTTCGAAGCCATCGCCACCGCGGCCCCGGCGCTGTGCGAGGCGGACTTCGCCGGGCTGTTCCGGTTCGACGGCGAGCGCATCCACTTCGTGGCCGAGCACGGCTGGACGCGGGAAGAGGTCGATGCCGCGCGGCGCGCCTTTCCGCAGCGACCGGGCCACGGCAGCGTGACGGCTCGCGCGATCCTGACCGCGGCCGTGGTTCAGGTGGCCGACTATAGCCAGGATCCGGACGCTCCCGAGTCCCTGCGGACGTTTCGAACGGTTCTCGCTGTTCCGATGATCCAGAATGGACGGCCGCTCGGCACCATCACGGCGGCGCGACGAGTCGTCAGCCCGTTCACCGAGAGGCAGATCGCGCTTCTCCAGACCTTCGCCGACCAGGCCGTCATCGCCATGGAAAACGTGCGGCTGTTCAAGGAATTGGAGGAGCGCCATCGTGAACTGACTGACAGCCTCACCCAGCAGGCGGCCACGGCCGAGATCCTCCGCGTGATCTCGAGCTCGCCGACGGACATCCAGCCAGTGCTCCAGACCATCGCGGAGACCGCCGCGCGTGTCTGCGGAGCCTCCGACGGCGTCGCCTACCTGACGGTTGGGATGCGGCTGCGCATCATGGCGCATCACGGTGCGATCGGCGCGCTCATCGGCCAAGAGCGGGACCTCGACCGGGCATCGGTGTCTGGGCGTGCCGCCGTCGACCGGACGCCCGTGCATGTCTTCGATCTGCAGGCCGAGACCAGCGAGTTCCCCCTCGGCTCGGAGGTGGCACGCCAGTTCGGGCACCGGACTACCTTGGCCGTGCCGCTATTGCGCGATGGCGCGGCTCTCGGCGCCCTCCTGATCCGACGCCTCGCGGTCCGGCCGTTCTCGGACAAGCAGGTCGAGCTGCTCAAGACCTTTGCCGACCAGGCCGTCATTGCCGTCGAGAACGTCCGGCTATTCACCGAGCTGCAGCAGCGCAACGCAGACGTGACCGCGGCGCTGGAGCAGCAAACGGCGACCAGCGACATCCTGCGCGTCATCAGCCGCTCGCAAACGGATGTCCAACCGGTGTTCGACGCGATTCTCACCAGCGCCGTCCGCTTGCTGGGGGGTTACTCGGGCACGCTGACCCGGCTCGCGGGTGATCAGATCGATCTCGCCGCGCTCACGAGCATCGACGATGCTGGCGACGCCGCCATGAGGGCGACCTTCCCACATTCGCTCCACTCCGAGAGGGTGCACGGCCGGGCCATTCGTGATCGAGCGCCGCTCAATGTCGCCGACGCCAGCACCGATCCCCGATTGCCCGATGTCCAACACGCCAACGCTCGTGCCCGTGGCTACCGTCCAGATCCGCGATATTGCCGCCGAGGGCGCCTACGAGAGTCCGATCCGCCAGCCACTCATCGAGGCCGGCCACCGCGCGCTGCTCGGGGTGCCGCTCCTCAGCGAGGACGAGGTCATCGGCGTCCTGGCCGTGACCCGCAAGACGTCTGGCGAGTTCGAGCCGGAGATCGTCCGTCTGCTCAGCACCTTCGCCACCCAGTCGGCCCTGGCCATCCAGAACGCCCGGCTGTTCCTGGAGATCGAAGAGAAGGGCCGCCAGTTGGAAGCCGCGAGCCAGCACAAGAGCGAGTTCCTCGCTAACATGTCCCACGAGCTGCGCACGCCGCTCAACGCGATCATCGGGTTCTCCGAGGTGCTGACGGAGCGGATGTTCGGAGAGCTGAACGAGAAGCAGGACGAGTACCTGAAGGACATCTACGCGTCCGGCCAGCACCTGCTTTCGCTGATCAATGACATTCTCGATCTCTCCAAGATCGAGGCCGGGCGGATGGAGCTGGAGCCGACGGACTTCGATCTCCCAAACGCCATCGACAACGCCCTGACCCTGGTCCGGGAGCGGGCCGGCCGGCGCGGGATCACGCTCGGCCCGGCCATCGAGGAGCGGGTGGGCACGATCCGCGCCGACGAGCGGAAGGTCAAGCAGGTGCTGCTGAACCTGCTGTCCAACGCTTTGAAGTTCACGCCCGAGGGCGGCCGGATCGACGTGCGCGCCGGCGTGAACGAAAACATGGTGGAGGTGTCGGTAGCGGACACCGGAGTGGGCATCGCCCCCGAGGATCAGGAGGAGGTGTTCGAGGAGTTCCGCCAGGTCGGGACGGCGGACAAGAATGTCGAGGGCACCGGGCTCGGGCTGGCGCTGTCCCGGAAGTTCGTCGAGCTGCACGGCGGCCGGATCTGGGTGAAGAGCCAGGTCGGGACGGGCTCGACGTTCACGTTCACACTGCCGGTGCGCCGCAACAACAGAGCTATCCCGCTACAGTAGCTCACGAGCTGTCCATCGCCAAAACCCCATCCGCCGGCCAAGTGGTTGATCTGTTGATCCGGATCCGGCCACCATTTCAGCTCGATGATCACTCTGCTGCTCCACCTGCTTCGGCTCCTCCCCGTCCTCTTCGGCGGCCACCCATCAGCCGCCAGATCAGAGCCCTCGTCGTGCGAATGGCGCAAGCCAATCCTCTCTGGGGCGCACCCCGAGTCCATGGCGAGCTGCGCTCGGGGCGCCTGCTCAGCGGCACCCGATGCTCGGCCACGAAGGCCTCGATGGCCGTCACGAAGCCCTTGCTGATCGGCGCCATGAGCACCGAGGAGGCCCATGCGTGGCCCGGTGACCACGAAAAAACGCCGCGACCCCGGCGCCGTACTGGAGCCCCGGTTCGTACACGTTGAGGCACGCCGGGTTGAACTCATGCGGCTCTCCGGAAGCACGTGGTGGTGGGTTTACGACACAAAGCAAATGACGCCAGTCCCTGCCATGTGTGGACGCCGGCTCCCACTAGTGAATCTGAAACGGATTCGAATCTTCGCTCAGGCGGGCACCGCTGACGGCATGCAACAGCCGGCAGTTGAAGCTGTATGAGCCCCGCGGGAGCGCGCCCTGGACGGTAAGCAGACCGAGGGGTCCGAAGTTCTGGTCGAATCCCGATGGGAGCAGGAGTGACCCGTCTCCGCCCACGGTTAGGAACGGAGCCGGCAATCTCCCCGGCACCTCAAACCAGGCCTTGACTTCGACCGGTACCGGGTCCGGACCCGGATTGGCCAGCCGCGCGACCTGGGCAATCACCGTCTCACCATTGCCAAAGCTGGTCTTGTTCAACTGGACATCGCAGACCGGTTGGCGGTGGGGGAGGATGAATGTCTTGAACGCGGCATCGCCGCTCAAGAAACTCTCCCCCACAAAGTATGCCCCGCGCGGGTAGAGATCCGAAAGGACAGCCGTGGCGATGGCATACAGGTTAGGGAGGGCGCGTGTGGTACTCAGACGAAAGGCCAGACGGTCTCCCGCCTGAACGTTCAACTGTCGCGACGAAAGATCGATGCGCGTGGCGGCCACGGCCCGGCGATCAAGAAGGGCGGGAAACGGACCGATGGCACTCTCGGGAACAGCGGCGCTTGCCAGCGTCGGCGCGGTGGCCAGGTTTCCTCCACTCATGTCCAGGATTTCCACCCGCAGGTCCCCTCCCACCCCCTCCGCGAACAGCGACAGCTCAAGAGAATGCAGAAGGCCACTCTGGCCCACCGTAAAGGTCTGCCCAACGGGTCGAGTAGAGTGGATCGCCTGATTCTGCTCGCTGCCGTTCAGTTGAAATTGATCCACGGGAACCGCAATGAACGTCTTGAAAGCCGCATCACCGTCCAGGAAACCATCGCCGACGAAGTATGCCCCGCCGGGATAGACATCCGAGAAGACGGCCGTACCGATGCCGTAGAGGTTTGGGAGGCTGCGGGTGGTCGTCAGACGAAAGGCCATACGATCACCCGCCTGGACCTTCAACTGTTGCGACGAGAGGTCCACGAGCGTGGCGGCCACCGCCCCGCGGTCAAGAATGGCGGGCGCCTGCCCGATGGTGCCCTCGAGAACGGCCGCCCATCCCAGCGTCGGCGCGGTGGCGAGGTTTCCCTCTCTCATGTCCAGGATTTCGACGGTCAGGTCTCCTCCGGCACCCTGATCGAACAGCGGCAGCTCAAGAGAATGCAGAAGGACACTCTGACCTACCGTAAAGGTCTGCCCGACGGGTCGAGCGGAGTGGATCGCCTGATTTTGCTGACTCCCGTCGAGTTGAAATTGATCCACGTGCACGGCCGGCCCAGCCGGGGGAGGCTCCTGCGGCTGCGCGGCCGGAGAGCCGACGACGAATAGCGTCAGGACTGGAGGCAGGAACGTCTTGATCCACTTTGCCGCGGGTTTGAAAGTCCACCGATCGTGCGCCATCAACGTTCTCCTCTGTCTCGTTATGCTGCCGTGAGATCCCGGAAGACCCGCCGCGCGTGGCCCGCGGCCTCGCTCCAGCGGTCGCTGATGAAGATGTCAGTTGACTTCATGACCGGAGTGCCAGACGATCGCTGATCCGCAGACGGCTGGACACCCGTGAGGATAGCACCTAACCCTTAGGTTGGGATGCAGGGAATCGTTCGCGGGCTTTCATCGGAGACACTCATGTCCACGGTCCCTCCGACTGGTTCGCCATGGTGACGTGGCTGGACATGCTCGACGCGGAGCAACACGAGTGGATCCGCGAATACTTCTGCCGGCTCGATGGTCACCACGACGAGCCCGACGACGACGAGGTCGGGTGATGGCGCCCCTCAACCATTTGGAGGCACACGCTGGCATTTGACAATGAGGCACACGGTAGTGATACGCTCCTCGGTACGGTGACCGCGTACCGTTATGACCCCCGGAAGGACGCCTGGCTCCAGCGCCACCGCCGGGTCGGCTTCGAGGCCATCCTCCAGGCGATCGCGGCCGGCGGTCTGCTGCAGGTGCTCCCGAATCGGCGGTACCCGGGGCAGCTGCTGGCCGAGGTCCTGGTGGGCGGCTACGTCTACCGGGTGCCCTTCCGGGAGCAGGCGGACGGCACCGTGTGGGAGCTGATCACCCTCTATCCGAGCCGCCGCGCGACGAGGGCGTGGCGTAAGAGGAGCGCGCGATGAGACGACGACGGCCGAAGGGGAAGGACAAGGAGACGGTCTTCATGGACGACGCGGAGCGCGCCTTGATCGAGAGCATCGAGGACGCCGACGCGCGGGGCGAGCTGCGTCCTGCGAAAAACCAGAAACAGATCATCGCCCAGATGCAAGCGGGCGCCCGGCGCTGGATGGAGACGGAGCGCAAGGAGGCCCGCGTCAACATTCGCCTGCGGCCCTCCGTCCTGGCGGCGTTCAAGGCGCGGGCCGAGCGCGAGGGCCTGCCGTATCAGGTCGTCCTGGCCAGCTTGGCTTATCGGTATGCGTACCCGGAGCCCCAGGCGCCACCGGCCGTGGCGGCCCAGCCCCCGAAGCGGCGCTCGGCGTAGGGGGGCCTCAATGACCGACGAGGCGCGTCCTCCCGAGTTCCACGCCGTGGGTCGGCCGATCACGCTGGAGAAGATCCTCAATCTCTACCGCCGGCTCACGAGCTAAGAGATGACGACGCACGCATCGGTTCTCCTGGTCGCTCTGGCTCTCACGGGGTGCGCCACCATGAGCAGTGTGATTGATGAGCAGAAAGCCGGGGGCGGGACGACCCGGATGTATCCGGTGTCGTTCGACGAGGCCTGGCGGATCAGCATCGACATCTTCAGGCGCGAAGGTGGAGGGCCGATCGAAGAACACAAGGACGAGAAGTACATGCTGACCGAAGCCAGCATGAACCTCTACACAGCCGGCACGGTGATGGGCGCGTGGTTCGTGCCGATTGATCCCACAACGACCAAGGTGACGATCGTCACGCAGCGGAAGATGAAGACGAACGTTTTTACGGTCCTCACCGAGGGGACTTTCCACGACCAGTTTGCCGAGGCCGTGAATCGGCTTCGGCTCGAGCCAGCGAAGCCTGCATCGAACAAGTAGGGGGGCAACTCACTGGCGGCGCGGAGGCTGAACCATGACTGAGGCACCGACCTATTACCACCTGCTCGGCAGCGGCGACCTCGGCTGGTCCGAGGTCTGCGAAGAGCGGCCCGCCACCCAGCGGGCGCGCTTCGTCGAGGCGCGCATGACGTGGCTCCTGGTGCTGGTCGTGGCAGGCGGATTCATGAGCAGCTCGGGCTGTTATGCCGGCCGGTCGTACTACGGGGCGCCGGCGACGGTCAGCCAGGCCCAGATCCCGCGTCTCTGGGCGTGGGCGGGCACGCCAATCACCGTCGTCGACGACCGGAAGGCCCCGCCGAACTATGTCGCGCCGGCGGATGGGAGCAGCGACGCCTGGGCGGCCTACTCGAAAGAGATCGTGGCGGAGACACGGCGCATCATGCTGGAGGGCCGTCGGGCCTCCCAAAGAGCAGCCGCAGAACATCCTCGTGACGATTGTCGATTACCGCGTGCAGTTCGAGCCGCCGAACTGGGTCGGCATCAGCACGATCAAGGCGCAGGCGCGGCGGCTCGACGTGGTGGATCAGGAATGGACGGGGCAGGCTCGCGTCCCCCGCCATAACTGGATGGGGGGGTCGACCGCCGTCGCCGCAATGAAGGACGCCTATGAGGCATCGATGGTGGACCTGCTCAAGCAGATGGCGGCGGCGAAGCCGGCGCGATGAGAATGACGCGGCGTCTCTGGCCTCGCTATGCGCTAAGCCCTTCCCGTCGAAGAGCACGTGATGGCTCGCGCTGAGATCGAGACCACAGTGGCCGCGATGAAGGCCGAGCATGCGGTCCTCGTTGCCCTCGACCCGGACATCACGGTGATCGAGGAGGAGCTGAACCGGCTGGCGCGGGAGGGCATCGAGCGTCCTCCCGACGAGAACGATTCGGAGGCACCGCGCCAATGCTGAGGCTCACCAAGCTCGACGCTGCCGAGCGGCACCTGTCGACCGCCATTCGGTTGTTCTTCCATGGGGGAGACGCCGTATCGGCCCATACGCTTGGGTTTGCAGCGCACGAGGTTCTCCGACGCTTGATGGAGCACCGAGGCCTCGGCGAGAGCATGGTCAAGAACAGCAAACTTGTTCCCCCTGCGCAGATGCCTCGCTTCTGCGCCATCCTCAATAGCCCAGCCAACTTCTTTAAGCACGCGGAGCGAGATCCGGCCGCCGTCCTGGACTTCAACCCCGAGGACACCGTGATCTGGCTGCTGGATGCCGCCTGGATGCACTGGCGCCTTGCCAATGAGTTCTCGTCGGCGTCAGAGGTCCTCTTCATCTGGTTTTTGGCAGAGGACGCGCGCCAGGTGGCGCCAGAGCATTTCCCTGACGTGTTTCGCAAGCACAACGCCATCGTCTGCCGGCTCCGTGAACTCCCAACCGCGAGCGAGCGAAAGCAGGCGAGCCTTTGTCTATTGCGAGCAGCAGACGGAGCACGCTGATGGCCGACATCATCACACGTAGGACGACCACCGCGCGGAGAGCAGGCAGACTTCGCCTCCTGACGCTGCTCGTCGTGCTGGTGCTCACTGGCCCGCACAACGCGCTGGCGGAGTGCGCGTGGGTGCTGTGGTCGAGTTATTCGGAGCACGACCCGAGCGCGTCAGTCTTAGCGCCAAGGGTGTATCGACGCGAGCACAGGCTCCTCTCCGCCCATGAGACCCGAGCGCGATGCACCCAGGCAGGCGAGAAATACATGGAGACCGTGAAGCATCCGGCTTCATTGAAGGTGCTTGGGCTAGAAGATTCGGGGGCTGCGAGTGTGGATCGAGTCCTCGCTTACCCGAGGGGGCGGAGAGACCGCCTGGTCGAGCTGAATTGGGAATGTTGGCCCGACACCGTTGATCCGCGTGGGCCGAAGGGAACCAAGTAAGGGCGGCGCCACCTGACGGCGCGGAAGGAGGACTTAATGGCTGACATCATCACCCGCACCAGGAGGAGCGGCCCGCGACGGGACCGCCTGAAAGGAGACCACTGACCAATGGGCTGCATCTACCAACGTCATCTCCGAAAGGCGTGACCTGCACCAACCAGTGCAAGTTTCAGTGCAAGTCAGCTCCGATGTCTAGAAACTGCACCGTGTAACTACCTGATTTAATGGCGGGCTCGACGGGATTTGAACCCGCGGCCTCTGGATTGACAGTCCAGTGTGCTAACCAGGCTGCACCACGAGCCCGTATCGGATTTTCGAGAGCTTGGCGAACGAGGGTTCATCATACCACGGTCCAACGCGCCGAGTAGGAGCCGTGGCGGAAACGGCTTCCGCAGGACGTGGACAGCGCCACGGCGGGGATCGAACTTGAACGGCCGTCACCGATGGCCGCATACTGCTGACGATCACCCACGGGAGAGATTTCCATGACCACACACCCGACCACCCGGATCGCATGGTTCAATGGCCGCTTGGTGCCGGAGACTGAGGTCCTCATCCCGTACCGGGACAGGAGCTTCAACCGCGGAGACGGCTGCTTCGATATGACCCGCACCTTCGAGGGGCGAATCTTCCGGCTCGCCGAGCACATCGATCGCCTGTACCGGTCGCTCGCCTACCTCCGGATCGATCCGGGGCTGGACGCCAAGGAGATGATCGCCATCACCGAGGAGGTGGTGGAGCGCAACGAGCCGCTCCGGGCCGCCGCGGGCGACTGGTGGGTGGGCCAGCGTATCAGCCGTGGCGTCGACGCCATCGGCGACGAGGGCTGGAGCCACACGGGAGCCCAGGTCATCGTGGACTGCACGCCGCTGCCCTTGCGCGCGCGGGCCCGGCTGTTTCGCGATGGCATCGACGTGATGGTGCCGTCCATCCGCCGGATCGCTCCTCACATGCTGAGCCCGCGGGCCAAGACGCACAACTATCTGAACCTCATCTTGGCTGACAAGGAAGTCAAGGCTCACAGCCCGGAAGCCTGGTCGGTCCTGCTCGACGAGCACGGCAAACTGTGCGAGGGCATCGGCAGCAACATTTTCGTCGTGCGCGACGGCCGGCTCGCCACACCCCAGGAGCGGTACGTCCTGCCGGGCATCAGTCGCCAGACGGTCATGGAGCTCGCCGCCGAGCTCGGCTTACCGTGCGAGGAGCGCGACCTCGACCTCTACGACGGCGTCACCGCCGCTGAGGTGTTTCTCACTTCGACCAGCCTCTGCATCTGCCCCGTGCGCTCCATCAACGGACACCGGATCGGCGAGGGCCGGGTGCCCGGGCCCATCACCAAGCGCCTCACCGAGGCCTTCTGCGCCCATGTCGGGACAGACTTCGTCGCCCAGTACCTGGGGCATCTGCCCCCGGTCCGCTGACGCACCCGTCGGGCGGCGTGAGCTCGTTACCTGGAACATGAGGCCACGAGGCGGGCGAACCCCGACCAGCGTGCTTCCCGCGCTGCTCTTGGTGCTCCTGTTCCCGATCGGCACGGCCGCCGCCGACTCGTCCGGCGCCACCGGGCAGATCGTTGTGATCTCCACGGGCCCCCGACCCATGCCGCCCACGGCCACGGCGTTGCAGTTCACGGGACTGGCCAGCGACAACGTCACCGTGCTGTTCGGCCCTCAGACCGATGCGGCGAGCCCGCGCATTCTGCTCGACCGCGTGCCGAGCGCGGTGAAGATTCTGAGGATCGACTACCTCGCCGGGACGACGACGGTGGGGCTCTTCGAGGGGTTCGTCAATGTCACCCCGGGGAAGATCGCATCCGTGGTGTCGCCCCCCTGGGTCACCGTTCCGCCCTGCAGCACTGCTGCTCCCGATGAGCTAGGTCGATTCGGTGCCCATCTCGATGAGATCGGACGGAGCCCGGCCGCTCTCGCACTTCCTCCCAGCGCAGTGACCGGTACTCATCTTACCGGCCTGTCGGCCCCGCCGGCGTTCCTGACGCTCCCACCGCGCGCGAGGCTCGACAATCTGCCTCCGCCGGGGATGCAGGGCACCATCCAGCACCTCGGCTCACCAGGAAGCTGCATCTCGTGGTCGTTCGCCTACGGCCTCGGCTCCTACACGGCCGCCCGGAACCCTGACGGCTCCATCCGCTGGGACACGGCCGATCCCGAGAACCAGGTAAGCGCAGCCTTTCTCTACACCCTCGTGCATGCCGAAGAGGGCAAGACGTGCCCCGAAGACTCGTCGGATGGCTACACGCCCGCCCTGGTGAGGACGGGCGCGCCCAGCGCGGCCCAAGTCCCATACGCTCCCGATTGCTGCTATCTCAGCACGACCGGCATCAACATCGACCAGCGGTTCCCGAACGAAGAGAAGTTCCGTCTCGGCAGCTACGCCAGGATCCCGCTGCCGGCAAGCGATTCGAGCGTCGATCCCGTGGTGACCCTGGGTCTACTCAAGGAGTTCCTCGCCGCGGGCATGGCGGTGGCTTTCGCCGGGCCCGTCTTCGAGAACTTCGCATCGCTCCCGCTCGATGACGGGGTCTTCTACCCAACCGGGTGGTGTCCAGCCGGCACCGGGTGTGGCCACGGGATGTTGCTCGTCGGCTACGACGACGAGATCGGTAATCCCGTCAAGGGTCGGGGCGCGTTCCTGGTCCAGAACAGCTTTGGGACACACTGGCCGCCGACGGGCGACGGCTCGCCGGCACCGCCCGGCCGGTTCTACCTGTCGTACCAAGGCTTTCTCAACTCCCAGCTCAGCGCGCAGGTAGCCTACCCGCTCAACCGTGTCGTGCCCCTGGTGCCGCCACTGGCCTCGTCGGTGAATGACGCGCCCGCCGCGTACATCACGACCGGCTATCAGTGGCAAGACGTTCTCCCGCGGAGCTTTCTGGGGTCCAGTGTTCGTCCCCTCACCTATCTGATCTTGCAACACCAGTTCAGCGAGCCCGTGGAGCTGCTCTCTGTGACTCTCGTGGAACCGCCTCCGTTCGGCGCCCGGGTGACGCAGTTCAGTGGCTATCCCATCAGCAACGGGTACACGTACCTCGTGCGCCAGGATGGCCAGAGCTTCGTGTCCGGAACCTACGGGGTCACCATCGAAGCGGTCACCGGCGGGGGTCGCACGGTGAGCTACACGGGGACCGTGTACGTGAGCTCGTTGCGGCTTTTCCAGGCGGGTGCGTCCATGCCGGCGGTCGTCGGCACCACCACGGGAGCGCGCGTTCTCGTCCAGCATTGACGACGCCCAAGACCGGTGGGCGTTGTGCCCCTAGTCCCAGAGACCTGTCGAGAAGTAACGCTCCCCGAGATCGTTGAACAAAGTGACGAATCGTCCGGAGCCCACGCGACGCGCGACCCGCTCGACCCCTGCCATGTAGGCGCCTGACGACTGCCCGACGAAGAAGCCGGCACGGGCCAACCTGACGCACATCCGGTAGGCCTCGTCGCTGGTGACCGGGATGCGCTCGTCGATCACGCTCTCGTCGAGGATCGCCGGGACTATGTTCTCTGGGCTCCCGAGGGGCTTGAGGCCTTCGACCCCCGGAAACGTCTCCGGCATCACCGACACCATACGGATGCGTGAGTCATGTTCTTTGAGGCGTCGCCCCAGGCCTGTGACCGTTCCTCCCGTCCCCACCCCTACCACCACGTGGGTCAGGTCGCCCGCCGTCTGTTCGAGGATCTCGGCGGCCGTTGTCTCGTAGTGGGCGCGCCAGTTGTCGTCATTGCTGTACTGGTCGCAGAAGAAGTAGCGCTCGGGGTCCGTATCGGCGCGCCGGTGCACCTCACGCAGGGCCTCGTCGTAGCCCTTGAGGGCGTCGGTGAAGATGAGCTGGGCCCCATGCGCGAGCAGGCGCTTCTTGCGCTCGGTGCTGGCATTGTCCGGGATGACGATCTCCACCGGATAGCCGATGATGCGGCCGATCATGGCGTAGGCGATGCCGGCATTGCCCGAGGAGCTATCGAGAATCACCTTACCGGGCCGAAGACGGCCGTCCGCCAGCGCGCTGAGCAGCATGCGCAGAACCGGGCGGTCCTTGAGCGACCCGCCCGGGTTGAGGCATTCCATCTTGGCCAGCACTTCGACGCCCGGAAGGTCACCGCCGAGAACGTCAACCGGCACCAGCGGCGTCTGGCCGATGGCGCGCAGGACGGGAAAGCGGTCCAGCAACGGCTCGATCTGTCGATCCCACGGCATGGTTACTCGAGCACTCCTCTCTTGAACTGGCTATCTGGTTCAGCGCGACGGCCCGCCTCCCGGAGCTACGAGGTCCCTCCCTGCCCATCTCGGGCCTGTCCCCACCCGGCTCTGCCACGCCGAGGACCTGGGGAAAGGTTCGATCGACGACCCCTCATTCTAGACGCTCAGGCGAGCGGCTAAGACGCTCAGGCAAGTGGTCGCCCCCTGGGCGTCCCGGCACAGCACTATCGAGGCTGTTCGAAGCTGAACCCCCTTCGCCTCCGCGCGGGAGCAGCTTAGGGTGGAGGTTTGGTAAGGAGGGTATATCGGGGGGTTGCCGGCGAAGGCACGCGGTCTACTTGCTCGAGGGATATCGAGGCCGCCGGCGGCAAGGTGACGCCGGTTCGCAGACGTACGGGAAGGCGGGCAAAAGTTGGTGGGATGCCCGCAGATCTGGGTCTTATAGCCCCTGGCAGGCTCGCATGTCCCACACCACCGCCCTGTGTCCAGCCGCTCCCACGCTGAGGCCGGCGACCTGCCCCACGTCGTTCATGGCGTAGGCCTGGCTTTCGGTGTCTCCAGCCAGCGGTAAGAGCGGCGTCGAACGTCCATAGGCACTCCACGCGACCCCAGTGGATCCGGCGGGTCCAACGCTCCACCCGGCAGTCTCTCCCTTGGTATTGATCGCCAGGGCCTCGCTACCGCTGTCACCCGCCAGGGGCAGCCGCCGCTGGGGCGGGCGATTCCAAACAGCGGCGACGTCCCCCGCCCCGTCTCCGCTGTGGCCGGCGACCCTGCCGAGTATGTTGATCGCGTGTCCCTCGCTCCGCGTGTCGTGCCCAAGCACCGGAAGAGACCGCGCCGTTCCGCTCGGGCTCCAGGCGACGACCGAGTCGACGTAGTCGGGGCTGAAGCTGAACCCGACGACGTCGCCACGCCAGTTGATGCCCAGCGCCACCGCCTCTATGGCGCCTGGCGGAAGGGGCAGTGGCGTGGCCGTCCCGTGGCGATCCCACACCACCGGCGTGAGGTGGACTCCTCCAACGTCGCTGGCAACCCCGCTCCGGCGCACGCTGAACCCCGCTACCTGGCCATGGTCGTTGATCCCGCGGGCGACGCTCTCGGCGTCGCCGGCCAGCGGGAGAAGGGGCGTCGGTGTGCCCTGTTGATCCCAGAGTACGGCCGTACTCCCGGCACCCTGGCTGATGCCGGCCACCTCACCATGGTCGTTGATCGCGTGCGCCTCGGCTCCATGATGGCCCGGAAGCGGCGGCAGCTCCCGTGGTTCGCCGAGCAGGTTCCAGATCACAGCGGCGGCGTGATCAAAGCCGCGGCTCGAACCCACCACCACGCCGAAGCTGTTGATCCCCCGCCCCTCACTGTTCATGTCGCCGGGTAAGGGCGGGAGGGCGACCGGCCGCACCCCTCGGTGCAGCGTTAGCCATGAGTGCTCGCAGCTCGACCCGAACCCGAGAGGCGCCGCATGCATACTTGCCGGATCGGCAACCACCGGGGCCCCCGGGGCCAAGATCCTGACCGAAACCGCCAGCATTAGGAAATAAGCCTTGCGTATCATTGGCAGAACACTACGGTGAAACTCGTGCCTGGCGGACAATCATGCGAGCCTCCCAGATCGTCGTACGTGTAGCTGTACGCCGACGGGCACGCACTCCGCACCAGTGGTACGTACTTTGTTTGCTCCACGATGCCCGCCCGACACTCCCCGGGTGTCACGGGCGGAGTAGGACAGCAGAGGAGGAGGCCCGGCTGGATACTCTCCGGCTTACCGAGGCCGTAGGGGGGTGGGTAGTTCCACCGCTTGCACGGCGATAGACACTGGACCACGTGACCGCCCTTGACGACCTGCAGACTCCCGAGCCCCTGCGTCTCATCCGTGGGGCAGGACGCTAAAGACACTGCGCAATCCGTCACAGTGCATCGCCCCCCGTCACTTTGGCTGGGCGTGATCTTCGCAGGCAGACTGTAGCCATCCACCAAACTGATGTCATAGAAGGGCCGATTGCCGGACGACAGCGGATCGTAGTGGAACTCGACCTTGGTGTCGGCGGGCGGTTCGCATCCCGTAGGCGGACACCCGGAAACTGAACTGCCGGCGACGCAGTTGTTGCCGTTCGCGTCGCAGCCTGTCTTTGGCCAGAATCGCCCGGCCCAGCCGCCCGATGGGATCGGGTAGGTCGCCGTCTGCCCGTTTTCAAGCTTGCCGACCGAGCTCGGGTTGTTGCTGGGCAGCGAGGAATAGCCGATGTTGGGTGTTTGGTCGATCCAGATCGGGAAGCTGCACGCACTGGTGATGGCGATGCTGGGTTGCGCGGTCCCGACCACGGGGGTAAGGACTGTCAGCAGGAACCCGAGCGCGGCCAGCCACCGAGGGGATTCGCGGTTCTCAGTCATCCCTTTCGTGAACGATACCACGGTCAGGAATCTTGAACCCCGACCATGCCGCAATCGGAGCGCTCGTGCTCGGCGCGCTCCAGGAGATGGTAGAGGACGAGGAGCTTGCACACGATCTGGCTACTGACGACGGTGGCGACGACTTCGAGCTGACCGAGGACGAGCAACGGGAGGCGGACGCGATCTTCGATTCGGGGGACCGACCGCTCGCTCGCCGTCATCGCGTTCGCGGCCACCGAAGCGCACCGCGCTTCGAGTCCTGCTGGCACCATGAACGGTCAGTCTCCAGCTCGTCCAGCTCGCGCCCGGCGTTCTTGAACTCCCGGGCTACCTCACAGGCTAGTTTCCGCGAATGGCACTCGCACATGCCGGCATCGATAAGGACTCGAAACAGCTCGTCACGGACCAGATCGTCGTGGCTCATGTCAGCTCCCCCCGTTGAGACAGCGGCGGCCGTTCCATGACATACGACGACGCGGTCGTAAACTTTCAGACACGGGGCCCGAGGGGCAACTCCCGGGCCTCGTCTTTTTCTCCTTCCCGTGTAAGTTTCGGCCCCGATGCTACGTAGATAAGAGGTCCCTGGTGTCATCCTGCACGATTTCCGACGTACCGCCGTTCGCAACTTGGAGCGCGGTGGTGTCTCTCGTTCGGTCGCCATGAAGATGGTGGGCCACAAGATAGAGGCCATCTCTCGGCGGTACGCCGTGGCCTCGGAGCAGGACCTCAGGGAAGCCTCCGAGAAGCTAAGTTCAGCTCCAGTTTCGGCTCCAGTACGCCCTGTGGCGAAGGTCGTCAATCTCAGAAGTAGCGGATGTACGTGGTAGGCGGAGCAGGGATCGAACCTGCGACCTCAGCCTTGTAAGGGGTGTGGTGTCACTAATGTTTCTCGGGACTTCCGGCCGCGTTGCCACTGAGCGTTGCCACTCGGCGCCGAAAACCGGTGCGGTCCGAGGTCCTCGCTGCCACTGACGGCCGCCGCCGCCGCCCGGAGAGTCGGGTCCGTCACGGCCGCGTAGCGCCGCATCATCCGCTCGGTCTTCCAGCCGCCCAGCGCCATCACGATCGGCGACGTGAAGCCCTTGTTGAGCGCCATCGTCGCCCCACGGTGCCGGAGGTCGTGGAAGTGGAAGTCTGGGAGTCCCGCACCCCGGGTCGCCTTGCGGAACAGCCGGCCGACATACGAGCGGTCGTAGGGGCGTCCGTCCGGGCTGGGGAAGACCCAGGCGCTCTCCGAGGACACCGTCTCCCGCTGAGACCGGAGGATCTTCTGCGCCGCCGCGCTCAGGATGACGGAGCGGGCTCCGCCCTTGGCGCGCGGCAACATCACCACGCCCTGCTCGAGGTGGACGAAGTCCCAGCGCAGGGTGCGGACCTCCGTGAGACGCATCAGCGTGAGAGCGGCCAGCTTCGCGATCTCCCGGAAGGGGGAGCGCATCGGCTCCAGCACGAGCAGCTCCTCCTCGGGGCGCAGCCACCGGACACGGGTCTCGTCCTCGGGAAAGAAGGCGCCGACGGGAAAGCGGTACTCGGGGGGCATCGCCTTCTTGAGCATGGCGCGGGTCGTGCGGAGGTCTCGATTGATCGTGCTCGGCTTGCAGCCCTCACGGACCCGTGCCTGGCGAAATTCGAAGATCTCCTTGTCGGTGCTCGTGCTGATCGGCTGCTCCAGCCAGGCCGGCCGCACGCGCTCGACGACATGCGCCGTCTCCACCGCCCGGTCAGGGCTCTTCCCTCGCGTCTGCAGATCCTGGACGTAGGCCTCGAAGAGCATCTTGAGCGTGGCCGGCCGCTGCGCCTCGGCGTCGGCGGTCGAGATCCTCGCCTTCAACTGCTGACGCAGATGCTCTTCGGCATCCCGCGCCTCCTGGCGACTCGCCCGCAACGTACTCGCGCGGAGCCCCTGATAGGCCACACGGGCTTGCCAGACCTTCTTGCCTCGCAGACGGATCAATCGGACAGACATCAGTCGTCTCCTTCCTGGCGGCTGCGGTCCTCCCGCGCCAGCCGGTTCAGTTCCTCCTCGATCGCCTTGATGTCCGGGTCGAGAGCCACTAGGACTTCGTGCTCCGCCTTCGTCGCGGCCATGGTGATCTCCAACGTGGACTGCCGCCGTAGACGGCGGCAATCATCTACTCGACCCTTTCAGCCCCCGGGTTCGGAACTCTGGGAATCGGGCTCGATCACTGTTTCTTCTGGGAATTTTGTGGTCTCGTCAGTGATCGCGTGGCCGAACTGCCCGGGGCCAACGTTTGCCATGGCCAAGTTCGCCCCTTTCAGGTCCGCCCGTGTCAGGTCGGCCTTGAATAGATCGGCCATAACGAGGCTCGCCCCCTGCAGGTTGCTGTGGGCAAGGATCGCGGCGCGCAGGTCGGCCCCTATGAAACCCGCCCGCTGCAGGTTGGCCCCATTTAAGTGCGCTCCCCGCAGGTTGGCGTAAAAAAATAGCGCGCCCTGGAAGTTGCCCTCGGTAAGAATCGTGCCCTGCAGATCCGTCTCCCTCAGATCGAGGGCCCGGACATCGAACGCCAGTGTCCGCCGGCCCAAGACGGTAAGGATCGCCTGAATGTCCGCTGGCGGCCTACTAATTGGCCCCGCCTCGCTGAGCGCCGTTTCATTGGCGATGTTGGGGTGGAAATTAGGGTTTGCCTCGCGGTACCTGATGTGTGGCGGCCTAAAGTCCGGCGCTAGAGGCGCGTTCTCCCTCACGTAAGCGGTCAGCACCTCCATGATTGGGCCGTGGTCGCGTTTGGAGTCGCGGGCGATGCGCTCCAGCGCGTAGATGCCACCGAGCCGGACTTGAAGCTCCTTGCTTCCGAGCTGCTCGATCGCCTTTGTGAACCGATCCGTGATCTGGCCCTCTTGGTTCACGCGCAGCGTCTCCTGGCCGGTGCGCAACGTCAGCGCCGTGAACAACAAACCCAACAACAACGCCGCGCCTCCTAGGATCTGAGCCATGGTTGTGCGCGCCTGGTTTTCTAGCTCGAACCTGCGTTCTGGCGCATTCGCTGCCAGCCCTTGGACCTGCCACTTCGGCACGTGCACCACGAGAAGGAATGCGACGCTGAGGATCAATGCGACGCCGAGGATGGCAACCATGGCAAGCGCGACCCGCTCCAGGCTCCAGTTCATCGCCCTGCCCCGCCGGTCAGCTGCCGGCGCCAACGCGGCGTCCAGGCGTCGACTCCGAGCCGGTGCTGCACGACCGCGGGAACATCATGAAAAACGAGCCACACCTCGTTGAGCGTCGCAACGAAGGGCTTCTGCGTGGCCGGCGAACTCCCAGGCACGCCTGCGTGGCGATGAGCAAAAAGTCGTCTGAAGGTGTCGAACTTGAGTTTTCGGCGTTCGAAGCGGCGGTAATGCCAAGTCGAGATGACGACGCCGATCAACCCCGATAGCAGAGCCGAAAGGATCACGAGCCAGAACGGACTACTCGTCATGGCTTGCTCTCACCGACGAGATCGAGGCAACTCCGCCTTGCCCCGTCAGGGCGTAGGCAGAGGAAGGTGTCAAGTTTCGATCCCATGAACTGCGCCTTGGCGAAGTTGATAGGCGACTTCTCGGGAAAGGCGTTAAACGCCTCCTTGGTATCCGGAGTCTTGGCCTCGTCCGAATACACGTCGAACACCAGTCCCCGGAGCCCTTTGGCTCGTGCTGCTCGCTGTCCCAGGAAGCGGTCCCAGACGTCAAAGTCGGCGACCATGCCCTTAAATGGCGTGGTTCGGGGGCAGTAGACTGTGATGGCGAGCCCGATCTGCGCCACGGGATCACACTCCGACGCCGGGGTTGGTTGCATCACTTGCCCGCCGGCGTAGATGACGGGCCGGCCCTCTTCGAGCCACCGCCCGGATCGCTTCCCTTGCAGGAAAAACCCGTGCACCACAACCTTGCCGGCGTCATACCGTTGAAAGATGGTCCTCCCGTTTACCCTCAGTTCGCAGGTCGCGACACGAACGCCGCCGGGGGTCTTCGAGTAGACATCCTTCTTGGGGTCAAAGAACCCGAGGCTTGGCCGAGAGATGTGGAGGCGGTTCGCGTCCTGCGTTGCGCACAGAGTCTCCGGATCGCGTGCCCGCGCGGGACTAGCAACCCCCACCACTGCGGCCACCAGCACTAGGAGCGCGGTGCAGCCGCCGTGATAGCTGTGGCGGACGCTCCTCTCCCCCCTCACGCCGAGTACCGCTTCTTCGTGGTGGGCTCGGCCACGGCCACCGGCGGCGGGGTGACGTATTTGTGCAGGATGCTCGAGATCAAGGTCTGATACGGTAAGCCCTCGGCCCGCGCCCGGGCTTTGAGCAGATCGAGGTCGGCCGGGGCCAGCCGAATGTTGATGCGCGCGGCCTTGCGCGCGAGCGTCCGCCGAGCCAGCGCCTGCACCTCGGCAATCGCCTGCTTCTGGTTCTTCACCGGGCGCAGCTCCCCCTGGGCATCCGCCCGTTCGATCGACGTGATCAGCTCCCGCTCCTCGTCGTCCAGAAACGTGAACCCCTTCTCGTCCGGGAACACTGGACGCTTCCCCTTGCTCATCCCCATCGCTTGTCGTCGGCTCATAGCGGCCTCCTGGTGCGCCACGCTCTCGTCGCGCGGCGGCTCGGATAGAAGGTGATCAGCCGCACCGTCCCCGTCGCCTCCGGCTGCATCGGCACCCGGTAGACGTAGTTCCCCACCAGGACCTCGGCAACTTGCTGCCCGGGATACCGAGGATTCGGCAGGACCCGGAGCAGATCGGCCGTCTCCATCCGACGGGCGATCTCCTCGAACCCGATCCCGTACGCCTCCCGGAGCCGGGCGTCCTTCGCGAAGTCCCAGCGGAACTCGGGCACCAGGAGCAGTCTATGTCAGTGTGTGCCTAGCGTCAACTCAACGGTGTGGACTGGTGGCCCGGGGCATCCACGGCGCCGGCACGGGACGGGGCCGTCGCGCGCACACCGGGCAGTGCGCATCGGCGTGCTGAAACGGCACGCGGTACGTCACCAAGTAGGCCCCGGAGTCCAGGTCCTGGGTGCCGATGCGCTCGATGGGCAACGCGGGCACGACCTCGACGGCGCAGCCCCCGGGCAGCTGGCGCGTGGCGCAGAGGGCGCGCAGTCTGGCCGCCTCGTCCAGGACGCGCGTCTCGACCTCGGCCGGGGTCTCCTCACCGCTCATGGGGAAGCGCATGTGGAAGCCGAAATACAGGCCCCCCCCGCCGTCCTCGACGGGCGGCGCCGTCGCCGGTTGCCCCTGGTTCACCATCACAATGGATGCGTTCACGGGGATCATGGGGGGCTTCTCCTTGTTGGCACAGCCGAGGCGGTGCTCCTGGCCGGTCACGGGCCAGGACTCGCGCTTCAATGGGAGCCTCCTTTCCTCACATCGCGGGCGCCCGAGCCCTTCGGCGTCGGCGGATGCCGCGGGGGCTTCGCTCGGGGCGTCGGCGCATGCTGGGTGTTTCTGCCAGGTCGCTTGCGGATGGCCATTGTGGTCAGGCTCCTTTCGGGAGAGTGCGGGGCCCGTGCGTCACGCCCTCTGGTTCTCCGGGACGAGCCGGAAGGGGACGCGCCAGGTGACGAGAAAGTCGCCGGTGGCGAAGTCGATCGTCGTGATGTGCTCGACGGGCAGGTCAGCCGCCCGCTCGACCGGCCTCCCGTCCCACAGGGTGCGGGCGCCCATCACGGCCTCGACCCGCGCGACATCCTGCTTCTGCGCAGGCCTGGTGTCGTAGTCCTCGCTCGGGATCCGGCACTGGTAGCCGAAGTACATCACCGAGCCCGCCTCATAGAGCGACGGACCCCCAGCGCTCTCCCCGATGCTGACCAGGACGAAGGTACCTTTTCGTCTCGGCGTCGTTCATCCTGGAGTGGTCTCCTCCTCCTGTCCGTCGGTGAGCATGGGATCCGTGTCCCCCTGGACGGCGCGGAGCCAGGGCAGGCCGGTCAGCCGCTTATCGACCGCCTCCGTCGTGGTCTCCCACTCCTCGACGGGACCAAGGTGCACGCCGCTCCGGGGGCGCGTGATGAGGCGCTGACGATGCCACCCCATCGTGGGGGTCGCCGCAGACGTGAAAAGCACTTCGTGGCGATCATCTGGAGGCAAGCGCGCGACCTTCCAGTCCAGGCCGCGCAGCTGCGCCTCCATCCTCGCCACCTGATCTGGCCCGGCGCCGGCGCACCACGCCTCGGTGATATAGGCGCACAGGACGGCTCCGCGCCGGGCCAGCCCGGCAAACATTTCCCTCGGCGGCGGCCACTCGGACGGCTGCAGCATGCCGAGGGAGCCGTCCGCCATGATCACAAAGGCCTCACCACGCTCCTCGAAGGTGGACGGCTGCCCCGCGTACCGCTGACCACTTGCTCTTCCATCCACACCACTACCCCGTGGAGCCACTCGGGGTTCGTCGGGTCGGGCACCGGACCGCCCCTGCTGGGAGGCCATCCTCGATTCTGTCGTCGTTTCGCTTCACCCATCACGGGGCTCCTTTCTGGTCAAGGGGGTCAGGTCAGTCTCGCCATCGCCGGAGGCGGGCCAGGGCAGACGCCCGCTCGGCGTCCTGGCGTTCTAGTACGTCCTCGAGCGGTTCCGGGAGCAGCGCATCGAGCCGCGTGCGGAGGAGGTCGACGATGACGCGCTGGGAGAGCGCTTCCGTTTCCTTTTGAGGATCGGCCGCTGGCCTCGCCGGATCAGGTCGGCGATCTGCGCCTCCGTGATCGCCAGGCGTTCCCACAGCCGGGACGGGCCGCCCTCGCGTTCTAGTACGGCGCGGGTGTTCGCCTCGATGTCCTCGCCCGCCATGTCGCGATCGCCGAAGTAGAGGACGCGCCGCGTCGCGCGGTAGACGGGCAGCACTTCGACCATGAGATGGCCGCATACCTGGCCGTTCGTCGCGGTAATCGGGACGGCGTACGCACTGGCGAGGGCCTCCAGGACGCCGGCCAGCGACCGGGACTCGGTGAGGATAACCAGGCGCGGACGTTCGGGGTGACGTTGGCGAGCAGGATGAGCGCGGCCAGCTCGTGATAGTCATACGCGGCGTCCGTACAGGCCGAGGCGTAGGCGATCATCTGCGACACGAAGTGCTCGGCCGGGAACGCATGGTCGAAGGTGTAGGGCTGAGGTGGTGCGGACGGGGTCGGCTCGTACTCGGACACGAGGCGGATGGGAGACGGCTCGAGGCGGGTGGACGGGTGGGGCCGGGCGGAGGCGTGACGTCGGCGTCCGCTCATGTAGGTTTCACGGCAGCCGGCGATGGCCTTGGTGATGGTCGCCTGGCCATAGGTGCGGCCGTCTCGGTAATGCCGCTCGGTCCACTTCGATCGAAACAAGGCGGATTGTCGGAAGAGACGGTCGATCTGGTCGGGATCGCGCGCACACCAGAACGCGAGCAGGCTGCAGAGGTGTAGATCGAGAGCGGAGTGGTCCTCGCCGTCGGCGCACCCATGATCGAAGAGCCGGGAGAAGGTCGCTCCCTGCTGTGAGGCGCGGATCGCGGCCAGGAGGTCGGTGTCCTCGATCGGGCGTCGGCAGGATGACGATGAAGGGACATGGGATCCTCCGGAGGGAGGCACCGCACGATCGGTTTCACGGGCGACGCGCTCATGGAGCGCGGCCAGGGCGTCGGGGCGGTCCTCGACCGTGGTCGGGGTGTCGTCGAGATGCCAGCCGGTGACCGTGAGAAATCTGGCTTCGTCGTATAGCTCGATCTCGATCGTCCACTTTTTCGTGCTCCGCCATCCGTCCGGCAAGCGTCCAGTCGTGAAGACACGGAGGCCACGGCCGCTGGGGGTGATCTCGGTGTAGCTGGCCAACGCGGTCACGACCTCGAGCGCGACCGGGTGGATGGTGCCGGTGGCGGGATCGCGGACGTTGTCGAGGTCGGCGCCCGAGAAAGGGGCTCCCAGCATGAAGCCGACGCCATCCCAGCCGCCGCGATCGTAGGCGGCCACGGCCGCCGCGAACGGGGACCAGGTTGCAGCATTGGTACTGGAGGCCGCCTCATCGGTACGGGCGTTGCGCGGCGGTTTCGTCCAGCGTTGCTTCGCCGAGCGCTTCTCCTTGCGGAGTTCCCACCGCCAACTTGCCCACCGTTCGTGCACGGTCAAGGCCTCTGGAAACACCTCGAACCGTGGTGGGAGCGCGGAAGGCTTGGTGGCGCTGGCGATCACGGTCATCCGTGCCGGCCTCCGTTCAGGGTGGCGGCCTGTCGGCGCAGCCACTCCAAGGCGACGTTGACCTGCTGCATCTTCTCGACATCGCCAGTGGGCCGGTCGGGGTGCCACCGCATTGACGCCGAGCGCATGGCGAAATTGATGAGCTCGTGGACGACCGCGCTGTCAGGCTTGCCGCCTCCTCGAGACCCGGAGGTCGTGCTCTTCTCCTGCACGAGGAGGTCGGCCAGGGTGTGCAGGTCTCGCGCCAGAGGCCCGCGCTCCGAGGGGGGACACGGCGCCACGAGCCTGCGAATCTTGGTCATGGTGTCGACAACCGTCCAGGGTCGCGCCTGTCGGCGTCCGCCTGGCCGGGCACCGTGGCTATCCGGTCCTCGTGAGGAGGAGCCTCCCGCTAGGGCCTTCGCATCGGCGACCCTCATCCCAGGGTGAATGCGTCCGTCGGCGATGGCCTGCTCGATCAGCTCAGGGGCGAGTCGGCTCAGGATGTAGAGCGTGGTCACGTCGTCGGGCAAAAAGGACAGGAAAGTCCGGTTCGCCAGAACGGGATGCGCGGCAATGGATCGCAGACGGTGAGCATGGCGCTGGGAGAAGGGCAACTGCGCACACAGATCTTTCCAGGCGCCGTGGGGAAGGCGGTCTATTGCGTCGTTCAGGACACCGCCACGGGCGATGATCGATGCCACGCCCTCCGCCCGGATGTTGCCGATGCGTTCGAGGTAGTCGTGGACGGTGGGTGAGCCGGCCGTCAGGGTCGGGCTCATACGCGCGCCTGTCGAGCGAAGTGGGCCGTCAACAGATCGGCCGCTTCGCCTTTGGTCAGGTCGTCAACCGGAAGGCGGCAGCGTTGGAGGACCTCACGCTGCTTATCGCTGGCGGGTTCAGACCGCCAGCGGGCGGTGCGACGGGCGAGATGCGTGGCGCCCAGTTTGCGGACGAGATCTTCGGCGATCCCCGTGGACCATTCCAGCGGCGTCCCTGCGCGGATGATCTCGGCCTCGCCGTGACGAGGACGGAGGACGACATCCCAGAGTTCGCCCGACTGCACGAGGAAGATCTGCGCGTCTTGGATGCCAAGGACGTAACGGCCAGGGCCAGCCGTGACCCAGGAAAACTCTCTCCGGTCGAGCCCAGCCCGATGAAGGAGGTCGACGGACTCGGTGACCAGGCGGCCATCAACCTCGACGACGTGGCGTTGGCCGGCCTGCGCCTGGCGTTGGTCGTCGAGTGCCTCCCGCAGGCCATCCTCGAGCGATGGCACGCCGAACAAGGTGCAGGCGGTCACGAGATCGTGACGCTGGGTCGCGCCAACGACATCGAGCACGAGGAGGTCGTCCTTGTCGGGAAACGGCCGCAGACCGCGCCCCACCATCTGGACGTACAACGGTCGCGACCGGGTCGGTCGCGCGATGACAATGCAGTCGGCGGACGGTTCGTCGTAGCCCTCGGTCAGCACCGCACAGTTGCTGAGAACCTTGGGTCTCGCCCGTCCGGAACCGCTTCAGCATCGCGCGACGGTCTTCGAGCGGGGTGCTCGCGTCGACGGCTTCCGCTGCGAGTCCCGCGGCGCGAAAGGCGTCGGCCATCAAGTGCGCGACGTGGACGGTCGGCGTGAAGACGAGGCCTTTCCGGTTGCGGGCATGCTGGAGGTATCCGGCCAGCACGTGCTTGGGCGCGTTCGCCTCGATGAGGGTTCGCTCGACTTCGCCGTCGATGAAGTCGCCCGCCCGCACGTGCAGTCCGTCGAAGCTCACATCGAGCCCGACGCGGAGCGCACGCAGATCGCAGAGCCATCCCTCCGCGACCATCTCGGGGATCGTGCGCCGGTAGACGATCTCCGTGAAGATCTCGTCGAGCCCGGTCCCGTCAGCCCGCTCCGGGGTGGCCGTCGCGCCGAGCAGGAGCGGTCCGTCATGGTCAAAGACGCGGGCAAAGGTCAGGACGCGACGGTAGGTCTCGGCGGGTGCGTGGTGGGCCTCATCGACGACCACCGTCTCGAAGTCCGGCACGAGTCTGGCCAGCCGGTTCGGTCGCGCGAGCGTCTGCACGGAGGCGAGGACGACCTGGTGGTCATGCTCATCACGCTCGGCTTTCACGACGCCCACGTCGTTCAGGCCAACAATGTCCAGTTTGTCGAGCGTCTGGCCAATCAACTCATCTCGATGCACGAGGATGAGCGCGCGGCCGCCCCGCTGCCGGATCAGTTCGACGAAGACCACGGTCTTTCCGGTGCCCGTGGGTAGGGCCAGGACCTGACGTCGAATCCCTCGAGCGCACGCGCTGTAGATGGCGGCGATGGCGTTCGCCTGGTACGGGCGCAACGCGACGGTTGACAACCCCGGCGGTGCGAAGATACTTAGGAGGCTGTTCATCGGGTCTCCTTCTTGCGCCCCGGGGCTGGGCGGCCGCCGGGGCGCTTCGTTTTTCAGGGAGCGGGCTGGGCCTTCCCGCGCTCGTTCTCTAGCGCCTCGCCAATCCGCTGCGCCAGGGCCGGGGTCAGCTCCTGTCGGCCCTTCAACAAGCGTCCGAGACGAGCCGGATGCATTCCAGCCCGCGCGGCCAGTAGAAATTTCGGCAGCTGTTGCCGCGCGACCTCCATGCGCAATTCCTCAGCAGTCATCGTCGCCTCCCGTGCGTCGCGTGATCGTTTCGTTCGTGCGTTGTCCGCCACGCGCTCGATATCGCATGAGTAGGGCTCAGCGTTAAAGACTCTAGAGGGGTATCTGCTGATCTGACCGAATCGACGCAGCGAGCATCGTCAGAACGAGCCAGAACGAGCCAGGTGGCGACCATAAGAACGCGCGCACATTCGCGGGGATGCGCCGACGCGCCGCTGATAACCCGTGCCTAATCGACGGCGGAGCGGTGCGCGACGCGTGATCCGAAGTGTCTGCCGTGTCGCGTGAGATATCTCAGAGTGTTTTCGGTGGGGGCCGTTCCCACGAATACGGGATACCCCCCGGACATTTTCCGGTCCGGATTCGGCCCCGGGGACATTGCGGCATTTCGGCCATCTCGACGAGTCACGTGTCGCACAACGCAGGCGGTGGGCATGCTCGGGCATCGTCGTGCACCGAGCTACGCCGACCTTTGTGCGGGCAGCGGTGGGCCCTACCGCAGAGGGAGGGGGCTGCCTAAAGCTCTCCTGACCGCCCTACAGCCACGCGACTACAACACCACGAGGGACGGTGGGGACGATCGGCTCGGGGGTAGCTATATCCGGGATCCATATTCCTTGTCTAGACAACTCAAAATCCGTTGCCATTCTGTTGCCACTGGTGGGGGTTAAAGGGGGGTGTTTCGCGGTTTTTTGGGTTTCCGGCTCTCTCACCTGAAAAGAGCCGGCAACCCCAGCAAAACCCCTTAATTTCTCGGGATATTGGATGGTGGGCGGAGCAGGGATCGAACCTGCGACCTCAGCCTTGTAAGGGC
>Ga0187893_10003523_pt1 | contig 31564 bp, 30 predicted proteins | sample MA1701074metaG_FD_139574 | JGI IMG/M metagenome (GOLD analysis project Ga0187893, IMG submission 139574) | White microbial mat communities from a basaltic lava cave in the Kipuka Kanohina Cave System on the Island of Hawaii, USA - MA170107-4 metaG ...
AAGTTCTAAGTTCCAAGTTCTAAGTTCTAAGTTCTAAGTTCTAAGTTCCAAGTTCTAAGTACCAAGTTCTAAGTTTTCAAAGTTCTAAGTTCAATTTCAAACCTCAAATCTTTATCCTCAAAATCTTCCGCACGATCAGCATGCCGGTTACTTGCAGAAGTAGCGCCGTTGCGATCAGGTAGTGACCCCGCGTGTCTTTCCAGAGCACGCTCATATATTCAGGGTTCATCGCCGTGATTGCGAAGGTGACGAATATGGGGAGGCCGCATAGCAACCAGGCAGACATTCGCGAGCTCGTCGTTAGCGTTTTTAAGTCACCCAAAATGCGAAAGCGCTCGCGAATCGTATAGGCCACCTTCTCCAAAATCTCAGCCAGATTGCCGCCGGTCTCGCGCTGAATCAAAACCGCCGTCACACACATCCTCAGGTCAAGCAGCGGGATCCGTTGCGTCAGATTTTCCAGAGCCAGCTTGAGAGAGAGGCCGAGGTTCTGTTCTTCGTAGGTCTTGCGAAACTCAGTGGCGATGGGCTCAGGCATTTCGGACGAGACCATCTGTAATGCTTCCGAGAATGCGTGACCCGCGGAAAGCGCACGGCTCATCAGATCAAGCGCATCCGGCAAATGTTCCAGGAAAGCTTCAAAACGCTTCTTACGTCTCCACCAGACGTGGATAAAGGGTAACGCCGCCGAGACCAGCCCGGCGACAACCATTACCAGCAAGGATACCGTGATGACCGATGCCGCCATCGCCCCGAGAATGCCCGCCATGACCGAGAACATGACCAGGCGCGAGGGCGTAATATGCAGGTCAGCCTGGTCCAGCATCCTCTTCAATTGGAGGGCCGCCTGTAGTTGCACCAAAGAGCGATTAAGCGCGGGAATCTCGCTCAACAACTCATTGCGCGCAAGGACAACTTCTACGTCGTCCGTGTGTGCTGAGTGAAGTAAGGCGTCAGCTAATCGCTTTTGCAGCCGGGCGCGCTTGGCATCTGATCCGTGGGTCGCGGCCAGATAGGCGCCAAACACCAGGAAGAGACCGAACAGGAATACCAGGAAGGAAATCAACATTCTAGTCTACAACTCCTCAAAGAAGACACGTGGTAATTGAAGTCCGCAGGTCTTAAGCCGCTCGGCGAAACGAGGACGAATGCCGGTGGGTCGAAAACGGCCAATGACCTGGCCGTGCGTATCGACGCCCGTTCGCTCATACTGAAAGATTTCCTGCATCGTGATCGTGTCGCCTTCCATGCCGGTGATCTCGGAAATCGACGTTAGGCGCCGGCCTCCGTCCGAGTGTCTGGCGATCTGAACTACGAGATTGATCGCCGCCGCGATTTGCTGGCGCATGGCGCGATCGGAGAGCCGCATTCCCGTCATCTGGATCATCGTTTCCAGGCGGGAGAGTGCGTCGCGCGGGGTGTTGGCGTGAATCGTAGTTAAGCTTCCGTCGTGACCGGTGTTCATCGCCTGCAGCATGTCGATGGCCTCTCCACTGCGCACCTCACCAATGACGATTCGATCAGGCCGCATGCGGAGAGCATTGCGGACCAGATCTCGCTGCGTAACCTCGCCCCGGCCTTCGATGTTTGGCGGCCTGGTTTCCAGCCGAACCACGTGCGGCTGTTGCAATTGCAATTCAGCCGAGTCCTCAATGGTGACGATGCGTTCGTCCTCGGGAATGTAAGCGGAAAGGGCGTTGAGCAGCGTGGTCTTGCCCGCTCCCGTTCCGCCCGAGATGACGACGTTTAGCCGTGCCTTGACGCACATCTCCAACATCTCGGCAATGTCTTTGGTAAGCGCCTTATTCTCGATCAAGGCCTGCATTCGCAGGGGCGCGGTTCCAAAACGGCGAATCGAAAGGACTGGGCCGTCAATGGCCAGGGGAGGAATGATTGCATTCACCCGCGAGCCGTCACTCAGCCGCGCATCAACCATCGGCGACGATTCGTCAATGCGACGACCCACGGACGAAACGATGCGCTCAATGACCCGCATCAGGTGTTCGTCATCTTTAAATGCAACGTTAGTAGATTCGAGTTTGCCTTTGCGCTCTACGTAGATCGTGCCATGAGCATTGACGAGGATGTCTGAAACCGTTGGGTCTGCGAGCAACGGTTCGAGTGGGCCCAAACCAAAAAGCTCATGCTGCACGTCGTTAATCAGACGGTCGCGCTCAGTAGAAGAAAGCGGCATCGCTTCCTGCGCCAGGACGGTTTCCGCCAACCGCGAGACCTCCGCGTGAACCTGGTCCTGGCTCAGGGCCGCCAGTTTCGTCAGATCCATGCGATTGATTAAGGCGCGATGAAGCCGCGACTTCATCTCCTGGAAAGAATGCTGGCCATTGCCGTCGATCCCATTCCCCATCGGGGGCGGCAGGCCGGCCGTTTCTTTGATTAACCTCTCACGCAGTGCCATATGAGTGTCTATGCCTAATTATTGTTTGGATCAGATCTTTTCCATCGAAGCTTGAAACTCCAGAGTTTTCTGAGGCGTCTCACGCTTGAATAGCGAATTCCAGAAAGTGCGTTTTGATGCTGTAGCCTCAGGGATCCGCAGTTCGCCATTGGTGATGATCCCGGCAATGCGCCGAATCTCCTGCGCAATGCGGGAATTTGGCTCCGACTGCACCAGCGGGCGGCCAAGGTTGATTGAGGTAACGGCCAGCTGATAGTCGCTGGGCACAAACGCGATCACGGGCTCGCCCAGAAACTTTTCTACCTGGCGCAGATCGAGATCGATCTGTTTACTCCACCGATTGACGACGATGCGGACTTTCTGACGCGGATATCCAAGCCGATCAAAGATCTCGAGCGCGCGCTGAGTGCTCCGAATGGCCGGTATGTCGAGTGTCAGAACGAGCACGATCTCGTCTGACTGGTCCAGCGCCGCCAGCGTGATGGCATCAAACGTGTGTTGGGGATCAAGGACCACATAATCGTAAGACTCGCGCAACCTCTGAAGAACGTCGAAGACATGTTCGGGCTCGATTTCGTCGGCCGAGTCAGCTTCCTTGGGCGCCGCCAGCAGCGAAAGCTGAGAGGAATAAGGGGCAACGAAAGTTTTGATTAAGACGTCATCAAGCCGGCTGCGGTTCTCCGCTATATCAGCGAAGGAGTATTTTGGATCGACGCCGAGAAAAAGCGGCAAGTCGCCTGCTTGCAGGTTAAGGTCAACCAGCACCGCACGCGCTCCCACAGCCACCGCCAGGTTCGTAGCAATGAAGGATGTTCCACATCCGCCCTTGCTCGAAAAGACAGCGGTCATCCGGCCCTTTTTCCGGGGCGCTTCGACTTGCGCTTCGCAAAACTCCGCGACGCGATCGAGAACCGTTTTTAGCTCTTCCGCTCTAATTGGAAGTTGCAGAAACTCACGAGCCCCTGCCCGCAAGCTCTGCAGAAGCAGGTCCGGCGACGCGTTATGGGCAGCCGAGATAAGGGTAGTTTTCGGCGCTTCCGAACTCAACCGTTTGATTAACTTGATCGCCTGGTCCGGACTGGCTCCAACTGAAATGATCGCGGCTGCGGGCTTAAGGCGAATGATCTCACTGTGGAGTTGTTCAGCATCATCGCCGCCCGCCAGGAGCTGCACCCGGCTGTCACTTGTTACCGCTGCCCTAATTTCTTTGAAGCTATTGAGACCGGTGCTGAGAACGACGATTGAGAGTGGTTGCGTCATAATACCTCGGAGAGAGATTTACTTTTAGACAAAAGTTTACTGCCGGCATTAGTTCGGAATAATGCTGCAGGGCGCCATCGGAGTGCCGGTGGGCAGATCGCAGGGAACGAAACCAGCGCTCTCTCCAGGCAGTGTGGTGCGGTAGGTTGGCAAACTAATCGTTCCGCCAACCAAGGGAACCGCGAACTGAAATTGGTAATTGTTGATGGTTACCGTGGCTTTCGAGCTGAGCTGAATTCCGTTGTAATTCTGATAGTTCACGGCGACCTGCGCGGTGGTCAGACCCGGCACGAGCGGCTTGGCCGTCACGGGATTAGCGTTGGGATTTCCGTAAACAACTACATTCTTAACTGCCAGTATTCCGGCGGCATCGTTCTTGCGGATGGTAGCGTAGCGCGTGCCCCGGCGGGCCGCGTCTCTCAACGCATTATGCACCCAGAAGAGTCGACCAAACTCCACCACGGCAAACATGACGGTAAGAAACACCGTAGCACCGATCGCAAACTCCAGGAGCGTAGCGCCACGTTCACTTATTTTGGCAGATTTATCCCGCATAGAAACCTCCTAGCGAGCCACGGGCCCATTGAACAACTGGTGCATGGTTGAACTTGCATTCATGTCCACATTCATTGAGAGCGATTGGACGCCCGTCAACTGTCCGAGGTCAAACAGCGGCTGATACCGGTAATTGACGATCTTGACAGTGACCGAATCGATGCTGTTCGCCGATGGACCATTTGCCTGAACCACTACATTGCTGGTCGTGAGTCCCGGAACGATCGGGCCTCCCGCCGTGCTCGAGTAATCTCCATACACCACCATTTTGCTGGTTTCCGGATACGTCCAGGAAGCATTTCGTTCCCACTTGGAAGCATGTCGCGCCCCCGCCCTGACAGCATTCGTTAAGGCTGAATAGGTGTAGAAAAACCTGCCGAATTCCGTCGCGGCGGCCGTAAGTACAAAGAAGATGGGCAGCGCAATGGCAAGCTCGACTAATTGAGTTCCGCTCTCGCGCTTAAGAAACTCTCTGACACGTCGCATGAACCAATAATCGTTGTTCATTTCTCTTTCACCCCTCATTTATAGAGAACCGGTATCGACAACTCTGTCATCTGCGGCTGCCCTGGTGTATAGGTACCCACTGGTACGGCCAGAGGTTTGTCAATGTATTCGACCTCGAGTTTACAGTCGGCCCCGACCTTTCGCTTGACGAAGAAAGCCGCCAGGCGATTGGCCACCACGGTGCGATTGCCGGTGTTGTAGGTGCTGTTCAAGGCAATCGGAAGAGTCATGATCCGACGGTTCTTCATACCGCTGGCGGTGCTGGTCGCCTGCAAGTTTTCATACTGTTGATAGGTGATATTTTCCGTTGTGACGGTGTCAGGTGGGTGGTCCGTGGGATTCGCGCCGGGGTGCACGCTATAGTCTCCGAAGCGGGTGTTCATTCCGATCTTCGCATACCGGCACATCTCGGAACTCGCCAGATTGGCGACTGAGTAGCTGCTACCGATGTATCCGTAGGCGTGAATCGTACCGGTAAGAATTTTGTCCCCACCGGGCCCGGACAAGACGCGATAGCTCGAGGGGGAGCTGTCGTTCCCAGCCTTGGACACCAGCGTGTAAGTCTGCCCTTTTACCAATGGCGCCGATGTCGACTCGATAAAAGTATAGGCAGTGTAGAACTTGTTCATGCTCAACGCCACCGATAACCCGGCGGTGGCCTGAGAATTTAGATTTTGCGGATTCGCAAGAACTAAAGCAGCAAAGGTGATGCCAACCGGCTTGGGAGAAAGGGTAACCCGCACAAATCTGATGGAAGCGGGACTTGCTTCGGCTGCTGCCTGGCTAACGTAAGCGCCATTGAGGTTGGAGGCAAATGTTACGTTGGAACTAGTAATCGTTACATTGCTGCCGAAGTTGTACTTGTTTAGCGTCTTGGTGGCCTCAGCCACGGCTTGTTTTATTCCACCCTGCGTCGAGCTGAGTTGCGATGCGCCAGCCAGCGCGGCGGCATCCGCCGCATTCTGTAGCTCAGCTTTGGCGGTGTAGAGGTGACTGATGTCGATTGCTAAACCCGAGGCAAGAACCAAAGACAGCATACTGAGCGAAGCTACGGCCAATATTGATCCGCGTTCGCCTTTCCTATTCTTTTTCTGCGATTGCTGTTGATTCATTTAACAACCTCCCTACTCCAACTTAAGCGGTTGATCCCGTATTACTCGGTTTCGCTTGCCAACCTTCGTCAAGGCTTGACAGCTTCCCCGCCTGGTACGGCCTTGGCTAAGGGCGAGTTGTTTTCGGGAGCGCCGCTAGTCATAGAGGCAGCGCCGGTCAATTCTTTACCAGCCTCCGTGGTCTTAGCTTTGGAATCGGTCGATTTGGGCTGCTCTTCTGACTGAGGAGCAGCAGCGGGAGCAGTTTCAGTGTTCTGACCTGTGATCGAGAACCCGGTTTTGCCCTGAATGGCTTCGCCCTTCGGCTCTAAACCCAGGGGTGAACCGTTCTTCAATCCGTCGATACCTCGCATCTGTGGCAGGTCGTCGCGATTTACCGGCTTCACCATGTTGGCGGTAACGATGAACATCAATTCGGTCTCGTTCTTCTGAAACGACTTTGATTTAAAGAGCGATCCAAGAACCGGAATGTCACCCAGGACGGGGACTTTCGACAACGATCTGACTTCGTTATTGTCAAGCAAGCCGGCGAGGGCGAATGACTGGCCATCGCGCAACTCGACACCTGTCTTGGCGCGCCGAGTTTTGAGGGCAGGAATCAGAAAGCCTTCAAACTTCACGCCGTTAGAGAAATCGATCGTAGAGACTTCGGGCTCCAGCTCGAGCCTGATGTGGTCCTCATCGATGATTGTCGGTTTGAAGTTAAGCCGCACACCGTATTCTTTAAAGATCACGGTCACGGTGCTCCGCTCGGAACTGGCCTGAACAATTGGAACTGGAAATTCTCCACCCGCCAAAAAGCTTGCTTGTTGACCATCCATCGCGATCAGATTTGGCTCGGCCAGCTCACGGAGGGCGCCTTGCGTCTGGAGGGCGCGAAGCATGCTCATCGTGTTACCACCCATGACAAACAAATTCAGCGCGCTCGATAACGTTCCATTGAGTATTCCGCCGGTTACGCTGCCCAATGAACTTGGACCGGCGCCACTGTTGGCATAGACGCCTGAGCCGACGCCCTGATAGGCGTACGAGGTGCCAAAGTCGCGCACTCGATTCCGGCTTACTTCGGCAACGCGAACCTGGAGCTGCACCTGGAGCATGTCCTTCACCGGTGACGCAAGCATGTTGACTGTTTTAAAGCCAGCGGCTTCAACCACGCTCTGCGCCTGCAACGCCGTTTTCGGATCGGTTACGCTGCCGGACATCACCACCGAGCCATTGGCCTGGCTGAGTCGAATGTCGTCCCGGGGAAATAGCAGCCGCATTTGCGAATCGATCAACGAAAGATTCGCGCGCACGTACACGTCGAAAACCAGGTAGTCTCCACCCGACTGTTCCCAGGCGATGAAGTTGACCTGCCCAAAGGCCTTGCCGTTGACCAGCACCTGGTCGGGCGTTACGAGCACTGCTTCGGCGATGTCCGGATTTGAAACCGAAAAGCGGCCGACGGGCCGATCAAAGTTGATGACTCGCGACTGTCCCACCAGAACGTTGACCGGTACAGGCTCTTTGTTGATCTTGAAAGAGGCTGTGTAGGATGTCTCCTGCGCGTAGGTTACGGAATGGGCGAGCAGGACTATTAAAGACGCCAGCACCAGGCTTAGGCGGCGTATTATCGAGCGGCGGCTGTGCATGATCGTGGCTCCTTCTTATCTGCCGGGTCAGTTAACCGGCTTCGTCAATAGCAATTCGTTCAGTGTGGGCATAGCGAGGCGTTGACTCTGCTTCCTAGGGAAAGTCGACGCTGCGCTTCTTTGCGCCCTCAATCATCTCGACGGACCTGCGTGGCTTTTCCGGCTCGGCGACCGGAGCTTTGACTTCGGTGTGGGCGCGAACGGGGCGCGGCCTCGGCGCGACTTTGGGCCGTTCACTCTTAAGTGATCCTGGTTCAGGCGCAGGCTGGGCTTGTTCGCCGGACAGCAATGTGCGCTTATTGATTCCTCGGGTCTGCTCGTCACCTTGATCGGTCGAGTTGCGCATGACCAGTTGCAGTTTTCCTTCGGTCGCGGCGAGTGCCAACTTCTCGGCCTGCTCGGGTGTGACCTGGAGGGTGACGGCCTTTACGCTATTGGCTTCACGCTGGTCCTCGGGTTGATCAATGTTCTGCCCATTGGCCAGAACCTTGATGTTTTGCAGCACGATCTTGGAAATGGGATCCTGCATGCCGGCTTTTTCTTCCGGATCGATCACGACCACCACATCGACAAGCGTTCCCGGCATGATAAATCCCGAGATCCCAACGACGTCATCGACTTTGACGGTCATCGCGCGATAGCCTTCAGGAATCACTGCGGAGAGACCTGCCGCTGTACCTTCGGGAGCGAGTCTGGATTCAGTGATCGGCTCACGCGCGGCGATGTTTGTAACCGCAACTCGGCCAGCCAACTTCTCAGGTGAGTCGAACGCGCCGTCGGGAGTCGATTCTTTCGGAAACTGGACCACCGTGACCTGCTCGGAAACGATTTTAGTTCCGACCGGAATCGCCACCCTGGCAACGGCGACACGATTAAGGTTCTTGGTATAAGCCTGGGCACTCGACAAGTAACGGCTCACGGATACTGCCGCGAGCAGCCCGAACAAGAGTGCACCTGCCAAAACTATAAGGAAGCGTTTGTTGCGCATAGTTGACTCTCCGTGGTGATCAATTTTGATCCGAGTAAGACCTGCGCCTATCAGGCGCGAAAAATCGCCGTTGAAATAACGCTGCCGACGGTTATGGCCACACCGTAAGGAATCGTGAGACGACGGTCAGAGGGAATAGAGAACCTAGGCATTTCCCATCCTGGCAACAGGCCGACAAAGATCTGCAAGACCCGCTGCATCGTGGTGATGACCACTCCTGCGCGCACGATCGAAATCATTGCCAGCAAACCACCGGTAAGAATCACGACTATGAAAGTTGGCAACACAAGAGGAGCGCCGGTTACCGCTCCAATGGCCGCAAAAAGTTTTACGTCGCCCGCGCCCATGGCTCCGAAGAGGTGAAGCAGAAACATCAACGCAAAGGCGAAAAAGCAACCCGCAATACTTCCGTAGAGTCCGGATAACCCGCCAAACATCAAATTGATCGCGAGACCGCCGATTAGGGTGGCCAACACAAAGGGATTAGGAATGCGCCGATAGCGAACATCATAGTAAGCAATGATGATCGCCAGCGGGATCAGCAACGCAATGTTTACTGCTAACGCAGACATGTGGTTTTCCGGACCTCTAAATGAAACTGATGCTGTACGGACTCGCGTTTTAACTTCGAGCTACCCGCCGACTCGATCGACTAGCTGCCCGAGCCTCACGCCTATTGCGTCGCCCAGAGCTGTAAACGCGCCGGCCACGACGATTGCAACCAGGGCTGCCGCGACGGCGTATTCAGATAGCTCAAGCCCGGTTTCGTCTCTGAGAAATTTCTTCATCTTTTCCGCTCCAGACATTGAGGTATTGAGAAATGGGCTTGAACCCTGCCCGATTGACTGCTACCTGAGAGCCGCGCGCGCCCCAACTGAATGAATGTTCAGCTAAGGCGCGCCAGACCCACTTCGTCCACCGGAATTATTGGGAGATGGTGTCGCCAAGCTCCGTAATCTTGGTGTCGATGGCTCCGCCCAGGGCTGTGAAAGCGGCAACGACGGCGATCGCAACCAAAGCCGCGGCGACTGCGTATTCCGACAACTCAAGACCGGTCTCATCGCAAAAGAATCTCTTAATCATTTGTTTGCTCCTTCTATTGTTTAGGTTAATGCGAGCCTTGTATCTTGCGGTTACGGGCTCCTCGAGAGTTGACTACAAAGGCTTAGAAGTGAAGAGCCACTTTGGTTGTGGCCCTCTGCGGCCATCTCGCGAGTGAGATTTGGCCTTGATCGTGCGGCGACCAAAACCATTAATTCCGCTCACGACAGCGCCACATAGAGCCAATGCGAACAGCAGAAGATCGTTCTCCGCCACCGCCGCCACGCGCGCACTGACAAGAACTGCTATCGCCAATACAGGCGCCGCGATGGCCATCCCGATCAGCGATAGAATCTCCTGTGTAGTTAACCTCTTCATGTGATCCCTAGTGTCTCTCTTTTGGATTGACGCGATGCATTTCTGTGCCTCGCTAATGTGGGGGTCTTTTACAAGGTCCGTGCCATGCCGGCTCTGCGCTGATCCCCAATGAATCAGCGGGCTTCTTAATGTCGCCGGCCCCGCCTTGTCGCCTACGGTTGACAAGGAGACCTCTCGCTAAGTGCGATAGCCAAGCTCGGAAAGAAATCAAAACGCCGCCTTATCGAGCGCTTTGCCGGTTGTCGCCCTCAGTTAACAGAACTTTGCGCCATGTCCGCCCCACGGCGACAGCTTCAAGCCCAAAAGAAAAGCATCCGAGATCTCTCTCGAATGCTCTGGAACCTCCTGGCCGCGCTGCGGGACCTAGTGGCGTTCAGTTCGAAGTTGCAGTCCGGGCTCGGTATCTTCCTGAAGAAAATCGCCGATGTTGATGGCCAGGCGTTTCAGCTTTTTATAGAGCGTCTGTCGCGAACCCAGACCCAGCGCTTCGCTGGCTCGAGCAACGTTGCAGTCGTGACGCTTGAGGGCCTGCGTGATCACGCGACGCTCGTAGTCGTCAAGCAAGTTTTCAAGATTCTCGCGAGCGCGCCCGTCAGTCGATTCTTGAAATCTTTGTGGCCTGATGTGTCCGCTAATATGCTCCGGTGTGATGTAGCCATTCTCGTCGGCATAGAGCACCAGCCGCTCAATTTCCGCCGCCAGCTCGCGGATATTGCCCGGCCAGTCATGTTCTTCGAGGATATGAATAGCGTCCCAGGTAATGCCGGCAATGGTCCGATCATTTCTACGGGCGTAATGAGTTAGATAGTGCGAAATGAGAGCTGAAACATCTTCCGGACGATCGCGGAGCGGCGGAATCTTAATCGCCAGAGACGCGATTCGATAATACAAATCTTCGCGAAACAGCTTGCCTCGCACCAGTTCTTCCAGATTCTTGTGCGTCGCGGCAATCACTCGAACATTAACTCTTCGCGGCATTGGTTCTCCCAGAGGATGAATTTCACCCTCCTGGAGAAAGCGAAGTAACTTTGGCTGAAGCGCGAGTGGCAGGTCCCCGATTTCGTCCAGAAAGAGAGTGCCGTTCTCAGCGGCTCGAATTAACCCCTGGTTGTCGGAGAGCGCGCCCGTAAAAGTTCCTTTTCGATGACCAAACAGCATGCTCTCGATGAGCTCAGATGGAACTGCGGAACAATTGAAAGGAACAAACTCTTCTTCAGATCTCTTTCCCAGCCGGTGAATGGCGCGCGCAACCAGCTCTTTACCCGTTCCCGACTCCCCGGAAATTAACACGGCGGAATCCGAGTCCTTGATGCGCTCAACATCTCTTGCTACCTCCCCCATCGCCCGGCTGACAAAAACCATTCCCGGAAGAGTTGAGTTTGCAACCGGAACCTTAAGGTCTTCGGCCTTGGTGTGCACCTGCCTTTTGGTAAGCGAGACATGCGAATGCGCCAAATTTGCCACATCAACCAGCGCTCTTAGATTCCTGGCTTGCTCCTCCGTCAGCGGCCGAATGCAACGGCCATACAGGACGGCGCCTTCATGCGCAGTTGTCGGCGCCGCCAGCACAAAGCAAAAGTCGGAAGCGCCGACACTCGGGGCTGTCAGCCCAGGGCCGGCAGTCAATGCTTCTGCTACGCCGTCTTGAGCAGTCGCAATCTCATCTTCGGTGAGACCTTCGACCCACTCTAAATGTGGACGCTGTCCTTGGGCCAACGTCCAGATGGCCAAGCCGTAGGTCGGAGCAGTTGCTTCCACCATCAAGCTCAGCTTAATCATCACTTCGTAGAGCAAATCTGGTCCCGCGGCGGCCGCTTGGCAGACAGCGTGCACCATCGAGCTGATCGGTAGATTGTTTTGTGCTAAAGCGGAATTATCCTGAGCAGCGATAAAAGACCCCGTCGAGCTGGACATATTCGACCTTCCCGTTGGCAATGCGTGAGTCGATTCTCGTGGGCAAAACAATACGGCGACAGTAATCTTTTGAGGGTTTGGGCAAGTCTATACAGATTTAAAAGCTAACCAGGCAAGGCCGGCTGAAGCCGGTTTTTCAGTCTAGACGCCGAGGCGCAACACTGTCAACAGGATTCACAGATTCGGTTTTCAAGGGCGAATTTTTGTTCGCCTTGCGTTCGCCAAATTGGTCCATTAAGCGCTCTTAGTTCAAGTAAACGTTGAACTTAGCCTACGAAACCATTGCAAAGAAATGTCTTTACTCGCTTAAGCACGAATGCTAAATTCCCGCCACTCTGCTGCTAAAGTATTGACTGGCAACGGATTGCAGCCAAAGAAGCACATTCCCTTGGGGCAGCGGGGCTTGAAATACCGCCCATCTTGTGGTCGGCAGAGTGAATTTCATTAAGCAGCTTCTTAAGATCGGGCCATGTCAATTCGGTTTGGAACCTCAGGGTGGCGGGCAATCATCGCGGACGAGTTTACGTTTGCAGGTGTTCGGAAGGTTACAAAAGCCATCTGCGCCCATTTCGGGGAAGAGGTTCAACCTGGCAAAACGATGGTTATAGGTCACGATACGAGATTCATGGGAGAGCGCTTCGCGGCTGAATGTGCGGGCATTGTATCCGCCAGCGGCTTTCGGGCATTACTTTGCGATGAACCGACGCCGACCCCTGTGATTTCCTACGCAATCCTGAGCGAAAGTGCTATTTGCGGAATCAACTTTACCGCGTCACACAATCCGCCTGAATACAGCGGCATGAAACTCTCCACCGCCGACGGCGCGCCCGCACTTCCGGAAATCACTCGTCACGTGGAGAGTCTTGTTTCACGGGCTGACGCATTGCCTCCGATCGGAGACGCGATAGATCCAAAGTCGAATTACGAAACCTACGCGCCGCGTCATGGTTATCTTGCTGACATTAAGAACAAGGTCAATTTTGACGTGATCGCGCGGGCCCACGACCGGTACGGATATGATCCGTTATGGGGCACAGGCCGGGGGTATCTCGATGAAGCATTGCGCCTGCACGGTCTTGAGGTTGAGACCATTCACGATTGGCGGGATGTTCTGTTTGGGGGCCGCGCTCCAGAACCGGAAGCCAGCCATCTCGAAGAGTTGCGCGAGCTGGTTTTGTCGCGAGGTTGCGTGCTCGGCCTGGCGACCGACGGCGATGGAGATCGCTTTGGCGTGCTCGATGCGAACGGCGCATTCATTACCCCCAACCAACTCATCGCTCTACTCTTTGATTATCTGGCTGAGTCAAGGAAGTGGGATGGCGGTGTGGCGCGGTCGGTAGCCACGTCGCACCTGGTCGATCGCGTCGCGGCTGCCCGCGGTCTTCCGGTTTATGAGACGCCTGTTGGTTTCAAATACATCGGAGAATTGATCAATGAAGACAAGATCATCCTTGGCGGTGAAGAGTCGGCGGGACTGTCAATCAAAGGTCACTATCCGGAGAAAGATGGCATCGTGGCGTGTCTCCTGGCAGCGGAGGCAGTTGCGGCGCGCGGTGCGAGTCTGACGGAGCAGTTGGACGCTCTGTACGCGCGCGTGGGCAAGTTGGAGTCAGCCAGAATCGGTGTTCGTTTAACGCCCCAATTGATGGACACTCTCAGCGAAAGGTTAAAACAGGAGGTCTCGGAAATTGGCGGCCGTCCCGTGCGGGAGACGAACCGCACGGATGGAGTCAAGTTTATTTTCGCGGATGGATCATGGTTACTGATGCGCCCTTCGGGGACAGAACCGCTTGTCCGCATTTACGCGGAATCAGAATCGGCCAAGGATTTGGAGGTGCTTCTTGAGCAGGGTCGCAAATACTTATTGGGTTGACGAACGAATTCGATCACAGCGGGTGGCGTCACGCGCAGCTTCGTCTTTAACACCGGTGCGCCAAATTTCGTTGGAGATCATTGGCACACGAGCCGAAGTTCGCCGTCGTGGGGGCATCATACCGTCCTGGGTAATCTTTGGAATGATCATCCTGGCAACGTTTGCCGTTTGCGTCGCGGTGACAATGCGGACGCGAGCAAAAATGAATCTGGCTTCTGACCAATGGGCCAGAATGCAAAGCGACGTTGAGGCGTTGCGGCGCAACAACCATTCGTTGCGTCAGGAAATCGATCAACTGCGCCATGACCCGCGGGTCATCGAGTCGGCCGCGCGCAGCCGGCTCAACATGGTTCGAGACAATGAGATTGTTGTGCCCATCGAATGAACAACTGGGGAAGCTCATTCGAGCGGAGGGCGCCGGAATTTTTCTGCCTGCCATCGACGCCGCCAGTTCCCCCGCTTGACATCCACGCGTCCTGGGTCCTGCCCTGCCAGCGCGGCTGTGACTGCCATCGCAGCCGCGCCCCTTCTTTCTTAGAAAGAGGCGGTTGACACTCTTCTACCCCTCAACTAATATCAAAATTCCCGTATCAACTAACAAGATTTGAGAGGCTTATGCCTGAAACCAAGGAAATCACCTCGCCAGCCGCTCAGCACCTTGAGCGTTGGGAGAGCGAAACACTCGAACCGGCTCTTCAGAAAAACCCCGAGCGAAAGAAACGCTTTGAAGGCGTCTCTCTGGAGCAAGTCAACCGGCTCTATACCCCCGCCGATACAGCCGAGCTCGATTTTGACGAAGACATCTCTTTTCCGGGCGAGTTTCCCTACACTCGAGGTATTCATCCCACCGGGTATCGCGGCAAGCTTTGGACCATGAGGCAGTTCGCCGGCTTTAGCACCCCGGAAGAGACGAACGCCCGGTTCAAATATCTTCTGGAGCACGGTCAAACCGGCCTCTCGGTTGCCTATGACCTGCCTACCTTGATGGGTTACGACGCTGATTCACCACTTTCGGAAGGCGAGGTTGGCAAGTGTGGCGTTGCGGTCTCTTCGCTGGCCGACATGGAAGTCCTGTTTGCTGGAATTCCGTTAGAACAAGTTACTGTTTCGCAAACAATAAATGCGCCAGCGTCGGTGCTGCTCGCCATGTACCTGGTGGTAGCCGAAAAGCAGGGAGCAGATTGGAAAAAGATTTCCGGCACGCTGCAGAACGATATCCTAAAGGAATACATTGCCCAGAAGGAATGGATCTATCCCATCAGGCCGGCAATGAAACTGGTGGTAGACACATTCGAGTTTTGCTACGGACACGTGCCTCGATACAATCCCATTTCCGTGAGTGGCTACCATATCCGCGAGGCTGGCGCGACGGCGATTCAGGAGCTTGCCTTCACTTTACGCGATGGCCTGGAGTATGTTGAGTGGGGTAGGCAAGCCGGTCTGGACGTGGACGGGTTCGTTCCCAGAATTTCATTCTTCTTCAACTCGCACAACGATTTTTTTGAAGAGATAGCCAAGTATCGGGCTGCTCGCCGGCTTTGGGCGCGTGAGATGCGCGATCGCTTTGGCTCGACAAACGAGCGCACGCTGAAGCTCCGGTTCCACACTCAAACCGCCGGAGTTTCCCTGACTGTCCAGCAACCACTTAACAATATCGCTCGGGTGGCAATTCAGGCGCTGGCGGGCGTGCTGGGCGGTACGCAAAGCCTCCACACCGACGCTTATGACGAAGCCTTAGCGCTGCCAACTGATCAAGCCGCTCTGATCGCCCTGCGAACACAACAAATAATCGCGGAAGAAACGGGAGTCGCCAACACTGTAGATCCATTGGGTGGGTCATACTTCATGGAAGCCTTGACTGAGAAGATGGAACAGGGAGCCCGCGACTACTTTCGAAAGATCGACTCAATGGGAGGCATGGTGGCCGCCATCGAGAAGGGTTTCCCCCAGCGAGAGATTCAGGACTCAGCCTACAAATACCAAAAGGCAGTTGAGCGCGGTGAGCAGGTGATCGTCGGAGTCAACAAGTATGAGATGGAAGAGGAGACGCCGATTCCCACTCTGGTGATTGACGAATCCGTCCGTGACCATCAGGTTGAACGTCTTGAACAAATTCGCGCCCGCCGGGATGCGGGCGCCGTTCAAAAAGCGCTCGAGAACTTGAAAATGGCGGCACAGAATGATGAAAACACGATGCCTGCCACGATCGAGTCGGTGCGCGCTTATGCCACGCTTGGTGAAATCTGCTCTGCTCTTCGCGACGTTTTTGGAGTTTACGAAGAGCCCGCATTTTAACTTCTAGAGTCGCGGCTGGTCCGCGAGGCTCCCTGGAACAAACCAATGCCGGCGCTACTTCTCGTTTTCCTCTTAATCCCAAGTTTCAATGGATATTCAGGGCAGCGCAACGCTGCCAGATCAAATCCTTCTCAAGATCGGGTGGTCGTACAACGTCGCCGGATTGTTTTAGTGCGCAGTCCCAGGATTGCGAAAGCGTTTCCAGATCGCAAGACCGCGGTCGTCAGCTATCCTGTGATTAGCGGTTTGCGCGACCGGGCGGTGTTACATCGGGTGCGTTCGCTATTCGACTTCAAGAACATATTCGACTACACGCTTCAGGAATATCGCGACGATAGCTGGTTGAGCGAATTCGATTTCATCGTAAATTACAATAGCAACTACCTGTTTGACATTACCTTCACTCAGAGTGGCGTGGGCGCTTATCCTGACGAACAAAGCAAGCATTTTTTAATTGACCTAAAGACCGGCCGGGTCATTAGGGCAACGGACGTTTTCCTCGTTGATCAGCTGGCCATTTTGGCAACGTTAGTTGACGAAAAGCTTCAAGCAGAGATCAAGAAGATGGCAGAAGACATTCAACCTTCTGATTTGGACGCGGCGGAGTCTAAGAGTATTGTGGAAGGTCTGCAACAGTTAAAATTTCAGGTTAAGGATCTCGATGAGTTTTCGGTTAACAATAAAGGCGTTACGTTTCTTTACGATGCCGGATTGCCGCACGTTATCCAGGCTTTTGAGCCTGAGGCACGATATTTTTTTGCTTACTCGGAACTCAAACCCTTTCTGAACACCAAGGGGCCACTCGGTCAATTTGTCCGCTGATGTAAAATGGGAAACATGAAGGACAGGAAAATTCGTGTACTGGTAGCCAAGCCCGGTCTTGATGGTCACGATCGAGGCGCAAAGGTGATTGCGCGGGCGTTGCGCGATGCCGGTATGGAAGTCATTTACACAGGCTTGCGGCAAACCCCTGAAATGATCGCGGCCGCAGCCTTGCAGGAGGACGTTGATGCGGTGGGGGTCTCGATCCTCAGCGGTGCGCACAATACCCTCTGTCCACGGATCGTTGAGCTGCTGCGAGAACAGGGAATGGACGACTGCCTGGTGCTGTTGGGCGGTATCGTGCCGCAGGAAGATATTCCGAAATTGAAGGCTGAGGGGGTCGCCGCGGTTTTCCTGCCGGGAACAAATACGGAAGACATCGTCAAGTTCCTGCGTCAAAACGTAAAACCCCGCGAATAAAGCTAGCCTCAGCGTTCCTTGGGTTTCCAAAAAAAAGCGCCGGGCATAGAGCCCGGCGCCTGCTGAGTTCCTCCCTTACGACTAAGCTAAAAATCTAAACGCGCACCAAACTGCACGGTCAGCGGGCGGCCAACTGGCGGTCCAAAACCCGGGCCATAGAGCGCGTTCGCCTGTCGGAAGAGTCCACCGGCCGTAGCGGGTGTATTGCCGAGCCGGTTGGACAAGGAAAGGTTTTCGGTGTTGAAGAGGTTGTAGAAATCGGCGTAAGCCTTTACCTTGAATCGCTCGCCGAAGCTAAAAGCTTTCTGCGCGCGAAGGTCGACGTTGAAATAGCGACCGCTGCGAGTTTCGAAGCCGCCGCCGCTCGCGACGAAACCTTCGCGGACACTATTAACTTGGACCTGTTGGCAGCCAAGTGGATTCAAGGCTGCGAGCGCGGCACTGTTACCGCGGGCGGCAAAGACCGCTGCCGGATCGGTGCTTGCACAGATGCGATCGTTGGTGGCCAGGCCGTCGCCATCAATGTCGAGGCCCAGGTTCAGTGAGTAGGGACGCGCACTCGCCAATTGCATGATTGGCGCCAGTTGGAAGTCCCAGGGCAAGTTGAAGACACCGCTAATAACAACGCGGTGACGCTCGTCAATGCGGGTTGGGCCATACTCTTCCCGCTTGAACTGATTGTCGGGAGTAATGGCGATGCCGTTACCGCTGTAGGAAGCAACAGGCTGCCCACCCCAGGAAACTGACTCGGAGAGAACGTAACTGGCCGAGACCAGCATCTTTCGAGTGCGGTGGCGAAGGGTGGTAGTCCAACTATCGAAGAGTGAACGATTAGTGGTCCCAATCATGTTGATTTGTTCAATCCGTCCGGCAGGGAAACCAGCATCGACGAAAGCGCGATCAAGCAAGCGAGTATTGGCCCCGCGCACGCACTGTGGCGATAACGGATTACTCCCCGGGAAACCCGCATCACAAATGTACCTGATCCGCGGATTGATCACCTGGACGCGCGACTCGTGGAGTCCGAGCGTGTGCACGTAGTCGCTGGCCAGAGTGGTGTCCTTCCCAAGCTGGGTCTCGAAACCAAGCGAGAGCTTCTGGATGTAGGGTTCGCTGGCGTCCGGATCGTTAATTCGACCAAAACCTCCAACCGCCAGATTCGAGAACGAAAAACCTGGGGGCGGCTGCGGCAGCGGATCAATTCCAAAGCGGAAATCTTCCAACTGACCCACCCCGACAGCGGTGTTAACCCGCGTCAATGCTGTCTGGAAGAGTTCCGGGTTCGACTGCGTCAGCGAAAACAGGGTTAGATTCTGAAACAGTTGATCGAAAAAGATTCCGTAACCACCACGGATTACCGTCCTGGCGCTCCCGGTCGGGTCCCATGCAAAGCCAACCCGCGGCTGAAATTCGGTCCAGCTTGGGGTCGTACGACGGAGCTTGTCGGGGTCTCCGGTAATGGCCCGGGCCAGCGGGTGGTTGAGTTGCTGCAGGATCAGAATCGTGCGGTTGTTCTCCTGAGTAGGCAGGTTGCCAATGTTGGCATCCCAGCGCAGACCAAGATTCAGGGTAAGGTTTGGCCGAATCTTGTAGTCGTCCTGGATATACAGCGCCAGTTGATGGATTTTCTGGGTGTGGTCGCCGCGTCCATCAGAAAACGTGATTTGCCGTACGGCGCCGCGGGTGGCAAAGCCCTGCGGATAGCGGCCGTTGGTGTTGTTCTGGATTACGAGCGGATCGTCAAAGAAAGTGATCTGATGGCCCTGCGCTCCGAAGAAGAAGAAGCCATCGAGTTTGGTGTTGATGTAATTGACCCCGGTCTTCCAGTTATGATTACCGGCGGCAATCGAAAAGTCGTCACGGAACTGATACTTAGTCTCCAGGGTGGACTGCGGCACGTTTGCATTCCTGCCCGTCTGCACTGACGGGAACACGATGTTCGGGCGGTCTGTTACACCCAGGATGAAGTTGCTGAAGTCCTGATAATGGAAGCTAATTTGGTTGAGCTTTGTCGGGCTGATCGTCCAGGTATGATTGACGATGAAGCTGTGGAGTTTGTTGTCGTTCGTGTTACCGCCAGTAATGTCAGCGGTAGCAGGCACGCCAATCTGGTCGTTGGGTGAACTATTCTTTTGGTAAGCGTACCGGTAGAACATGGATTGGTTGTTGGTGATCCGATGATCAATCTTGACAGTTGCGAGCCAATCGTCATAAGGGGTCGGGATGTCACCGACGGTGCCAACCCCGGGTATCGCCGGCAATTGCGCCGCCGCTACCGCTGAGAGGGCGTTGATCTGCCGCTCGCGGAAGCGCTCGATCGCGCCAAAGAAGAAAAGTTTGTCCTGCACAATTCGGCCCCCGAACGAGCCACCAACCTCCTGGCGGCTAAAGGAAGGCTTCTGAAAACCTGGGGTGGTCGCGCGCCGCTGCTTCTCAAAGAAATCGAAGGCCCGCCATTGCTCATCGCGGAAGTTGGCAAAGAAAGAACCATGAAAGTCGTTTGACCCGGACTTGGTAATGACATTTACCACGCCCCCCACCGCGCGGCCCTGCTCGGCGGTCCAGCGATGTTGCAGGACTTGGAACTCCTGAATCGACTCGTACGAAAAGTTTTGCAGCAAACTGCCGACGACGTTGTCTTTGTTATCACCGCCATCGACATTGACATCAACCTGCCTGCCGTCGCCTCCGTTGAAGGCCACATTCCCGACTCGGGTTTTGGTCGGATCGAAATTACCTACTGGCCGCGCTTCAGGCATGATCACTGAAAGCGCTGCAAACGTTCGGTTCAGCAGGGGCAGATTTTGCACCTCGAGAGGTGTGACCACGCCGCCGATGTCAGACTTGGTGGTCTCGATTGCTATGGTGTCTGCGGAGACCTCGACTACCGCGGTCAGCTCACCTGGTTGCATTTCAATGTTGAGACTGCGGCTGACTCCCACATTCACCTCGTGGTCTCTCACGACGCTCTTGCTGAAGTTCGGCGCCTCCACCGTAACCTCGTATCTTCCGGGGGTTAATTCCGTGAAGGAGAACTCGCCCGCGTCGTTCGTGGTGGTCGTGCGCGTCGCGGCAGTACCCTTGTTTGTGGCAGTGACGGTCGCCCCAGCCACCAGCTTTTGCTGTTGATCCAAGACTCGCCCAGTGATGCCGCCGGTGGTTACCTGGCCCAGAGTTGGACTCACGAAAAGCGTTGTGAGGGCAAAGCCAATTGTTAAAACCAATTTCACGGTTCGATAGACTCGCATCTCTTGCCTCCTACAAATTGAGTTCAAAGGGAATGGGCTCGCTTTTTCTGCTGTTGCAACCCTTGTTCCGCGGCTCGACTTGTCGGAACTAAGCGGAACTGCCAACAAAATCGCCGGGGCTTTGGTTGTGATCACTAACCCGAGCACAGGGGGATTCAAATTGTTCAAGTATTCCCACGTTTTTGGATTTCGTCAGGTGCTGGCGAGCATACTACTCCTTATCCAAAAATCTGGCTAGACCCTTCTGGCAGTCATCGGCCATCCGCGCAATCACGTTTACATCCGCGCCCGTTTCCAAAGCCTCGTCCAGCGCCATGCCGTCCATTTGATAGAGAAGACTCTTGGTCAAAGCCAACGCGGATCTACTGAGTCTCTCGAACACGCGCACGTAGGAATCGACCTCATTCGGAAAGTCGTCATCGTCAAATACCTGGTTGACCAACCCAATCTCTTTTGCTTCGCCGGCGCTAATCTCAGCCCCGCGCGTAATCAATTCAAATGCCCGCTTCTCTGAGATGTTCCGGCGCAAGATCGCCATGACCATCGCCGGAACAAAACCGATCTTGACCTCAGGATAACCAAAACGGGCAGATCGCGATGCCAGCACCAGGTCACAAGCGCAAGCGAGTCCACAGCCCCCCGCCAGCGCTCGGCCATGAACCGCCGCGACGACGGGCACCTGGATCTCGCGAATGACCGCAAATAACTCCATCAACGAGTGAGCGTCATCCAGGTTTTCAGACGCAGAAGCTTCCGAGATCTTTTTCAAAGATGACAGGTCGGCGCCCGAGCAAAAATCCTGGCCAGCTCCAGCAATCACGATTACGCGAACAGAATTGTCTTTCTCTGAACTGCGCAACCCGTCTTTCAAATGCCTCACGACTTGCGCGTTGAGCGCATTTCTCTTTTCGGGCCGATTCAGCGTGAGGCGCGCTATACTGCCGTCAACCGCAAACAGGATGGGATTGGTTTCATCAGTCAGTGCAGTTTCCATTTGTCATTGGGCATCTTGGACATATGTCCGGCAAACTTCAGTTTGCCGAGGTTCCTGTTGTCTCGACTCTATTAATCGACAAACTGAAGGAAGCTCTGATCAAGTCGCAAAATGGAAATTGAGAAACTCCAACAACGCGGCGTTCACCTCATCGACTGCCTCGTTCTGCACCCAGTGGCCACTATCGGGAATCCGTACCTCTCGGTAGGGAGCCTCAATATAGTTCCCTACCCCGCGCACCGTCTCAGGAAGAATCGCAAAGTCTTGCTCGCCATAGATGAATAATGTCGGCACGCGAATGCCCCCACCCTTGCTCTTTAGGTCGCCACCCGGTTCGTTTTTCGCCGTGAGCTCCGCGTGTCTATCAGGCCTCTGCATCACTCGCAAAACATTCGCTCGATAATAGTTGATGGCGCCCGTAAGTGCACCGGGCCGGCGCAAAGCTTCTTTGTATGCCTCGATGTCTTCGTCGGTAAAGGCGCCGGCTCTGACGACTTTGTCCTTGAACACATACTCAAGTCTGGCGAAATTACTGCTGCTGATTATCGCCTCTGGTAATCGCGGAATTTGGAAAAAGAACATGTACCAACTGCGTAATAGTTGGCGCAAAGTGAGGTTTGCTCGCCACGCGGCGGCAGGTGGAACCTGCAATACTGCCAGTTTGGAAATGCGCTCAGGATATTTCTGGGCCAGCGCCCAAGCCACGCCCGCGCCCCAATCATGACCCACAATAGCCGCCTGTAGCGCACCGAAGTGTTGAATGAGGCCGGCGACATCTTCAACCAACACATCCAGCCGGTAGTCCTCCACTCGTGCGGGCATATCGCTCAAGTTGTAGCCACGCATGTCCGGGGCCACAACGTGGTAACGCTTGCTCAGGAAATCAAGCTGATGTCGCCATGAATACCAGAACTCCGGAAAGCCATGCAACAGGATGACCAGGTTCTCGTGATCGCCGGATTCAGCGTAGTGCAAACGGATTCCGTTAACTTCCGCATAGCCCTGCCGGATGGATCTTCCATTTGTCTTGCTCGGTACATTTTCCATTTGGCATTTGACATTTTTCATCTGCCATTTTTGAGAATCTTCCAAGCTCAAAATGGCCGTTGAAGTGATGCCAACCTTTCACTCACCCCAACCTTTTAGGTTGGGGAGAATTAGAGGTTGAGTATTCACACAGGCTCGGTAGCGGGTGGGTTCGTTCGGCCAGAGATTCCCTACGTTACCCACTCGCTACCAAAACTGTGAAAAAACATTTCGACCGTAAGAATACTAGCTACAGATAAACGCGGATATCACGGATCAGAACAAGACAAGAAGTTAAAAGCAGAGAATAACACTAAAGTCATACTTTTGTTTGATCTGTATCATCCGCGTTCATCTGTGGGCACTTTTCTTTCTTTCACAGCTTCTGCCGTGTGCGGGATCCAGGAATGTTTTGCGGGCTGGCTGTTGTTACGCGGGACTTGAACAATCCACCCGCTACCGCGCGGTGGCACCGACTCACCAGGCGCTGTTCGAGTATGACCGCGAGTCGCACCGGCTCGCTACCCCCGACGCGGTACTACCTCAATCCGAGGCGACGCGCTTCGTCGTCCGGTATCTCAATCTCCATCCTCAGGAGCGCAGTCGAGAACGTCTTGCCCTGGGCATCGGTCATCAATGAGAGCGTGCCGCCACCATCCAAACTCTCGTGTAAGAGGAAGTTCAGCGCGCCCAGGTTTGGCAGCTCGAATCTTTCCACGCGGCCTTTACAGATACCCTTGAAGTGCTGCTTCACTCGCTCAGCCGTGACCTCGCGAACCAGGAGGGGATAGAACTCATCTCTTAAGGCAATCAGGCCGACGTTCGCAGTGTCACCCTTATCTCCCGAACGCGCATGAGCAAGTTTTGTAAGCTGAACTTGCATGTCCTTTTTCGGCTCGCACCCAACGGCAAATGAGATCCAGCACAGATGAACACGGAGAAGGCAGATCTAGAACTTTTCTTAATCTGTCTGATCCGTGTTCATCTGTGGCCGCTACCTCTTGTTCTTGCGTAAACTACACATTGAGGACCTCGACCCGCGTCTTGATCTCCTTCTTGGGAATCAAAGCCGGCCAGTAAGCCACGATCTCTTCCACTTTTGGACGTCCGCCGGCGAAGCCCGTCACTCCTGGTGGGCCTGTAAGAATCAATGGCGCAATCTCTTTGGTAAACCTTTCGACGGCGCCCTGGTCCTCGCCGCGCACGCCCACGCGTAACTGAACCTCAGGTAAATCGCAAGCCGGCTCGCCCGCCAACCCTCCGTGCGTGGCATTCACACCAACAAACTCCGTTAGCACCTGATCGAATTTCAGACCCAACTTTTCCAGACGGGCTCGCAAAATCTGGTCGGCACTGCGGGCCTTCTCATAAGCGTCAGGCCATGAATAGACTAGTGTGCCTACGGCCTTGAACCCTGCCGAGTAGCTGATCGAGACCTTGAGAGAGTCGGTCGCGGGCCGCCCCTGGACGCCAAACACACGGACGCGATCTGGACCGGCATCCTCAAGCCGCACTGTGGTGAAGTCTGCAATGCAATCCGGTGTGATGTACTCTCGCGGATTGCCCATCTCGTAAACCAGTTGCTCCTTGACGGCGGGAATGTTCACGCAACCGCCTGTGCCGGAATGCTTGGTAATAACAAAAGTTCCATCGGGCGAGGCATCGGCAATTGGAAAGCCTACATTCGCGAGGTCCGGAATCTTGCGCCAATCATATTGACAGTTTCCACCAGATGACTGCGCGCCGCATTCTATGATATGTCCGGCGATGGTGCCGGCGGCAAGCCGGTTCCAATCATCCTCGGCCCAGCCAAATTCGTGAATCATGGGCGCCAGGGTCAATCCGGTGTCGGTAGCGCGGCCGGTTATCACCACCTGCACGCCGGCATTCAACGCTTCGACCATAGGCCAGGCGCCAAGGTAGGCATTGGCGCTCTGAATCTGGTTGCGAACGGTGCTGAGCGGCTCGTCAGTGTCCATGTTTTTCAACTCGATGCCGCGCTCAAGCAAATCATCAATCCGAGACATGATGTCGTCGCCGGTGACTATGCCGATGCGCAGTTTTCCCTCCAACCCCAGCTCGCGAGCCACCTCACGCACGGCCTGTGCGCAGCCCTCAACATTCACACCTCCGGCATTGGCGACGACGCGAATGTTCCGTTCGACGCAGGCAGGCAGTATTTGCTTCATCAACGGAACAAAATCTCTCGCGTAGCCGGCAGCAGGGTCGCGCGTGCGCTGCTTCTGCATGATCGACATCGTGACCTCCGCGAGATAGTCGAGCATGAGATAGTCTATGGGGCCTTCTTCGACCTGACGCACGGGCGCATCGAGCAAGTCGCCCCAGAAACCCTGTCCTGCTGCGATGCGAATGTTGTCTTTCATGTAAGTGGGCAATAGGACTAATTGGGCCAATAGGACCTATTAGGGTTAAACCAATGTTGGGGGAAGCACAAACTGTCCAATGTGCGGACCGCTGTAATTCAAGCTTGTGCGCAGCGCTAACGCCAACGCATTGCGCGTTGCTTCCGGGGTAATCACCGCGTCAACAAAGCCGCGGGCCGCCGCATACTTCGCATCCAACTCCATTTCATAGGTTTCCCGCACCTGGTTCATCTCATCTTCGAGCGCCTCATCGGGCTGCTGATCGCTGCGCCTTAGCTTTTCCAGTTGACTACCAAACACCGCTTGTACTGCTGAGTCGCCCTCCATCACGCCCATCCGCCCCGTGGGCCAGCTAAAGATAAAATCCGGATCGAAACCCTGACCGGCCATCGCATAATAGCCCGCTCCCGAAGCATGATTTATGGTAAGAACGATTTTTGGCGGCATCGCCGTCGCCATTGCCTCGACAAAGCGCGCGCCGGCACGAATGATGCCGGAGTGTTCTGCCTCTGGACCAACCATAAATCCCGAAACATCCTGAATGAACAGCAAAGGTGTCTGGCGCCGGTTGCATACCTCAATGAAGTAAGCAACCTTTTCGGCCGATTCCGTGTAGATGATTCCGCCGAACCGCGGGCGACCCCCACCGGGCGCACGAATCATGCCGCGATTGTTGGCTATCACTCCTACCAGTATGCCGGAGACGCGAGCATGTCCCGTGATCATTTCCCGGGCATAGTTCGCCTGAAACTCATCCAGGTGTCCGTCATCAAGCAGGCATTCAAGCATGTGCCGCGCGTTATAAGGCTGCCGGTGATCTTCGGGGATGATGTCGTAGAGATCGGTTGCCGGCCGCGCCGCGTCCACACTGGGTAGAATGGCTACTACGCCAGGCGGATTCAATGGCAATTCCGAAACAAACTCGCGAATCCTGGTGATACACTCCTCATCATTCTTGACCCGGTAATGCGCAACGCCGGACAGCTCGTTATGCGTTCGGGCTCCACCGAGCGTTTCATTGTCTATCGTCTGTCCAGTTGCGCCTTTCACCAGGTTGGCGCCGCCCAATCCCATAAACGAGGTGCCTTCCACCATGACGATAATGTCTGAGAGGGCAGGCAGATAAGCGCCACCGGCAATGCATGGCCCCATCACTGCGGAAATCTGCGGGATCTTAAGATATCGGCGCATCAGCGAGTTGTAATAGAAGATGCGCGACGCGCCGTACTGGCCGGGGAAAACGCCGCCCTGGTAAGGAAGATTCACGCCTGCGGAATCGACGAGATAGATAATCGGCACGTGCGAACGCATGGCAATCTCCTGCGCCCGCAAAATCTTCTTGATCGTCTCGGGCCACCAGGATCCCGCCTTGACTGTCGCGTCATTGGCAACTACCACTACCTCGCGATCCTCCACTTTGCCAACGACTGTTACTACACCGGCGGCCGGCGCGGCACCATCGTATCGGTCGTAAGCGACCAGTAATCCAATCTCCTGTGCGTATGAGTTCTTATCGAGGAGCAGTTCGATCCGCTCGCGCGCAGTGAGTTTCTTTTGCTGGTGTTGGCGCTCGATCTTGTCTGACCCACCACCAAGCCGCAGCTTCGACTCAAGCTCCTGGAGCTCGGCGGTAAGTTCTCTGAGACGATTTTTTGATGGACTTGCCGCGGACTGTTGCCGATTGTTGGCTGGCCCTGCCGAGGACACTCGGAGATCCCTGGTTTTAGCTGAGGCCGACATCTGCGATGCAGCTTCTTCTTTTGGCCGCTGGTCTTGGATGCGTTTCACGATTCTAAATATCCCGGTTGCGATGGGCTCTGACGTAGACAGTACGTCAAAGTAACATGAGGTGAAAGCTTGTGCCAATTAACCAATGATTCTGGTCGTGGCTCATTTGGTTGCGGGTGGGGACGCTTGCGCTCCCAGTGAGGAGGATGCTTTCAGCTTCCTCAGTGTGCTCTGTGTCTCCGTGGTGTGTTTTTCCCATCATTTCCGTTTACCACGGAGGCACCGAAAAGACAGAGGACTAAAGAGAAAATGAAATTACGGCACACCATGATTCCCGCTCTCCTTTTCTCCGCTTCTCCATTTGCCCCCCTGCACTTCCCGCTCCCTTTCTCCCTTTCTCTCTTTTGCTCCTCCCCTCCTTCCCCATTACTTGTTGCCCCGTAACGGCGAACTGTGTATCTTGTTTGCTGCGGGTTCTCACCGCAACCTCCCAGCGACAACCATCCGCGGCCCCCACCTCAAAAACGCGCCCGAGGAGGTTCGCCATGAAACGATGCTCAAAGTGCGATTTTATCTATGAGGACGACCAGAATCTTTGTGAGATGGATGGGGGCGAACTTGTTAATGAGCCTGCACTCTTGCCGCCCGCAAGCGACACGACGTCACCTGGCAACGCGCCAGTGAAATCACCGTGGAGAAGTTTTGCTCTTACGGCGGCTGCTGCACTCGTTTTGGGAACGGCCCTTGCGATGGGCTTCCTCGGTTTCGATAAGAGGACGGCGCATCAGGGATCCGCACCTCCAACAACCTCAGCTCAGGAGATGGTTCCAGATCCGGTTCTGGTGGAGCCAAGAGCGGAGGCGACTTCAGCGCAGAACGACTCAGCTTCATCGTCGGCTGCAGCAGCTAAGGACGAAAAAGCTGCTCTTTCCGCGGTCAAAGCCTCGCGTACGCGCGCCGAGTCACCGCGGTCACGAGTACGGAACAAGCCGTCTCCCGCGAAGCCAAAACAGCAAGACAGGTCAAAGGTTGGGTCGATCTTGAAGAAGACTGGCCGCGCCCTGAAAAAACCTTTCAAGTTTTAGTAAATGGTGAATGGTGAATAGTCATTCTGCATTCACCATTCACCATTCGCCATTTACCATTTACCATTTACCATTTACCATTCACCATTTACCGGTCCAGAATTTCCTTGTTCAAACGGCCGAAGCGCCAAATCTTCTGATCCGAAAAGCCGCTGCCGTCAGGCTTGCCAAAGAACGCAACGATTTCTGCGCCTTGTTTCAATTCGGCAAACATCTCTGGAGTAAGCGTCAGAGTCAATCTCCGGCCACTTTGATCCCCTGAAAGCTCATCCAGAAAAATGCGTCTGCCTATCTGTAACTGTAACGCAGCATCCGACGCCGGAAGCGGCTTGCCGGTTTTCAATATAATCTGGACCAGAGGCTGGCGTTTCGATCCGACCGTCCTGACCGCACTGTGGATACTGACAACCGCATTTCCTTCTACCGGCTTTTCACCGTCATCGACATTCGGTTGGACTCGAGTGTGAAAGTCCGCCGGCAAAGTGAGCGGGTCAGCGATAGTGTGAATTCGCCGGCCTGTTTCTTCTGACACTGATATTTCCGCGCCCTGCCTTAATATCCACCGATCGTAAACCAGCGCGCCAATTTCCTGAGCACCAGTTCGATCAGCGCGGCGCCGAAACACCGGCAACGCGGCATCATCGATCCAGATCAGATCGGCTTCGCTTAGGGACTGGCCGCCGAGCAGTATGAGACGAAAAGCTACCTCCAGAGTTTCTCTTCGACCGCGAATCTCGAGCGCTCGCAGCTCGGGCAATTGAACCTCCTCCAGGCGGTAGGTAATTGCCTCTGCATTGCCGCGCAATAAGCTGTGGCCGTTCGACACCAATTTGCCCGCCGCAATTTGCAGCCGCATGGCCACGCCCTGGTCCAGCTCAGCCGTGCGGCGAGCAGGACCGGCCGCCCGGGTGACCGAATATGAAATCGCAGCCGGAAAGGCGAATGGTCGAATAGCCTCAATCGTCACGCTCGATGGGACGACCAGCATTGCTTGCGATCCGTGCCATCGTCGGGGTTCAAGGGTCGCAAGAGGAAACTCGAAACGGCCGGAATTAAAGGCTGATAGGTGCTTCACATAGATTGGCTGTTCATTGATATCCAAAAGAGTCACTTTTAAATTGCTGCCATTGTTTCGGCCGTTAGACCAGCGCAGCTCGAGTGCAATCGGCCGGCAATCCGCCAGGAGAATAGGAATGTCTATAATCTCGCCTTGACGACTGAATCTATGAGAACCGGAAGTCTGCGGAACAGGATCGGGACAGGCTTGGCCGTAGGTATTGTTCAGCCATGGCAGACAAGTCAAACAGACCACCAGTAACGCGAATGGTTTCTTACTCATTGCTGATAACTCGACTTGTGGCGTGAGGCGAATCTGCGGGGCTAGCTCATAGTAACGACACCATCTCCCAAGTGCAAGCACCAACTCAAGTAGCGGTGAACGCCAGTACTCGTTGCTGCGATCTACCACGTTTGTTATAGTTCACTCGAGAAATCCCCCATAACCCTAGCCCCGATTCCCCCAAATGAGGATTCGGATCAACCAGCCTCAGTTTCTTTTTGGTAAGGTTGTTCTTAAGCCGTTTAAGGAGATTGTCATGACAAGGAAGTCTGCTGAGGATTTTGAATATTTGAGTAATGATCCGAATTATGTTCCCGATCCTGAGATCGAAGAGTTTATGGAGGAAGAGATAGCGCGGGCTCCGAAGGATCCCGAATTGCTGGCGCACCGGTTGCGCAACAACACCGCGGCCTCACCGAGCGACGCCGGTGGCGATCTCGACGCCAACTGGGAAGAGGTTAACGAAACCGGTTCCGAGACAGTTGCCGGCGATAATCCCACGCCGGATCAGTCCATCGTAGAGGAGAATGCTCGGGCTTTGGGAGTCAGTTTCGAAGACAACGAAGAGCTCGAGTTCATCGATAAGATTGAGCGGCGGGATCGAGATCGGTATGAGTTGGATCCACGCTCAAAAACCACCGAGGACATGATCTGAGACCTCAAGGGCCTGAAAGAAACTCTGAGCGCGGCTGCAAGGTGATGCTCTTGATTACGACCCGGTAGTCAGGCGCTTCAGTTTCGGGCTGCACCGGAGCGCGCATGATCACTTCGGCGTTATTGATTCCCGCGATTACTTTTCCAAACACAGTGTAGTCTTCGTCAAACTCGGGCTGGCGCTTCAGAGTGATGAAAAACTGACAATTAGCCGTGTCGCGCGCCTCTGCTTCAGTTAACCCCGGCTGTTCGCCAAACGCCGGCGCCGCTCCCTTCCTCGCGGCGCCCACAGTGCCACGCTCATAGGGAACATCGCTAAATTCGGCCGGCACATTCGGGTAAGGCGAGTCTCCTGTGCCATCGTTATCGGGATTATTATCTTTCGACAGCGGATCGCCTCCCTGGATCAAACCTGACGCAGCATTAACCCGGTGGAAGGTCGTGCCATCGTAGAAGCCTTCTGCCACTAACTTTTTGAACCTCTCGACCATCTGCGGCGCAATGTTTGGATAAAGCTCGAGCACGATAGTGCCGAAATCCTGGATTTCGATTACTGCTACCTGATTGTCGGCTATCGGTTTCACGCCGGTCTTAACTTCCGCGTCGGCGGTGGACTCGTCGTCGCCGTCGAAATCCCTAACCGCAGTTTTCCTGCCGGCGCAACTAACCAGCCCGAGGGCGACAATCAAGACAAATACGATGCGAATGAAGGCTGATGACAACTTCATAACAATTCGCTAACCCTGATTTCCTCCATTAATCTTCTCTTTCTTCAAAACAACTTTCGGCTGTCGAGCAGAATTGTCACCGGCCCATCATTAACCAGCTCAACCTGCATCATCTTGCGAAAGCCTCCCGTGGCAACGTGGTCTATATGGGTTCGGCAGCGGGCTACAAAGAGTTCGTAGAGCGGCTCGGCAATTTCCGGGACAGCCGCGTCAGTCCAGGAAGGACGCAAGCCACGGCGCACGTCACCGTAGAGCGTGAATTGCGAAACCACCAATAAAGCTCCGGCGACGTCCCTCACTGAAAGATTCATGCGCCCGTCTTCATCGTCGAACACTCTGAGTGCCGCGATCTTATCGGCGAGATAGCCTGCGTCCTTTTCCGTGTCATCCGTTGCTACGCCTAATAAAACGACGAGACCCTTTCCGATCTCGCCGACCGTCTCGCTTTCCACTGTAACTCGTGCGCGCGTCACTCGCTGAACCACAGCTCGCATTTGAAACTAATCACTGCACTATATAGTTGTAAGTGATCACGCCTAATTCGGGATTATCGGAGTCCTTGATCTGGCGGAGGCGATTGGTTGCGCTGTGCAGCAAACCAGAAACGCCGCGGTTACTAAACACGTTGTTCGTAGTTTTCCTGCCATCTTCAGCAACGGAACTCACTTCTTCGGTGGCTTGCTTGGTCTGATCTCAACCCGGCTCGGCAACGCGCGTTCATCATGGCGTAGCAGATCGAGCACCACCGCAGCAACGTCTTCCGGTGTCAACTGCCAGTCTTTCTCTTGGCCGGGAGTGTCGCCGCCAAATTCCGTATTTACCGATCCGGGCATGATGTAACTGACCTTAATACCGTCGTGGCGAACCTCCTGCATCAAGGCTTCGCTAAATCCATTGAGACCAAACTTTGATGCGTTGTAAGCGGCCATGCGCGGATGGGCGTTGGTGCCGGCCAGCGAGGAGATATTGATGATGTAGCCACCATTTTGTTTCATTAGCGGAATCGCTTCATGGCAACAGTAAAAGACGCCGAAAAGGTTGGTCTCGAGAATGGCGCGGAAATCTTCGGGCGTCATCTCCTCAACCGAAGCAAACTGTCCAACGCCCGCATTGTTGATCAGAATATCGAGCCGCCCAAATTCCTTCATTGTTCGCTCGAACAA
>Ga0187893_10003524_pt1 | contig 31561 bp, 30 predicted proteins | sample MA1701074metaG_FD_139574 | JGI IMG/M metagenome (GOLD analysis project Ga0187893, IMG submission 139574) | White microbial mat communities from a basaltic lava cave in the Kipuka Kanohina Cave System on the Island of Hawaii, USA - MA170107-4 metaG ...
AGGGACACCTCAGAGAGGAGGACGGTGATGAACACGCACTTGGACCTGCAGCTGGTCAGGGAGCGGTTGGATGAGGCACGGGCCGCGGCGGCCCAGGCGGCCCTCGTCCGCTCGCTCCGGCCGGCGCGACGCCCGGTGCGCGTGGCGGTGGGCCTGGCCCTGATCAAGATCGGGCGCTCGCTGGCCGGCCGCGCACCGCGCCGAGCCACCGCGTAGGGAGAGCTGGCACGTGGCGCGGGAATCCTCGCAGATCGCCCCGCCCTCGGGGCTCCGGGTGAACCGGAAGAGCGCGGTTCCCGTCCACGTGCAGCTCCAGACCCAGATCCGCCACCTGATCGACATCGGCGCGCTCAAGCCGAGCATGCAGCTGCCCACCGTGCGCCAGCTCGCGGGCTTTCTGCGGATCAACCGCAACACGGTGGCCCGGGCCCTGGCCGACCTCTACCAGGACGGCTATCTCGAGAGCCACCAGGGCCGCGGCACCTTCGTGACCGATCGTCCGCCCACGCGCGAGGGACGCGCGGCGCGCAGTCTGGAGCGCCTGGTGCAGGACACGCTGGAGCGGGCGCGGCGGCTCGGCTTCACTCACGACGAGCTGACCGCGACCATCGCGGCGCGGGCCCCCCAGGCGCGCGGGACGCGCCGCGGTCGGGTGCGCGCGCTGCTGGTCGAGTGCAACCACCCGGAGCTGTCGCGCTACCGCGAGCAGATCGAGCAAGAGCTGCCGCTCACCGTGGACCGGCTCCTGGTGGAGGACCTGGGCGCGCGGCTACAGGAGCCCGGCTTCCTCAAGGGCTACCGCGTCGTGGTCACCACGTTCTTCCACATCCACGAGGTCAAGCAGGCGCTGCCACCCGACGGGCCGCCCGCGGTGGCTTTGCTGTCCGAGGCCAACATCTCCTCCCTGCTGCGGCTGACCGAGCTGGAGCCCGGCACCACGGTCGGCCTGATCTGCCAGACGCCGCAGGGCAGCCAGAACATCCTGAGCTCGGTGCAGTCCGCGGGGCTCTCCCACCTCGTGCCGATCCTGGCCTCCGCCGACGATCCGTGGTCCATGGACCGCCTCCTCGAGAAGACCCGCATCGTCGTCTGCTCGGAGCAGGTGGCGGACCGCCTCCGGCAGCGCGTCCCCCACGACGTGGAGGTGATCCTGGCGCACCGCCGGCTCGATACCGGCGGGATCGAGATGCTGCGCGATCTGCTCGCGCAGCTCGAGGGCGAGCGGGCATGACCGCGCGTGACGCGATGACTCCGGCCTCCCTCACCGTGACGCCGCGCACGAGTAATCGCGTCGAGCGGGGACGGATCGTGGGCGTCGTGCGGCAGGAGCGCCTCCGGGCCCTCTCCCCCTCGGAGGCCACCACCCTGTCGCGCCACGAGCTGCACGATGCCCTGGCCCGGCTGACGGTGGAGCGGGCGGTGGAGCCCGCGCTCACGCTGCCGGCCGGCACGCCGCTGGCGGACGCCGCGCGGCGACTGCTCCACCACGGCGCCCCGGAGGCCCTGGTGACCGAGGACGAGCGGCTCGTGGGCATCCTGACCCACTCGGACCTCCTGCGGGCCCTGATCCTGAAAGAGCCGGAGGCCGCGGCATAGCCCCCGGGCCGGCGGTCTGCGTCTTCGACCTGGACCACACGCTCGTCAACTCCCCGCTCGACCTGAGAGCCATCGGCCGCGAGATGGAGGCCTTCGTGCGGGCCCGGGGGGTGATGGTGCCCGAGCGCACGCTGCGCTGGTCGGGCGCCGAGCTCTTCGATCTGGTCAAGCGCGAGGCCGCGCATCTGGAGGCCGAGCTGCTCGCCATCCCGGTGGCGCACGAGCGGCGGGCCATGGCCGCGGCCACCCTCGAGCCATTCGCGCGCGAGGCGGTGATCGCCATGAAGCAGCTCGGCTTCGCCACCGCCATCTGGACCAACAACGAACGGGTGGTGGCCGACTTCGTCCTCACGCGCTTCGAGCTCGCGGCCCATCTCGACCTCATCGTGACCCGCGACGAGATGCGGCGGCTCAAGCCCGACCCCGACGGGCTGCGCGTGGTACGCGAGCGGTGGCCCGACGCGGAGCGCATCGTGGTCGTGGGCGACTCCTGGGTGGACGGCCTGGCCGCGCAGGCCGCCGGCGTGCCCTTCATCGCCTATCGGCCCGACCTCACCGAGATGGAGCAGCGTGGGGTGGTCATCGCCGCGCGCATCGCCTCGCTCCTGGATCTGCCCGCGGCCCTGGCGTAGTCCCTCGATCCCCCTCACCCTTCGATCCCCTCACCCTACCTTGCTCCCCAGAGGGGAGAGGGTGGGCAGAGATAGGTATACTGCGCGCGTGGACTTGTTCGACTCTCGGCCCGCCGCTGTGCCCAAGGCGCCCGCGCCGCTCGCCGATCGGATGCGCCCCAGGAGCCTGGACGAGGTGGTGGGCCAGCCGCAGCTCACGGACCCGGGCCGGCCGCTGCGCCGTGCGCTCGAGGACGGCGCGCTTCACTCCATGATCCTGTGGGGGCCGCCCGGCACCGGCAAGACGACGCTGGCGCGCCTGCTCGCCGACGTGGCCGGCGCCCGCTTCGTGCCGTTCTCGGCGGTGGTCGCGGGCGTCAAGGAGATCCGGCAGGTCATGACCGAGGCGGAGGTCGAGGGCACGCGTCTCGGGCGCCGCACGATCCTGTTCGTGGACGAGATCCACCGCTTCAACAAGGCGCAGCAGGACGCCTTCCTGCCCTACGTCGAGAAGGGCACCATCGTGCTCATCGGAGCCACCACCGAGAACCCCTCCTTCGAGGTCAACGGCGCGCTCCTCTCCCGCTGCCGCGTCTACGTGCTGCGACCGCTCGCCGAGGCCGACCTCGTGACCATCCTCGAGCGCGCGCTCCACGACGGCCTACACGGGCTCGGCACGCTCGGCGCCTTCGTGGAGCCGGAGGCGCTGGCGCTCATCGCCCGGCTCTCGGACGGCGACGCGCGCACCGCGCTGAACGTGCTCGAGCTGGCGGTGACCGGGCCCGGCGTCCGCCTGACGGAGGCGGCGGTGCGCGAGGCCGCGCAGAAGAAGGCGCTGCTCTACGACAAGTCGGGCGAGCAGCACTACAACCTCATCTCCGCCCTGCACAAGTCGCTGCGCGACTCCGATCCCGACGGGGCGCTCTACTGGCTCGGGCGCATGCTGGAGGCGGGCGAGGATCCCCTCTACGTCGCACGACGGCTCGTTCGCTTCGCCTCCGAGGACGTGGGCAACGCGGATCCGGCCGCGCTGCGGCTCACCCTCGACGCCAAGGACGCCTATCACTTCCTCGGCACACCGGAAGGCGAGCTGGCCCTGGCCCAGGCCACCTGCTACCTGGCGCTGGCGCCCAAGTCGAACGCGGTGTACGCGGCGTGGAACGCGGTGCGCCACGACATCCAGGAACAGCCGGCCGAGCCGGTGCCGCTCCACCTCCGGAACGCGCCGACCGGACTCATGGCGAACCTCGGCTACGGCCGCGACTATCAATACGCCCACGACGCTCCCGATGCCCAGGTGAGCCAGGAACATCTGCCCGACGCCCTGCGCGGCCGCGTCTACTACCGTCCCACCGACCGCGGTGCCGAGAAGGAGATCGCCGAGCGGCTCGCCAAGTGGCGGGCGTGGCGGGAGAAGCAGAAGCGCGCGTGAGAGCCTTGCCGCATCCCGTCTCGGGTCTCGTCGTCGACCGCTTCGGCCGCGCGAGACCGATCAGCACCGTCATGCTGCTCTCGGCATGCTGCTCGCTCGCCATCGGCTGGGGCCTGCACTGACCGTTCACGGCGCTCGTCGCGCTGGGGCTGCTCTACGGCATTCTGGTGAACCGCGGAGTCGGCGATGGTGTCGACGGGCATCGCGGACGTGGCCGAGCCCGCCTATCTGGGCCGGACCATGGCCCTGCAGTCGTCGGTCGCCTTCGCGGCCGGCGTCCTCGCGGTGGCCGCGCTGGCCGGGCCGCTCGCGGTCGGGTTCAAGGAGTTCTCCCCGCGGAAAAGCGGGGTCTGATACAACTGAATCCATGGTGGACAAGCCTCGGAAACTCCGCGTGGGCGTGGTCTTCGGCGGGCGGTCGGGCGAGCACGAGGTCTCGCTGGCCGGCGCCGCGTCGGTGATGGCGGCCATGGACCGGAACCGGTTCGAGCTGGTGCCCATCGGCATCGCCAAGGACGGCCGGTGGCTGACGGGCGGCGACCCGCTGCGCGCCCTCGCTCAGGAGGCGGAGCGGCTGGCGCTCACCTCGGGCGGCTCCGAGGCCCCCACCAAGCACGAGCTGCTCGAGCGCGCCTCCGCCCAGAACACCGGCGCGTCGCTCATGCGCATGGAGTCCTCCGAGGGGCTGCCCGCGGGGCTGCGCGATCGGCTCGACGTCGTCCTGGTGCTGCTCCACGGCCCACAGGGCGAGGACGGCACCGTGCAGGGCCTGCTGCAGCTCGCCGGGGTGCCCTACACCGGCGCGGGCGTGCTCGGCTCGGCCGTCGGCATGGACAAGGTCGCCATGAAGGATCTCTTCCGCGCCCACGGCCTGCCGCTCGTCGAGTACGCGGTGGTGCGCCGCCACGACTGGGAGCGGGAGCGCCAGCGCATCGCCCAGGGAATCGCCGCCGAGATCGGCTTCCCCTGCTTCGTCAAGCCCGCCAACCTGGGCTCGAGCGTCGGCATCAGCAAGGTGAAGGCCGCTGAGGATCTGCCCGCCGCCATCGACGTGGCCGCGCAGCACGACCGCCGGATCCTGGTCGAGCGCGCGGTGCAGGGTCGCGAGGTGGAGGTGGCGGTCCTCGGCAACGACGAGCCCCGCGTCTCGGTGCCCGGCGAGGTCTGCTATCCCGGCGAGTGGTACGACTACGACACCAAGTACGGCACGGGCCAGACCACCTTCAAGGTGCCCGCCCCGCTGCCGCCCGATGTGGCTGAAGAGGTGCGGGCGCTCGCGCTGCGCGCGTTCCGGGCCACCGACTGCGCGGGCATGGCGCGCGTGGACTTCTTCATCGAGGGCGATCGGCGCGTGCTTCTGAACGAGATCAACACGATCCCGGGCTTCACCTCGACCAGCGCCTACCCGCGGCTGTGGGAGGCCTCCGGCATCCCCTATCCCGAGCTGATCTCCCGCCTCATCGACCTCGCCCTCGAACGCCGGTGAGGTCTCACCTCACCCTGCCGAAGGCTCCCCGCCGGAGGCGGACACTCGAACCCGCCCCTCTATTCAATGCGGGGGCCCCGAAATGGCCCCCGCACTCCCCCAGTCCGCGGACACTCGTGAACGCAATCTCGCCATGCGCGTCGCGATAGCTGGAGGAGGCACCGGCGGCCACACGAGTCCGGGCCTGGCCGTTGCGGCTCGACTCCGCGAGTCGGGCGTCGACGTGCACTGGATCGGCAGCCGCACCGGCATCGAGGCCCGCCGCGTGCCGGAGGCCGGCCTGCCGTTCCACGCGATCCAGGTGGGCAAGCTGCGCCGCTACTGGGACTGGCAGAACGTACCCGACCTGGCCGTGCGCGCGCCCGCCGGTTTGGCTCAGGCCTGGCGGCTGCTCCGCCGCCTCCGGCCGTCGCTGGTCTTCGCGACGGGCGGCTTCGTCGCCCTGCCGCCGGCTCTGGCCGCGCGCACCCTTCGTATCCCGTTAGTAGTCCACGAGCAGACCAGCGTACCCGGGCTCGCCAACCGCGTGGCGGGGCGATTCGCGCGCCGCATCGCGCTGACCTTCCCGCTGACCGGCGCCGACTTCCCGAAGGAGCGCACGGTGCTGACCGGTAACCCGCTCCGCCCGGAGCTGCGGGGAGGCACGCGGGCGGCCGCCCACCTCCGCTTCAACTTGAACGACTCGCTCCCGGTCGTCTACGTAACGGGCGGCGCCCAGGGATCGCACCGGCTCAACCGCGACGTGGGTGAGGCGCTGCCGCAGCTGCTCGAGGTCTGCCAGATCGTCCACCAGTGCGGCGACCACAAGACGACGGGCGACCGCGCCTGGCTCGGCGAGCGGGCCCGGACGCTCCCCGAGGCGCTGCGGCGCCGCTACGCGCTCCACCCGTATGTCGGCGAGGAGCTGCGCGACATCTACGCCGCGGCCGCGCTCGTCATCGGGCGGAGCGGCGCGGGCACCGTGAACGAGTGCTGCCAGCTGGGCCTCGCCGCCCTCTACGTACCCCTGCCCGGGACCAGCGGAGACGAGCAGACGGCCAACGCGCGCCTCGTGGAGGCCGCCGGAGGCGCCGTGGTCTTCCCGCAGGTCTCGCTCACGCCTGAGGGGCTCGTAGAGGCCGTGGCGCGCCTCCTGGCGGACCGGCCGGCCCTGGCCGCGATGGGCGAGCGCGCCCGGAGCCTCGCCGTCCCGGACGCGGCCGATCGGATCGTACGGCTCCTCTTCGAGGTCGCGGACGCCTCGCGGTGAGCGACCGATGATCGCGTGGGTCGTCCTTCTGCAGGCCTCGCTCACGATCGCCGTGGCGGGCCCGGCCACGTCGCCCGAGTATCTGCCGCTCCACGTCGCCCAGGCCGACGGGTATTTCGCGGCCCAGCAACTCGCCGTCACTCTGCGGTTGGTGCGCTCGGACGCCGGGGCGGCCGAGGCGCTGGCCGCGGGCCAGGCCCAGCTCGCGGCCACCTCGCTCGACGCGGCGCTGAGGCTCGGCGGCGTCGACGGCGCGCCGCCCCGGCTGGTCTCGGGCCTCACCGCCGCGCCGCCGGTCGCGCTGCTCGTGAACCCCGCGCGCGCCGACACCATCCGCTCCGCGGCCGATCTCGTGGGGCTGACGGTCGCCGTCCCGGCACCCGGCACCGCCGAGGACCAGGTCCTTGCCCTCCTCCTCGCTCGCGCGGGCGTGCCGATCCACCGGGTGATCCTCCGGAGTCTCGGCGAGCGCGGCGCCGCGCGGGCTCTCGAAGGCGGCGAAGTGGCCGCGGCCGTGCTGTCGGAGCCCTACGTGAGCCGGCTGGTCGAGGACGGCAAGGCCGCCGTCGCGATGGATCTGAGAACGGCCAAGGACGCGGCCGAGCGGCTCGGCGGGCCGACGGTGAACGCGGCGCTCTTCGCGCGCGCCGCCGCCCCACCCGCGGCCGCCACGCTCCGCGGGGTGGCCGCGGCAATTCAGGCGGCGCTGGCCCGGCTGGTCACGGCCGAGCCGGCCGCGCTCGAGGCCTCTCTGCCGGTGGCGGTGATCGGCTCCTCGGCTGACTTCGCCCTGCGGCTTCGGGGCGCCCGCGATCTGTTCCTGCCCGGAGGCCGGGTGAGCGTCGAAGCGCTCGAGCGCAGCATCGCGCTGGTCCGGAGCCGCGCCCCGCTGCCGGCCAACGTGAAGCTGCCCCGGCGCGCCGAGCGGCTCCTGCTGCCGCTAGAGTAGCCCGCGCCGGGTGAGGAGGGCGCGCGTGGTCGTCAGCGGCAGGCCGATCACGTTGGTGAAGCAGCCGTCCACCGCCGCCACCAGCCGTCCTCCGAGCCCCTGCACCGCATAGGCGCCGGCCTTGTCGAGCGGCTCGCCGGTGGCGACATAGGCGGCGATCTCGTTGTCGCTGTATTCGCCCATCCGCACCCGGCTCGTCACCGAAGCCGTCTCCGGCCTGGGCACCGGGCCGGCCGCCGGCAGCTCCACGACGGCGAGACCCGTGATCACCTCGTGCTCGCGCCCGCGCAGGTCGCGGAGCATCCGGGCGGCGTGGTCGGCGTCGCGCGGCTTGCCGAGGAGCCGACCGTCCAGCACCACCTCCGTGTCGGCCCCCAGGACGATGGCCGGCCGATCGCCTCCGCCCAGGGCCGCGGCGACGGCCTGCGCCTTGGCGAGCGCGACGGCGGCGATCGCCTGGGCCGGGGGGATGGGCGGATGCTCCTCGAGGATGTGGCTGGCGCGGACCTGGAAGGGGATACCGAGCCGCCCCAGCAGCTCCCGGCGGCGGGGAGAGGCCGAGGCCAGGATGAGGACCGGCGTGCTCAGGTAACGGGCTACGTAACGAGGAGGGGGTTCTTGTCGGTGATGACCCGGTCGTTCTTCTCGATCGACACGCGGAGGAACTTGGGCAGGTTGAAGGAGTGCAGATGCGCCTGCCCATCCCAGTAGCCGAGCTGCTTCGGATCGAGGCGCTCGGCGATGAGGCGGTCGATCTCGGCCGCGGACTGCTTCCGGGGGTCGGTGCCCCTCGATGCCAGGATGAAGCCCCAGGGCGTCCCGAAGCAGGAGATGAAGCCCTGGTACGGGGCGACCACCGGGAAGACTTCCTGGAGTGTCCGGTTCACCGCCCCGTGGAAGAAGATCTCGTTCACCTTGGTCATGCCCGCCTGCATGGTCATGACCCCGTGTTCGGTCAGCCGGTCGCGGATCAGGGTGTAGAACTCCCTGGTGAAGAGCAGGCAGGCCGGCCCTTCCTCGAGGGGCTCCACCAGGTCCACGACGATCAGGTCGAAGCGCTCGGTGGTCTTCTCCAGATAGGCCCGGGCGTCCTCGTGGAGGAGGCGCGTCCGGGGGTCGTCGAAGGCTCCCTGGTGCATCTCGGGCAGGTGCTTCTTGCACTCCTCGACCACCTCGCCGTCGATGTCGACCATGAGGCAGTCGGCGATCGTCCGGTAGCGCAGGATCTCCCGGACCGTGGCCCCTTCGCCCCCGCCGATGACCATGGCCTTCTGGGGCCGGGGATGGGCCAGGAGGCCCGGGTGAACCAGGGTCTCGTGGTAGATGAACTCGTCGGCCTGGCTCGACTGGATCCGCCCGTCCAGCACGAGACACTTGCCGTACGAGTGGGTCTCCATGATCTCCATGAGCTGGAACTTGGTCTGCCGGGTGACGATGGTGCGAGCGATGGCGTGCATGTGCCCTTCGACCGGGGTCGTGGTCTCGAAGAACCACTTGTACTGAGGTGGGGCCATCGGCCGATCAGCTCGGAGTGGTGACGACGGGCGTGCCGGCCGGCTTGTGCATCAGCGGACGCGGGTGGTTCATGAAGATGCCGCGCTGGAGCTCCACCACGGAGGCCCGGGCGGCCCCGAACTGCTCCACGAGGTAGTCGGCGGCCACCTCGGGCTGGAGCACGTCGCCGCAGGAGAAGACGTCGACCGCGGCGTAGCGGTACTCGGGCCACGTGTGGATGGCCAGGTGCGACTCGGCGATGACGACGACTCCGCTGATGCCGAACGGGTTGAACTCGTGAAAGATGACGTCGACGATGGTGGCCTGGGCCCGCTTGGCCGCTTCCACCATGGACGCCTTCACGGTGTCCAGACTGTTGATGGCCTCTGCGTCGCAGTCGAACAACTCGAGCAGCAGGTGACGCCCCAGTGCTTGCACTCTTTCCCTCCTCCCGTGTTCGCTGGCCGTCTCTCCGGCGAATTTTTCTTCTTGCCGGATTTTTCTGCACTGTGGGGCCATTTTTTTTTGTTTGCAAGAAAAAAATGACGTTTTGGGCGCCTTCGGCGGCGCCGCGAGCGCTCGCCGAGGGCCTCCGACGGAGCCGCGCGCGGCCGCGGAGCGCCCTCGCGGGCAACTTTTTGCTTGCGTTCGTCGGCCGAGCCGCTACGATGAGCGAGAAATTCACGACGGGCGGCGGTGGGGCGCCGCTCGCAAGTCGGCGGGGAAGTTTCGGCTCGCGACAGGAGGAGCGAATGCACTTCGCAGCAGTGACCAAGGCGGCAGGCACCGCCGGCAATGCCGAGGGCTCGACCCCACTCAACGCCTTCGACAACGCCCTGCTGGCGGCCGGCATCGGCAACATCAACCTCGTCAAGGTGTCGAGCATCCTTCCCCCCGGCGTGGAGCTGGTGGCGCTGCCCCGGATCAAGCCGGGCGCGCTCGTTCCCACCGCCTACGCGGCCATGACGAGCGAGGTGCCGGGCGAGGTCGTAGCCGCCGCCGTCGGCTGGGCCCGGCCCGAGGATCCCACCAAGAACGGCGTGATCATGGAGTTCCACGACAAGGCCACGCACGAGGAAGCCGAGCGGATGATCGTCCAGATGCTCGAGGAGGCCTTCCGGGTCCGGGGCGAGAAGATCCGCGACCTGAAGGTCTTCGCGGTCGAGCACCGGGTCGAGCGGACCGGCTGCGCGCTGGCCGCCGTGACCCTCCTCTCCGAGGACGACCTCGTCTAGCGCGGGGCTGGCGTGGGCTCTTGATCCCGGCCGAGCCCCGCTTCATCGCAACCCGGGCTTCCCTTCCGGACGCCCAGGTCGTCCTCTTCGGCATCCCCTTCGAAGGCCGCGTGAACCTCCGCCGCGGGGCCGACCGCGGCCCTCGGGAGCTGCGCCTGGCCTCCGACTCCATCGAGACCTACTCGCCCGTCCTCGGACGCGATCTGGAGGATCTCGCCATCGCCGACCTGGGCGACTGCGAGCTGGGCGCCGGCGCCCCGCGGGAGCAGCTCGCCCGGGCCCGAGAGGAGATCCGGCGCTTCTGGCGACCCGGCCTGCTTCCCGTCATGCTGGGCGGCGACCACACCGCGACGCTCCCGGTCATCGAGGTGCTGGCGCCCGCCATCCCCGAGCTGCGGATCCTCCAGCTCGACGCCCACCCGGATCTCCGCGAGGAGTTCCTCGGCGAGCGCTACAACTACGCCTCGGCCATGGCCCGGGTGATGGACGTGGTGGCGCCCGAGCGTGTCTACCAGGTCGGCATGCGGACAGGAGCTCGCGAAGAATACCAGCGGAAGGCCCCGCATCTGTTCCCGGCCCACCGGATCCATCCCGTGGAGGCGATCCGGAGCCTCCTGCCCGAGCTGCGGGCGCACCCGCTCTACGTGACCATCGACGTGGACGTGCTCGACCCCTCCGAGGCGCCGGGCACTGGCGCGCCCGAGCCCTGCGGGATCACCGCCGCCGATCTGGTCGAGATCGTCCGCCTGTTGGCACCATGCCGGGTGGTGGGCACCGACTTGATGGAGGTCGCGCAGGCCTGGGATCCCTCCGGCCGCACCGCCATCACCGCCGCCTGGATCCTGCGCGAGGCCATTCTCACGTGGTGGGCCAAGTGAGCCCGCACGCGGGCAGCCCCGACGGCACCGCGCCGCAATATTCCGCTCCGCGCTACTACGAGATCGCGTTCGATATGAACCGGCGGCAGGAGGTGAACTTCCTCGTGCACTGCTTCCGGCGCTACGCGAAGCGCCGGGTGCGCACGGTACTCGACATCGCCTGCGGCACCGGCCCGCACCTGATCCGTCTGGCCGAGCGCGGCTACGCGATGTCCGGGCTCGATCTCTCGCCCCAGAACATCGCCTTCTTGAAGGAGCGATCGGCGGCCAAAGGCTTCGACGCAAGCCTGATCGTCGCCGACATGACCCGCTTCCGGCTGCCGCGCCCGGTGGACGCGGCGATCTGCATGCAGGACTCGCAGGGTCACCTGCTCACCAACGAGGCGCTCCTGGGCCACCTGCGCTGCGTGGGTCGGTCGCTCAAGAAGGGCGGCCTCTACGTCTTCGACCGCTACATGTGCTCGTCGTGGACCGATCCCGCGCGACGCTGGTCGTGGACGCGCCGGCGCGGCAACGCCACCGTGCGCGCCACGTTCGAGGCCCTCAAGGATCTGAACCCGGTCACGCAGACCTTCTTCGAGGACATGGAGCTGGAGGTCCACGAGAACGGGATGCACCGGGTCTACCGTCAGCGCCACGCCTCGCGGATGGTCTTCCCGCAGGAGCTGCGGAGCCTCGTGCAGCTGGCCGGCGGCTTCGACCTCATCGAGTGGTTCTACGGCTTCAAGCTTCACCTGAGGCTCGAAGAGGCTCACCACCCGCTCCTGATGGTCGTGGTGCTCCGGAAGCGCTAGAGTCTCTCCTCAGATGTCCTAGCCCCTCACCCGACCCTCTCCCCAGAGGGGAGAGGGAGTCGGTAGCGATGGCCACGTTGATCCTGAAGCGAGGCGCCGAGCGCCGCATCCGGGCCGGGCATCCGTGGATCTACCGGGGTGAAGTCGCCGATCTCAGGGGCTCCTGGTCGGCCGGCGCCGCGGTCGACGTCACCGACTCCGCCCGCCGCTTCCTCGGGCGCGGCTTCTACAGCCCGAGGGCCACGCTGGTATGCCGCCTCCTGACCCGAGTCGACGAGGCCGTCGACGGCGCGCTCGTGAAGCGGCGGCTCGAGGCCGCCCTGCAGTATCGGCGCGTCGCCGGGCTCGTGGGCTCGGCCTATCGCGTGTGCTGGAGCGAGGCCGACGGGCTGCCCGGCCTGGTCGTCGACCGGTACGGTCCAGTGAGCGTTGTCCAGTGCCTCACCCTCGGGATGGCGCGGCACGCGGACTGGGTCCGGGACGCGCTCGGGCGGCTCTTCCCCGATGGTGAGATCCTGCGCCTCGACGACCCGACGGCGGCGCGCATCGAAGGCTTCGAGCCGGTGCGGGAGACCCGCGAGGCCGAGCTGATCGTGGATGAGGGCGCGGGCTGCTTCGCGGTGTCCCTGGGCGCCGGCCACAAGACCGGGCTCTATCTGGACCAGCGCGAGAACCGCGTGCTCGTTGGGAGCCTCGCCCGCGGGCGGCGGATGCTCGACGTCTTCAGCTACGCGGGCGGCTTCGCGTGCCACGCGCTCCTGGCCGGCGCGGCCTCCGCACTCCTGCTCGACTCCTCAGCCGACGCGCTGGCCCAAGCCCGCCGCAACCTCGGCCTGAACGGCGTCGAGGCGCGCGCCACGCTCCGCGAGGGCAACGCCTTCGACGGGCTCCGCGAGCTCCAGGCGCGGGGCGAGCGCTTCGGCCTGGTAATCTTGGATCCGCCCCCCTTCACGCGGCACAAGAGCGCGGTGGAGGCCGCGGCGCGCGGCTACAAGGAGATCAACCTCCGCGCCCTCCGCCTCCTCGAGCCCGGCGGATTGCTCGCCACCTTCTCCTGCTCCCATCACGTCACCCCCGCCCTCTTCGAAGACATCTGCCGCCAAGCCGCCGGCGACGCCGCCGTCCCCACGCGGGTCCTCGCCACCTTGACCCAAAGCCGCGACCACCCCGTCCTCCTGAAAATCCCCGAAACCCACTACCTGACCGGCCTGCTGCTAGAGGCCGTCTAGCGCACGCGGCTGGGGTCAGGTCTTACATTCCAACAAAGGCGGGCGCCGGCGTGCAGTCTAACTCCGACGGTGACCGCCGGGGCCGGAGCGCGCGGGCGGCCGGCGGGGGTGCGGGGTTGGCCGGGTGACCCGTCCCTGCCGCGCGAGAAAAGGCCAGCCACAACCCAGATTGGGAACTCCTGAGCGTGCCGCCGGAGGGCAGCGCATCGTGGTCAGAGGCCAACCCCGCACCCCCGCCGGCCGCCCGCGCGCTCCGGCCCCGGCGCCTCCCCGCGAGAGCTAACTCTCGCGGTAGAAGATCAGCAAGACACCGATGAGCGCCAGCCCAACCGCCCAGAGCGACCCGGGCACGCGCTGCCGCGCGGCGGGCAGGCGAAGCTCGAGCCAGCGGGACCAGCCGACCAGCAGGGCCAGCACGCCGAGCGGCGCGTGCGTGACCTCGAGGAGGAACTCCTCCTTGAGGTTCAGCGACGCGTGCGAGTGGGTCAGCAGCAGGCCGCCTCCCACCGCGCAGAGCAGCGGGAAGACCAGCGCCGCGCGCCGGGAGCGCTTGCGCCCGCGGCGCACCTGCCACTCGAAGATGCCGAAGGCCACCACGAGCAGGACGAAGATCCGGTGCTGGACCACGGTCGCGACCAGCCAGCCTGCCCAGAATCCCTCGGGCCCCAGCGGCCAGGCGCCCGGATCGTTCCGCACGGCCATGAAGGCGGCCAGCCCGAGGAAGACGAGCGGCCAGTGCCGCGCCCAGGGCGCCCGCCCCGAGGCGTGCAAGATCGCGAGGAGGCCCATCGCGAGCACCAGCATCCCGGAGACGTGGTGGTTGAACTCCGACCAGGCCCGATCGGCGTCGGTGCGGGGGGCGTTCGGGTCATCGATCGGCATCTCGGTGAGCGAGGGGCTCTGCAGCGTCGGTAGCCGTGGCGTGAAGCGCGTGGCCACTTCCGCTAAGGTCGCGCGCTCGCGCGTCAGGTCCACCGCCGGCGGCAGCGAGGTGAGCGAGGCCGCCGCGAAGAGGACCGTGAGCCCGAGCCCGACTTCGACCTCGACGAAGCGGCGCAGCGTGGCCTGATCGGCCTCGGGTGCGCCGTTCATCCGGCGGATCGCCCGGGCGTTGAGGGCGCCCAGGACCAGGAGGCCGGCCAGGATCACCGCCTTGGTCATGACCATGAGCCCATAGGCGGTGCCGAAGAGCGCGCCGGGCCCGTCGGTGTAGTGCAGCGTGAGCCCGACGCCCGCTCCGATCAGGACCGTGACGGATCCCAGCGCCAGGGAGGAGAAGCGCCGGAGCAGATCAACCGGCCAGGGGCGATCACGGCGACCGAGCGCCACCGCGACGAGGTGCGCGAGCCCGCCGATCCAGACCGCGGCGGCGAGCTGGTGGGCGCCGTCGAGCAGCAGCAGGAGAGCGCGGGACTCGAGCCGGGCGGCGGCGTGGCTGGTCCACGGCGCGGCGACGGCCAGCCCGGCCGCCAGCAGCGCGAGGGCCGGCCAGAGCCCGCGCGGCCCGCCGCGGCGGAGCCACCAGGCGCACCCGGCCAGCGCGGCGCCCAGCGTGATCCGCGCGATGCTGACCTGGACGTAGAGCGTGCCCAGCGAGGCGAGCACCGGCCAGGCCGCGTCGTGGAGCAGCACGTAGAGCTCGATCGCCAGCGCCAGGAGCTGGCCGAGGGCGAGCGTCGCGGCGCCGGCGGCGAGGAGCGCCAGCGAGCGAGGCAGCGCCGCGGGATCCAGGCCCGGGCGCGTGGCGGAGGCCCGCAGCACGAGCAGCACGAAGCAGACGCCGCCCACCGCCACGGCCTGGGCGCACAGGACAAGGCCGCGCAGCAGGATGTCGAGGAAGCCGACCACGTCAGGCGGCCCGCCGCCGCCCCGCGCCCCACCGGACCAGCATCATGAAGATCGGCGTGCCGAGCGCGACGAGGATCAGGAACCAGTGCGCCTTGCCGAAGCAGGCCAGGAAGACCACGAGGTAGATGAAGTCGCGATTGGCCACCGCCTCGGCCAGCCGGGCGGCCGACGCCGTCGGGGCGCTGGCGCTCTGGCGGGAGACGAGGAAGGCAGAGGCGGCGGTGCCGGTCACCGCGAGGGCGCCCAGGACGAGGGGCCAGGTGGCATCGGCGTCCCGGCTCCAGCCGATCGCCATGCAGGTGAAGACCGCCACGTGCACCAGGTTGTCGCCCCAGAAATCGAGCCGCGCTCCGGTCGGGGACTCGAGGAACTTGAGCCGCGCCAGCTCGCCGTCGCAGCCGTCCAGGATGGAGTGGGTGAGGAAGAGCAGGCTGCCGGCCACCTGGAGCAGCGGATCCATGGACAGGAAGAACGGCGCCCCGCACAGTCCCATCGCGAGGCTCACGAGGGTCATCGCATTCGGCGTGATGCGGGTCGTGACCAGCCGCCGGGTGAGGGCCAGGGACACGCGACGCTCGACGTGCCGGGACATGAAGCCCTCGGTGTCCTTGATCAAGCTGCGCAGGAGCCACTCCTCGGCCGCCTTCGGGTCGCCCGCGCCCTCGAGGGCGAAGCGCCCGGTGGGATCACCGGGCCGGGCGATGCGCGGCAGCCGCCGGGCGAGCGCGGTGATCGGGTCCGGGGCGCCCGGGCCCTCGCCGACCGAGCGCAGCAGCTCGCCGGCCACCGCGCTCTCCATGGCCGCGGCCACCGAGGAGTCGACCGCGAGCGTCTCGCGATCGAGCGGCATCTCGCGGAGTGAACGCAGCCACCGCGCCTGCGGCAGGACGTTGGCGGGCAGCAGGACGAGCCGCGCCACCGGGCCGGTGACCGGCTCGGCGGTGACCAGGGCCGCGGGCGTGCCCTCGAGGAGCCGGGGCTCGGGGCACGCGCGAGGATGGACGAGGATGCGCTCGAAGCCCGCGCGGGCCGCGGCCAGGACGATGCGGCGGAGGAGGGGCAGGCCGGCGATCATCGTGTCGGGGGGCGGCGTGCCGGCCCCGGGCGGCGCGGGAAGCACCACCAGCAGGCTCGGCACCGCGACGGGCGGCGCGGAGACCGTCGTCACCCCGAGGATCCGATTCGCGCGGGCCTCGGGGCGCCCGGCAGCGGCAACCGCTCGCCTCCGCGGCGGCTGGACTCGCGCGCGCCGCACTCCACCGCGATGCAGACCGCGGTCTCGTCCATGTTAGGGTGGCGCCCCGGTCCCGCCGCATCATCCCGATTCCCGGCCAGGATGCGGGCGATGAATTCGTCGGCGACGGAGTTGAACCAGTCCGGGTGCTGCGAGCCGGTGGACAGGGCGGGCGGGCACCGCCGGCGCTCCTCGTGGCCCCTCGCCACGATCACGAGCGTGTCGTCCTCGATCTCGATCCGGCCCGCGGTACCGATCACCCGCGCCTCGTTCTCCCGCGTCTCGGCGGCCCAGGTGAGGAGGATGTCGGCGACCGCGTCGGGGAAGTGGAGCCGCACCGTCGCGGTGTCCTCCACCGCAAAGCGATGGTGGAGCCGCGTCTCGAGCCGCGCGGTCACCGCGGCAGGCGCGGCGCCCACCCAGCGGGGGATGACGTAGGAGACGTGCCAGCCGTGGTCGGTCAGCACGCCGCCCCCGCCGACCGCGGGATCGACCCGCCAGCCGTCGCCGTTGGCGGCCGCGGCCGGCTGGGTGCGGAGCGTCCGCCAGACCACTTCGCGCACGGAGCCGATGCGGCCCTCGCGAATCACCGCGTCGGTGGCGCGGACGAGCGGCGCATGGTGCCAGTTGTGCACGGTGTGGAGGACCGTGTTCGCGGACCGCGCGAGCGTGGCGAGCTGCTCGAGTTCGGCGAGCGAGGCCACCAGGGGCTTCTCGCAGAGCACGTGCAGGCCGCGCTCGAGCGCGGCCCGGATCAGGGCGGCGTGGCTCGACGGGGGCGTGCAGATATCGACGAAGTCGAGGTCGCGGGTGGCCAACAGCGAGTCGACCGAATCGTGCCAGCGCGCCTCGGGCAGCCGCGTCCGGCACTCGGCCTGCCGCGCCGGGCTCGCGTCGGTGGCGGCCACGATCACGCTGTCACGCCGATCCCGCCAGCCGGGCAGGTGGCCGAGCACCGCCACGTTCCCCAGGCCGATGGCGGCGCCGCGCAGCCTCCTAGCCGGCTGCTGAAGAAGGCCCATCTGCTTCGTTGTCGCCCTCGGCCGCACGCTCAACGTTCATCCTCGACATGCCCAAGCGCCGGCTCAGCCGGCGCAACTGGTCCTGGGGGATGCTCGAAGGGGGCCCCGAAGGGCGAAGCCCGTTCTGATCGAGCCGCCCCCTTCGACTGGCTAGTCTCGCCCATGGCGCCGCAGCACCGCTCCGAGCGCTTCGTCCAGGATGGCGAGACCGGCCCGGGCGGTCTCCTCGCTGATGACGAGGGGAGGATTGATCCGGATCGTCGGCGAGTAGGTCATCGAGACGAGCCCGCGGCGCAGGCACTCCGTGTAGAGGTCCCGGGTGATGGCCTTGTCGAGCGGCGTGCGGGACTGGCGATCCTCGACCAGCTCGATGCCGAGCAGAAGGCCGCGGCCGCGCACCTCGCCGACCGCGCGGTACTTCTCCTTGAGGTGCATCAACTCGGTGAGCATGACCGCGCCGACGCGATCGGCGTTCTTGACCAGATCCTCTTTCAGGATGATCTCGAGGGCGGCGAGCCCCGCCGCGGAGGCGAGCGGGTTGCCGCCGTAGCTGGACGAGCTGAAGCTCGGATTGGACCAGGGCTTGGCGCTCGTCAGCGCGTCGGTGGAGACCACGCCGGCCAGCGGAAAGCCGCCGCCCACGCCCTTGCCCACCGTCATGATGTCGGGGACGACCCCGTCGTGGTCACACCCCCACATGGTGCCGGTGCGCCCGAAGCCGGTGATCATCTCGTCGGCAAAGAGCAGCGCCCCGTGATCGCGGGCCACCGACTGGATCGCGCGCAGGAAGCCGTCGGGCGGGATCACGTTGCCCGCGGTGCCCTGGATCGGCTCCACGATGATCGCGGCGATCTCGCCCGCGGTCTGGTAGCGGATGACATCGCGGACGTACTCGGCGCAGGCGATGCCGCAGTCCGGATAGCGGAGCTTGAGCGGGCAGCGGTAGCAGTCGGCGTAGGGTGTCGAGTACTGGCCGGGCAGGAACGGACCCTGGTGATGCTTGAAGTCGCTGCCGAGCAGGCCCAGGACGCCGCCGGTCTTGCCGTGGAAGCCGCCCCAGAACCCGATGACCTCCTGCCGGCCGGTCGCGGCCTTGGCCAGCCGCAGCCCCGCCTCCACCGTCTCGGCTCCGCCCGAGAAGAGCTGGATGCGCGTGAGCCCTTCCGGGGTCACGGAGGCCATCAGCTCGAGGAAGCGCGCCCGCGTCTCGGTGGTGAAGCTGCCGAAGGTGAGCCGCTCGACCTGGCGCTTCAGGGCCTCGACGTAGTGCGGGTGGCAGTGCCCCACGCTGCCGACCGCGATGCCCGCGATGAAGTCGATGTATTCGTTGCCGTCCTCGTCGTAGAGCTTCGAGCCGTTGCCCCGGGCCATGGCGAGGCCCGAGTAGAGCGCGAAGGACTGATAGCCGGGCGCAATGTGGCGCGCCTCGCGGGCCACGATCTCCCGCGAGCGAGGCCCGGCCTCGCGCGGCTCGCTCACCGCCCCTCTCCGTGCACCCGGCGCGCGCGGAAGCGCAGGGCCAGGTACGACGCGATGATCGGCGCGGCCTCGTCGCGGTAGAGCGCGAAGCTCGGCCACGCGTTGAGGTCGAGCAGCACGAGCTTGCCTCCCGCGGAGGCGATGGCGTCGCCGCCGTACACCTCGAGGCCGAGCGCGGACGCGGCCGCCCGTACGAGCCGCGCGAGGCGGGCCTCCTCGAACGGATGGCCGGTCAAGCGCTGGTCCCTGTGGTAGAACCAGCGGAACCACGCGGGCGCGCCGTCCGGGCCGCCGCCTCCGCCCACGCCGTAGAACTTGATCAGGTCGCCCTCGACGTGAGGCTGGAGCACGGCGCGCTCGATGCCGCGTGCGGCGAGGCACTCCAGCGCGGAGGCGAGCGCCTCCGGCGTCTCCGCGAAGACCACGTCGCCGTCCTGCGTATTGTGCACGTCGGCGCGCTTCACCCACCGCGGCGCGTCCCCGGCTCCCGCCGCCCCCCGGGTCGCCACGAGCCGGCTCTCGATGAAGGGCACGTTCGCCTCGCGGAGCTGCGCGATCATGCGCTCGCGATAGGTATTGAGCACCGCGAGCGGCGTGTTCACCTGGCGCACGCCACCCTCCTGCCAGGCGAGCAGGGTACGGAGCGCCTCCATGCGCTCGCACATGAGGAACACCCCGTCGGGTGGCGCCTCGGCCGGGCTGAGCTCCTCGGGAGCCCGGAGCTCCACCTGCGCGCCGTGGCTTTCCAGGTGCTTGGCGGTCAGGCGAAGGATCTCGGCGTCGTCGCTCTCGCGGCCGGGCGAATGCTCGCGCTCGCGAAAGAGACCCCAGTATCTCGGCTCACTCACCCGCGTCCTCCTCGTGCTCATGGATTTGCCGCTCGTCTCCCCGCGAGCGCCTCCGCGCTCGCCACGTCCTCGCCGCGGTCCACGTCGACCACCGTCTCGATGATCTCACCATAGAGGGGCTCGCCGCTCCGCCGCAACCATCCGAGGTATTCGCGCAGCCGGCCGAGCGCGGGGGCCGCCTCCACCCGCCGCGCTCGATCCGATACCCGATAGACCCCGGCGGTGATAAGCCGGCCGCCCGCGTCGCCAAGCGCCTCTACCCGCCCGCCCGCGCCGAGCGTCACCCACAGCGGCTTCTCGTCGGAGACGAGCGGGGTGACCGCGAGCACGGTGGCGTCGGCCGGACGGGCCGCGGCGGCCGCGGCGAAGCGCGCGAAATCCTCCGCCGCGCACCAGGCGTCCACCGTGGAGACGAGCATCGGCCCCGCCGGCCCTCGCCCGGTCACCTCCCGGAAGCTCTCCAGCGAGGATGCGGTGGTCTTCACGATGAAGTCCACCTGCAGCGCCGGAAACTGCGCGCGCACCCACTCGACGCACTCGCGCTCCTGCTCGTTCACGATGATCGTGAGCGACGTGACGCCGGCCGCCACGAAGTTGCCGAGGACCGCGCCGATGAGGGGAACTCCCGCCACCTCCACCAGCGGCTTGGGGACGGTGAAGCCGTCGCGGCGCAGGCGACTGCCCTCGCCGGCCGCGATGATTCCTCCCCGGACCGATCCCGCCATCAAAGCAGCAGCGCCTCCACCTCTTCCAGCGAATGGATCATCGCATCGCCCGGGCAGCAGGGCCCGCCGGGCGGCGCCGGCTCTCCGGTCAGCCAGATGTGCCGCATGCCGAGCGCCCGCGCGCCCGCCATGTCCCGCGCCGCCGAGTCGCCCACGAACGTGGCGTCGGCCGGCGTCACCCCGAGCCCGTCCAGCGCCTTCATGAAGATGCGCGGATCAGGCTTGGAGATCCCCGCTTGCTCGGAATCGACGATGACCCCGAAAAATGGCCGGATCGAGACATTATGGCACACCGTTTCGAGGTTGCCATAGAAGTTGGACACGATTCCGAGCCGGTAGCGCGGGCGGAGCCGCGTGAGCAGCGCCTGATTCCGACGCAAGTGGTGATGCGCGTCGGCGAGGAACCGGTCGGTGACGCGCGCGATCGCGCGCGCGTCGCGCACCGCGAGCGCGGCGGCGAGACCCTCGGTCAGCCGGCGCACCGTCTGCTCGAACGTGAGCGTGGGCGGGATCGCGCCGACGAGCGCGTCGTCGGCTGTGTAGAAGACGGGATCGAATGCATCGCGCGGACCCGCGGCGCCCTCGTCGCGCCAGAGACGGTAGAAGCGCTCCTTCCACGTCAGCCCGTCGGCGTCGAGAGTGCCGCCGAAGTCCAGCAGCAGCGCGCGTGGGCGCTCAGACAGACGCGACCTCCACCGCCGCGTCGAAGGCGGCCTGTCCGGCCGAGAACCCGAACACGTCCACCGCGCCGTCGGGGATGCAGGCCTCGCCCGAGGTCAGCCGGTTCAAGCCCTCCCAGCCATCGCGCATCCACAGGGTGAGGGCGGGCACGCGATCGGTCACCCGCGCCCGCGCGCGCAGCTCTCCGCGCTCGTTGAAGACGCGCACCGCGGCGCCGTCGGCCAGCCCGCGCGCCGTTGCGTCGGCGGGCGAGATCCACAGTACGGGCTCGGACTCGATCGCGGCGAGCGACGGGAGGGCTCGCCCGTGGTCGTAGAAGCCGTGGAAGTGCGCGAGCGTCCGCCCCTGGCGCAGCACGAGCGGGTACCGCGAGACGGGGAGATCCTCGTGCACCGGCAGTGGCGGCAGCCCGAGGCTCTCGGCACGCGCCGAGTAGAGCTCGACCTTGCCGGAGGGCGTGGGGAACGCGAGCTCGGGATGGCCCACGTGCGAGACGCGTAGCGCCCGCATGCCACCCTCCGCGCGCAGCGCCGCCACCGTGGCGTGTCCGGTGGCCGGGTGGTCGAGCACTGCATCTAGCGGGCCCTCGGGGCCCGCCCACGGGTAGAAGTCAGCGAGCCCGAGGCGCCGGGCCAGCTCGCGCAGCACCCACGCGCCGGTGCGGGCCTGTCCGGCGGGGGGCAGGGCCGGCTCCATCAGGTACAGATGGGTGTTGGTCGCCTTGCAGCCCAGCTCCTCGAGCCACGCGGTGCCGGGCAGGACGATGTCCGCGAAGCGGCGTGCGGTGTCGTTCCAGAAGAGCTCGTAGCTGACGATCAGCTCCTGTCGCGCCAGCGCGGCCTCCAGGCGCGCGGTGTCCGCGAAAGACGAGAGCATGTCGGTGCCGAAGAGCAGTAGCGCGGAAACCCGGCCGCTCTCCAGGGCCTCCGTGACCCGTGGCATCTGATTCGGCACGTAGTCGCCCGGCGGCCGGCGATCGGCCAACGAGATGTCGGTCAGGCCGAACCCGTGCCCCTTGCTCCCGTGGCGGGGCCCGAGGCCACCGCCCGCGATGCCCAGGTTGCCGGTGAGCGCGGGCAGGCACGCCACCGCCCGCGCGGCCTGCCAGCCGTTGGCGCCCTTGTACATGCTGCTGCCGCCCAGCACGATCATGGCCGGCCGCGTGGCCGCGTAGCGCCGCGCCAGGGCCACGATCACCCGCTCGTCGAGACCGGTGACGGCGGCGGCCCACGCGGGCGAGTACCGTCGCACGTGATCGGCGAGCGCGTCGAAGCCCACCGTGTGGCGGGCGACGAAGTCGCGATCGCAGAGCCCCTCGGTGATCAGCACGTGCATCATCCCGAGGGCCAGCGCGGCGTCGCTGCCGGGCCGCAGGATCAGCACCTCGTCCGACTGGGCCGCCGCCTCCGTCCGCCGCACGTCGATGGTGACGACATGCGCGCCGCGGCGGCGCGCACTCACGAGATGTGGGGCCGTGTTCGGCTGACTGGCAAGATTGGCGCCCCAGAGGAGGATGAGGTCCGAATGGGCCCCCATGTCCTCCTTGGTATTGGTCTCGAGCGGGCCGGTGAGCCCGATGCCGAAGCCGCCGAGCCCCCAGCAGATCATGGTGGGCGCCCACCACTGGCAGCCCCAGAGATTGGCGAAGCGGCGGAGCAGCTCCGAGTTGAACCGCGTGCCGTAGTTCGTGGCGAAGAAGCCGTGGCCCGACCAGAGACCGACCGCCTCGCGCCCGACCGCCTGCAGGCGCGAAGCGATGCGAACCAGCGCCGCTTCCCACGTGATCTCACGGAACGGGGCGTCGCGACGATCGCGCGCCAGCGGGGTGAGTAGCCGCTGCGGGTTGCCGATGATCTCGCGGGAGGCGTGCCCGCGCACGCACAGGAAGCCGCGGCTGTCCGGGTTGTCGGGGTCGCCTGCGACCTCGACGACCCGCCCGTCTTCCACGGTGACGAGCATGCCGCAGAGGGTGGGGTGGCAATTCATCGGGCACATGGTGCGCACGGTACGGCGACCCGTTGCCATGTGGGTGCTACCCCTGGGCCATCCGCTCCACCCAGCCCGCGACGGCGCCGAGGGCCGCGTCGAGCTTGGACGCGTCCTTGCCGCCGGCCTGGGCGAGATCGGGACGGCCACCCCCGCCGCCGCCCACCATCCTGGCGATCTCCTGGACGAGGCGGCCGGCCGGGAAGCGCTTCATCAGATCCTTCGACACCGCGGCGACCAGGCTCACCTTGTCCTCCGCCGCGCTGCCGAGGACGATGACGCCCGACGGGAGCCGATCGCGCAGGGTATCCACCACGGAGCGCAGTCCGTCCGGGTCGAGCCCGTCGAGGCGCGCGCTCAGCACCGATACGCCCGCCACCTGCTTGGCGGTCGACGCGAGGTCCTGGGCCTGGCTGCGCGCGAGCTTCGTCTCGAGCTGGGCCACCTGCTTCTCGAGCCGCTTCTGGTCCTCCAGGAGCGTGGCGAGACGTCGGGGCAGCTCGAGCGGCGGGATCTTGAGGAGCCCAGCCGACTCGCGCAGCGCGGCCTCCTCGCGTCCCACGTGCGCCCGGGCGGCTTCTCCGGTGACCGCTTCGATGCGGCGCACGCCCGAGGCCACCGCCCCCTCGTCCGTCACCTTGAAGAGCCCGATCTGCCCGGTGGCGTCGAGGTGGGTGCCGCCGCACAGCTCGGTGGAGAAATCGCCGATGCGGATCACCCGCACCTGATCCCCGTACTTCTCCCCAAACAGCGCCATCGCCCCGCTGCGCAGCGCCTCCTGCAAGTCCATCTCGGCCGGGCTCACCACGATGTTGGCCTGCACCTGCTCGTTGACCAGGCCCTCGACGTCCTCCACCTCGCTGTCCTTGAGGGCGGCGCCGTGCGAGAAGTCGAAGCGCAGATGGTCGGGCGCCACCAGCGAGCCCGCCTGCCCCACGTGCGTGCCGAGCACCTTGCGGAGCGCGGCGTGCAGCAGGTGGGTGCCGGTGTGGTGCAGGCGCAGCCCCTGGCGCCGACGCGACTCCACGCTCACCGCCACCTCTTCACCCTCGCGCAGGTGCCCCTGGCTCACCTTCACGCGATGCACGATGAGCTGGCTGCCGCGGTAGTACGTGTCCTGGATCTCGCCCTGGCCGTCCCGCGCCACCAGCGTGCCGGTGTCGCCCTGCTGGCCGCCGGATTCCGCGTAGGCGGGCGTGCGGTCCAGGATGACCTCGATCGTCTCGCCCTGCCGCGCCTCCCGCCGCCGCTGGCCGTCGGCCACCAGAGCCAAGATGCGGGCGGGGGCGGCCAGCGCACCGTAGCCCAGGAACTCGGGCTTGGCGAGCTGGCGGGAGAGCTGCTGGTAGATGGCCACGCTCGGATCACCGCTGTCGCCTGCGCCGAACGACGCCTTGGCCCGGGCCCGCTCGCGCTGCGCCTCCATCTCGGCGTCGAAGGCCTGCTGGGTCTCGGAGGTGACCGTCCACCCGGCGTCCTGGAAAACCTCCTGGGCGAGGTCGGACGGGAAGCCGTGGGTGTCGTAGAGCGTGAACAGGAAGCGGCCATCGACTATCCGCCCAACGCCACCCGTGTGCGCGTCCAGGTAGTCGCGGATCTTGGCCATGCCGAGATCGAGCGTCTCCGCGAAGCGCTCTTCTTCCTGGCGCACCGTCTCGGCCACCCGGGCCTGCGCCTCGCGGATCTCCGGGTAGGCCTCGCTCATGACCGTCACCACGCGGCCGGTGACGTCCCACAGGAAGGGCGCCTCGAGGCCCAGCATGCGGCCGTGGCGCATCGCGCGGCGCATGATCCGCCGCAGCACGTAGCCGCGCCACTCGTTCGACGGGGTGACCCCGTCCGCGATCAGGAAGGTGGCCGCGCGCGCGTGATCGGCGATGACCCGCATCGACACGTCCGCCTCCTCGTCGCGGCCGTACGCCTTGCCGCACCGCTTCTCGACGTCGGCGATGAGAGGACGGAGCAGGTCGGTGTCGAAGCTGGACTGCTTGCCCTGGAGCACCGCGGTGAGGCGCTCGAGCCCCATGCCGGTGTCGATCGAGGGCTTGGGCAGCGGCGTCATCTTGCCGCTCGCGTCCCGGTTGAACTGCATGAAGACCAGGTTCCAGATCTCGACCCAGCGGTCGCAGTCGCAGGCCGGACCCAGGCACGTCCGCCCCGCTCGCTCCTCGGCACAGGGCAGATGATCGCCCTGGTGGAAGTGCACCTCGGAGCACGGCCCGCAGGGGCCGGTGTCCCCCATCGCCCAGAAGTTGTCCTTCTCGCCCAGGCGGAGGATACGGTCAGGACCGAGGCCGGCTACCTTCTTCCATAGCTCGAAGGCGTCGTCGTCGTCGGTGAAAACGGTGGCCTTGAGCCGGTCCTCGGGGAGGCCGAAGTCCTCGGTCAGGAGCTCCCAGCAGAACCGGATCGCGTCCTCCTTGAAGTAGTCCCCGAAGGAGAAGTTGCCCAGCATCTCGAAGAAGGTGTTGTGCCGGGCGGTGCGGCCGACGTTCTCCAGGTCGTTGTGCTTGCCGCCGGCGCGCACGCATTTCTGGGCGGTGGCCGCCCGCACGTAGTCGCGCCGCTCCTCCCCGAGAAAGACCGACTTGAACTGCACCATGCCCGCGTTGGTGAACAGGAGGGTGGGATCCTGGGCCGGCACCAGTGGGGAGGACCGCACCACGGTGTGGCCACGGCGGCGGAAATACTCGAGGAATCGCGCGCGGATCTCGCTCCCGGTCATCGGAGCGATATTATACGCTGCCCTCCTCGTCGGAGGCGGGGAGGTCGTCCCCGCGATCGGCCAGCAGGGTGCGCACCGCCTGGCGCACCGCCGCGGTCGGATAGCCGCGCCGGAGAAGGTAATCGGCCAGGCGGGCGGTGGCGCGGGCCCGCTGGCCACGAGTGAGGGCGGGCAGACGGCGCCGCGCGGCCTCCAGTGCCCGCTCGGCCTCCCCGACCTCCTCGAAGGCGGCCGCGATCGCGGCTTCGGCCATCTCGCGGGGGATGCCCTTCGCGTAGAGCTCCTGGCGGAGCCGGCGGCTGCCCACCCCGCGCCCACGGGCCCGCGCCTCCGCCCACCAGCGCGCGAAGGCCTGGTCGTCCACGTAGCCGCGAGCGGTGAGGTCGGCCACCACGGCCTGGGCGATCTCGGCGGGGGCGCCGCGGCGGCGCAGGCGGCGGGTGAGCTCCCGGCCACTCCAGGACTTGCGGGCGAGAAGATCAAAGGCCGCCGATCTGGCGGCCTTCTCGTCCAGCGTCGGCTTCGGGCGCGGCGCCCCGGCGCGGCGGGCCCGGCGCCCCGGCACCCGGCTACCCCCGCTTGCCGAACGGGCTCCGCGCAGCCGGAGCAGCGGGCGCGGCTGCACCGCTGAGGCTAGTGGGCTGGGCGGGGGGCGTGTGGGTGGAGGCGGTGTTGCTCCCACCCGGGTGCTCCCACGTCATCTCGCCGGTGGAGAAGATGCCCTTGACCTTCAGGTCGAAGTCGTCGGGGTTGGTGGCCGCGTCACGCGCGGTCTCGTACGTGACCAGCTCCTCGCGATAGAGCTGCAGCAGCGACTGGTCGAAGGTCTGCATGCCGTACTGGGCCGTCCCCGCCGCGATCACGCTCGGGATCTGCGGCGTCTTGTCGGCCTCTCGGATACAGTCGCGGATGAGACCGGTTGCGACCATGATCTCCACCGCCGGCACCCGGCCGCGCCCGTCCGCGCGGACGACGAGACGCTGGGAGACGATGCCCTGGATGACCGAGGCGAGCTGCCCCCGAATCTGGTCCTCCTGGTGCGGCGGGAACATGGAGATCATCCGGTTGATGGTCTCCGCCGCGTTCAGGGTGTGCAGCGTGGACAGCACCAGGTGACCGGTCTCCGCCGCGTGGAGACCGACTTCCATGGTCTCCACGTCGCGCAACTCACCGACCAGCATGATATCGGGATCTTCGCGGAGGGCGGCGCGGAGGGCCTGGGCGAAGTTCATGGAGTCGTGGCCGATCTCGCGCTGGCTCATCACGCACTTCTTGTCCTGGTGCACGAACTCGATCGGGTCCTCGATCGTGACGATGTGGTCGTTCCGGCTCCGGTTCATGAAGTCGATCATCGAGGCGAGGCTGGTGGACTTGCCCGAGCCGGTGATGCCGGTGACGAGGACCATCCCGCGGCGCTCCATGGAGAGCCGCTCCAGTACCTTGGGCAGGTGCAGCTCCTGGAAGGCGGGGATGCGCTCGGGCACATGGCGGAAGACGCCGCGGACCTCACCCATGGCGAGAAAGAGGTTGCAGCGGAAGCGGCCGATCCCGGGCAGCATGTAGCCCAGGTCCATCTCGCGGCCTTCCATCAGCATGTTGTGGCGGCGCTCGCCGAGCAGGCCCTCGGCCATCTTGTCGATGAACTCGCGGGTGACGAGGGGCAGGTCGTCCTGCACCTCGAGATGGCCGTGGATTCTCAGGATCGGCTTTGAACCCGACTTCAGGTGCAGGTCCGAGGCTTTTCGCTGCGCGGTCTCCGCCAGCAGCTGCTGAAGTTCCATCGCGGGTCGCTCCTACTTGGCCGCTTTTTCCGGCGCCGGCTGCGACGCCCCCCCTACCGGCTTGAGGCCCAGCGCAGCACGGACCTTCACTTCGAGGTCGGCCAAGACCTTGGGATTGTCCTTCAGATACCGCTTGGCGTTCTCCCGTCCCTGCCCGATCCGCTCACTCTTATAGGTGTACCAAGTGCCGGATTTTTCGACAACATTGTGCTCCGCGGCCAGGTCCAGGACCGACCCCTCCTTGGAGACCCCCTCGCCGTAAATGACGTCGAATTCGGCCTCCCGGAAGGGCGGAGAGAGCTTGTTCTTCACCACCTTGACCTTGGTCCGGACCCCGATGGCCTCGGTGCCGTTCTTGATGGTGTCCTGCCGGCGGATGTCGAGCCGTATAGAGGAGTAGAACTTCAGCGCCCGGCCGCCGGTCGTCGTCTCGGGCGAGCCAAACATTACGCCTATCTTTTCACGTATTTGGTTGATGAAGATCACCGCGCCGCCGGAGCGCGAGATGGCGGCGGTGAGCTTGCGCAGGGCCTGCGACATGAGGCGCGCCTGCAGACCCGGGAGCGAGTCGCCCATGTCGCCGTCGAGCTCGGCGCGGGGAACCAGCGCGGCCACCGAGTCGATCACGATGACGTCGACCGCGTTGGAGCGCACCAGCGTCTCGGCGATCTCGAGGGCCTGCTCGCCGGTGTCGGGCTGGGAGATCAGCAGCTCGTCGGTGTTGACCCCGAGATTCTTGGCGTAGACCGGATCGAGCGCGTGCTCGGCGTCGATGAAGGCGGCGGTGCCACCCATGCGCTGCGCCTCCGCGATGATGTGCAGCGCCAGCGTCGTCTTGCCGGAGGACTCGGGGCCGTAGATCTCCGTGACGCGGCCGCGGGGAATGCCACCGATGCCCAGCGCGACGTCGAGCTGGAGCGCGCCGGTCGGGATCACGGAGATCTCGTCGAAGATACCGCCCTGGCCCAGGCGCATGATGGCGCCTTTGCCGAACTGGCGGTCGATCGAGGCAATCGCTAGGTCCAGGGCCTGGCGGCGGTCGCTCTTCACATCAGCCATTCTGATCTCCTTGATAGTTCGCGGGTTTTCGGCATTCTACGGACCTTGCGGGCGCAAAGTCAACGAACACGCGGCCCGGCCCGCGCCGTCGTCACTCTGGAGCGATGCGCGCGACGTGTCAATGCGGGGAATTCGATACGGGGGTGAGCGGAGCGAAAAAGGCGTGAGCGCAGAGCTGACAGTGTTGACACCGGCGTCCATAAACAAGACATGAACAACTTCACCGAGACGTCGCGAACCATCGGCGGTGTCATCGCTGCTCCGTCGAGCTCTCTGGCACAACAGTTGCTCTCCTGAGCGCGACCCCGGGAACCGACTGGCAGAGGTCGGACAGGCTCTTCACCATCACGATTTTTTCTGGCGGGGGGCGGACCGGTCACCCGCGACAATGGCGCCATGACGATTCCTGCTCCCGTCCGTGTCCCGGCGCGTGAATGAGCCTCCCTCGTCGCGTTTGCTTCGTGTCGCATTCGGGAGCGGACGGTGGGGCACAGCGGTCGCTGGTCGAGCTGATCGACGCCCTCGCGGCACTTGGGGTGCAGTCGCGGGTCGTGGTCCCGGAAGAGGGCTACCTGGCCCAAGCGCTACAGCCACGAGCGGTCCCCTACGTCGTCTATCGCTACGGGCCTTGGACGCGGGAGAGTCCGCTGCCGTGGTGGGACCGGCTGCTCAAGAAGCCGGTGGTTCACGCGCTGCGCGCAGCGAACCTGAGTCGCCTGATCCGCCGGTGGCAGTGCGATGTCATCGTGACGAACACCCTCACCGTGTGCGAGGGCGCGCTCGCGGCCCGGATCCTGGGACTGCCTCACGTCACCCACGTCCGTGAGTTCGGCGACCTCGATCACGGCTTCCACTTCGAGCTAGGCCCCCGGACGTCGGTCTGGCTGCTCGGCTTGCTCTCGACGCGGGTCGTCTTCAACTCGGCCGCGCTCGCGAAGCACTATCGTCGCGAGGTGCCCCGGGCCCGGACCCGCGTCATCTACAACGCGGTGTCCGTGCCGGCGGAGTCGTCGACGCGGCGCCCTCGCGAGGAATCTGCGGATCCCGGGGTCGCGTTCTCCTGTGTGCTCGTGGGTTATCTGGTTCCCGGAAAGGGGCACGAGGACGCGATCCGCGCCATCGCGGATCTGGCCGGCCGCGGGTTGCGGGTCAGCCTGAAGCTCGTGGGCGGAGCCGGGTCCGCTGACTACGCGGCGAGACTACGGCGCCTCGTCGACCTGCTGGGAGTCTCCGCCCTCATCGAGATGGTCGGGCACGTCCCGGACCCGCGCCGGTTCTTCCTCCAGGCCGACGTGGCTCTAATGTGCTCACGGATGGAGGCCTTTGGGCGGGTGACGGTGGAGGCAATGAAGCACGGCACTCCCGTCATCGGCGCCCGGAGCGGGGGCACATCCGAGGTGATCCGCGACGGTTTCAACGGGCTTCTCTACACCCCGGGCGATGCTCGCGGCCTCGCGGACCGGATCGAGCAGCTGGCGCGGGACCGTGAGGGCACGCGCCGGATGGGCGACCGCGCCCGTCGGTTCGCCGCCGAGATGTTCAGCCTGGAGCGCTACGGCGGCGAGTTCCTGAGCTTGCTGCGCGAGGTCATCGAGACGAAAGCCCGGCGGGCGCGCCGCCGCCGACGCTGGACGCCGGCGTGGACCACTCTGGGGCCGGCGGCTCGGGCGATTCGCACCTCGCTCCGCGGATTCGCGGCCCGGCGACACACGCAGGTGCTGGTCGTGGACGACGATCCGCTGATCACGCAGTGGCTCGCGGATTCGCTCACCGCCGAGGGCCACGACGTGGACGTGGCCGGGGACGCCTGGACCGCGCTCGCCCGGCTCGAGGAGAGGTCGTACGATCTGATCGTCAGCGACCTTCGGATGCCCGAGCTGGATGGCATCGCCTTCTACCACCTGCTCAAGCGGGAGCGCCCGCAGGCGGCTCGTCGGATGGTGTTCCTGACCGGGAACACCCACGTGGCCGAGTATCGGGACTTCGCCGCCGAGAAGCGCGATTGCACCGTGGAAAAACCGGTCGACCTCACCGAGCTCAACCGGGTCGCGCAGCGCATCCTCGCCGTCGATGAGGACTAGCAGCCTGGCCGGGGCCGCCCCGCCGCTCTTCCCGCGCTGACCGCGGGCCCGCCGACATGTTCATCCTCACCGCGGCCAGACCCTGAGCATGGCCACTCGACCGCTTGTCTACGTCCTGGTGCTGAACTACGGCTCCCTCGAGGACACGATCCAGTGTGTCGAAACGCTGCGACGCCTGGACTATCCCGAAGTCCGGATCCTGGTCATCGACAACGCCTCCCCGGACGGCAGCGGAGAGGCTCTGGGCCGGCGATTCGGCGAGGCCGAGTTCCTGCAGCTGCCGACGAATACCGGATACGCGGGAGGAAACAACGCGGGAATCCGCGTCGCCCTGGAGAGGGGCGCGGAATACGTCTTCCTGGTGAATCCGGATATCCGCGTCGCCGAGAGGACGGTTTCCCGCTGCGTGGAGCTGATGGAGGGCGACCGGACGATCGGCGCGGTGAACCCCATTCAGCTGGATGGCGACGGCGACCGACTCGACGAGAAGTTCCGAGAAGGCATCTTCGTGAGGCACCAGTTCGCCGAGCCCGCGGTGCCCCTCGTGGAAGAGCGCAGCTGGGACACCCTGACCCTGTACGGGGCGGCCCTGATGGTGAGTCGGGAGACGCTCGGTCGAGTCGGGGGGTTCGACCCCCTCTTCTTCGCCTATGGGGAGGAGGAGGATCTGGCCCGGCGAATCCGACTCAAGGGTCTCCGGCTGGTCGTGACGAGCGCCGGCGTGGTTCGGCATCTGCGCACGAAAGAAGGTCGGGCCAGCGACTTCGTCCTCTTCTTGAGAATGAAGGGAGCATACCTCTACCGTCTGAAGGACCCGACCACCGCCTTCCGCCAGTCGGTGAGAAGAGTGCTCAACGACATGGCCCGCGACCTCCGGAGACCGCGAGCCCACCAGTATCCGTTCAAGCAGTTCCCGGTGACCCGTTGGCACGTGCTGAGAGCGATGACCTGGATTGCGCTCCATCTCCCGCAGATCTATCGTCACCGAGTGATGGAGCGCGGCGCGCCGTACCTCACCTAGCTACTTTCCGGTGCGAAACACACGGGATTGATCCTGTGTTCATGCGGGGTGCGGGTGTCGGCGCTCGTCCAAACGTCGCAATTTGCTTGACGGCCCCTGAGCGCACACGCGATGGTGA
>Ga0187893_10003525_pt1 | contig 31558 bp, 23 predicted proteins | sample MA1701074metaG_FD_139574 | JGI IMG/M metagenome (GOLD analysis project Ga0187893, IMG submission 139574) | White microbial mat communities from a basaltic lava cave in the Kipuka Kanohina Cave System on the Island of Hawaii, USA - MA170107-4 metaG ...
GCCCGTTTACAAGCCGCGCAAGGCGGCAATCTGGTGTCGGTGATTGTGTACGGCTCGGCCATCGCTGCTCCGGGCAATCCGAAAAAATCCGATTACCAGCTTCTGGTCATCACCAAAAGGCTGGCGGCGAGCGACCTGCGCCAGTTCCGCCCCGTGATCAAATGGTGGACGGAGTTGGGCTTTGCGATGCCGGCCTTTTTTACGGCTGAAGAATTCACCGATTCGCTCGATGTCTTCCCGATGGAATTCCGGCAGATGAAGCGCGCTTATCGCGTGCTTCACGGCCAGGATTTGCTCGCCGGGCGCGAAGCGTCGAAAGAACACCTGCGATGGCAGACCGAACATGAGTTGCGCGGAAAACTCCTCCGTCTACGTTCGCTGGCGCTGCCTGCCAGCGAATCCACCCGCGATTTGACCAGGTTGATGACCGAGAGCGTCGTCAGCTTCGTGCGATTCATGCGACCGGTTCTGGAAATGAACGGCGAAGAGCCGCCGCTGGGAAGATTGGCCACGGCGCAGCGGGTGGGCGAGCGGTTGAACGTAGACACTGCGCCGCTCATTCGCGTCCTGCAACTGCGCGACCAATTGGATGAAGGGCCGAGAGAATTGATGGAGATCGAAGTCCAGGACCTTTTCGCAAGTTACCTCGACTGTCTTACGCAAGTGATCGAAGCGGTTGATAACATGTAGCCGTTCGACTTTTCCCCACGCCGAACTTTTAACTAGAAAATGATCGTGGGACAAGATGGCATCTTGTCCCACATTTCCGAATGATCGTGGGACAAGATGGCATCTTGTCCCACATTTCCGGAGGATAAAGCCATGGGAAAAACTGCGCTGGTTATTCTGGGAGTGATTCTGCTCTTTGTGTTGATTTTCGGAGTCTGGGCCTTCAGCGGTTACAACGGCCTGATCGTCAAGCGGAACAGCGTTGACACGCAATGGTCGCAGGTCGAAAACGTGATGCAGCGCCGGGCCGACCTGATTCCTAACTTGGTCGCCACGGTCAAAGGCTTCGCCGGCCAGGAGAAGGAGGTCTTCACCCGCATCGCCGAAGCCCGCTCGCGGCTGCTTGCGGCCTCCACGCCGGAGCAGAAGATCGAGGCCGACAACCAACTGAGCGGGGCGCTGCGTGACGGCGGATTGCTCGGCACGGGCGGGCGCTTCCTGTCCATCGCCGAACAGTATCCGCAGTTGAAGTCCAACGAGAATTTCCTGCGGCTGCAGGATGAACTGACCGGAACCGAAAATCGGATGGCGCAGGAGCGGCGACTCTACAATTTAGCCGTCCAGGATTACAACAACTCGCGCCAGACGTTCCCGACCGTGATCCTGGCGAGTTTGATGTCCGGCCAATTTCCCGACAAGCCTTTGTTCCAAGCCGACGAGGGCGCGAAGAAGGCGCCGCCGGTTGATTTCAGCAAGTGAGATTTCGATCTCTCTTTTTCTTCGGCGTTGGTGTATTTTACGCGCCGAATGGAAAGCAAGCCGCAAAGTTCACGCTCCGAGTCCATGCTTGATCAATATCAAGCGCTGCTCGAAATGTCCGAGGCCATCGCCGCGCATCGTGATCCTGCCGCTCTCTTCCGCGATCTGGCCGAGTTGTTGCGCCGCGTCATTCAGTTCGACTTCATCTTCGTGGCGCTGCACGACCCCATCGCTAACTGCATGCGTTTGCCGCTGGTCGAAATTACCATTCCCCTCAAGGCCGCATTGCCCGACGAATTGCCCATCGAAACGACGCCCGCTGGCTGGGTGTGGCGCAATCAGCAACCGCTGCTGATTTCGGATGTAACCCAGGAAACCCGCTTTCCGCTCGAAATGGTGCGTCTGCACGGCATCAAGTCTTTCTACACTTTCCCGCTCACTTCGGCGTCTCGGCGCCTGGGCGCGCTGGGCATCGGCAGCCTGACGGAATTGGCCTACCGCGAAGCCGACCAGGAATTCTTGCAGCAAGTGACGAATCAAGTCGCTGTGGCCGTGGACAATGCGCTCAATTTCCAGCAGGCGACGGCCGCTCAGGAACAATTGACACGCGAGCGCGACCTTTCGCGGTTGTTGCTTGAAGTGAACAACGCGGTGGTCTCCCGCCTCGATCTGCAGGAACTTCTGGCAGCCATCTCCGCCTGCTTCCGCCGTGTCCTGTCGTCCGATTTTGCCGGGATAGCGCTTTACGATCTCGACGTGGGCCAGTTGCGGGTTCACGCGCTGGACTATGAGCAAAATCAGGAGCTATTCGGGACGACCGACCTGATCCCGCTGGAAGGGACGGCGCCGGGGAAGGCTTTCACAACACGGAAGACTGTGCTCCTGCGTCGGTTCAAACAGACCGAGTCTTCTCTCGAAATCGTGCGACGCGCAATCGCGGTCGGTTTCAAATCCGGTTGCCATGTGCCGCTCATCTCGCATGACCAGGCGCTGGGTACATTGGATGTGCTGAGCTTCCGCGAAGACGCTTTCAGCGAAGCAGACGCCGAGTTGCTCACTCAGATCGGCCAACAGATTGCCATCGCCGTCGAGAATGCGCTCAATTTCGAAAGCGCCCGCGCAGCGCAACAGCAATTCGCCCGCGAACGCGACCGTACGCAACTGATGCTGGAAATCAACAATGCCGTCGTCTCGTACCTCAGCCTTCGGGATCTCGTGCGCGCCACCTCATCCTGCCTGCGCGAAGTGTTACGGCACGACGTCACGGGCATTTCACTTTACGAGCCTGAAACAAACCAGTTTCGCGCCTATCTGTTTGACGTGCAGGGCGATCTGCCGGTGATAGAAGAGGGAACGCCGTTGCCTGTCGAGGGCACCGTCGGAGGACTGGCTTTCACTTCCGGCCAGCCTGTATTCATCAATCGGATTGACGCGGAAACAGCGACCACTGATCTCGACAGACGTTACTATGAAGCGGGAATGCGGTCGGGAGGCTGCGTGCCGCTGGTTTCGCATGGACGGAAGCTCGGCGTGCTGGGAGTGGCGAGTTATCGCGAAGACGCCTTCTCGGAAGCCGATCAGGAATTGCTCGTTCATATCGCCAATCAGATTGCGATCGCCGTCGAGAACTCGCTCGCTTACCGCGAAATCGAAACGCTCAAAAACAAACTGAACGAAGAGAAGCTCTACCTCGAAGACGAAATCCGCTCCGAGCGCAATTTCGAGGAGATCATCGGCGCCAGCCCCACTCTCAAACGCATCCTCAAACAGGTCGAGACCGTCGCGCCGACCGATTCGGCTGTTTTGATTCGCGGAGAGACCGGCACGGGCAAAGAACTCGTCGCCCGCGCGATTCACTCTTTGAGCGAGCGCCGCGAACGCACGCTGGTCAAACTCAACTGCGCGGCGATTCCCACAGGGCTGCTCGAAAGCGAACTGTTCGGTCACGAAAAAGGCGCGTTCACCGGCGCCATCGCGCAACGCATCGGGCGATTCGAGCTGGCGCACAAAGGCACACTCTTCCTCGACGAAGTCGGCGACATCCCGCTGGAATTGCAGCCGAAACTGCTGCGCGTTTTGCAGGAGCAGGAGTTCGAGCGGCTGGGCAGCGCGCGAACGCAGCGTGTGGACGTGCGGATGGTAGCCGCAACCAACTGCGATCTGGAGCAGATGGTCGCCGGCAAACAATTCCGCGGCGATCTGTTTTACCGGCTCAATGTTTTTCCCATCACGATCCCGCCGCTGCGCGAACGACGGGAGGACATTCCGTTGCTCGTGCGCGCCTTTGCGCAGAGGTTCGCCCATCGCATGAAGAAAAGTATTGACCGGATTCCGACTGAAGCGATGACCGCGCTCACGCAATATCACTGGCCGGGCAACGTGCGTGAGCTTGAAAACCTCATCGAACGCGCAGTCATCCTCTCGCCCGGTCCTGAGCTTGAGATTTCGATCACTGAACTGAAACCTGCGGCTTCGTCGCCAGCCGAAAAGTCGAGCGCATTGACGCTCGAAGCCGCCGAACGCGAACACATCCTGCGCGTTTTGCGGGAAACTGATTGGGTGGTGAGCGGGCCTGCGGGCGCAGCCGCAAGGCTGGGGATGAACCGTTCGACGCTGCAATCCAGGATGCGCAAGTTGGGAATCGCGCGACCGAAGTGAAGCCGAATCTCCACAAGCCGTAGGCGGCTCAGATTGCCCAGGTCACATTGCGCGTAGGCCGTAGCGGGAATACGATATGCCTGCTGCGGGTTCTATGCTGAACAACCGGCGACATCGCGTTCCCAACGGGCGCGCATACAACAAGGCGGAAAAAATGACTGAGTTTGTGATCAGATTAAAAGATGAATCAAAGGTTGATCTCTTCATCGCCATGCTCAAGCGGCTGGTGACATCCGAAGGTGTTGATCTATCGGTTGAACATAATGGTCAAGGAGTGGCGCTCGACGCCGCCGCTGATGACGACGCGCGGTTTGAAGCAGTGGTCAACCGGATAATTCAGGGCGCTATTGCCGGCAGACTGGCGCCACTGACGGAAGAGGAAGAGCGAGAGACCGCCGAATACTGGGAAAAAGTTGGCGAGGAACTAAACCTTACGGACGATGAGATTGTCCGTCTAGTCAAAGAAGATCGTGCCCAAACCGTCGCTTAGGATCGTTCTCGACACCAGCGTCTATATCTCCGCCGCACTCTCTCCCAATGGATCATCAGGGCGAGTGTGGAGATACGCGCGCGAACGCCGTTTTCAACTCATCACTTCCCCCTTCATCATCAATGAAACCGGCAGAGTGCTGCGCCGGCTGAAGAAGGAGAATGAGCAGGCCATCACCCAACGGCTCAAGGAAATCGCCCACCTTGCCGAAATCGTTCAGCCGACAACTTCGCTCCAGGTCGTCCGCGATCCGAATGACGATCCAATTGTCGAATGCGCCGTGGATGGCAAGGCGGATATGATTGTGTCGCTCGACAAGGATCTGCTGACACTCAAAGCCTTTAGCAATATTCCTATCCTGCACGTCGTTGATCTCCTGCACATTCTGGGGAAGTGATCATCTCCTACTCACTGCGCCAGCCCGACCCGCCGCAGCGTGTCGGCAAAGCGCGGGTCTGAACGAAGGCCATCCAGCCGTGGGTCCAGCTTCAGCCAGTCGGATACCCTGTTAGATACGTGACCGGCGCAAGCGAATGTTTCACCTTCGCTTCTCCGATTTCCCATTGGTAATCACTTGCCGAGAACTCATCGGTAAATTCCCTCAGTTCCGCCACCGTATACGTTCGCAGGCAGGAAACCAGGCCGTCAAACAAGGCGACGAACGGGACGACCGGGATGAGATATGTCCACAGCAACCTCGACCAGCGGAAAGGTCGGATCTTCGGCGTCACAATCCAGACGACCAAAGGAACCAGCAGCATTCCCAAGCGTGGCCGCCAGTTGGCGCTGCGTTCCCTCAAAGATGCCGATTCCGCTGCGGCTTTCCACCGCGTCGTGGAGAATCGCGCGCGCTTCTTCCGGCTTGAAGTGGTGAAAGGCTGAAAAGAGCGTCCGAAAACCGGTTAGCTCCGGCGGCACGCGCAGCGCATTGACCGAATCGGAATGAAACTGAATGACGCCGCCGGAAAGTTTCCGCAGCCGCTCCTGCGCGCCCGGGTTTTGATGCAAGTCCGTCAAAACGACTTTTACGGCGGGACAATGCGCGGCAAATGCCGGCCCGATTTGCCGCCAGGGGCCGCCGCCGCCTGAGCAAAGGTCAATGACGCACTCGGCTTGCGCGGATTTCACGGCGCGCTGAAGCGGCTCGACAATCGGCTCGTAAACCTTGCTGACGGTGATCACTTGCTCGAGATAATCAATGGCGAAACCACGAATCAACGCCGGACACCAAGGCTCATCGGTTATCTCAAAGAGATGTCGTCGCTTCATAAATCTCCATCACGCCGGCTGAACGCGGCGGTCTTTGGCGATGCGCTCCTTATCGCAGCCCCGCCCAGGTGTTGTCATAATCGAGCAGCGATGCGACTTCGCGGCGCAGTTCTTCGTCGTTTGCGCAGGCTTGGGCGAGAAAGGCCCCGCGCGCGCGGCTTGTGTTCGAGCGCGGCGTGGTAGAGCGTTTCGACTTGTTGCCAGCGTTGCTTGTCCATCTTCATTTCAAAGGAGCGCCTCCGAGGAGAGACAGCGCCCTTTCCTTCCTCGCTTCGCGCAAGATTGGCAGGTCGGCGTCGGCCTCCTTCCACGTCGCGAAGAAATCATCCCAAGCCCTTTGACTCTTCGCCCTATCGCCCGTGAGCGTCGCCGCGCGAGCCAGTCCGAGATGCGCGAGCGGATACAACGGCGAGAGCGGCGCGTAGCCTCGGTGATCGAGAATCTTTTGAAACTCCGCCGCCGCTTCCGCCCCACGCCCCAGTTTCAAGTAAGCCTGGCCGCGCAGGTGTTGCGGCCAGAATTCGGCGGCGGCTTCATAGCGGGAGGTCGTTTGCAGTTGATCTATGGCCTGCGCCGCGTTATCACGTTGCAACTCCAACGCCGCGCGGATCGCCGGCAACCAGATCGAGTTGATGACGGTGTCCTCAGGGTAGCGTTCGGTCAACTCGCCAACGAGCGACTGCGCCTGCTTCGCCTCGTCGCATAATGCGAACGCGAGCGCCGCGCGTGAGAGGGAAAGGCGACTGCGTGCAAGTTTCAGCCCTTGCGCTGCATCGACTTTAGCTTGCCGGCAATCTCCGAACACCGCGCCCCGCAGCGCCTGCTCTGTCGCATAGCGCGCGGCTGTTTCTTGCGTGTCGCCACGCTCGGTCATCTCAATCGCGCGCCGTGAAAAGTCCTGCGCTTTGCGCCATTGCCCCGCGAAGGCCGCCGCGCCGGTTTGCCAGTCGAGCGCGAAGCTCTCTTCCTGGTTCCCACGCCCCCAGTCAATCTGCCGCTGCATTCCTGTCGTGTCGCCGTCGATGAAGGCAAGTTGATACAGGAGTAAGTGAAAATTCCTATTATCGAGTCCCCGCTGGAGCGCTTGCGCGAGAACATTTTTGGCGTCGTCGAAACGTTTGAAGCGGAGGAGCGATCGGGCAAGATTCACATATGCGGAGGCAAAATTGGGATTGAGGCGAATGGACTCGCGGGCTTCCGTGATAGCCTGTTCAGATTGCCCAAGTAGATAGTAATTGGTAGCAAGATCGTTAGCTCCGCAATACTCGCACGGGTACGTCGGCCTTAGCTGCCGCAGCGATTCAATGGCCTTGTTCAGATCTCCAGTGGCAAACCAATGGTATACGTGCGTGATGCGGAATTTCTCTATTTCGCCGGCTCGCTCCTTCAACTCATACGCCTTTTTCGCATACTCGGCGGCCAGCTCCGGCCGGTCGGTAACCCAGTACATGATCGCCAACGAGCTGTAAGCGTGGGCGAAGCCGGGATCAATATCGATCGCGCGTTTATATAACGGAATCGAGTCTCTCCACTGGCCGCTCGCAGCCAACTCCTGCGCCTGCGAATACGCTTTGAACGCCTGCAGGCTGGCCGTCGTGCCTTCGTGTAATGGGCGATCGTAACGCTGAATCGAACCCAGGCTTTCGCCCAATCGTTCGCGCAAGCGCCTCGCCGCTTGCGAAATCGCGTCCAGCACTTGCTCCTTGCTTTCGGCCTGCGCCTGCTCGCTCGCCAGCGGCTCGCCGCTCTGGCTGTTCACCGCTTCCAGCGTGATCACGTAATGGCTCCCCAACGGAGCGAGCGAACCGGCGATGAACGCCTTGAGGTTCTGTCGCTCGCAAATCTCCCGCGCGATCTCCGCCGTCACGCGTTCGTTTGGCGAACGCCTCATCAGTGTCAGCTCATGTCGCGCCCGCGCTTCGGGAAAAAGGTTCAGAAACGGCGACTGTTGCAATTGAATCGCCAGCCCCACCTTGAGAGTCTTGTCGAAGATTTCTTCGCCCGTCTTGTTCTCGAAATCGGCCAGCAGGATCGTGTCTTTTTCAGTCAGGACTGGCTGACGTTTGAAATAAAACCAGACGGCGGTCGCGGCGATGACAAGCGCCGCCAGCGCGACGATCGCGACGAGGCGGCGTCTGTTCGTAGTCCCGCCTTCAGGCGGACGCTCCCGCTGATGAGACTTTCCGCCTGAAGGCGGGACTACGAACTTTTCCTCGCCTTCGGACGTTGCCCGACCGGAGCGTTTCTTCTCCTCGAAAGCAAACTCCAGGTCGCGCTGCAACTGCTTCAGCTCAGTCAGCAGATCAGCGGCGGTTTGATACCGTTCCTCACGGTCTTTGCGCAGCGCCTGGCCGACGACGCGCTCCAGTTCTGACGGCGTATCGGGCGTGTGGGAGATGAGCGGTGGCGGCTCATCCCGCAAAATTGCGGCGATTATTTCGCTCGTCGTCGCGCCTGCGAACGGCGCGCGCCCCGCAACCATCTCGTAGAGCATCACGCCCAGGCTGAAGATGTCTGTCCGCGCATCCACTCTCTCGCCGCGCGCCTGCTCTGGCGACATGTAACGCGGCGTCCCCATCACCACCCCGGTAGAGGAGAGTGGGGGAGGGGGAGACAAGGAGACACGGGGATTTTCTCCTTGTCCCCTTGTCTCCTTGTCCCCCTGTCTTTCTTCGGTCAGCTTGGCCAGCCCAAAGTCCAACACCTTGACGATACCGTCGCGCCGCAGCATCACGTTCTCCGGCTTGATGTCCCGGTGTGTGATCCCGGCCTCGTGTGCGGCTGAGAGCGCGGAGGCGATCTGCAAGGCAACATCAATCGCCTCCGACAGTTCGATCCGTTGCTGCGACGCGCTCGCCATTCGCTGGCGCAGCGTCTCGCCGTCAACGAACTCCTCGACGATGTAATGCGTGTCCCCAGTCTCTGCTCGGACTTCTCCGATCTCGTGAATCGTGATGATGTTGGGATGATTGAGCGCCGAGGCTGCGCGCGCCTCCTGCGCGAAGCGGCGCACGCGCTCAGGCTGAGAGGTGAATTCGGCGGGCAGCAGTTTGATGGCAACCTTGCGGCCAAGCTGCCTGTCCTCGGCCAGCCAAACCTCGCCCATTCCGCCTTTGCCCAGCAGGGAGAGAATTCGGCAATGGCCAACACTCTGTCCAATCGGAGACCTGGCCGGAGACCCGACCTGATTCTCGGCCATCACTTGGGTCGCCGCCTCCAGCGCCAGTTGATCAATCAACCCTCCACTCCGTGCCTCATAGCCAAGCAACGATTCGACCTCTTGCCGCAGCGATTCGTCGCCGCCACAGGCTTCGATGAGGTAATCGTGCCGCTGCGCCGGCCCAAGTTCCAGCGCGGCGCGGTAGAGGAGAGCAACTTGTTCATGCCATTCAGGAGTCATTTGCTCAATTCTCGTAACAACCACGATCGAGCCAGACTCCAGTCGCTGCGCACCGTGCGCGGTGTAACTTTCAAAACCTCGGCGATCTCTTCCTCTGTCAGTCCGCCGAAAAAGCGCAACTCGACGACCTTGCTCTGACGCTCGTAGACTTTGGCTAGCGCGGTCAGCGCATCATCAAGCTCCACCAGATCGGCGCCGCGTTCCGGACAGACCGTCAGAGCTTCATCCAGCGAGACCTGCGTTGCGCCGCCGCGTTTGGCCACGTTCCGAGCGCGGGCGTAATCCACCAGGATGTGGCGCATCGCCTGCGCCGCGACACCGAAGAAGTGAGCGCGGTTCTCCCAGCGTTTCTCCTCTTGCCCGATCAACCGCAAATAGGCTTCGTGGATCAAGGCCGTCGTTTGCAGCGTGTGGCCCCCTGGCTGCTGTCCCATGTAACGCCGCGCCATCCGGCGTAGCTCGCCGTAGACCAGCGGCATCAATTGGCCGAGCGCCTCACTGTCGCCGTCGCTCCAGCGTTGCAACAAGTGGCTCACCTGTTGTGACGAGGCCTCCATATTTTTTTCCGCAAGCTTTCCGGTTTCGCCGCTGCTTCTCGTTTCTGAGGGTGAGAGCAAAAGCTGCTCGACACTGTTATGGCGCAGTCGCAGGCGCCATGCATTAAGGACGCGTGGGCGATCAGTGTAGACCTACACCCGCGCAAAACTCAAAGGAGATACAGATGAGAAAGCAAAAGTTTTTGACCGCCAGAAGTATTGTCTTCGCGTTGACCCTGGCCGCAGTAGTTACACTTTCGGCAACCGACCTGCGCGCCCAATCAGGCGAGCCGCCAGCAACGCAGGAAACCGCGCAGGGATCACAAGCAGCCTTCAACGACTATTGCGGCTGGTTGTGTCAACTCAAAGAGCGGCAGGCGCAACGATTGGAAGGCTCCTGGGCGTACACCGTCACCCCGGCGGTTCCTCCCGGCGTGCCGCCTGTGCCGTCCTTTGGCGCCTATCAGACCTTCGCGCGCGGCGGCGGCGGCATCGGCTCAGACCGCACCAGGCCCTTCAGCAGCCCGCAGCACGGGACCTGGTCGCATCTCGGCGGAGATGAATTTGCCCACACCTTGATTCAAGACGAATTCGATGTGATGGGAAATTTTCGGGGCACGCTCAAAGTCAAGTCAAAAATCGTTCTCACCGGAAGGGATGAACTTGTCGGCGTCGCCACTGCCGAAATACGAGATGCCGCCGGAAACCTGACGGCCACGCGGTGCGCAACATTCCGGGCCGAGCGCATCAAGATCGAGCCGCTCGCGCCGCAGTGTCAAAGCATCATGCCGCCGCAATAAACACGCCAGGTCAGGGAGTGGGACAAGGCCGCCAACTTGTCCCACTCGGTTATTCAGTAATCTCTTCCCACACCAGCCGCTCAAACCCAATTGCCACGACTGCAAAGGTCCGCAACCGCAAGGTCATCTTCATCCCACTTTGATAGCGTTCCTCCACCTCGCGCCGGTAGGCTGGCGCTTGCGCGCGCGCTTCGGCCAGCTTTTGTTTGACCAGCGGCAAGGCGGCCAATTCGGCGCGGCTCAAGGCTCGCGCCTGCTCGCCGCTCAAGCCCAAATCGCCCAGCTTGACGAACTTGAATTCCAGCAACAGATCGTAGACCTGATACTGCCGCGCGTCGGGGCGCACGATCAGCGTCAGATCGGCGTAGCGGCGTCCGACCGGCGTCTCAGAATCCATGATGTACAGCGCGTCGTTGAAGAGCAGCGTCAGGAAGGCCGTCTTGACGGTCAATTCGTTCGCTTGCAGGTAGTCGCGATTGCTGAAGACTTTGAAATACCGCTGCTCGATGAAGTCGCACAAGGGCCCGAGGTCGCCGGCGCGCTGAAAGCTTTGCGCCGCGCGCTGGCCTGCGGTCTGATCTTCAGGTTCAGGCAGCAACAGCTCTGCCAGCCGTTCGAGATAAAGTTTGCGGATGACCAGGTTGGGGATGCGCAGTTGCAATTCGCCGAAAGCGTTGCGTCCGGCCAGCGTCAGCACGCCGAAGTAATACAGCAGCGAAATCATGAAGCGCGTGTCTTTGTGCGCGGCCAACACGTCTTCGACGCCGAAGCGGTGCGCCAGCGAGCGCATACTCAAGGCCGCCTCATCGTTGAGCGCCCGCACGATCACTTCCGCGCCGCCCGGCAAGGCGGCGATGTAATTCAACTTGCCGCGATCCATTTCCAGATTGGTGTCCAGCATCTCGTCCGGAGGCGCGCAGTTTTCCTGATAACGCTTGAGGAAATAGAGCGCCAGCGTCGGGTTGTAAATCAGCTCGGTGGGCGCGTCGGTGAAGCGATAGCCGTTGTAATAAAGGCGCATCTGCGTCAGAGCTTGTCCGGCCTCGCTCGCCGGCAAACCGCAGGCGGCGATCACCTCGACGAGCGCCGCCTTGATCTCCGCTTCGGTGAAACCACACAGGTCATGAAAAAGACGGCCCAGGTAAATGTTTTCGGCCACGTTGTAACCGCTCGTCATATCGCTCATCACAATCGGCGACACGCCCGTGATGAAGACGCGATCCAGACCGCCGCCCGTCGCCGCCGCTTTCACCGCTTTAAAGATGGTCTTTAACGTCCCTTCGCCGCGTAGCAAACTCACATACCGCTGCTGCCCGGCGCCCAGCGCCGCCATCAGCATCTCATTGGCGAAGTTGTCGTACTCGTCTATCAACAAATAGAGCCGATGCGGCGTGAGCCGCACCGCCGTCAACAGCGATTGGAACGAGGCCAGCGCATCCTGCGATTCGATCCGGATGGGCCGCGCGAGCCGCCCGTCGTAATACGCGGCGAAATCAGCGATGCGCCCGTTCAGGTAATTGTGCAGCGCGCGCTCGACCGCGTCCGGATCGCCGTGCGGATTGACGGCGGAAAAGTCCCACTTGAGCGTGAAGTACTGATTGCGCTGAGGCGTCGGATTGCGCCCTATCGTCAATTGCCCGAACAGCCGCTCGAATTCGTCCGCCTTCGCCAGGTCGTAGTAATTTTCCAGCGTCGAAAGCAGCAGACTCTTACCGAAACGGCGCGGGCGCAGGAACAGCAGTTGTTTTCCGGCGTCCTCAATTTGTTGAATGGCGCCGGTGCGATCAATGTAGAAGTAATCTTCCGTGATCACTTCGTAAAAATCGGCGATACCGTAGGGAAATTTCATCATACGCATCTCCTCTTGAAGTTGATGGCGGCTCCTGATGGCAATGGTTATAGCGTAAATGGGCAAACGTAACAAATGCGCGGCCCTGTCCGAAATCTCCACTATTTTTCCACCGCCAGGACAGGCTTTGCCCGATGATCAACCATCAACGCCGACATTGGATTGCGCCAAACCAGACAGAGTGGTCGAGCAGCGCGTTTGACCGCTTTGCCCGGCAGAGAAGGCTCGGTCGAATAAAAACGCGCGCCGTCTTTCACCCTTCGGTATTCGTACAACGGAACAATCGCGGACGAGACCGGCTTGACCTCGCGCTCGCCTGACCATTCGCCGCGGTTGTCGCTGCCTTGAATTCTCCACTCGCCGTTCAATCTTTTCTGCCTGAGTTGAGCCGTCAGCAGGTAGACCTCCTGCTCCGTCTTCACCTCCAACTCCAACTTGCCGGAGCGGAATTTTCCCTGTGTGATCACGCCTTGCTCGACGCTTCCGCTAACCAGCTCGCCTTCCAGTTTCAGATCAAGAGCGAAAGGCAGGTCGGAGCCATCGGCCTCTTTCAGCTTACACAGCCATTTGCCGGATATGCTCTCTTGCGCGTCGGAGGGCGTGGGGGGCAAAGCATAAAACAGCGGTTGCGCTGAGCCGACCGGCGGCTCGTGTTGCAGGCGACTATCGCGCGCTTCCGTCGTGGCATAGATCGGTATCAGCCCTTCACTTTTCCGTTCAGGCGGAATGGCGAAGAAGGCGATCTTTTCAATCCTCTCCCACAATTGCTGCGACTCCACACCCTCGCGCAACAAGTAACGCAGCGATCCATTCGCGCCATTGACGGCGTAGACCGGCGCTGGTAATGCGAGGCGCGCATCGTCCAGTCGCAGGCGGTACATAATCTGGTTGTAGTTGTAACGCGGCGTCTGCTCCGTGTTGCCGGAGAAGGTGTTGGTGTAAGCCCCCTCGAAGTAGATCAATCGCCCGCCGTCCTGATCGAAAAACGGACGCTGCGTGAGGTTGTAGAAAGTGTAGCGGTCGTGACTCACGATCTTTCGCCCGTAAGCCCACGGCCCCACGGGGCTGTCAGCTTCGGCGAACCACACGCCGCCGCCGTTCTCCTGCGCGATCAATATCCACCGCCCCCGAAACTCGTTCCAGAACAGAGAGCCGAAGCCGACGTTCACTGGCGCGCCAGTCTCGACATCGAGCAGACGGAACGCCGCTTCTTCAGGCTTGATTTTGCGCGCGGCGACCAGATTCCACTGTTCGTCGAAACCCGTCGCCGATGTGTTGGCTTTCCACGCATAGCGCAATCGCCCGTCGCGCCCGCGATCCAGCCGTGGAGATGGTTTGTCGAATCTGCTTCCGGCGATCAGACAAGTGAAAGCTTCCCAGGCGTTGGGATCGGCGATGTGTTTCAGATCAGCTTTCACCCGCAGCCAGGGGTAGTAGTAAAAGTATTCTTCGCCATTGACCGTCGCCCGGAATGGATGCGCTGAACGATGATCCGCCGGGCCAGGGAAGCGGACGTACTGTTCAAAGACCTGTCGCTCGTCGTTGAAGATCGCCAGCCCTTTCTCGGAAGTCTCCGGCGTCTGGCGCGGGCGGACGTAAGTGGCCAGCAATCGCTCGCGGCCCTGTTCGTCTTTGACGGTCATCAACCCTTCGATCCATACCAGACCCGGCCCTGGAATCGGACACATCTCGCGTGTGAATCCTGACTCGTTGACGAAGTAAGTCAGGTCTACGCCGACACTCGGATCGAGACCACCCTGGCCCGGCCATTCGGAAGTCGCGCCCGCAACGGCGCCGTTGAAGTCGGCTGGCCCAAGCGTGTCGCCCCAGAACCAGTAGAGCTTCCCGCGATAAGGCGTGACGATGACCGTGTCCTGGCCCATCACCTTGCCGTTGAACATCGGATGCTTGATCGGGACCGGATGGCCGGTGAGCAGGCTGTCGCGGTAGATGCCTTCGCCGGTGACGCGGTAGAGGCGTTCGGCGATGTTGAGTCGCTTGATTTTGATGACGGCGCTGCCGCCCTTGACGACTTGAAGAATCTTGCCGCGCTCGTCGAAGAATTTTTCCGCGCATTCGTAACCGTGGCTCTTGACGCGGAAGAAGACCCGGCTGTTCATCAGGCTCGGCTCGTAGAAGGCGACGATGCCGTTGCTGTCGGTGTAGTAAGACACTCCGCCCGTCGTTTTGAGTTCGACCAATGGCACGCCACGTTCAGTCTCTTCGTCAACGACTGTGATCTTGAAGTATTCGTTATGATATTGGGCTGCGCTGACAGTAAAGAGCCAAGCCAGCGACAGAGCGAGCGGCAACAATCTGCGCATAAGGATTCCTTCCTTCATTTCACCAGCGGATCGCTTCCCGCAACTCTTTCAGATGGCTGCGGCTGACCGACGCCTGCTGCCCGCCGCTGAGCGTGAGGCGCGCTGAGTGCTTGTCAAAATTCGTGATCTCGCGCACGTGATTGAGGTTGACCATCACCTGCCGGTGAATCCGCAGGAAGACTTGCGGATCGAGCAGCCCCTCCAGCTCAGTGAAGGTCGTGTACCGGGTCCGGAATTCTCCTTCTTCCGTCATCGCGCAGACCAGGCCGCGATCAATGCGCAACGAAACGATCTGCTCCACCGGCAGGATCAGGATGCGATTCTGCGCGCGCACGGGAAGGCGCTGAAGATACGACTCCGGCTGGCGAGCGACGGCTTGCAACAAGGCATTCAACTGCGTGACGCCCGCTTGGCGCGAAGCGAGTTTCTCCCGCGCTTTGGCGAGCGATTGTTCCAACCGCTGCCGGCGCACCGGCTTGAGCAAGTAGTCAACAGCGTTCGCTTCAAAGGCCGCCACCGCGTACTGATCATAAGCGGTGACGAAGATGACCAGCGGCAGGCTTTCGGTTTCGACCATCCTCAACGTCTCGAACCCGTCCAGGCCCGGCATCCGCACGTCGAGAAAGAGCAAATCCGGCTCGTACTTCTCGATCTTGATCACCGCGTCGGCGCCGCTCTCGGCTTCAGCCACAACTTCGATGTCCGCGAACGGCGCCAGCATTCCGCGCAACCGTTCGCGGGCCAATTGCTCGTCATCCACAATCAACGCATGAATCATAAAATCAGCAGGCAGTCAGTGAGAAATTTTGCAGTAGATTCAACGGCCATATGCCATATGCCATATTTCATATGAAATATGAAATATGGCATATGGCATATGGACTATGGAAAATGATTATGCCTCGGAATTTTTGCTTCTATGCTTAACGGGACCCAAAATGAAACGGTCGCGCCTTGTCCGGGATAACTGTCAATGCGCAACCGCGACTTTTCGCCGTACAACGCCGACAACCTTTCGTTGATGTTGTTCAACCCGACGCCGCGCGTGAAGAGTTGCGGCAGGGCTGCGGGAGCTATGCCGGCTCCGGTATCCGCTACCGCGATCTTCAGACGCCCGTCCTTGACCGCGGCTGAGAGCGTGATCTGGCCACCTTCGGGCAGATTGCCGATCCCGTGCTTGACGGCGTTTTCCACCAGCGGCTGGACGGTCAGCGCCGGAATCCTCGCGGTCAGAGCTTCAGGCGTGACAGCTTGGTTGAATCGCAGCTTATCGCCGAAGCGGCGCCTCTCCACCTTCAGATAAGTCTCCACCAGCCGCAGCTCTTCGTCGAGCGCAATGAAGTCGCGGCTCGGCTTGAACGAATGGCGGAAAAGATCGGCGAGGTCTTCGATTAGTTCTTCAGCCGCCGCCGGATCACGATGGATGAGCGCGGCCACTGAATTGAGCGCATTGAAAAAGAAGTGCGGATCAATCTGCGCGCGCAAAGCTCTCAATTCCGCCTGCGCCAGCAGCTTGCGCAGTTCTTCTTCCGCAATGTCGCGCTTGCGTTGCGCTTCATAGAAGCGATAGACGATCACCAGCCCAAGCGGAATCGGCGTGAGCGCGAGCAGCAGGGCGCCGTAATCCTGCTGCCAATACGCAAGCAGCCGCCATTTGAACGTCGACGCCGAGTTGAGAGCCGCAGTGACAGCCACCGCCAGATTCAACCCATTCCAGCCAAGCGCAACGAGCGCAACGACGAGCGTCTCCACAGTCCAGCGCCTCCGCCGCCCTATCAAATTCCGCGTCACCAGCGCGGCAATCACGGCATAGATCAGTACGCCGATCAGGAAGCCGGCAAGCGCGATCAGCTTTTGGGAATTGATGGCGACGGTCGCTTCCCGATTTTCGAACTGGCGCAGCCGCGACTCGGCCGCGAGCGCAAGCGCTGAAGCAGGCGCGAGCGCGCGGGCGCGTTCCCACTGCGCGCGCGCTCGATCCATCTCTCTCATCTTGCGATAAGCGTCGCCGAGGACAATATGGATTTCGGCCTGCCGCGCTTCATCGCCGGGATGCCCTTTGAACAACTCGATGACGCGAGTGAAATCTTCGATGGCCAGCGCGTCCCGTCCGGCGATTGACGGGGTGTGAAAACTCGCATAACCGCGCGCCATTCGCACTTCGATGGAATCGGGCGCGAGCTTGACGGCGCGATCCAACGCGGCGCCGGCCTGATTCGCCATCACGCCGATTTGATCTTCGGGAATGAGGTGGTAGCCGATTTTGAGGCCGAGCAGCGAGCCGGCGTAAGCCAGGGCTACAGCATTGTCCGGCTCGCGCGCCAGGATCTGTTTGAAGATTTTCTCGCCTTCGACGAGCGCATCCTCTTCGTGCGAGAGCGCCAGCCAATGATAGGCGCGGCCCAGATTCAATTGCAGTGACAGGTTGTTCGGATCAGCCGCCGTCTGTTTTTTGAGCAGTTCGATGTAATTGCGCTGCAACTGCTGCGATTGCTGCCAGACGCCGAGCGGCTCGGCGCCGGGAAATTGTTCCTGCGCCAGCGCGCCGCCCCAGGCCATCAGCAGAAACAGCGCTGAAAGTATGAGTTTTGCGCATCGCATCAGCATCTCACCTATTCGATTCCCAGCGGAAAAGCTTCGCCGCGACAAACGATGCCGTCACAAATGTTGCGGCCAACACCATCAACTGGGGGCCGCTGTCTAACAAGCCCCGGCCATCAACCATAATCCGCCCCAGCCCTTCGACCATATAGTTCGACGGCAGCAGCCGGGAAATGTTTTGGATCGCCGGCGGCAGCATGAATTTCGGGATCGCCGCGCCGCCCAGAAACATTAGCGGAAAGAACAGGAGATTGGCCAGCAGCAGCGCGACTTTCACGCTTTGGGCTACGCTGGCGATCAGCAGACCGAGCGCGAGAAAAGCGAGCGCGCCTATGCTAAGCATCACCATCATCGCCACGAAGCTTCCCGCAATCGGCATCCGGTACACGACGATGGCCACTCCGATCTGCATCAGCAACGTCGAAAGCGCGATCAGGAAATTGGCGGCCAGGCGGCTGCTGATGAGCAACCAGGGATGGATCGGCGATAGTTTGTAACGGCGCAGGATGCCGCGCTCGCGCGAGGTCGCCAAATCGATGCTCAAACCGAAAAATCCTCCGGCCATCGCGCTGATGCACAACAACCCGGCCATCAATCCGGCGACGGCTTTCGGATTACCGCGCCCGAAGATGGAGCAAAAGAGAAAGAGGAAGAGCAGCGGGAAGACGTAGGTCCAAAACAACGCCTGCCGGTCGCGCAAAGTCAGCTTCAATTCGATGATGGTGTTGAGCGTCCAACTTCTCAGGGCGTTCATTCGCGGATCTTCCTCCCCGTCAATTCGATGAAGACGTCTTCGAGCGATGGTCGCGCGACGCGCAGGTCGACGAGTTCGTTGCGCTCGCTTTCCAACCATTTAATCAACTCGACCACTGCTCGTGAAACGTCAGCGGCGCGCAGGCGGTAAACGCCATTGGCTTCAATCGCGCTGTCAGCGAATGGAACGCTGCGCAGCAAGTCAGGGGCAATCGGCGCGGCGGCGCTGAATTCGATGTGCGAGTGGTTGCGAGCGCGAGCGATCAACTGGCGTGGGCTGCCTGTCGCAATGATGCGGCCGTGATCCATAATCGCCACGCGGTCACAGAGTTTTTCCGCCTCCTCGATGTAATGAGTGGTGAGGATGACCGTTCTGCCCCGGTCTCGCATCCGGGCGATGACTCCGTGCAGTTCGCGCCGCGATTGCGGATCGAGTCCGGCGGTCGGTTCGTCGAGAATGACGACTGCCGGATCGTTGACCAGCGCCAGCGCCACGGCCAGTCGCTGCTGCTGCCCGCCCGAAAGCTGGCAGTATTGGCTCTCGGCCTTTTCTTCGAGCGCGACCATCGCGAGCAGTTCGTCAACGTCGGCGCGCCAGCGGCAGAAACTGGCGAAGAGTTCGAGCGCCTCGCGCGCCTTGATCTGATCGGGCAACGCGGTCGTTTGCATTCCGACGCCGACGCGCTGTTTGACTTCGCGCGCCTGGGTTTTCGGGTCGAATCCGCAGACGCGAACTTCGCCACTGTCCTGACGGCGCAGCCCTTCGATGATTTCGACGGTCGTCGTCTTGCCCGCGCCGTTCGGCCCCAGCAATCCGAAAACCTCGCCGCAGCGCACTTCAAAACTGACGCCGTCAACCGCGCGCACGCCGCCGTAGCTCTTCCGTAGACTTTCAACGACGACGGCAAACTCGCTCGTCTCAGCGACCGGCGCGGGGTTCGGCTTGATGATGATTTTGCCGAAGACTCCGCCTGGTTCCCGCGCGCCGAGCCTGCCTCCCAGCCATCCTCCCAACCAGCCGGCGATAATTTCCAGCGCCAGAACGATCAGGTTGCGCATTCTCAACGATCCGCCGAAAGCGGCGGCGATGCTCAGACTGCCAATGGCGGCAGTCATGCCTGTCATCACACCGTGAAGCTGCGGCGCCTTGCCCGATTTGCGCGCAACCCACACAGCGGCGCGAACGGTCGCCACGACGATCACCACTTGCGATCCCCACCCGCCGACCAACCCGGCGAACCTATTGAGTTTGGCGGCGTCGAGCGCGCCTTGCCCCACGATCGCCAGGAGCATCGCGTAAAGCGAAATCACTATCGTCGGAATGAGAAGACTGAGGGCAATCGCCGCTGCGCCGGCCAGCAGGATTTTCCGCCAATCAATCTTCGATATGCGTGGATTCATCGCTTGTTTCTCGAGGTCGCGTTGTTCAATTCATTGATAAGGTTGCTTACGATCTCCCTCGCGAAAAGGTTTGGGCCTGTGCGCGCGGTGTGGCTGATTTGGGGATGCCACGGGCTTGTCCCATTAGCATCTACACAAATCTTCAAGGCTGCTCTTCGCGGCTTTGCCGCCTGATGTGCGGAAGTGGCTATGCCCTTCCGGAAGCTCTGGGATTTTTTCTGGGGCTATGCCCCGACTGTTTGGCGAAACTCGCTTTCTACTTGATCCTAGAGTGATGGGGGCATAGCCCCGAAGAAAAGAGCGCCGTTCCCGGAAGGGCATAGCCACTTCCGCACATCAGGCGGCAAAGCCGCAGGAAAACAAAGTCCAAAGTCTTGTGTAAACACCAATGGCGCAAGGCCGTGGCATCGAGGAAACTGTCAATGCTTCAGATCGTTCCGGGTCCGTAAGTTGGACCTTTCCGCTATGGAGCGCTTACGATATCAAGGTTTCTTCTCAGCCACAGGCGCCTTGAGTTTCTCTTCCGAACTCACGTCAAACCGCCGGTAATCGCCATACGTGACTTTCTGAATGAGGCCGAAGTTGGCGAAGATCATCGCGCGCGCATTGATCGTGACTTCGGTATAGGTCGGCAGCCAGATTTCATTGTTGAAGCGGTCCTGTTCGGTCACGAAGCGCGAGCCGGGCTTCATCATAAAAAACGCGCCGCCGCCGACTTTGAATGCGTCCACCAGTTGGAACTCGAGGCGCGCGACCTGCAAATCCGCCGTGTCGATCCACATCGAACCCGCCAGATTGTGGACGAACGTGTCATCGAGGTTTGCCGGCTTGAAGTTCGGATTCGGCTCGAAATCGGTGACGATCACTTCGCGCTGGCGGAACCGTTCGCGGCGTGGATTGGTGAACCGCGAAACGCGCAGCAAATCGCTGATCTTCAATCGCCGCTGGTTGTACGGAACGTTCACTGGCTTGCCTGCGTCAAGATCGTTGATCAGCTTCTCGATGCGGCGGTCTTCTTTCGCCTGATCGTTGGATGAAAGCGGCTGTCCGTTCTTCGCCACCAGACGCCTGACGCGGTGACGGCGATAGTAAGTGAACTCGTAAGTCTCGCTCTCTTTCTCTTTGATCCTGCCCTGCTTGTCGAGTTGAAGCTGCGTGATGGTCTCGGTGTAACCGTACTTTTCGCGCAGTTCATCGAGCGCCGTTTGCGTTTCGCGCAGTTTGGCGAACAGCGCGTCGAGATCGGGCAGCGGTTCATGCGAGACTCGAGGGAAATTGAAGATCGCGCGGTCGAGCGACGGGTTGCGCGTGATCCGTTCAAGCTCAATCTCGTATCGCTCCTCGCCGTCAATGAGCGTCAACGCGAACGGCTCCATCAAACCATTCACCGCGCGGTAGTCGCCATATTCGATAATTTTCGCGCTTTCGCCTGCCGGTAATTCTTCTTTGACGAGCAGACCCGAAGCGGCGTCGAAATAGAGTTTGATCTGCACACCGCGCGTGTTGGTGAGCGTGAGCGCGTGCGCCGTTTTGCCATTCACGGGCGACGAGCCGGCGTAGACGAGTTTTGCGCGCTCCTTTTTATAATCGAGCCAGCGGCGATTGCGATGCCAGGCTTCGGCGAGAAAATCGTCGCTCGCCTCGCCCGTCAGTGTGCGCAAACCGTCGCGCGAATCCCGCCGCCAACTCGATTTGCCGGTGAATCCGGCGCTTGTTTCAAAACCGCTGATCTCCCAGTCGAAGACGTACAGATTGGGACGCATCGTCGCCATTTGAAAGCGCCCGGTTGCGCCGTCGCGCGAACGAAGGATGGTTCCATTTGCCTGCCACGCGGTCACGCGCCGCAAGGCTTTCTCGCCCGCGCCATTCGTCATCGCTTTGACCGATTGTTTGAGAATCTTGTCGGCGGATTGCGCGGCAGCCGAACTGGCAAGCGCCGCCAAGACAATCACGATGGAAAGCAGTTTGTTTTTCATCGCGCTTCCACTTTGTAGCCGTTGTCGTTCAGCGTTACGGTCGAAGTCAGCGCGCGCGACTTCGCCCAGGCAGGCGCTTTGAATTGCCAGCGCAAACTCGACGCAGCGCCGCGTTTTTCCACCGCCACGCTGCCGTGAGCGATCTTGTTGTGGCCGTTCAGATCAATCTGGAAACTGACCGGCGCGCCTGAACTCGCCGCCAAATCAAGCTCAGGCGTGATGCTGATGCGCATCGTTTTTGACCGGCTGGCGAGCGTGATCGAGCGCAACGCGAAACCGGACACCGTCTGGCGCGCTTGCAGCGTCAGCGCCTGGCCGGCTTCCTGAATCGTCAGTTCATCGCCGCGTTTGGCGGTGACTCGCCATTGGCGTGTTCGCCCCCGGTCATCAATCAGCATCCACTGCGCGCCTTCGTTCAATTCTCGCGGCGCGGCCATCACGCGCCAGCTTTCCTGTCCGGGAAGTAGCGCGCCGATGCCGATGCCGTCGGAATAAGCGCCGCGATAGGCCACGAAATAAGGCGGCGCGCTGATCTCGGTCCAGGGTTCGGCTTCGCTCACTTTGGCGCCGATTTGCACAGCCGTGCCCTCGCCGGCAGCCGTGCCCAGTTCGCGGTAAATCAGCATCAAGCCCGCTCCGGCTTCCTGCTCTGTCAATCCCGCGCCACGCTCCGAAACCGGCGCGGCCAGTGTGAAACGCCAATGCGCGGCCTGCCCGCGCTCATCCGTGAAGCTGAATTCGTGCGACGGCAATTGGCCGAAGTTGTTCGTCGTGCGGTAATCAATCTTCGTCAGCCGGGCTTCCTGTCCGGCTTGCGCCAGCGTTTTCACGCGCGCTTCGGCGTTGCAGTAACTGACGCGGCGTCCGGAGCCTTTCTCGGTCAACGTCAGATTGAAGACGGGCGGCTCGCTATCCGTGACGGCGGCTTCGATGCGCGCGTATTGCGGATGATCGTTGAGCCATTGCACGAAGTAATGCGGGACGTATTCGTAATGAATGATCAAGGGCAAGGCCGGGACTGGCAATCGGGCAACTTGCGCCTCGCGTTGCGATTGCGGCGTCGGGGAGGCTCGCAGCGTTTCCGCTGGCATGGTTACTGCTGGCGGCGGTTGCAATGTTTGCTTCGGCGATTCCCGTTCGCCGCTTAACACCGGCGAACAGGCCGGCGCAAGGATCGAAAGGAAAATCGCGGCAATGATTCGAACCTCACAATTCAACATAAGCTGACTCCTTCACTACAACGTCAACAAAATTTTCTGGCATTTTCCTGTCCCGCATTTTCCTGTTTCAGAAAAACAACAGGAAGATGCCAGACAGGAAAATAAGAGCGGAAAGCGCCAGGGAATTTAGTTGACGCTGTATTCACGAAAGGTCTAAAAATCGAGTCGCACGCCCAGCTCGATGCGGCGTGATGGCAGCGCCGAATTCGCGCGGCCAAAGAAAGGCGAGTTGAGCACGCCGTCAACGCCCCCCAGATTCGCTCGATTGAGCAGGTTGTTGGCGCGCGCATTGAAAGTCATTTGATAACGTTTCTCGTTCCGCCTGCCCTGGCCGCCGAAGCCGAAGGTCCGGCTCAGGTTGAAATCGAGCGTGGCGTTGAATGGGTTCGCGCCGGAATTGCGGCCGAGCGAGCCATTGATGACAGCCGGATCGAGCGCGCCGAAGCGTGTGGCGATGGCTCTGGCGTTTCCAGCGTCAGTCACACCGGGACGGTCGTTGAAGGCGCCGTCGCCGTTGTTGTCGCGCCCGGTCGTGAGGTTGTAAGGCAGTCCGGAATTGAGATTGAGTTCCGATGATGTCCGGAGCTTCCACGGCAAATTGACGAGCGCCACAAGAAACCCGCGATGGCGCGCCTGCCACATCGGGCGCGCCCATTCGCGGCGCAGGTCGTAGCTCGATTGCGGCAGCAGGAACGGAAAATCCGCGTTCGTCCGGAAGTCGAACCAGAGATAACCGGAAAAGAGGTTGAAGCGTTTGTTGCTCGACTGGTTGACGCCGGCGAAAAGCACCTGGCCTTTGACGCCGCCGCTCGATTCGAATTGCAGGATGTTTTCCCGCCGGCCGAACGGGCGCGGCGCGAGCGACGGATCGGGAGAATCTTCGCTTACGAGCGGCGCATTGAGATTGCGCGAAAGCAGCGACGCCCAGCCGCGCGAGGTGTAATGGCTGACCTCGATCTTCCAGCCGCGCCGCAGTTGGCGCTCAAAACCAACCTGCGTTTGAAACGAGGCCGGCGGGCGCAGCGCCGGATCAATCCGTCGCGTCGTGGGAATCGAATCAACAACGGTCCCGCTTTTGAACGGGTCGGGAAACGACGGCGAGTCGATGATCACCTGCTGCAATCGCCGCCCGTCGAGGCGGCGCGCTTCGAGCGGCAAGGTGAGATTGATGCGGTCGTAAAAAAATCCGGCGCGCGCGCGCAACACCCAGCGCCGCTTCTTATCCGGCGAGTAGCCGACGCCGAGGCGGGGCGCAAGGCTGACGCGATCCGCAGGATTGGTTTGCGCTTCGTAGCGCAGCCCCAGGCTCACGAGCAGATCGCCGCGCAAACGCCATTCATCCTGGGCAAATCCGGCCAGCGACCATTGACTGCCCGAAACGAGCGGATCGCCGCGATTGATCGAAAACCTCGCCGGCGCGCCGCCGGGCAAACCGAGCAGCGTGCGGCGGTATTGTTCAAGTCCGGAAATATTCACGAGCGATGGGCGCCCATCCTGACTGATCACGATTTTCCCACCAGCCTCGAGTTGCGGCGCAATCGCGCCGCCGAAGACGAAGGTCCCGTTGAAATTCTCTGCGCGCGAATCGCGGATGCGCCGCCCGGTGATTTGCGCGCCGAGTTTCAGGCTGTGGGCGCCGCTGGCGATGGAAAGATTGTCGGCCAATTCGACGCGCCATTCTTCCTGCGCCAGCGATTGCAGGCTGGCGCCGCCGTCGGAGAACGCGCCGAGCACAGTGATCGCCGGCGCATTCGTGAGGGCTTGCTCGGTCGCGCGTTGAAAAGTCAGTCCCAGCCGCATTTCGTTGAAGACCCGTTGGTTGATGATCGCCGTTTCCGAAAAACGAAGGCTGTGGCTGACGGCGCCGCTGTCGGCGCCGCGAGCGGGGAGATTGAAACCGCCGGCGTTTTGACGCTCGAGTTCGTCGCGATTGAAATCGTAACGAGCGACAAAGGTGTGAACCGGATTGATCTGCCAGTCCGCGCGCGCCGAGCCGATCAGGAGCAGCTTCGGTGTGGCCACATTGGCGGCGACAGCGGCTGGCTGAAATTGACGATCGAGTACGACGGCGTTCACCGTCGCGGTTTCATTGATCTCGCGCGCCTCGAAATCAATCAGGAAACCCGATTTCCTGGGCGCGATTGGACCGCCGAATTGAAAACCGTACCGCCTGGTCGTGACCGGCGCGCGCGTTGGCGCGAAGACATCGCGGGCGTTGAGCGCCGAGTCGTTGAAGTTGAAGAAACTTGAACCGTGTAGCGCGCTGGCGCCGGGTTTGGTGTAAACATCAATGCGCCCGCCGCGATAAGGCGGTTTGTCGTATTCCGCCGAGAAGATGTTGGAGTTGATCCGCACTTCCCGGATCGCGGACTTCGGCGGCAGGCGGCCTTCGTGAGTGAAACCGTCAACGGTCACGGTCGCCTGTCCGGGGGCGCTGCCCGACGAGGTCGAAAGCAATTGCAGGAAGTCCAGGAATTGATCCGGGTCATCGGGCGTCAGGCGGAGTTGCTCCTCTTTGAGAACCTGCGCGCCCGCCGCACGATCCGGATCGAGCGAGACTGCGTTCCGGTCGTCGCTGACCTCGAGCGCTTCTCTGATCACAGGATATAAAGTGATCGTCAGCCATCGGGACGCAGAAGCGCTCATCAAGCTCACCCTCTCTTCGCGCGCGGCGAATCCTTGGGCTGCGACTTTCAGCCTGTAGTCGCCTTGCGTCAGACCATCGAACCGGAATCGCCCGCGCATGTCGCTCTCCGCATTCCGCATTGAGTTTGCGGCGCCTGTCAGACTGACTTGCGCGCCAACGATGAGGGCGCCGCGCTGGTCCATTACCTCGCCGGAAATTTCGCCGGAAATTTTTGGAGATTGTGGCTGCGCCCCGGCCTCTGGCGTCAAGGCCAGGAGAGCGACAATGAAAAACGCGGCGAAATGGAAGAATCTGACCATTGTCTGATTACCTTTGTGTGGTCATACTGCTTAGCCAACGAACTGGGTCTGCGTCGTTACTGATACGATACAGTTGGCGCCAGGCGCTATCTCTTTCTGTTAAGCGGTATCCTTTTTCTGTTGAGCGGCCACTATCATCGGGGGAACAATCGCCATTTTGAGCCGGGCAAATAAACAAGCGCAGATCGCTGCTAAGCGGCGCGGGGGAAGCCGCCTTCTCTGGTTGAGCATTCTGGGCGCGTGGCTGGCGCTGTCGTTGATCATTGCGGCGCAACGCTATGCCGTCAGCGGGTCGGGCGATTCTTCCGGCTCCTTCCCGGTTTATCTGTTCTGGTCAGGCGCCGTCTGGATTTATTGGGCGTTGGTCACGCCGTTGGTATTCTGGCTGGGGCGGCGAATTCCACTGAAGCGGCAAAGCTTGTCTTATGCGCTGCCAGCGCATTTCGGCCTGGCGATACTTTTCGGTCTGTTTCATATGGTTGCCTGGGCGGCGCTCGGGACTGTCTTCAGCGGCATGAGCAGTGGCGGAGCCGCCGGTTTCCGAGATGAGTTCATCCGGCTGGCGCAGTTCCTGCCGTATCTGGAAGTGATCTTTTACTGGGCGATCCTCGGCGCGGGCATCGCCGAGGACACCTACCGCCAGGCGCGCGCGCGCGAACTGGAAGCGAAGGCGTTGGAAGCGCAGTTGCAACAGGCGCGTTTGCAGGCGTTGCGGATGCAACTCCATCCGCATTTTCTTTTCAATGCGCTGAACACGGTGGCGATGCTCATTCGCAATGGCGAGAGTGAGCGGGCGGTCGAGATGACCGCCGGGCTCGGCGAATTGTTGCGCTGGTCGCTCAACGAAAATACCGAGCAGGAAGTTACGCTCGAACTCGAACTCGAATTCATCCGGCGCTATCTGGCGCTGGAGCAAATCCGGTTTTCCGACCGCCTGCGCGTTGAAATCGAAGTCCCGGCGGAGTTGCGACTCGCGCTCTTACCGAACCTGGTTTTGCAGCCGCTGGTCGAGAACGCCATCCGGCACGGCGTCGCTCAATCGTCATCCGCGGGCCTCGTCCGCATCGAAGCGCGCCGCGCGAACGAATGGTTGGAACTGTTCGTACAGGACGATGGAAAGGGGCTGCCGAATGATTGGGAACTGGCGCCGGGCGTTGGCCTCGGCAATACGCGCCAGCGGCTGGCGCAACTCTATGGCGAGCGCGCGGAATTGACATTGCAAAACGCCAGCCCTACCGGAGTCGTCGCGCGGTTGAAGATTCCGTATCGCCAACAACCGCAGGTCTCACAAGCCCAGGTCTCACAAAATGGATAAAATCAAAACGCTCATCGTGGATGATGAATACCAGGCCAGAAAAGGGCTGCATACCTTGCTGGCTACGGAGCCGGACATCGAAGTCATCGGCGCCTGCGGCAACGGTCAACAGGCGATTGACGAAATCAGCCGGCTCGCGCCCGACTTGGTTTTTCTGGATGTGCAGATGCCGGACAAAAATGGCTTTGACGTGCTGGCCGCGCTCGATCTCGAACGCGCGCCGGCGCTGGTTTTTATCACCGCTTACGATCAGTACGCGCTCAAAGCCTTTGAGTTCAGCGCGCTCGATTATCTGCTCAAACCGTTCACCGATGAACGCTTTCGGCAAGCCGTGGAACGCGCCCGGCGGCAATGTCGCCAGCGGCAGACCGAGCGCCTCGGCCAGCAGTTATGGCGACTGCTGGAACATCATCAGAGCGCGGCCAGGCAGGATGAAGCCGCGCCAGCCGAACCGCTGCAACGTTTCTTCATCAAGACCGGCGGCGAAGTCCATTTCGCGCCGGTTGACGAGGTGGATTGGCTGGAAGCGGAAGGTTATTGCACCCGGATACACACGGGGAAGAAAGCTCATCTGTTGCGCGGCAATCTGGGGAGCTTTGAAGCGCGCCTCGATCCGAAAAAATTCACCCGTATCAATCGTTCTGCCATCATCAACCTGAGCCGGGTGCAGTCGCTGAAAAACTGGTTTCACGGCGAATGCCTGGTCGTGTTGTCAAATGGGATCGAGTTGAAAGTCAGCGGAGCCTACCGCCGGCGGCTTGAACATCTGCTGGAGCGGCTGGTCTGAAACACTCCGCGTGATTCGTTGCGGGAACCTGCATTCTCATTACCTTCCTGACAGCTTTCGTTGCATTTCTTTTGCGCTGTGTTGCGCGCCTCTGCTACATCAGCCGCAGAGGGCAACAATTGCTCTCGCGCTAGTGGAGACCCTCAGAAATAACCCACCTATCTGGCAACCGGAATTTTCCTGTCCTAAATTTTCCTGTTTGTGTTTTGCCAACCGGAAAATGCCAGACAGGAAAATGTCTCTCTCCGGTGGGCGGATGACTTCCGAAGTTGTCCACTAGGAACACAAGTATACAGACAAGGAGAATGACATGGAGCTTAGAGTATTAGCTATCTGCCTCATTGTCGCCGGAGTGGCCACTGGGGTATCCGTCGGCCAGACGCCATCAATGGCGCAGGACCCGTCGCTCAACAACCTGCGGCATCCGCCCGGAACCGAGACTGTCGCGACGGGGACGCTGGGCAATGTCCGCCGCTTCGGCGAGGGACGTAAAACGATGTTGCTGATACCGGGGCTGGGATTTGGCGACAGCGTCTGGACCGAGTTCATGGAACGGCGCAAGACGGAATACACGATGTTTGCCATCACGCTGCCCGGCTTCGGCGGCGCGAAGCCCCTGGCGATGCCCGCTGACGAGGCGAAATTCGCTGACACTCCCTGGACCCGCTCGGCGCTTCAGGCCATCAACGCGCTGCTGGACAAGGAACGTGTCGAGAAGGTGACAATTGTGGCTCATTGGGCGCTGGCCACGCAGATCGCCCTCCGGCTCGCGCTCGATCAGCCGGAGCGCGTCGAAGCCGTCGTCATTATCGGCGGCGTTCTGAAAATGTATTACGAGAGCAACCCCGCCACGATGACCTGGACAATCGAGCAGCGCCGTAATTTCGCTGAGGCCATGGGCGCTCGCTGGTTCAAGACCGTGACCCGCCGGACCTGGGACGACAACAACTTCATGTCTTACGACTACGCGGTGAATCCGCGACGCGGCTTGTATCTCTGGCGCGAGGCTCAGGCGCCGACCCTCTCGGTCTGGATCAGGTACCTGCTGGAATTCTACGCCCAGGACATTTCCGCCCACCTGAAGGAACTGCGGGTTCCTGTGCTGGTGGTTCAACCGGGCTTCGACGATCCGGCGTTTTACGTCGAGCCGGGAAAAAACTACATGCGGAATTCCTGTATCGACAGTTGGAGGGGCGCGGCTGAACTGAGCAGCCGGCTCGAATTCGTCACCATTCCCAAGTCGCGCCTGTTCGTCCAGTATGACCAGCCAGAGGCGCTCGACCGGGCCATCGCCGCCTTTCTGGGCAAGCTGCCAAAATAGCTCTCGAAAAGAACTGCTGAAAGCCATGACTGGCGCCGAGATTTCGGCAGACGCCGAAATCTCGGCGCCGATTCTTCGTCATTCCTGACATCATCGAACCATCCATTTTCGCCATTCCCGCCGCAAACCTTCCTGACTCAATCACTTGAACAAAACCGCCGGCCTTGCTCAAGCGTGGCAAAGCGATTGCCCAATGCAGGTGCGTGAACGAGAAGGTTGGAAGTAAAGAGCAGTAGAGAGGCTAGTGATGATCAGAATTTACATTCAAGACGAAGCGGAGACCACGAGCCTGGTTGTCGAAGGCAAGCTGGCGTGGCCCTGGGTTGAAGAGTTGGAGCGGTGTTGGCGGATGGCGCTGATCAACGAGCAGCCCATCGAGGTGAATCTGGCCGACGTGGTCTTCGTTGATGACAAAGGCAAAGAGTTGCTCGTGGCGATGCACGAGACGGGGGCGAAGCTGGTGGCGAATGGCTTGATGACGCAAGCCATCATCGAGGAGATCGTCAAGCGAGCTTGAGATGATCATCATTTTGCTCTCGCCGCTGGACGTGTTTGTCATCGTCAAAGCCGCGTCCGGCAAGGTGGATTGAAGGTAAAGGTTCAGTTGCTCCGATAGCCCCAAGCGCCGCGCGCGCGGCGCCTCGTGATTTAAACCAGGTTTGCGATTTTTCAAAAGGAGACAAAGCAATATGCGAAGGCAAAGAGGATTCATAAAACAAAAATTCGGTCTGGCGCTGGCCCTGCTGATCGCGCTGTGTGGAAGCGTGTTGGCCCAGAGCGCGGATCAGTGGTGGCGCACGTCAGGGCCGCGGGAGGATACCCTGGCGCTCTTCAGCCACGGTCAGAGCCTGTTCGCCGGGACATTGACTGGCGGTGTCTATCGCTCGACCGACCGGGGAGCGAGTTGGACGCAGGTTAATACAGGCTTGCCACCGAATCTGGCGGTCAATACGTTCGCCGCTGTGGGGACGAACCTGTTTGCGGGAACATCCGGTCGCGGCATCTTTCGCTCGACTGACAATGGGCAAAGCTGGACGGCGGTCAACGAGGACTTGCCCAGTTTGGGTGTGGCGGCATTCGCCGTCAGTGGGACCAGTCTGTTCGCCGGGCTGACCAACCCGGTCACCCTCTGCATCCGCTAGCGCGTTATGAGTCTGGCCCACTTCTTCAAGTGGAGCTATCGGTGATAGCCGAAGAGATCACCGATTGAACAAGGAGAACCGCAAGATGAATTCAAACACACTTGGACGCAAAGACCTGATGCTCGGCACAATCATCGCAACAGTGATGGCTTGCCTGCTGGTCTTCACCAGACGGCTGAACTTTCTCTTGATGCCGGCGCTGTTCTTCATCGTGTACGGCGCCATCGGCAACGCCATCGCGCATACGTGGTGGGTGGTGTGGCGGCAAGCTTACTTTCCCGGCTTTTACACGGCGCAGTTGTATTGGCTGCTTGGCCCGTGGGCGTTGTCTAAACTCATCGGCGCAAAACACGAGGCGCTTATTTGGGTTGTGTCTCTGGCGGCCGTGTTGATCCCGCTCTTGACGGTATTCATACAGGCCAAATGATCCATCGAAGGAGAGTTTAATTATGTCTGTTCGCAAATTCCATCTTGTTTCCTGCCTGCTGCTGACTTACCTCATTGGCTTGCTGACGGTGAGCCAGGCGCAATCACCGGAGGCCGAATCGCTGACGCTCGAACAAGCCATCGCGCTGGCGCTGCGCGACAACCGGCAGATCAAAAACGCCGCGATCGAAGTCTTCAAGTTTGAAGACCGGTTGGCCGCCGCTCGCACGAAACGTTTGCCGGAATTCAAAGTCTCCGCGCTCGGCTCGCAGCTTCTCTCTTCGATTGATTTCACATTCGAGCAGGGCGTTTTCGGCAATTATCCCGGCCTGGGGCCGATTCCCAACGCGGACACGACGATCAGCACGCCGCGACGGCCCACGTTCCTGATCGCGGGCCAGATCAATCAACCGCTCTCGCAGCTTTACCGTATCGGCCTCAACCTGAAGCAGATCGGCGTCGGGCGCGAGATCGCTGAGCAGCAAGCGCGGGCGCAGCGGCAATCCGTCATCAACAACGTCAAGCGGACTTATTACGCGATCCTGCAAACCGAGAGCGGGCTGCGAGCCAGTGAAGAAGCGGTCAGGCTCTACAGGGAACTCGACCGCGTGACCGGAGATTACGTGGTTCAGCAGGTCGCGCTGAAATCCGAAGGGCTGGAAGTGAAAACCCGCCTGGCGAAGTCCGAATACGAAGCGACGACGCTGCGCGACCAACTGGCTTCGCAAAAAGAACAACTCAATCAACTGCTCGGACGCGATGTTCACACAGAGTTCAGCGTCAGTCCGACGCCGGCGTTGAGCCACTTCGAGGTTGATCTGGCGGCGGCGCGCGAACGGGCGATGGTCGAGCGGCCTGAAATCGCAGAAGCCAGGCTCAAGATCAAGCAGGCGGACTACGACCGGCGGATCAAAAA
>Ga0187893_10003526_pt1 | contig 31539 bp, 33 predicted proteins | sample MA1701074metaG_FD_139574 | JGI IMG/M metagenome (GOLD analysis project Ga0187893, IMG submission 139574) | White microbial mat communities from a basaltic lava cave in the Kipuka Kanohina Cave System on the Island of Hawaii, USA - MA170107-4 metaG ...
GGTGAGGGGCGCGCTTGCCCGTCCTGACCACGACACGCGGCGGAGCCCCTGCACCGCGCCTCGCATCGACAGCCAGTGGCCCACGACGCGGAAGGCGAAGTAGTACGCCAGGAAGTTCGGCCCGGGAATGAGCGCGATCGGACCGGACAGGATGAGCCCGACCAGGTCGACGACGAGCCAGACGCGATGACGCTCGTAATCACGCTGCAGCGTGCGCCGGACGACGCTCATCACCTCCTCGAACGTCATGTCCTGCGGGTGGACGGCGACTGCGGTCGTGTGGCGGCGCAGATTCCAGAGGAGGCGCTGCTCCGCAATGCGTGTGGCAATCCAGCGGAGCGTCCGATCCTGAAGGCGATACAGCATCCCGATATCCGCGGCGTCAACGCCCGGCCGATGCTGCCGTTCTTCTGCCGCGCGCAGCGTAGCGCTGAACCGGTCGCGGAGACGCCCAAGCAGCCCTGTCGCCGGCACCGCGTCCGTTTCCGTTTCGGCGTCGACCGATGGCTCGCAATAGAGCTCGTACCGTTCGCGCCCGATCGGGATGACGTACACCTCCATCGCCCACTGACGATAACAAAGAACCGTACGAGAGTGCGACGTGCGCGGGTGCCAGGGTGCGAAGGTGCGTGCGAGGGTGCGAGGGTGCGAAGGCGGGTTCGATGGTGCGGTGCGAAGAACCGTCGCACCTTCACACTATCCGACGCACCGTTGCCCGTCGTACCCGTCGCCCGTCGCTCTGCTCAGACGACGGTTCGTCTCCCGGTGATCAGGTTCACCAGGAATAGCACGAGCGCGATGACGAGCAGGACGTGGATGATGCCGCCTGCGACGTCGAACGCGAACCCGAGCAGCCAGAACAGCATCAGCAGGACGATCAGCGTCCACAACATGGAAGGTTCCTCCCCCTCAGGCGGGCCCGGCCGCCATTCCAGAGACCGTGCGCGCAAGGGCGGTGCCAGCCTATCGGCGGCGCCGTTGAGGCGACGGTGGGGGCAGGTCGACAGGAACAGATGGGCGGCCGGCGTTTTCCCAAGCGCCGGCAATTGCGGCGGCGACGGCGGAAATCGCCTCAGCCAGCTGCTGCTCGAGCACGGGGCGCGTCGCGGCGAAAAACGCGTTGTAGTACGCGTCATCATAGAGGTCGCGGGTCCCAATGGCCTCGCGGTCGTGCTTCAGCACGGCCGGGACGAGCTGGACGCCTTCGAGCAGGCGATCGAAGATGAAGTCGCGCGCATTGCGGACCGGCGGCCGCGGGCGCGGCATCACCGCGAGCTGGGCGCGGTATCGCTCGAAGAGTACCGACTCGAATCGCGCGTGGATCCCGTTCTGGCCGGTCTCCTGCCCATCGAAATTGATCGTCGCGTGGAACGGCACGTGCGCGTCGGAGACGTAATGGGCCAACGCCGCCGCAAAGAACAGCACCTCGAACCGCTCAAGCGGAGCGGGGCTGCGATAGGCCTCGAAGGCGCGCCGCAGGTTGCCGTGATACTCCTCTACCCGCCACGGTAGCGTCCCGTACTGCTCGATCTCGGCGCGACCAAATTTCGCGACGGCGGCTCCATAGTCGCGCGGCAGCCCTGAATGCGGATGCGGGCCGTACCCTTTCCAGTCGAGGTCCAGAAAGTGGTGCTTGTTCTCCTCGGCGAAGCCAGCGGTTCGCCACGTGTCGGGATCGATCGACCGTTCAACGACCATCGCGCGATAGCGCTCGAACAGCGGACGCAGCTCGCCCGGCAACAGCGCAATCGCGCGATTCATGATGAAGCGGTGCGCCTCGAATCCCCAGGCGTCCGCACGATCGCCGGGTGCGAGGAAAAACAGCGCCAACAGGACGAGTCGCAGGCGCATGTCTATCGGATGCGGCGAATCCGGTCCTGCGGCCCCGGTCGGATGGAGGAGCGCCGCGAAAAATGGGCCACCAACAGTTCGTAGTCGATGCCGACAACGACGGACCCCGGCGACGAGCCCTGTCCAAGAGCGGTCAGTCCGTCGCCGCTGTCCCAGAGGAAATTGCTCGTGGCGAGCCGGTACTGGCGCGCCGGGTCGAGCGGGGCACCGTGAATCCGGACCGACGCGGGGTCGATGCGCTGACCCCGCGGGCGCGAGGCATCGTACGCGTAGGTGAACCCGTCCGAGACCTGCATGATGCGGACGCGATCATCGCCGAACTGCTCTTCGAGCATCCGCAGCAACGCGGCGCCGCTGATTGACTTGACGATCACCTCGTTGCCGAACGGCATCACCGAGAAGAGCTCGGCGTACGTCACCGGCGTCGGACCCGAACCTGACGCGGCGATCAGATCCGCGCGGATGCCACCTGGATTCCAAATCGCGAGATCCGGATTTCCGCCAGGCGTGCTCTTCGCGGCTTCGAGGAAGGCGTCGGCGACGACGTCGCCCAGCGAGAACTCCCCCGCCTTGTTCGGCACTCTTGTCAGGCTCGCCGTGATCGATCCGACAACGCGGTTTCCAACCGCGTCGGCGCGCGGACGATAGTGCGCGAGGAGCGCCGTCTGCGCGGGATCCTTCGCGACGTCGCGCTCTATGATGATGTTGCGCGCCGTCTTCGAGACCACCTCGCCGTCAGACCGGCGCACCTGCAGATCAATGTCGGTCACGAGGCGCCCGGCCGAGGCGGCGCTTGTCACGAGCTTGCCGCCGATCGTGCAGTTGTACGCCTGATGGCTGTGGCCCGACACGACCACGTCGATGTCGTCCGACATCCGGCTCACCAGATCGACGAAGGCACGCGACATCTCGCGGCATCCGTTGATGTCGACGCCCCCCGAGTTGGACGCGAACCCGCCTTGCTCGCCCCCTTCGTGCATTAGCACCACGATCGCGCGAACGTCTTGCTCGCGCAACGCGCGGGCGGCGTCGTTGGCGGCCTCGGGCTCGGGCCCGAAGACGAGCCCGCGCACGCTCGCGGGGATGATGACGCTCGGCACATCCTGTAGGACGACGCCGATGAAGCCAACACGGACGCCGCCGACCTCACGCACAACGAACGCCGGCAGCAGCAGCCGCTGGTCGGTTCCCTGGATGCCTGCCAGCCTGAGCTTCTCGGGATCGGCCTGGCGTGGATCGAGCGTCACGTTCGCCGCCAGGTACGGAAACGTCGCGCCGGTGAATGGCGTACCGTCCTGGCACCCATCCACTGGATGACACCCGCCCTTCTGCAAGCGATACAGTTCCCACCAGCCTTCGTCTAGCTCGTGATTGCCGAGCGCGGAGACCTGCAGGCCCGCGGCGTTGAGCGCCTCGATGGACGCTTCGTCGTGAAAGAGACTCGACAGGAGCGGTGTGCCGCCGACGTTGTCACCGGCGGAGACAACGACCGTATTCGAGCTGGCCGCCCTCAGCCGCGCCAGATGGGTGGCGAGATATTCGATGCCGCCTGCCTCCGTGTCACCGACACGTCCGGTCCCGCCAGTGGCCGGCTCGAGGGCGCCATGAAAATCGTTGAACGCGAGCAGTTGCACGTCGACTGTGCCCCTGCTCTGTGGCGCGAGCTGGACGACGGCCGCGCCGGCGATGATGACCGTGCCGCCAAGGAGGGCGACGCGCGCAAGACGTCCCACGATCGAAGATGATAACGGATGCTTCGCATCGGCGCGCACATGTCGATTGCCGGCGGCGTCTCGAAGGCGGTCGACCGCGCGGTCGCGCACGGCTGCGAGGCGCTGCAGATTTTCGCGAAGAATGCGAATCAATGGCGCGGCGCGCCGCTCGACGCCGCGGAGGTGCGCGCGTTCCGGCGCCGGATCGACGAGACGGGCATCCGGCCCGTCGTGTCACATGCCAGCTATCTGATCAACCTCGCGACGACGTTCCCCGTCCTGCGCGAGCAGTCGATCGCCGCCTTCATCGATGAGCTCGATCGCGCGGATACACTCGGACTCCTCGGAGTCGTCATTCATCCAGGCACGTGCACGGCGGGGACAGAGGACGATGCGCTGCGCCTCATCGCCAACGCGATTCGACAGGCGTTCCGGGCGCGGCCGCGCCGCCGCACCATGGTGCTCCTCGAGCACACGGCGGGCCAGGGGCGCACGCTTGGCCACCAGTTCGAGCATCTGGCGGCGATCATCGGCCACCTGCGCAGCTCGGCTCGCGTCGGCGTCTGCCTCGACACCTGCCACCTCATCGCATCGGGCTACGACATCGTCAGCGAGCGCGGCTACCAGGAGACGTTTACCGCCTTCCATCGCGTCGTCGGCCTGGAGCGACTAAAGGTGTTTCACGCGAACGACTCGAAGAAGCCGCGCGGCAGCCGCGTGGATCGGCACGAGCACATCGGCCGCGGATGCCTGGGGGAAGAGGCGTTCCGCCGCATCCTGCACGACCCGCGGTTCGCTGGGCTTCCGATGCTCATCGAGACCGAGAAATCGGCGCGGACCACCAAGGCGGGCTCAATCGAAACCGATCCGCTCGATATGAAGAACTTGGAAATACTCCGAAGACTACGGGTGCGATAGTGCGAGGGTGCGACGGTGCGACGGCGCGTCCGAAGGTGCGAGGTACGAAGTGCGAGGGTGCGAGGTGGGTTCGACTATGTCGCACATTTTGCTGAATCCGCAGCGTTCACGGGTAGGAAAAACGTCGTACTTGCGTCGACGTATGCGCATTTTCCTTGAAGTTCAGCCTGGCCCCATGTCTGCACTCTGCCTCGAGAATGGCTGGTGCAAAGCACTTTCGCGACCTGACATGCTGGCAGCTCGCACACGAGCTGAAGCTTGCTCTTTACGCGGTGGCGGATTCGCCAACGGTCAGAGCCGACGTCCGTTTCCGCGAACAGTTGATGGACGCAGCACGATCCGCTCCGCGGAATATCGCTGAAGGGTTCGGGAGGCGAACGCACCGAGAATTTGCGCTATTCCTCGACATCGCCCGCGGTTCGCTGATGGAGTGCCAGAATCATCTGCAGGACGCCGTCGACCGCAACTACCTTGCGCCCGCGGAGTTCATCGCCCTTGACGGGCTGGCGCGGCGCACGTGCGGTGCCGTCGCACGCCTTCAGCAGTACCTCTCGGGACGGTGATCGTCGGAGTGTCGTCGATACGCAGCGTCGAACCCACGCTCGCACCCTCGGACGCACCCTCGCACCACGCACCTTCGCACCTCCGCACTACTGGCCATCTCGTGTCTTGCGTTCCTCCGCGACGATCACGCTTTGAACGAAGGGGCTGCCGCGTCCGCTGAACCGCAAATCACTGACCGTGACCCGCGTGCCGCCGGGCACCGACTCGAACGTCCAGAACGGAAACCGCGACCAGACCAGAAAGCCGCGAATGTTCGGCACCTCGCGCGCGGCGGCCACGCGCGCATCGGCGTCGTTTTTCGGGACCACCCTCGGATCGAGGGTGATCCGCGCCGGGAACCATTGAAAGGTTCCGGTCTCGTACCCCAGTCCGTTGTCGACGATGATCTGGCGACGGAAGGGCGTCACCGGTTCCGGGCCGACCATGAAACTGGTCGGCTCTCCGCCTCGCGTCCGCTGCCACTCGTCGAGCACGATCGCTCGTGCCACGCGCGCATTGATCGTCATCGAAAGGATGTACACGGCCGCGAGCGCCAGTGCCTGCCAGACGGGAACAGGGCCTCGGCGGCGCCCCAGCCAAAGGCCCGCACCAAAAATCAGCCAGAGCCACGGATCGAGGATGAAGAGCACGTCGCCGTACCACCACCGCCAGTCGAACGGCGCGAGTACACGCAGGCCGTACGGGTTGAGCAGATCCAGCGCGACGTGCGAGAGAACGCCCACATAGCCGAGCAGGAGCGTCCACCCGACGTGAAACGGCACCGCGCCGGGGCGCGGACGCCACATACGGTCGGCCGCGAGAAGCACTCCCGTGAGCGCGATCGGCAGGAGCGCCTGCGCCAGCGTTCCGTGCGTCCATCCACGGCGGAAGGCCACCGATGGCACCTCCGTTGCGAACACCAGCACGTCCACGTCGGGGAGATTTGCCGCGACCATCAACGTCGCCGCGCCAAAGCGGGTACATCGTTTGAGTCCCGCTTCGCCGCACGCGGCGCCAACGAGCGTGTGGCACACGTTATCCACTTGATCCGGGCGTTAGTATGAAGGAGGCATCAATGCACAAGCGCCGACAGCTCGGTAACGCTCTGGGGCTGACCCTGCTTGGAATTGTAATCGCCGGCTGCGACCTGTTCGACAAGACCAAATCGCCGACCGCACCGTCGCCCACGCCGGTCGCGGCACCGGCAGCCGATGCTCCCATCCGCTACACCGCACTCGGCGCCAGCGACGCGAACGGCTTCGGAGGCAGCGTCGTCTGTCCGCCCTTTGTCACGTGCGAGTCTGGGACGGGGTACGTGCCGACACTCGCCCGGCAGTTGCGCGGATTGCGCGAGGTCACACTGACGAACCTCGGCATCCCGGCCGCCGTGTTGAGCCCCGCGATCGAAACGATCGCGCGGCAGCACGGGCGTGAAGTGACCGGCAATTTCATCGACCGGGAGATGCCGTTCGTGCCCAACAACGCGACGCTCGTGACCATCTCCGGCGGCGCCAACGACGTCAATGCGGTTGGCGACGCGATGGTGCAGGGTGCGGCGGGGACGGACGTGGCAGGTTACATCGACACGCAGGCCCGCGCGTTCGGCGCCGATTACGACCGGCTCGTCCGCGGCGTGCGCAGCCGCGCCACCGGTGCGTTCATCATCATTCTCAACGTGCCGAACCTTGCGGCCATGCCCTACGCATCGAGGTATCCACTGGACCACCGGCGGGTGCTGCAGTCGATTGCCGTCGCCTTCTCGCGCGAAGCCAATCGTCAGGCCGGCAGCGGCGTGGTCGTCCTCGACGTGATGTGCGACCCGGCGGTGTACAGTCCGGCGCACTTCGCAGCCGACGGCTTTCATCCGAACGATGCGGGCTACGCGCACGTCGCCAGGCGTCTGGCCGCCATCGTCAATGGCGATTCGTCGTCGGCCGCTGCTTCCTGCGGGCCGATGACGGCGGTGCCGGTACGATAGCCCCCCTTGTCTTGTGCGTTTTCGTGAGCTTCGTGGTTCATACGAGCGAGGCCGGGCGGGGCCGCCTAGGCCACGACATCTCGCTCGCTGAACACCTGCGCCTCGAAGACAAAGACCTGTGCGCCTTGCTGCCACGCGTCGCGTGGCAGATCGGCTTTGAGGCAGGTGTGGGAGACGAGTGTCTCGCGGTCCCATTGATGCTCGACCGCCACCTGCGGGAGCAGGAGCCCCCGGCGGGTGTCCTGTTCGACGATCACGCCGTGGCGCCCGAGCTCGATCTCCTCAATCGTCTCGATGGCCCACTCCGGCGTGAGCACCGAGATCTCGATGTCGATGTCGGGCAACTCCAGCAGCGAGACCGGATCGAACCGCGGATCCGAATCGGACACCGACGCCGCCAGCTGCGCGATCGTCTCGGCCAGCGGTGTTCGGGCGTCGAGCCGTCCGAGGCAGCCGCGCAGCTCGCCGCGGTTGTGAATGGTCACGAACGCGTTTGCGCGCACCTCCAGCGCGCCGCCGTGCTCGGGTTCGGGCGCAGGTAAGCGACGCACGCGCGCATCGAGCGCGCGCCGCGCCAACGCGAGGAGGCGGCGCTGTTCGTCGAGATCAAGCATTGGGCTCACCAGATTGCCGCCGCCATGTAGCCGACGACCGACGACTTGTCTCCCGAGACGTCACCGGAGTCGCCGTATCGCAGTACGCGCGCCTCCGTACAGCCCAGCCTCGTCGCCGCGCGCAGCACTGACACCATCGGGCCACCCCCGCAAGCGTGTCGCGGATCACCCTCGAGGGCGTCCATCAGGCCATCGGCGTCGAGCGCTTCGACGTGCTGCAACACGACCGCGTCGAGGCGCGAGGCGACCGCCGCATTCTCGTAGTGCGAGAGATCGCTGCTTGCGACGAGGAGCACGCGCTCGCCGGCGCGCGTCTCGAGCGCGCGCGCCAGGTCATCGCCGAGCGCCAGTGCTGTCTGCCGCCGCTGATGGCCCATGACGAGCGGCACAATCGGCACCCCCGGGAACAGATGCGCCAGAAACGGGAGCTGCATCTCCAACGAGTGCTCGCGCGCATGCGCGGCCGGGTATTCCACGATCTCGGCCGATGCGGCCGCGACGGCGGCAGCCATGTCTTCCGCGATCGGCACCTCGCCAAACGGCGTCTCCCACGCACCGCGCGCCCAGATAGAGATACCCTCGAAGGCGACAAAGTGCGAGGGGCCGACCAGGACGACCGCAGCGTACGTGCACGGCGCCACGGTTCGGTACGCGTGCGCGGCCACGAGCCCCGAGTACATCAGTCCAGCATGCGGCGCCACAATCGCGCGCGGACAGGGGCGGACCTCGATCGAAGCAGCAGCGAGGTGCGCCTCAACTGCCTCCGCAAGTCGCGATTTGTCTCCGGGATACCAGCTCCCTGCAACCGCCGTGGGACGTATATTCGACATTCACTGAGGCTTGGGGCCTGAGGCCTGAAGCCTGTTGCTGGGGGTGGTGATGATAGCATCGCAGCCCATGGCGTCCCTCACCATCGCCGACGTCGAGCGCATCGCCGCCCTGGCGCATCTGGAGCTGACTGCCGAGGAGAAAGCACTCTTCACGCGGCAACTCGCCGACATCCTCGCCTACGCCGCACAAGTGCACGCGGTCGACACGAGCGGCGTGCCGGCGACGGCGCAGGTCCTCGCCGAGCGTATCGAGCGGGACGACGATCCACGGGACTCGCTGCCACGCGACGAGGCGCTCGCCAACGCGCCCGACGCCGCCCCCGGGGCGGGACTCTTCCGCGTACCGCGCGTCATCGGCTGATGCTCCCCTCGAGCGCGCGCACCATTCGCGAGCAAATCGCTGCGGGCCGCGTGTCGGCGGTCGACGTCTGCCGCGCGGCGCTCAACCGTATCGCGGCGCTCAACCCTACACTCAACGCCTTCAACCTCGTCGACGCCGATCGTGCGCTCGCGAAGGCAGCCGAGATCGACCGTCAGACGACCGCTGGCGTGCCGCTCGGGCCGCTCGCCGGCGTGCCGGTCGCGCTCAAAGACAACCTGTGCGTGCGCGGCATGCGCACGACCGCCTCGTCACTCATCCTTGAGCGCTTCGTGCCGCCGTACGACGCCACGGTGGTCGCACGGCTGGAGGCGGCGGGCGCCGTCGTCGTCGGCAAGACGAACTGCGATGAGTTCGCGATGGGATCGTCGACTGAGAACTCGGCATTCGGCCCCGTTCGCAACCCGTGGGCGTCCGATCGCACACCCGGTGGATCGAGCGGCGGATCCGCGGCGGCGGTGGCGGCTGGCTGTGTGCCGCTGGCGCTCGGCTCCGACACTGGTGGATCGATCCGGCAGCCCGCCGCCTTCTGCGGCGTCGTCGGTCTGAAGCCGACCTACGGACGCGTCTCGCGCTACGGGCTGCTCGCCTTTGCCTCGTCGCTCGACCAAATCGGTCCGATCGCGCGCACGGCTGCCGACGCCGCGTTGGCGCTGACGGTCATCGCCGGGGCCGATCCGGCCGACGCGACATCGTCACGGGAAGCCGTGCCCGACTTCACGGCGGCGCTCGGCGGCGGCATGAAGGGCCTCCGCATCGGCGTTCCGCGCAGCTTCGTCACCGTCGGCGTCGACGCCGGCGTACAGCGCACCTTCGAGTCTGCACTCGAGACGCTGCGCGACGCCGGGGCGGCCTTGGTCGACATCGAGCTGCCGCACGCGAAGTACGCTATTCCCGTCTACTACCTCGTTGCCACCGCGGAGGCGAGCTCGAACCTGGCGCGCTACGACGGCGTGAGGTACGGCTACCGTTCGTCGCGAGCCGCCGACGCAAGCGTGCGGGAGATGTACGCGCGCAGCCGGGACGAGGGGTTCGGACCCGAGGTCAAGCGCCGCATCATGCTCGGCACCTACGTGTTGAGCGCCGGCTACTACGACGCGTTCTATCTGAAGGCGCAGCAGGTGCGGACGCTGCTCAGGAGCGACTATCAGCAGGCCTTCGAAAAGGTCGACGCCGTGGCGATGCCGACGAGCCCGATTCCACCGTTCCGGCTCGGCGAAAAGACGGAGGACCCACTGCAGATGTATCTCGCCGATACCTTCACGGTGAGCGCTCCGCTGGCCGGGCTGCCGGCCATCAGCGTGCCGTGCGGCTTCGTCGACGGGGCGTTGCCGGTGGGACTGCAGCTCACGGGCCGGATGTTCGACGAGTCAACGCTGCTGCGGATCGCCGAGGCGTACGAGCGCCTCACGGCCTGGCACCAACGGACGCCAGCTATTTGAAGACGGCTTTGAGCGCGTCAAACTGAGACGGATCGGTCTCGTCGATCTTCATGGGGGTGACCGAGACCCATCCGTTCTCCACCGCCCAGAAATCGGTGCCTTCCGGCTGCTGTGGGCTCTTCTGTTCGTCGTAGGTGTTCCAGTAGATCGTCCGACCCGACGGATGCATCATTTCCACGAATGCTTCGGTGCCGGTGCGCGTCTGTCCCTGCCGGGTAATCATGTAGCCCTTGTAGCCGCCCTGCGGGAGGGGAGGAATGTTGACGTTCAGGAAAGTGTTGGGCGGCAGTCCGTACTGCTTCACGCGTCGCGCGACCCACACCACCTCCTCGGCCGCATACACAACATCGCGCGGATAGGCAGCACCCGACATCGCCGCGGCAATTGCCGGGATGCCGTGCCGGGCGGCTTCCCGCGCCGCGCCTACCGTGCCGGAGACATGCGTCGACAGGCCAAGGTTGTACTGCGTGTTCAGCCCAGACACGACCAGATCCGGTCGAGGCTTGACGATGTTTCTGATCGCAATATTCACCGTGCTCGCAGGCGTAGTCGTGAGACCGATCGCCGGAAGCCCGTTGGGCAGCTTCAGGTCCGATCGGAACACCGGTTCGCTCGTGACGATCGACTGTCCCTTGCCGGTTTGATTCTCCATCGGCGCCACGATGATTGGGCTCCCGATCACCTGGAGTGCTTGCGCGACCGCTGCGAGACCGCGCTCGTGGACGCCGTCGTCGTTCGTTACAAGAATGCGGTATTGGGGAACTTGCCTGAATTGCTGCGCCTCGATGGGCGCGAGCAGGCAGATCGCCACCAGCAGGACGAGTAGCGTGCGCAGCGTGTGCATGGGGCGAGGATAACAGGGATCGACCGGTTACTGCTCGGTCGGCCGAGACAGCTCGTACTGGACAAGGCCACGCCGGACCTCCTCCATCGCCATACGCTCCGCCTTGTGCTGGGACAGGCGCGGAGCGTCGCCATCCTCGTCGAGGCGCGGCCGGGCGCCGCGGCGGAGCTGCTTGGCGCGCATCGCCGCCACATCGACGAAAAGGAATCGGCTTTCGATCGGAGGGGCCTTCTCCCGCGGGGCGGGCGGAACGTCCGGTTCCGCTGCGAGGGACAGCACGTCGTCGATGTCCATGAACGACAGACTACACCGAAATTCCGGGATCCGGCATCGGGGATCCGGCATCGGGAATCCGGGATCCGGCCGGATCCGGATTGTCGTTCGACCCCGATCGGATCCTGGAGCCCAGATCCCGAATGCCGGATCCCGCGATCTCAGTCGTCCATGCCGCCATGCGGCGCAGGCGCTTCCTTCTTCTCCTCGGGGATTTCGGAAACGAGTGCCTCGGTCGTCAACAGCGAGCCCGCCAGCTTGACCAGCGTCTCGAGCGCCGCCGACCCGCGGAGCAGCGCCACGCCGCCGCCCGGGACGATCCCCTCCTCGACGGCTGCCTTGGTCGCGTGCATCGCGTCCTCGACGCGCGCCTTCTTTTCCTTCATCTCGGTCTCGGTGGCCGCGCCGACTTTGATCACCGCGACACCGCCGACGAGTTTCGCGAGCCGCTCCTGCAGCTTCTCGCGGTCGTAGTCTGAGGTCGTCTCCTCGATCTGCGTCCGGATCTGCTTGACGCGGCCCTCGATGCCCCTCTTCGTGCCGGCGCCCTCGACGATCGTAGTGTTGTCTTTGTCGACGGTGACCTTCTTTTGTGAATTTCTGATTTGTGACCTAGACAGCGACGAGCTCGCGCACGCCTTCGAAAATCCCGAGCACCTCGTCTTCGCGGACGATCAGGTACTCCCTGCTGTCGATCTTGATTTCCGTCCCCGCATACTTGCCGAAGAACACCGTGTCGCCCTCCTTGACGTCGAGCGGGGAGACGTCGCCCTTGTCGTTGACGCGGCCCGTCCCGACGGCCACGACGCGACCCTGCTGCGGCTTCTCCTTCGCGGTGTCGGGGATGATGATTCCGCCGACCTTCTGCTCATGCTCCTCGATGCGCTCGACCAGAACTCGATCGCGAAGCGGACGCATCTTCATACTGTTACCTCCTCAGTCCCGTAATCGTGTGTGCAAAAAAGACGGGCCGACCGGTCGGTCGGCCCACGGGCGTTACGTCGCAACGTCGATGTTGATCGTGCGCGGCCTGGCTTCCTCGCGGAACGGCAGCCGCACGGTCAGGACGCCGTTGTTATACTCGGCGCTCACTCTCGAGGCCTCTACGGTGTTCGGCAGCGTGAACGAGCGATGGAACGTGCCGTAGCTCCGCTCCACGCGCCGAAAGTGCTCCTCCTTGACCTCGGCCTCGAACTTCTTGGACCCCTTCAGCACAAGGGTCCCGTTCTCGACCGTGACGTCGACGTCGTCGCGTGTGAGACCCGGCAACTCGGCCTTCAATACGAGATCGTGGCTGTCGGTCTCGTAAATGTCGACCGCCGGCGTCCAGCTCCCGCGGAAGCCGGTGTCTTCGTCCCGAACGTATACGTCGCCGAAGAGCCGCGCGATGCGGTCCTGCATCGCAACGAGCTCACGAAACGGATCAACTTTCACGATTGCCATGGTCTTTTTCCTCCCCTTCTTATGCGTCGACGACTTCGCCTTCCTTGACGCCGTCGTCCTTGTGCTGCGATGCCGCAGCGTGCGCGGCAGTGGCGTGTGTCTGCTCGTAGAGCCGTTCGGCCATCCGGTGCGACGCCTGCTGCAGCGCGCCGGTCGTCTGGCGGATCTTGTTCAGGTCGTCGCCTTTGGCGACGTCGCGCAGCGCCGTAATTGCGCTTTCGATGGCGCTCACGTCGGTCGCCGGCAGCCGGTCGCGGCTCTCGTTGACCGTCTTCTCCACCGAGTAGGCCAGCGCGTCCGCCTGGTTCCGCGCGTCGATGACCTCGCGCCGGACCTGGTCATCTGCGGCGTGCGCCTCGGCGTCCTTCACCATCCGCTCAACGTCCGCGGTGCTCAAACCCGACGAACCGCTAATGGTGATTCTTTGCTCTTTCCCCGTCGCGACGTCCTTGGCACCGACGTTGACGATGCCGTTGGCATCGATGTCGAAGCTCACCTCGATCTGTGGCAGGCCGCGTGGCGCGGGCGGAAGGCCTAGCAGATGGAACCGCCCCAGTGTGCGGTTGTCGCGCGCCAACTGGCGCTCGCCCTGCAGCACGTGGACTTCGACGCTCGTCTGGCTGTCGGTCGCGGTCGAGAAGATCTCGCTCTTTCGTGTCGGAATCGTCGTGTTCCGCTGAATCAGCGTCGTCATCACGCCACCGAGCGTCTCGATGCCGAGCGACAGCGGTGTCACGTCGAGGAGCACGACGTCCTTGACCTCGCCCTTGAGCACGCCACCCTGAATCGCCGCGCCGACGGCGACCACCTCATCGGGGTTGACGCCCTTGTGCGGCTCTCGCCCGAAGAAATCCTTGACCAGCTGCTGGACCTTCGGCACACGCGTCGAGCCGCCAACGAGCACTACTTCGTCGATGTCTCCCGGCTTGACGCCGGCGTCTGCGATCGCCTGCCGAACGGGCCCCATCGAGCGCTGGAGCAGATCGTCGACGAGCTGCTCGAACTTCGCGCGCGTCAGCTTCATCTGCAGGTGCTTCGGCCCGCTCTGATCAGCCGTGATGAACGGCAAATTGATGTCGGTCTCGACGACGGTCGAGAGCTCGATCTTCGCCTTCTCGGCGGCCTCCTTCAGCCGCTGAACCGCCATCCGGTCCTTGCTGAGATCGATGCCGTCGCTCTTCCGGAACTCGGTAACCATCCAGTCGATGATCCGTTGGTCGAGATCGTCGCCGCCGAGATGCGTGTCGCCGTTGGTCGCTTTGACTTCGACCACCCCATCGCCCACCTGGAGAATCGAAATATCGAAGGTACCGCCACCGAAGTCGTACACCGCAATCGTCTCGTCCGTCTTCTTGTCAAGGCCGTAGGCGAGTGCCGCCGCCGTCGGCTCGTTGACGATGCGGAGAACATTCAGGCCTGCAATGGTGCCGGCGTCCTTGGTTGCCTGCCGCTGCGCGTCGTTGAAGTAGGCCGGAACGGTGACGACCGCATCGGTCACCTTCTGACCGAGATGATCCTCCGCAGCCGCCTTCAGTTTCTGCAGGATCATCGCGGAGATTTCCGGTGGCGAGTGGCGTTTGCCGCGCACCTCCACCCATGCGTCGCCGTTCTCGGCCTGGACGACTGTGTACGGCACGCGCGCTTGCTCTTCGGCCACTTCATGGCCCTTGCGGCCCATGAAGCGCTTGATCGAAAAAATCGTGTTGTCGGGGTTGGTCACCGCCTGACGCTTGGCCACCTGGCCAACGAGCCGCTCACCGTCCTTGGTGAACCCCACGACGGATGGCGTCGTCCGGCCGCCCTCCTGGTTGACGACGACCATCGGCTCGCCGCCTTCCATAACAGCCACGACGGAATTGGTCGTGCCGAGGTCGATTCCAATCACCTTGCTCATATCCGTGACTCCTGACTACACGATACTAACCAGATATATTAGCGTCAGTCAATAATGTTTTATTAGTGTATAATACTCACTATCCTGGATGCGCCGTCGGCCTCAGCCTTACGCGCGAGCCCCGCTGGGGAGGGGCTATGCGATCATTGGGGCGCGTCGATGGTGCAGTTCTCCCTCCTACGTCCCGCCGATACGGCGGATCTCGCCGACGACATTCGTGAGTTGTTCGACGACCTGTCGCAGACGCTTGATCGGACCCAGCGCGCGTACTCCGGCGAGTGTCACCCGGCGCTCGACGTGTTCGAGACCGACACGGCGCTTGAAGTGTGTGTGGACGTTGCGGGCGTCCCAGCCGCGGCCCTGCGCGTGATGTTCCGCGCCGGTGTCCTTCTCGTCGTCGGCGAGAAAGCGACGGGGCCGACCGCGAGCGAGCAGACCTTTCACCTCGTCGAGCGCGCGTTCGGCCGCTTCGCGCGAGCGGTGCGCGTGGCCGGCGCCTTCGACATTCAGAACAGCCGCGCGACGCTGCGCGACGGCGAGCTCCTGATCGTGCTGCCGAAGATCGACGATCGCCGCGGCCGCGGGCACCACATCCCGATCCGGTCATGAAGATCCTGTTCATCGGCGACATCGTCGGCCGTCCAGGGCGGGAGCTGGTCCGCCGAGGGCTGCGCGGCCTTGTGCAGCATCACGCGGTCGACCTGGTGATTGCCAACATCGAGAACGCCGCTGCCGGCTTCGGTCTCACGAAGGACATCGGCGACACGCTCGTCGAGGCGGGTATCGATGTGATGACATCGGGCAATCACATCTGGGACAAGAAGGAAGTGCTCGAGTACATGCCGGTCGAGCCGCGGCTGCTCCGACCGGCGAATTACCCGGCGGGCGTCCCGGGGCGGGGCGCCTATGTCGCGCAGACAGGCGACGGCCGGGCGGTCGGTGTCATCAACGTTATGGGCCGGGTCTTCATGACCCCCATCGACGACCCGTTCGCCGTCGTCCTGCGCGAAATCGAGGGGATCCGTCATCGCACCCGCATCATCTTCGTCGACTTTCACGCCGAGGCAACCAGCGAGAAGTCGGCCATGGGCTGGCATTTGGATGGAAAGGTCACCGCGGTGATCGGAACGCATACGCACGTGCAGACGGCAGACGAGCGCATTCTGCCGAACGGCACAGCCTATCTGACCGACGCCGGCATGACCGGTCCGCATGATTCGATCATCGGTATGGAGCGCGAGCCTTCGCTTGCCCGCTTTCTCACCGGGATGCCGGTGAAATTCGAGACGGCCGCAGGCAACGCGCGGCTCAACGGCGCGCTCGTCGAAGCCGATGACAAGACCGGTCGCGCCACACGAATCACACGCGTCAGCTATGCCGAGAAGGAGCTTCTGGCGCTGGCAGGCGCATCCAACGGTGCGTCGCTCCAGGCGACAATGGAGAGGTAGAGGCGGCCCTTTCGGTTCGCCTAGTTTATGAGCTCTCTCTTCGATCTCCCCTTCGAGGAGCCCGCCTCCACCGATGCGACGGTGGGCCCGCCGGACGAGGCCCAACCGCCCGCTGCTGAGGCGCGCCGTATTCTGACGGTCTTGGAATTGACCGCGCGCCTCCGCGTGCTCCTCGAGGAGCGCTTCACGGATGTCTGGGTGGAAGGGGAACTGTCGAACAGCCGCGTTTGGAACACAGGCCACTTGTATTTCACGCTCAAGGACGCGCGTGCGCAGATCCGGGGCGTGATGTTCCGCAAGGAGTTGCAGGCGCTCCGCTTCAAGCCGCACGACGGCCTGCGCGTGCTCGCCCGAGGCCGCATCAGTGTCTACGACCAGAAAGGCGAATACCAACTCATCTGCGAGCACCTCGAACCCGAAGGACTCGGCGCGCGGCAACTCGCGTTCGACCAGCTCAAGAAGCGGCTCGAGGCGGAAGGCCTCTTTGATCCACGGCGCAAGCGCCCGCTGCCCGCGCTGCCGCGCAAGATTGGGGTGGTGACGTCACTCGACGGTGCAGCGGTACGCGACATCATCAAGGTGCTGCAGCGGCGGTACCCGAACGCCCACGTGGTGATCCGGCCCACGCGGGTCCAGGGTGACGGCGCCGCGCTCGACATTGCGCGCGCGCTCTCGGCCATCGGCAAGGTGCGCGGTATCGACGTCGTGATTGTGGCCCGCGGCGGAGGCTCGCTCGAGGACCTCTGGGCATTCAACGAGGAGGTGGTGGCGCGCGCCCTCGGCGGATGCGCGGTCCCCGTTATCTCGGGCGTGGGGCACCAGACGGACTTCACCATCGCCGACTTTGTGGCAGACGTGCGCGCGGCGACGCCGTCAAACGCGGCCGAAATCGTTGTTGGCCGCAAGGACGAGTTTTGCGCGCACATCGACCGGCTCGCCGACCGTGTCACGTCTAGCGTCGCCGCGCGCATCCATCGTCTCGAGTCGCGCCTGCGAGCGATCGAAGCACGTCCCAGCTTCGCTGGCTTCCGTGGCCGCGTGGCGATGCGCGCTCGACACGCCGCGGAGCTCGGCCATGCGCTTCACCTCGCGGCGCGGACTCAGGTGGCGGATCGGGAACGCGCCTACCGAGCCCTCCGCCTGACGCTCGATGCACACGATCTGCGGCGGCGGTTGGGGCGCGTGCGCACCCGGCTGGTGGCGGCCGAGGGCCGGCTTGCCGGGGCCAGTGCCCGCGTGCGCCACCGCGCCGACGGCCAGCTCCGCGCGGCCGCCGCAAGACTCGAGGCGCTCAGTCCGCTGGCCGTGCTCGGGCGCGGCTATGCCGTCTGCTGGACCGGCGATCGCGCCGCGATCGTACGGGATGCCAGCGCCGTAAAGGGTGGCGATCGCGTGCGCGTCACCCTCGCGCGCGGAGAGCTCGACTGCGAAGTGCGGTGAACGCCATGGACGCGACCATCAAGGACTTCGAGACGGCGATCGCCGAGCTCGACTCGATCGTCAAGAAGCTCGAGGAAGGCGACCTGCCGCTCGAAACATCGCTCCAGCTCTATGAGCGCGGCGTACAGCTCTCGCGCTTCTGCCACGCGCGTCTGGAAGAGGCCGAGCGTCGCATCGAGATCCTGAACGAGCGAGGCGAGCTGAAGCCGGCGCCCGCCGGCCTCGGCGATACCGACGACAAGAAATAGGTTGGCGTCAGATTTCGACGAATACCTCCGCATACGCCGCATCGACATCGAAGCGGCTCTCACCGCCGCGCTCCCGTCGCCGCCTGGGTGCCCTGCGGCGGTCGCGAGCGCCATGCGCTACAGCGTGACAGCCGGCGGCAAGCGCCTCCGTCCGATCCTCTGCCTCGCCAGCGCGGAAGCGGTCGGCGGCAATCGCGCCCAGGCCATGCCAGCCGCCTGCGCGCTCGAATTCATTCACACCTACTCGCTCATCCACGACGATCTCCCGGCAATGGACAACGACACCATGCGACGTGGACGGGCCACGCTCCACGTCGTGGCAGGCGAAGGCATGGCCATCCTTGCCGGCGACGGGCTGCTGACCGAGGCGTTCGGCCTGCTGGCGCGCGAGCCCGAGACGACGGATCAGGTGATCGCGGCGCGCAAGCTGCGCGTGATCAGGGTCGTCGCGGCGGCAGCCGGCGCGGCCGGAATGGTCGGGGGCCAGGCGGTCGATCTGGCCGCCAGCCGACCCGCCCAACCGGGCGTCGCAGCGTTAGACGCCGAGAGCCTCCGCGCCATGCACGCAAAGAAGACAGGGGCGCTCATCCGCGCGGCCGCGTCCGCGGGCGCGATTATGGGCGGCGCCGACGACACCGTCATCCGCCGCGTCGATGCCGCCGCCGGCGAGTTCGGCCTCGCGTTCCAGATCATCGACGACGTGCTCGACGTCGAGGGAGCGGCCTCGACGCTCGGTAAGACGCCCGGCAAAGATGCAGCCGCAGGAAAGGCGACGTATCCCGCGCTGTACGGCATCGACGGGGCACGCCGCATGGCCGACGCGTGCGTCGACCGCGCCCTGGCGCTTCTCGCCGAGGCGGGCATCGGCGACAGCCCGCTGGCGCGAATCGGTCGCTGGATCGTGAGCCGATCTCATTGACGCACCTACGCACGTACGGATGTACGAATTGCGATGATCCAATTCAAATTCGTCAATTCGTAGATTCGTAAATCCGTCAATGGCAAGAGTTCGCTTGGATCAGCTTCTGGTCGATAAAGGGCTGGCGCTCTCGCGCGAGCGGGCGCGGGCGCTGATCCTGGCTGCACAGGTCCAGGTCGACGGCCGCGTGGTGACCAAGGCTGGCACTCAGGTCGCAGGCGACGCCCAGGTCATGCTGCTCGCGCCCGACCATCCGTACGTGAGCCGAGGCGGGCTCAAGCTCGCTCACGCGCTCGACACGTTCGGCATCGACGTTACCGGACGCTACGCGCTCGACATCGGCGCCTCGACGGGCGGATTCACCGACGTCCTGCTGCAACGGGGCGCCGCGCGCGTCGCAGCACTCGACGTGGGGCACGGGCAAATCGACTGGCGGCTGCGCGGCGACCCGAGGGTCGTCGTGCTCGAAGGCATCAACGCGCGATACCTGAAGCCGGCCGACGTGCCGGGCCCCTTCGACATCGTCTGCATCGACGTATCGTTCATCTCGCTGCGGCAGATTCTGCCGGTCGTGCCGCCGCTCGTCCGACCGGGCGCGGACGTCGTCGTGCTCGTGAAACCGCAGTTCGAGGCTGGGCGTGCCGAAGTGCGCAACGGCGTGATCCGTGACGTGGCGGTCCGGGCCCGCGTCGTCGACGAAATCCGCGCCGCGGCGGCTGCGGTAGGATTAACGCCGGCGGCTCTCACGCCCTCTCCCATCACCGGTCAGAAGGGCAACGTCGAGTTCCTCCTGCATCTGCGCCGATGACTGTGCGACGCGTTGGCCTCGTGGCCAAACACAATCTCGTGGCCGCTTCCGAGCACCTCGCGCGGCTCGGCGCGTGGCTCGGTGGGCGCGGACTCGAGGCGATCTACTCCACCGAGACCGCGGCCCTCGCCGGCGCGGCGGCCCACGGGGCCCGTACCGCCACGCGGGAGGCGCTTCCATGCGAGGTCGATCTCGTTGTCGTCCTTGGCGGCGACGGGACGCTGCTGGCCATGGCGGCGCGCATCGCACAGGCCGGACGCGACGTCCCGATTCTCGGAGTCAACTTCGGCAGTCTGGGTTTTCTCACTGAGATCCGAATTGATGAGCTGACTTCGTCGCTCGAGCGCGTGCTCGCCGGCACGGCGACGTTCGACGATCGGGCCATGCTCGCCGCCACCGCGCACCGGACGACCGGCGAGGTCGACGCGCGCGTCGTACTCAATGACGTCGTGTTCACCAAGGGTGCGCTCTCGCGCATGATCGAACTCTCCGTCTGGGTAGACGGCGGGTTCGTCACACGTGTCAAGGCCGACGGCTTGATCATCGCCAGCGCCACCGGCTCGACGGCGTACAACCTTGCCGCCGGCGGCCCGATCGTGCATCCGACGGTGGACGCGTTGGTCGTGACGCCCATTGCCCCTCACACGCTCACCAACCGACCGGTCGTCCTCCCCGGCAGCACCGAGGTCGAAGTGCGTATGGAAGCCGACGGCGCCACGGCCGACGTCTTCGTCACCTACGATGGCCAGTCGGGTTACCCCGTAACCCGAGGCGACGTCGTACGTGTGCGGAAGTCCGACCGGACACTCCGCCTCGTGACCCCGGCGCGCAGCTATTTCGAGGTCCTGCGGGAAAAGCTGAAGTGGGGAGAGCGCTGAGCCGACAAACAGAGCACAGTGTATTCTCCCGGCGTGCAGTTGAGGTTTGGGGCGGCCACGGACATTGGGCTCATTCGGCCGCGGAACGAGGACCGGTACATCGCCGATTCCGAACTCGGCCTGTTCGCGGTGGTCGACGGCATGGGCGGCCACTCGGGTGGCGAGCTGGCGTCCGCCACGATCGCCGAAGCGATGACCGAATTCATCCGGGAGACCGCCAGCGACTCGGACAGAACGTGGCCGGCAGGACCGGACCCCGGCCTCTCCTTTCTTGCCAACCGCCTGCAGGTCGCCATCCGTGGCGCCAACCGGACGCTTGCCAGTCGCGCCAAGACCAACGCCGCCCTCGACGGCAGCGGCGCCACGTTGGCCGCCGCGCTCTTTGGCAACGGCGAGCTGGCGGTCTCGAACGTCGGCGACTGCCGTGCTTACCTGCTCCGAGACGGCCACCTCGCACAGCTCACGCGCGACCACTCGGTGGTCGCCGAACAGCTGGCCCTCGGCCTCATCGACTCGAAAGCCGCGCGGACGCATCCGCTGCGGCACGTCGTGACCCGCGCCGTGTCCGGACGGGCCGGCATGCCAGTGGACATCATCGAGATGAAGACGGAGCCTGGCGATCGGCTCATTCTGTGCTCCGACGGCATCCACGGTGTGCTCTCCGACGACGAGATTAGTGCCATCGTCGGCACGACCGGCCGGACGCCAGACGAGGCATGCCGCGCAGTCATTCTGGCGGCCATTGCGCACGGCGGTCCCGACAACGCCACAACCGTCGTCATTGAGACGGTCTGAGCACGATGTCGAGCGCCCCTTTCAAGATCGGCCAGTTTCAGGTGCTTCGCCAGGTCGGCTCGGGCGGGATGGGCGCCGTGTATCTTGGCCGCGACGCGGAGCTCGACCGCCAGGTGGCGATCAAGGTGATTCGCCAGGAGATCCACGATCAGGGCATCCTCGATCGATTCTTCCGCGAGGCGCGCGCGGCCGCGGCCTTGCGCCACCCGAACATCATCACGATCTACGCGAGCGGCCAGCACGAACACCAGCCGTACATCGTGATGGAGTTCGTCGACGGCGAGTCGTTCGCGGACATCATCAAACAGAAACGCAGCCTGTCGCTCTCGCAGAAGCTGTCGTACCTCGAGCAGGTCTGCGCGGGCCTCTCTGTCGCCCACCGCGCTGGGATCGTGCACCGCGACATCAAGCCCGCCAACGTCATGGTCGATCGCGACGGCGTCGTGCGCATTCTCGACTTCGGGATCGCGCGCGTCGAAGGATCGGCGATGACGCAGGAGGGCATGCTGATGGGGTCGCTGAATTACATGTCTCCGGAGCAGATGCTCGGACGGACGATCGATCACCGCAGCGACATCTTCTCGGTGGGCAGCCTCGGCTATGAGCTGATCACGTACAAGCAGGCGTTCAAGGGAGGACTCAACGACGGCCTGCTGCAGCGGCTCCCCTACGAAGACCCGCCACCGCTCCACGAGGCCGCGCCGGATATCCCGTACGCGGTCGAAGAGATCATCATGCGCGCGTTGCAGAAGGCGCCGGAAAACCGGTACCCCGATCTCTCGGAGATGCGCAAGGCGCTGCTGGCCGTCATGCACGCGCCGGCGCCCCCGCTCGCCGCGCCACCCACGAACGAGGACGAGGGACCGATTATGCTGCCCCGGGGCGATGTGTTGCGCCCAAGCGAGCCCAGCGGGCCGCTGACGCCGCATTCACAGTACATGGCGATGCCACCGCCGGGGACGATCCCGCCGCCGTCAGCGTTCTTGACGTCACCATATGCCGCGCCACCGCCGCATGCGGGCGGGTCGGCCGGCCCGCCGAACGGAGTCGGCGAGGGCGCGGCAGCCTCGCCGAGCTGGAGCATCAAGACCAAACCGGGCCCTGCGGGCCATGTAGTGAAGACGATCGGTGAGGCACGCACGGACACGGCCATATACAGGATGCCGGTCGCCACGAGGCGTCCTGCGAGCGCGCGTCAGGCGGCGCTGCCGGTGACGCCGCGGAGGCCTTCACGTCGCCGTTGGCTCCTTGCCGGCGTAGCTGCGGTCGCGCTTCTCGCAGGAGCTGCCGTTGCCGTTGCGTTTCTGACTGGTCCGGAGCCCACTCCGCTTGAGCGCGAACGGCCCGCCATCGAGGGCGCGATGGAGCGCTACCGCATTGCCTATCGGAACCGCGATCTCCCTGCCGTCGCGACAACGTTCCCAATGCTCTCCGAGAGCATGCGCCGGACGATGCAGTACATGTTCGACAGTTGCCTGGTGTACGAGGTGATCTTCGACGGGGTGCAGGTGCGGCTGTCGAACGACAAGGAGACGCAGGCCGAAGTCACGCTCCGCAGCACGCACACGTGCACGCCCCAGTCCGGCGGTCGGCAGACGACGACCACGCAGGACGAGACCTTCACGCTAGGCAAGGACGGAGACGGGTGGGTGATTAGCGGCGTGAAGTCGTCCACTCGCGGTAGGAAACAGGATTGAACGCTATCAACGACCACCTACCGAATACCCGCTAGGTTGCTCACGGCCGGAGCAGTTCGGCGCGCAGTGCCGCTGCGTCTGGCTCGTCGTGCAGGGCGACACATTCCTGTTCCACCGCATCGAACAGATCGATCATTTCGGGGTCGAACTGCGCGCCTCGGTCGGCCCGCAGCCGACGCGCCGCCTCTTCCGGGGGCAGCGCGCCACGGTAGGCGCGCGCGGAGGTCATGGCGTCGTAGCTGTCCGCCACCGCCATCAGCCGCGCGTGCGGATGGATATCAGTGCCACCCAAGCGGTCGGGGTACCCCTTGCCATCCCACCGTTCGTGGTGGCCCCGCACCGCGGGGAGCGACGCACCGAGGAACGGCAACGGCTCGAGCATGCGGAAGCCAATCGTGACGTGCGCTTCGATGAGCGCGCGCTCGCGCGGATCGAGCGGCCCTTCCTTGTGCAGCACCGCATCGGGCACCCCCACCTTGCCGATGTCGTGGAGCATCCCGGCGCGTCGGATCGTCTCGAACTCGCTCGCGAACTGGCCGCTGCGGCGCGCCAGGAGCATCGAGTACGCCGTGACACGCTCGGAGTGCCCGGCCGTGTACCGGTCGCGCGCGTCGATCGCTTTTGCGAAGGCCTCCAGCGTCGCGCGGAAGTGCCGCTCGCGGTCGTCGTAGAGCCGCGCCGTCTCGAGCGCCGCCGCGGCGTGGCCAGCGAACGCGGAGGCATACTCGGCCAGCTCCGGCGCGAACTGCTCGATGCCAATCTTGTCGGCGTACAGCACACCGATCGGCCCCGACCGTCCCAGCAACGGCACGCAGATCACCGACCGCACGCCCGCCCGCATGACGCTGGCGGCCTGTTGGAACCGCGCGTCCCTCCGGATGTCGTGCACGATGACGGCGTCACGCGCCATCAACGCCTCGTGGACGACGGTCGAGCTCGCGAACTCCGACACCGACGAATAGGCGCCCTCAGGGCGCACCGCGCGCGGGGTCATCGCACCCGTCTCGTTGTCGACCAGCAGAATCGCGGCGCGGTCGGGCTTCACGATCGCGATCAGCCGATCGAGCACTCGCTCGAGGAGCGCCGGTAGATCGTCGAACGCCATCATCTCGCGGCTCGTCACGAGCAACGCCTTGAGCGCGAGTCGGTCCACCCCTGGCGTCGTGGTCAGCGACACACGCCGGAGAATCGTTTGCGACACGACCGGGGCGTCCGGGGAAGGGTTCGTTGGCACCTCCGCGAAGCTGACGAGATACTCCACGCGGCCGAACCGCACGGTGTCGCCCGGCACGAGGAAGCCGCTCAGCTGCTCTCTGCCGTTGACGAAGATGCCGTTTGTGCTCCCCAGGTCTTCGATCGCGAGCTGCCCCGTCTGGTCGAGACTGAGACGTGCATGTAGGCGCGAGAGGCTCGCGTCGTCGATGAGGACGTCGGCCTGGCGCCCGCGGCCGAGGGTCTTCGATTCGCCTTTGCCGAGATCGATGACGGGCAGGTTGTGTGCCGCCGCGACGGGCAAGAGCCGTAGACGCGACATGGCAAGAAAGAAGATATACCGCGCGTTACCGCCGGAAGTACAGGACTTGAAATCGATGGACGTTGCGATTGTGCTCGGCGAGAGTTGTCGCGAACGCGTGCGAGCCATCGTTCCGACTGACGAAATACAGGTAGCCGACACGAGCGGGCCGGAGAGTCGCTTCCAATGAGGCCCTGCCGGGCGACGCAATTGGGCCGGGAGGGAGGCCGGCGTAGCGATACGTGTTGTAGGGCGAGTCGATCGCCAGATCGTCCCGTCGGATGTTCCCGGTATAGCGCCCCGCGCGTTGCAGCGCGTATACGACCGTCGGGTCCGCCTGGAGTCCCATGCCGAGCTTCAGCCGGTTCCGATAGACAGCGGCGACGAGCGGACGCTCGTCCGCGCGTGCCGTCTCTTTCTCCACGAGCGACGCAAGCGTCACGATCTCTCGCGTCGTCAACGCCTGCTCGCGCGCCTCGCGCTGCATGTCGTCGTCGTACGTTGCGCGGAACCGCTCCAGCATCAGCACGACCAGCCGCCGCGCCGGCGTGCCGCGCGGCAGCGCGTAGGTGTCGGGAAACAAGTAGCCCTCGAGATCCGTCGCCGCCGAATCCAAGTCCCGAATGAAAGATGGGTCCCGCGCGGCCTCGAGGAAGTTGGCGGCCGTGCCGAACTCGCGCATCTCGTAGACGCGCGCCATCTCCTGAAGCGTCAGCCCTTCGGGGAACGTGATGCGCCGGGCATAGACGTCGCCGCGCACCAGACGGTCGACCACGTCGACCGCCGCCAGCGGCCGGTCGAAGCGGTACTCGCCCGCCTGCAGCGCTCGAGAGCGACCGCTCCACCAGAGCGCGGCCCGGAACGTGGCCGCGTCGCGGACGATACCGGCGTCGACGAGCCGGCGCGCGATGGCCACCGTCCCGGTCCCTGCGGGAATATCGACGAATTGCTCGGCAGCCTCGTAGCCCTTGTGGGGCGCATGGATGCGCTCCCAGATCCTGAACGCGGCGATGCCCGCCACCACGGCGATGATCAGGGTGAGCAGTCCGAGGAATACGGCGAGCCGGCGCATCACAGTTCCGAATCCGTCGACAGCGGAACCGGGCGGCCCGGCCGGACATCGAGATAGTCCTGAAGAATAACGGCGGCGGCCGCAGCGTCGAGCCGCTCCTTTCGCGACCGCCAGTCCTTGTCGGTAACGGCGAGTCGGCGTTCGGCCTCGCGGCTCGTGAGACGTTCGTCCTGGCGGATGACGGGAAGCCCGATCAGGCGCTCCAGCTCGGCGGCAAACGCTTCAACGCGCGTGGTCATCTCGGTTGGCGTCCCGTCCAGTCGTCGCGGCAGTCCGACGACAACAGAGGCGACGCCGTCCTCTTCCGCGGCGAGCTGCGCGACCGCTGCGGCAGCAAGGGGCGGGCCGTCGTGTTCGAGCGACGACGGACGCAGCACGTCGACCGGCCGCGCCAGCGTCCGCGTGGCGTCGCTCACGGCCACGCCGATGCGCCGCTCGCCCACGTCGAAGCCGATGATCCGCACGCTATAATTCTCGCACTCTTTGCCGATGCCCACTGCCACGCGCTACCTCCGTTTGTACGTGTCTCTCGGGCTCGTGATGGCAGGCACCCTGCTCGCCGCGCAGGACGCCGGACACACGGGCGCCGAAGCACAAGCGCGGCGTGTGAACGACCGCATCCGCGCGCTGCAGAGCGAGGCGGATCGGCTGGCCGCCGAGGCGCGCACGCTCCTCGGCGATCTGCGCACGCTCGAGATCGAGCACCAGCTTCAGGAGGAACGGCTGCGTGAAGCACAGGCGGCGTCCGCTCGCGCCCGTGCTGCGATCGAAGCCGCGGACGCACGGTTCGCCGCGCTGGAAGAGCAGCGGCTCTCGCAACTACCCGAGCTCAAGCTGCAGCTGGTCGACATCTATAAACGGGGCCGCACCGGCTATGCCAAACTCCTCTTCGCGTCGGCCAGCGCTCGAGATTTTGGCCGCGCGCTCCGCGCGGTCGCGGCGCTGATGCGCATCCTCGATAGCCGCATCACGGCGCACCGCCAGACGCTCGACGACCTCGGCCGTGAGCGGGCGGGACTGGAAGCCGAACTGCGCGCACTCGAGGCAAAGGAAGCGGAGGCGCAGCGCGCCCAGGCGGCGTCCGAGCGCGCGCTGGGGGCGCGCCTACGGCTCCTCGCGCAGATCGACGCACGTCGCGATTTGACCGCGCAGCTCACAGGCGAGCTCCAGCTTGCGTACGACCGGTTGCAGCAGCAGCTCTCAGCGCTCGCCGGCGGCGACTCGCCCTCCGAGGCCGTGACCGTTCCGATCGCGCCGTTCCGCGGCGCGCTCGACTGGCCGGCGTCGGGCCCTGTCCTTGTAGCGTTCGGGCAATCGTCCGGCCGTCCGGGCGACGTCACGGCGCGCAGTGGCGTCGAAATCGCGGCGGTCGCTGGCACGCCGGTGCACGCGATTCATCCCGGAACGGTATCGTACGCCGAGCCGTTCACGGGCCTCGGTAACGTCGTAATCGTCGATCACGGATCGAACACGTATTCGGTGTACGGCTATCTGGAGTCGCTGGCCGTGACGCGTGGTGCCGCGGTCGACGCGGGCACGGAGCTCGGCCGCGTCGGGCCGGCCCCGGCCGGACCGCCGGCGGTCTATTTCGAGGTGCGTGTCGACGGCCGCTCTGTGGATCCCATACAATGGTTGAAACCACGATGATGACTTCGCGCGGCCGCACGTTCGTCGTCGCCCTCTCGACTGCCGTCATGGCGTTCGCCTTCGTCGGCGGCTATCTTGGCCAGGCGCTCGCGAAGGACGACACCTACCAGCATCTCCGCGTCTTCGAGGATGTCGTCTCGCTGGTCCTGAACAACTACGTGGAGCCGGTCGACGTGCAGCAGGCGATGCAGGGCGCGATGCGCGGCCTCGCCGACGGCCTCGATCCGGAAAGCAGCTATCTCACCCCCGCACTCGTCAAAGCGCTCGAGGCCAATGACCGCGGCGGTCCGGCCGAGGTCGGTCTGGACCTCACGCGTCAGTACTATCTGCGCGTCGTTTCCGCGCGCGACGGCACGCCGGCGGCGAAAGCCGGCCTGCGTCCCGGCGACTTCGTCCGCGCCATCAACAACCGACCGACGCGCGATATGTCGGCGTACGAAGGCGCTCGCCTCCTGCGCGGGGCGCCTGGATCGAAGGTCTCGCTACTCGTGATCCGCGGGAATGCGGCGGACCCGCATGTGGTGGATCTCGCCCGCGAGGCCCTCGCCGGTCCGGAGGTAACGTCGCGCATGGCGAACCGGACGACCGGCTACATCCGCGTCGCAGAGTTCTCCACCGAGTCGCCCACGCGTCTGAAGCAGGCAGTCGACGCGCTCACCAAGACGGGCGCGACGCGATTCGTGATCGACGTGCGGAACACCGCCCGCGGCGACCTCGACCACGGGGTGGCGGCCGCGCGCCTCTTCGTGCGGAATGCTCCGATGACCGTGCGCCTGACGCGCGGGGATCAGCGCGAAGTGATTGCCGCCACCGCGACCGACGGCGCGGTCACGGCGCCCGTGGCGATTCTCGTTGATCCCGGAACGGCGGGAGCGGCGGAAGTGTTCGCGGCGGCGCTCGCCGGTAACGATCGCGCGGATCTCGTCGGCACCCGCTCGCTCGGCCGCGCCGCGCGGCAGCGCCTCGTCAAGCTTCCCGATCAGAGCGGGCTGTGGCTGACTTACATCCGCTATCTGACGCCCGACAACGATCCCATCCACGAGACCGGCCTTCCGCCCGACGTCGAGGTCGAGCAACCCGACGTGGAATTCGGCAGCGCTCCGCCGGCCGACGACGCCGCGCTGCAGCGAGCGCTCGATCACCTCACGCCGTAGGCGTTTTGCTATACTGACGGTTCGGGTTAAAGCCTGAATTTGCAACAGATAGGCGCGTAGCTCAGTTGGTTAGAGCGCCTCCCTGACACGGAGGAGGTCAGTGGTTCGAGTCCACCCGCGCCTACCAACCTTCGCTCACGCGCGGCAACCGGAGCGTGAGCTTCGGTTGGCAAACGACTCGAAGGTTGCGCGCCGAAGCTCGCGCAGCGAGCGGAGGCGGGCACACGAACCTCGATAGCATTTCCATGAGCGACGTCACGATTACGCTGCCGGACGGCTCAACGCGCGCTGTCCCTGTGGGCACGCCCGTCCGCGAGGTTGCCGCGGGCATCTCGCCACGGCTGGCAAAGGCGGCATTGGCCGCCGCGGTCGACGATCGCCTCGTGGACCTCTCGTTTCCGCTCGAGCGCGACTCGCGCGTCCGGATCGTCACGCCCGACAGTCCCGAGGCGCTTCCGCTCTACCGCCACAGCACAGCGCATCTGCTCGCCGCGGCCGTCACGCAGCTTTTTCCCGGCACGCAGTGCGGGATCGGTCCAGCCACCGACGAGGGCTTCTTCTACGACTTCGTCGTGCCCCGCCCGTTCGTGCCCGAGGATCTCGAGGCGATCGAGCGAAGGATGCACGAGCTGGCGCAGCAGGACCTGCCGTACGAGCGGCAGAGGTGGCCGCGCGAAGAGGCGAAGCGATTCTTCGGAAGCCGCGGCGAGCCGCTCAAGGTACAGCTCATCGACGAAAAGACCGAGGGGCAGTCGGCAGTCTCCTGCTACACGATCAAGGACCGCGACACCTTCGTCGACTTCTGCGTCGGCCCGCACGTCCCGTCAACCGGAAAGCTCAAGGCATTCAAGCTACTCACCACCTCGAATGCGTACTGGAAGGGTGACGCGCGAAACCAGCCGATGCAGCGCGTTTACGGCACCGCCTTCTTCACCGATAAGGAGCTGCAGGAGTACCTGCGGCGGATTGAGGAGGCGAAAAAGCGCGACCACCGGAAGATCGGGCGCGATCAGAAGCTCTTCATGTTCCATCCGTGGGCGCCGGGCGCCACGTTCTGGCTCGCCAAGGGCACCGTGCTCTACAACCTCCTCGCCGACTACATGCGCGGGATCCTCCTGCCGGCCGGCTACGTCGAGGTAAAAGCTCCGATCGTCTTCAACAAGGCACTGTGGGAGACGTCTGGCCACTGGCAGCATTACCGGCAGAACATGTTTCTCGTCGAGAGCGAGGGCGAGCAGCTGGGGCTCAAGGCGATGAACTGCCCCGGGCACTTTCTCATGTACGCGAGCGAGCGGCGGAGTTATCGCGACCTGCCGATCCGCCTCCACGAGCAGACGCCGCTTCATCGCAACGAAGCGTCGGGCGTGCTGTCGGGGCTTACGCGGGTCCGCCAGTTCAGCCAGGACGATGCGCACTGCTTTGTCATGGAGTCGCAGATCGGCGAAGAGGTCGAGCGGCTGCTGCGGCTTGTGCAGTGTGTCTATGGGGATTTCGGGCTGAAGCCCGAAATGAAGCTCTCCACCCGCCCGTCCGAGTTCCTCGGCACCGTCGAGCAGTGGAACCACGCCGAGGCGGAGCTGAAGCGTGCCCTCGAGGCCGCCAGCGAGACCTACACGATCAACGACGGCGACGGCGCGTTCTACGGACCGAAGATCGATTTTGACGTGACGGATGCGATCGGCCGCAAGTGGCAGTGCGCGACGATTCAGCTCGATTACATGCAGGCCGAGCGGTTCAACCTCACCTACGTCGGGGCCGACAACGCCGAGCACCGGCCCGTGATCATTCATCGCGCGATTTTCGGCAGCTTCGAACGTTTCATCGCGCTTCTCATCGAGCATTTCGCCGGCGCGTGGCCGCTCTGGCTGGCTCCGGTGCAGGCAATTGTGCTGCCAATTGCCGATCGCCACCTCGCGTATGCCGCGATGGTCCGCGACCGTCTTGCGACGGCCGGGCTGCGCGTGGAGCTCGACGAGCGCCAGGAGAAGATTGGCTATAAGATCCGGGAGGCGCAGTTGCAGAAGGTCCCCTACATGCTTGTGACGGGGGACCGCGAGGCGGCGGACGGCACGGTGTCGGTGCGGAGCCGGTCGGGCGGCAACCTCGGGCCACGATCGGTCGAAGCGCTCCTCACGGACGCGCTCGGCGAGATCCAGCGCAAGGACCTGGGCGCGCCGGCGCCCGTCGGTGAGAAGCAGCCGGCATAGAGCCTGAGGCAAAAGCCGAAAGGCATCGGAGGACTTATCGCTTACGACCGTTCGCCCCGACGTGACGACCGCGTTCGCATCAACGAACGCATCCGGGTCCGCGAAATCCGCGTGATCGACGATAGCGGCCAGCAGCTCGGCATCATGCCTCCTCCCCAGGCGCTTGCCATCGCGAAGCAGAAGGGACTCGACCTCGTCGAGATCTCCCCGACGGCCGTGCCGCCGGTCTGCCGGATCATGGACTTCGGCAAGTACCAATACCAGGAGCAGAAGCGATCGCGGGAAGCCAAGAAGCACCAGCGGGTCATCGATGTCAAGGAAATCAAGTTCCGGCCAAAGGTCGACGAGCACGACTATCAGTTCAAGAAGAAGCACATCGAGCGCTTCCTGGCTGAAGGCGACAAGGTGAAGGCGACGATCTTCTTCCGCGGGCGTGAGATGGCGCATCCCGATATCGGCCGCCGCATCCTGGAGCGGCTGATGAACGAGCTGGCGGACGTGGCAGCGCCGGAGATGTCCCCCCGGATGGAGGGCAACCAGATGCACGTGATTCTCGCCCAGCGCACCGGCCGGAAATCGGGCGCAAAAGCGAAGCCGCAGGAAGCGGCGACGGCCGACGAGTAAGACACAGGTTGAATATGCCAAAGCTCAAGACCCATCGAGGCGCCGCGAAGCGCTTCAAGAAGACCGGTTCGGGAAAAATCCTGCGCGCCTCGGCCTTCAAGCGCCACATCCTGACGAGCAAGACGACGAAGGTGAAGCGACACATGCGGAAGAAGCGCGAAGTGGCACCGCAGGACGCCGCGAAGCTCAATCGGATGCTGCCCTACAAGTAGGCAGTAGGCCGTTCACAATAAAGGACACGAGGAATGCCGCGAGTCAAACGAGGAACGGTTCGGCGCGCCAAGCGGAAGAAGCTGCTGTCGCGTGCCAAAGGGTACTACCAGACCAAGAGCAAGCTGTACCGCGCCGCGAAGGAAGCCGTCGACACC
>Ga0187893_10003527_pt1 | contig 31537 bp, 20 predicted proteins | sample MA1701074metaG_FD_139574 | JGI IMG/M metagenome (GOLD analysis project Ga0187893, IMG submission 139574) | White microbial mat communities from a basaltic lava cave in the Kipuka Kanohina Cave System on the Island of Hawaii, USA - MA170107-4 metaG ...
CAGAAGTGACTGGCGCGGTCGCTGTAGACACTGCAGCACAAGCCCTGCTGCTCGATCACCTCCCGCAAAGCAGCCATCACGGTTCGCGTCGATTCTTCTTCCACCAGTTGGGCGTAATAGATCTCGCTGGTCGCGTCATCGAGCACGGTCAGCAGATCGTAGCGGCGTTGATCTTGAAACCAGCCATGCTGACTGGCATCGATGTGTAGCAACATCCCCGGCAGCGGCCGGCAGCGACGTCGTTGTCGATGACCCCTTCGCGTCTTGGCTTTGGCGACCAACCCCGCCCACCCAACTGTAGCTGAGCCGGATGCCATGGTGGCCGATCAGCTTCTGATGAAAATGACGCACGTTGTGGTCTGCGTAGCGCTGTCGATACAGTTGCAACACCTGCTCCACGGTCTCCAGCGGCACTCGCTTGGGGCTCGGCTTGCCCTTCCGCCGATCATAAAGTCCATCGTAGCCATGATGCTGGTAGCGCCACCGCCAGCGCCGCATCGTCCGGCAGCTCACCCCCACAATCTCGGCGGCCTGCCACCACTGTAACTTCCCCGCCACTGCCCGTAAGATCACCTCTTGGATTTTCATCATCCGCTCCACGGCCGCTTCCGAATAGTGCTTCAGGCTGACCTCCTGTCAGCCTCCGCGACCTATAGCGGACATTTCATTTGCTAATCTCACCGGACAGATCATGTATCAATAACATTTTGAGAAGAAATGGGGTTGACATAATTGTGACAATGAAGTATTCGGTGTTGTCAAATTTTACGTATACACAAATTGCACGGAAAATATGACCCGCCGAGCGACGATATTAGCCCAGAGAACAGAAGGGTCGGCCCCAGACAAGTCGAGTCTGTTGTTTCAAGAGATTTACGAGTGCCTTCTTCGCGAAATCGTTGCGGGCGTGATGGCCCCTGGCCAATACCTCTCAGAGGTCAACCTCTCGCAGCGTTTGGAGGCCAGTAGGACGCAAGTCCGGGAAGCCTTGATTCATCTTCACAAGGAGGCCTTACTGGAGAAAGGGCCATTCAAAGGATATGTCGTTGCGGAGATGTCTCTGGAGTCAATTCGAGAACTCTTTCAGCTGCGCCTTTTGCTGGAGCCCGCGGCTGCCAAGCTGGCCGCGCGCAATTCTAGAGCGGATCAGGCGCTGAAGAAGATTCAAGCTCTGCAGGAGAAGATGCAAGAGGCTGTGGTCGCGTCGAACGGCTCCCAGCAGTTTTTGCACATCAGTGAACTCGATTGCGGCTTTCACAAAGCGATTGGCGAGGCTTGTGGAAATCGAAGGCTTGCGCAGCTCATCATGGAGATCATGAATCATTTCCGACGGTTTCAATGCGGTTTCAAGAATCGGCCGTGGCTGTCCGACACGTTCGAGGAGCACACGACAATTTTGGAAGCGATCAAGCTGCGCGATCCACCCAAAGCAGAGCAGTTCATGTTGCGCCATATCCAACAGTCGATAGCGCGCATCAAGGAGCTTTCTTTTGGACCGCTGCACAACTCAGATTCTCTGCAGGGGGCACTCGGCATGAAGGATGCAATTCTCTAGGCAATAATGAATCACCCTCTTCTCGTTTAAGGAGAAATCTTTATGAAAAGCCGGACCTGGAACCAGGTAGTGTCCTTGGGGTTGTATTTGTTCTTCCTGGCAGTGATCCCGCAGTCATGGGCTCAGGTTCAGACGGGCGCTATTCGAGGCACTGTTTCCGATCAAAGCGGAGCCATTGTGCCTCAGGCTGAAGTGGAGGCTACCAACCTCAAGACGAACGTGAAGACGTCAACAGTGTCCACGGATGCTGGGGTATATCTGTTGAACGTTCCGGTTGGCGAATACCAAGTTGCCGCCAAGAAGAGTGGCTTCAAGGAAGCTGTGAACCAGCAGGTGTTTGTGACTGTGGCGAGCACCACGACCTTGAATTTCGGTTTGGAACTGGGTGAAGTTAGCCAGCAAGTCACAGTAGCTGAGTCCGTAGTTCCAATACTGACCAAAGACAGCGCCATTGTGGCTACAGTCTTAGATAGGGACATGATCATGGACTTGCCGCTCAGTGTTAACGGCCAATACCGAGATCCTGAAAATTTTCTGGTTCTCACCCCTGGTGTTACAGGAGACACCTTTGGGAAGAATTTTAACGGCAGTACATGGATGGCCAGTCAGGTCGTGATCGAAGGACTTCCCGCATCCCTTCCGGATGTTCCCGGCATTGTGGGGTTAGGAACAGGCACACCTCCGATCGAGGCTTACGAGGAATTTACGGTTCAGACGACGCTGTATCCGGCCGAACAAGGGCGTGGTTTTGGTATCAGCAACTACACGCTAAAATCCGGCACGAATGCATTTCATGGCAATGCTTGGGAATTTCTGCGCAATGACATACTGGATTCACGTGGATTCTTCAACACCACCAAGCCCATTGTACGGCAGAACGAGTTTGGCGGCACTTTGGGCGGACCTATCATCAAGGACAAGACCTTCTTCTTTGGAGCTATCAGCAGCCTCCGGCTTCGAGGAGGATCCCCAGTTCGGAGCACTGTAACCATTCCGAATCAGGCGTTCCGGATTGGTGATTTCTCCCAGTTGCGCAATAACGCGACGGGAGAACTAATTCCGATCTTTGACCCCGCTACAACGCGTCCAGACGGCCAGGGGGGATTTGTTCGTGATCCATTCGCGGGAAACATTATTCCGGGGAATCGCGTGAGTGCTGTGGCTAAGCGAGTAATGGACCTCCTGCCGCAGCCTGATTTCCCAGGAATCGTCAACAACTGGGTCAGCCGGCAAGCCAGTCCGACCGACAACGACCTGTTCAGCATTAAGATTGATCATACTTTCAACGATCACCATAAGGTCTACGGGAACATGTGGCGCCTATTTCGCGCTAAAGCCGATGCCAGTTTTGAATTTGGCAAGGGGCAAGCCCTCGATAGAGGGTTCCCGGGTGGCGCTCCCATCACCGGATGGCGTGTCAACTGGGATTGGACTGTCAGTCCGAGCGTGCTGAATCACTTTGCGTACGGATTCTACGGTCAGAGCGGTCTGGGTCGCCGTCCGGATCCACGTCGTGGAAATGATCTGATCCAGATTCCTAATACTCCTACGGATGCCCCAGGCATGTCCCGTCTCAATGTTGCCGGTTATGCTCCAATGGGCAACTCAGACGAACAGCCAGAGCAGCGTTGGTCACAAGGTTGGACGATGGCCGACAACGTCAGCTGGACGCGCGGCAGGCATCAATTCAAGTTCGGTGGAGAACACTGGATTCAGCGTTATCCAACTTTGAGCTTGCTGAGCTCAGGTGGATTGAGCGGCACGTTTAATTTTGGAAACCTGGAAACCAGTCAGCCAAACTCCCCTAACTATGGCTCCTGGGGAAATTCTCTCGCGAGCTTCCTTCTGGGTCAGGTCAACTCTGCAGCCAAGCTGGGTGGCTCGCAAAAGCGAGTCCTTGAACAGTACTATTTGGCTTTCTTTGTCAGCGACAAAATTCAGGTAAGTCCCAGATTGACGCTGGATGTGGGCTTGCGGTACGACATTCCTTGGGCTTATCGAGACAACGTCCGGTTCTCAGGCGTCGACCTCAATCTCCCAAATCCGGGAGCTGGAAATCGGCGCGGGGCCTACGTCTTTGGCGCGGAGGCACTCGCACCTCCTATCGACTGGACAGAATGGGGGCCACGGCTTGGGTTGGCGTACTCATTGAACGACAAAACAGTGCTGAGGGCGGGCTACGGCATCCTCTATGCTCAAACCAACGCGACCTCATTGGGAGGTTTCCAATTCGGAAGCGCGTTTGAGGCTGGATTTAGCGGTTCAGGTGTCAGCACGCAGTCTTTGAATAATGGCGTCAGCCCGGCATTCCTGCTAGACAGTGGTTTCCCGCCGCTGCCTCCTGCCAAGGATAATCTGGTTCCAACCATAAACATCGGTGGAAACGCGGACTATCTAAGTCCGAGTGGTGGTAAACAGTCTTACACTCAGAACTGGACATTAGGTTTTCAACGTGAGCTGCCAGCAGGAATCGCTCTTGAGTTGAACTATGTTGGAAACAAAGGAACACGGTTGCCCAGTGGTCTAGAGAATCTGAACCAAGTCCCAACCAATTTCCTCAACCTTGGAGCACTCTTGACGCAACCTTTTGACTCCACTCAGGCAATCGCTGCTGGGATCGTGTCACCCTACCCTGGATTCTCGGGGTCGGTGGCGCAAGCCTTACGGCCCTTTCCACAGTATTCAAATATTTACAATGCAGCCCAGCCAATCGGTCACATGACCTATCACTCAATGCAGATGAAACTGCAGAAACGTTTCAGCACCGGCCTGTCTTTCCTAGTTGCGTACACCCTCTCAAAGACGATTACTGATACCGATCAAGGAGGATATTCGGCTTTTACCTCCGCTGGCCGGGACAACGCGCAGCGTCAGCTTGAGAAGTCCCTGGCTCCAGGTGATCGTCCACACAACCTAGTGGCTAGCTTTGTTTACGAGCTGCCAGGTCGTAACTTAACGGGAGCCGCGGGTGCCGTGGCCAAGGGTTGGTCTGTTAGTGGCATTGCTCGCTATCTCAGTGCAACTCCGATTGGCGTGAGCGGGGGGCCAGCGCTGCCGATTTTCGGCGGTGGGAATCGGCCTAATCGAGTTGCAGGAGTTGACGCACGTTCCGGTGTAGATGCAGGCAATTTTGATCCAGCGCGCGACATTTTTTTGAATCTAGCAGCGTTTGCGCAACCGGCGCCATTCACGATCGGAAATGCAGGCCGATTTGAGCCGAATCTCCGGGGGTTTGCCACCTTGAACGAGAACTTCTCGATTATCAAACGGACTTACCTCAATTCGATTCGTGAAGGACTCAATGTGGAAATTAGGGGCGAGTTTTTTAATGCATTCAACCGTGTCGTCTTTTCAAATCCGTCGGCAGACTTCAATAGTCCAGCAAACTTCGGAAGAGTAGGAGGTCAAGCCAACCAACCGCGTATCATCCAGTTGGCTTTGCGTGTGAACTTCTGAGCTCCCTTGACTTCAGTTGAACCGAAGCGTCAGGGAAGGAAGGCCGGTTTCTCTTAGTCTGACGAGAGTTGATTTGAGTGATCTGAATTGTCAAATGAGTAGAATCTGAAATGGGCATCTCATGGGACTCTCAATTCTTTGGTCCGTGAGATGCCCATTTTTCTTGAAGCTACCTGGCCTAGATTAGGTTACGTTCAGAGCCAAGTCGCACGTCGGCAAGCGCCATGCCTGATGGACGTGCCGGGCGGTGTCTCAACCGTTCCTTTCATATTCAGATGAAACGAAACTGTTCCCCAGGGAGCCGATTGGCGGATCAGATTCTGTTGGGTCGGCAGTTTCTCCCCAGCCCGGGAAGCATTTCGGAGCCCTGGGAGACCGCTCGATCTTCTGGGAGAATCGTTCCCAACAACGCATTGATCGGGCGAAGCGTCCCCCTAGGCCTTCGTAGCGGTGATACTGCTCCGATCCGCGAGATCAAAGCGTCGCGTTGGCCAAAAGGGGGGGCCAGATCCGATCATGAGCGCCCTTGAAAAGCATCTTCGAGATCGCCCTGCGCAGGGGGGATAACATGTGTCCGGTGTGGCCGATACTCTGGAGGGGCGGACCGGCGGTGATCCTGACGATGTATATCATTCAGGCGTTCGGGTCTTTACCCAGTCAACAGTCCAATAACTCAGATTATGTCGGGAGTACGGCCTGCGGGGGCTGCCATGAGGATCTCTTGCAAAGCTATTCGATGACACCCATGGCAAAAAGCAGCGGAAAGCTGCAGCGCGACGAGTTGCACGAATCCTTAGGGCGAAGTGAGTTTTTCCATGCTCGGTCCGGTGTGCGATATCAGGTGGTGAAAGAGAAGGACCGTTACTTTATGGAGTTTGCCCGTCCGGTTTCGGGAAAAAGCACGCGCGTACAAGGGCGGCGAGAGCTCACGCATTTTGTTGGTTCGAGTATGGTGGCTCAAGGGTATCTATTTGCCGTGGACGGCTTTCTCTATCAGGCTCCGGTTGCTTACTACGAGCGGCGACGTCGCTGGGATGTTGCTCCCGGATACGAAATGGATTCCCATGTCGATCTGATGCGACCGGTACAGCGCAACTGTCTGGAATGTCACGCCAGCGGAGTTCTGGCGATTCCCGGCACCCAAAATCGATATCGGGACGTTCCTTTTCTGGAGGGAGGCGTCAGTTGCGAACGTTGCCATGGTCCAGGGAGGCGGCACGTGGAGGAGATCGCAGCGGGGGACCGGTTCAAAGCGAGGAACATCGTTAATCCCGCGCGTCTCGATCCGATGCGGAGGGATAGCGTTTGTGCAGTTTGCCATTTGACCGGGGAAGTCAATGTTGCTCGGGCCGGCCGATCTCTAGCGATTTTTCGGGCTGGAGAGCAACTCACCGATCACTCAGTGCCTTTTGTTTACTCGAAATCCAAAAGTGATGGAGTGAAGGTGATTGGGCACTTCGAGAAGCTCTGGCAGAGCCGGTGCAAGGCCGCTAGTGGCGATCGGCTATGGTGCGGAAGTTGCCACGATCCCCACCGGTTGCCAGCAGAGTCTGAGAAAGTTGCCTTCTTCCGCGCCAAGTGCGAACAATGCCATCGAGACTCGGGCTGTAGGGTGCCTTCGCCAGTTCGGGCAAAGCAAGGCAATGACTGCGCCGCTTGTCACATGCCGCGGACTCAAGCGACTGATGGTGGACATAGTGCCTTTACAGATCATTCGATTCCGCGCCATGCTCAACGGTCTTCATCGCCAGACAGCCATGCCAAGAGTTCCCTGATGCCCTTCTGGCAAGGAATCGGAGGAGAGCGAGAACTCGGTATAGCTTATGCGAAACTGGCTGCTCGAGAGCGGCGGCCGGAGCTGATTGTACCGGCTCTCCGGTTGTTGGACAGAGCGATAGCGGCGGGCAGCCAGGATGCCGAGGTTTGGTTGCAACACGGCTATCTTTACGAACTCAGAGGAGACATGGAGCAAGCATTGACCGGGTATCAACGAGCCTATGTCAAGGATCCGACCTTGGTCGAAGCTGCTGTTAATTTGGGCGCTAAGTTAGCCGAGAAGAGGCGCTACACTGAAGCGATTCGTCTTTGGAAGGAAGCCTTGAGTCGGAATGGCGGCCTCGAAACCGCCCGCATCAATCTAGCGATGGCCTATCTTCGGACCGGCGATTATGCCACAGCTCTATCGTTGCTCTTGAAGGCTCTAGACGACAATCCAGATCTCCTGCCCGCACAGCGATTGTTGGAAGACCCGCGACTCAAGGCTCTATCGCGGATGCAATCCCAATGAAACTCCGAGGCGAAGCAAGAGGGTGGGCGAGTAGAGGAGCCTCAGCTCAAGAAACGGGCGGAAAGTGAAGGCGTTGCCAAAGGACCGTTCATGGAAGGGCAGCACGGCTCGTCATGGAAGACGGAATGCGTTGATGAAAGAGTCACTCGTGCGTTCTGTACTACCCGAGCTTGGATGAGCCAGAGCGCATTTTCTCGGACTGAGATGACCCAGCATCGATAGGGAGCGCTTGTGTCGAACCGGACTACATGAGGAGTTGTAGCGTGAACGTCGCGAGTCAATGGATTCAACGGCGACAGTTTCTTGGCCAAGTGTCCATTGCAGCAATCTTGGCGGGTACACCGCCGGGTTGGGGGAACCCCCGCCAAAAGATCACGAAGTTTCCGCCGGAGCTGTTCCTCCGGCATACCGCTGAACGAGAATTTGTTGGACCCGCGGTATTGGAAATGAAAACCACCGGAGAGTTGTGGATGGTGGCTCCGTGGGGACGTCCTCCGGTGAATTTCGGCCAGGTGAAGGGCCTGAATTTGCCTCCTTATGTGTACCGGAGTAAGGACGGAGGCGAAACTGGATCCGCGGCAAACGGATGAACATGCCAATAGATTTGCCCGGAATTATCAGCGACGGTGGAATCACGTTGCTCCGGCTCCAGAGCAGAAAAATTCTTGCGGCGTTCAACCGGAACGTCGAAGGCTACAAGGGTGGTGGAGTTTCGGGGATCTCGATTTCGGCGGACGAGGGGCAGTCGTGGTCGCCGCTAAGAAAGGTCCAAGATACAGAAGATATCTTCTATTTAATGAATGAGCGGGTCATTCAATTGCGTTCTGGGCGACTGGTGATTCCCGTGGCACTGAAACCCCCGACGATCGCGTCAGACCTACGGCGAGGGCAATGTGTGTCAGGCAGCGTGTTTTCTGAGCGACGATGAGGGAAAGAGCTGGCATCTCTCAAAGACCGTGGCTCTCAGCGACGAACGGGGGATGGCGGAGCCTGCAGTGGCTGAGTTGGATGGCCACCGTATCTTGATGCTGGCCCGAACCGGGTCAGGATCTCACCACGCATCTTTTTCTGAAGATGAGGGAGAAACCTGGAGTCATCCACAGCCAACCAATTTGCAGGCGGCCTGCTCCCCGCTCATGCTAAAGCGTCTCCCGACAGGTGATCTGTTTGTGGCCTTCAATCCAGGTGTGCCGCTGTTCCGCGGCTCCTTTTTTCCTCGTCGTCCCTTGAGTTATGCGGTGAGTCGTGATCAGGGAGGAAGCTGGAGCGCGCCAGTAGTCATCGACGATGTGAAGGGTCGGCAGTTGATCTATCCCTCGGTCACTCCGCTAAAGAACGGAATACTGATCGTGTATTCGGCGCATCTCGATCAAGGGGATGGCCAGTTCAGTACCCCAGAAGATTGGAAGATTGGCGGTGCGAAACGCTGCCTGATTGATCATCCCTCTCAAGTCAGTTTGTCTGGACAGAAAGGCTATGCAAATTATCAGGATTGAGTGCCTACAGGTCCGCTCTCCCTACGCCAATCCCCAGGACTGCGATGGTGCTGCAGAAACGGCTGTCATTCGTGTCACCGCAGAAAATGGGATCCAGGGACTGGGTGAGACCGATGCGCCGCCCAATGCAATCGCCGCGCTCTTGGAGACACCCACTGCCCATATTTGGAGCCGCAGTATTCGGGATCTGTTGCTGGGAGAAAATGCACTCGAGGTCGAACGGCTCTGGGAGCAGGTTTATGAAGGCACGATCTATCATGGGCGGCGAGGCCTGGGCATTATGCTGCTCTCGGCTATCGATATTGCCTTGCATGACCTTCGCGGCAAGTTGCTAGGTGTTCCGTGTTTCCGCCTGTTGGGTGGCGCCGCGCATCAGTCTATTGTGCCTTATGCCACATTGTTTCCAAGCATGCCGCAAGGCCGTTCCTGGCATGAAGTGCATCGCAGCTGCGTGGAATTGATGAGCAAAGCCCTTAGCCTGGGTTTCAAAGCTCTCAAGATGGAAATGCTTTTCTACGATTTGATCACTGACCGACAATTGGTGGACTTTGTTCATGAATGCCGAAAGATTGCCGGGCTCGATACAGGACTTATGATCGATGTGGGCTACCGTTGGAAGAATGCGAATGACGCACTTTGGGCGCTGCAGAGAGTGGAAGATGACAAGCTCCTATTTGTGGAGACGCCGCTTCATACCGACGATCTGGACGGGCTGGCACGGCTGGCCGATGCCACCAGCACTCCTGTTGCGGTGGGTGAATTCCTGCAGACCCGTCACGAGTTCCGCGAGCTCATGGATCGGGGCCATTGTGATGTCATTCAGCCGGACTTGGGGAGAGCTGGGGGTTTGACCGAGGCGGTTCGAGCCGCGCGTCTGGCAGCAGAACGGGGGCTTGACTGCATTCCGCATGCTTGGAAGACCGGTCTGACCGTGGCTGCCACGCGCCACTTTGCCGCAGCTGTGCCCAACTGTCCGTGCACTGAGTTCTATCATCCCGATTTGTTTCCTTCGCATTTGCGGCAGGGATTGGCGGGACCTGAACCCGAACTCAAGGAAGGGCTTTGGAGCTTGCCGGAACAACCTGGGCTCGGTGTTGAACTGAACGAGGAGTTCGCCGAGCACTGCCTTGCCAAGCCCATAACGTTGATTGAGAGATAGGGCTCTGCATGCAGTGCGACGCTCTTGTTACATCGGCATTGGGACTGCGCAGAACCAATTGTGCTTTCTCGCGAGCCCTCGCCGGCAGCCTCCGAGAACCGGGGAATGTTCTTGGCACTCTTCGCCAAGCCTCTAGCAGGAGGCCTACTGGAGGCGGAGAGGACGACCCCTTGAGGGTGTCCTCTTGATCGAGGAGATCGGGCGTCTCAAAAACTGACCGACACTTGAGTGACGGTTGATGCCTTGATTGTTCGAAGTTGCCAGTAGCTTTGTATCGAGGACGAACTCTCGCACATGAATTCATCTCATTTTGTAGCTAAATCAATACTCTTGGCCGTGTCCGTTTCAGTCTTTGGTTTGTCCCTTGGGTGCGGCAGCAAGAAGGCACTGTCAACGCTTTACGTAGCGACGACCGGTAACGACCGATGGTCCGGAAGTCTGCCAGCGCCAAACTCCAAGGGCAGCGATGGTCCGTTGCGGACGATTAGCTCGGCCCGTGATCGCATTCGCACGGCCAGGCAGACGGCCCGGTTGACTACGCCGGTCACAGTTTCCGTTCGAGAAGGGACTTATCGAATTTCTGAGCCTCTGGTGTTTGAACCTCAAGACTCAGGAACTGCTGACGGTCCCGTTACCTATGCTGCTTATCCAGGCGAACACCCCAGGATAAGTGGTGGTCGGGAAATCAATGGATGGAAGAAGGTGGGAGAAGATCTCTGGACCGCTGAAATTCCAACTGTTCGAGAAGGGAAGTGGTACTTTCGGCAACTCTTTGTCGATGACCAGCAGATGCCTAGGGCGCGGACACCAAACCGTAAGGCGGACCCACCTTACTTCAAACTGACCGGCGCCAACTTTACTGATGATCTCCAAACTCAGACTTTGAGTCTGCCGCTAGGGAAAATTACAAGCTGGCAGAACCCTCCTGATGCCGAGGCTGTTGTGCTCGGAAACTGGGACATTACTCGGAAGATAGTTCAGAAGATGGATGTGGGTAAGGCGGTTGTCACTCTGGCCCCTCCTCACTTCATAGGGCATCCAAACATTCGTCCGCGGACTGGAATGGCCTGCTATTTTGAGAACGCACCGCAATGGCTGGATGAGCCCGGTGAGTGGTATCTGGACCGCCCTAGCGGAGTGCTGAGCTATTGGCCTCCGAATGGCCAAGACATGACAAATGCCCACGTCGTGGCTCCGGTTCTCACTCGGTTATTGGAGTTGAAGGGCAAAGCGGGCCAAACGGTGCATGACATCTATTTCAAGGGAATCCAATTCGAAGATGCCGACTGGCCTTTGCCAACTCAGGGATATCACGGTCAGCAGGCTTGTTTTTATTATCCTCCGGTATTAGGAAACCTTGCACGCGCGGAGGACCTCGACATGCGGATCGAACTCCCTATGATTGAGGCAGCCATTCAGTGGGAGTTTGCCGAAGCGTGCCGCCTGGAGGACGGGAGGGTCCGCAATGTTGGTGGCGTCGGTATACGACTCCGCAAGGGCTGTTCCAACAATCTCATCCAGGGCAACGAAATCTCCAATGTGGCTGGCGGCGGAGTGGCGATTGGAGAATATCTCGCACATATTTTCGAAAAGTCTGCTGGCAGTGTCCCGCCTGCCGAAGTGCCAAGAAATAACCGTGTGCTGAATAACCTAATCTACAACTGTGGAGTTGACTACTATGGCGCGGTGGGGATTTGGGCTGCATATACCGATGGGACTGAAATCGCGCACAATCTAGTCCGGGACGTTCCATACACGGGCATCTCTTTGGGATTTATCTGGAACTCAAACCTTACAACCTGTAGGAACAATCAGCTCAAATACAATCATATTCACGATGTGATGCGAGAAGTGGCGGACGGCGGCGGTATCTATACGCTTGGCTTTCAGCCCGGGACGGTGTTAAAGGGCAACCTGATTCACGACGTCTATCGTTCTCCTTTTGCCTTTGGCGGAGCACCCAACAACGGCATTTTCATTGATGAGGGGAGCAAGGGCTATCTCTTCGAAGACACAATTATTTATAACACCTCGGGAGCACCTGTTCGCTTTAACCGCTGCACGAGGGAAGACCATATCTGGAACAACAACCACCTGGGCATCAACCCCGAGGCATCGGGGTTTCCGAAGGACGTCGCTGAACAGGCTGGGTTGGAGCCTGCCTACCGCAAATTGCTTTCTCGAGAGCCTTAGACATCCACCAACTGAGTGAAGTGTTCGATTGTTCCAACAAAGGAACCACGAAATGCGACTGAACCATTTGCAGAAAAAATAAGGTCCCGAATGTTGGATTCTGTCTGACCCCGGCCACTCTAGTCTCAGAACAGGCGCGAAGGTCTGATCCGAAAATTGGCTGGGACCGAGCAGCAGCCTAACTATGCAAACAGAGCGGAAATGAAACTTTCGATATGTGGCTATGAACTTTGGAAGTTGATGGTGCCAACGGGAAGGGTGATTGGCGACTGCACTTGCCAGTACCAGAATCTGGACTTGCTCGTGATTCACCTGTGGACGAATGAAGGCCATTCGGCCTGGGGATTTGGAGAAACAGTCTCGGAAGGCGTCTTCACCACTCCGGCTCCTTGGATCAGGCCAATGCCTGCTCTGGCGGAAATCCGGCGGAATTTTGAACTTAATGTCTGGCCCATTCTCGAAAACAAGAATCCTTTTCAGCTGAACAATTGTCAGCCGCGGCTGTTTCCAGGCTATTCCTATCTGGCCGTCGCTATTCGGATCGCTCTTTGGGATCTGATGGCCCAAGTTGCAAATCTACCGCTCTACGAGATTCTGGGAGGAGGTCCGGAGAAGAAAAAGGTGCGCGCTTACGCAAGCGGGTTGGACTGTCCGCTGTCGGATGAGGAAGCCGCAGCGTTGTTTCGTAGCTTTGTGCATCGGGGGTTCACGGCGGTTAAAGTGAAGGTGGGCAGGCCGGAAGCCTGGCAGGACCTAAGACGTCTCCAGTTGGTTCGCGAGATTGTTGGCAATGATGTGGAAATTGCCATCGACGCGAACGAGGCTTGGGACTGTGATGAAGCCATTCGGCGCGTCTCACTTTTCCAAGTGGAGGGGATTCGTCTCGCCTATGTGGAGGATCTGCTCCCTGCAACTGATGTCGAAGGGACGGCTCGCCTGAACGCGTCGATAGAGCCCGACGTCATTGGACATGATTATCTGACGGAGCCCAAGGAGTTGCGCCGCTTTGTAGAACGCAAGGCCTTTAGCCGGTTGCGCGTGAATGGGGATCTCGATTACGCGCGTGCTTGTGCCGATCTGGCCCTTGAGTTCGATACGCCGCTGATTTTTGGTAACTCCATGTTCGAGCTGAATGTGCATCCGGCGCTGGCGCTGCCGAAGGTCGATCGGATGGAGTTCTCTGATCTCGCCTGGAATCTGATGCCGACAACGCCTGTTCGCTTTGAGGATGGGTACGGACTGGCGCCGGAGGGCCCCGGACATGGACTAGCGCCCAAACCAGAGATTCTGGAGGAGTGGAATCATCCTGAAGAAAGCCCAAAGCGCTAGTCGTTTGCAACTCACGAAGCGTCCGTAACGGCCAGGTCAGGGCCGGCTCGCGCCCGTGCCGAAGATTTGAGAGCTTTGCAGAGTTCACAAAACTCGCGCTATCTCTGCCACGCGTTGTTCACAAAGCTGACCTCTTCGATGGCTTGACAAACTGTCCACGAGGATTTTCACAAGTTGGAGCTGCATTGACACTTCCAAGCCTGCTATTGCTGGCCCTACTGCCCCCGCTGGCGACCGTACGCGTCCAAGGTCCCGAGATAACCGGAGAGCCCTCCCGTCGGACTGGGTTTCAGGTTGCCGCCGACGCTGCTCCTGCTGGCTGCGCTGTGATTGGTGTTACAGGAACGGGATCAGCGGCGGATGCGTGCAACCGTATTGCTCAAGCGTTTTCTGCGGGCGATCTGGAAAAGGCCAGACAACACGCGAATCTCTTTCGCAGTGAGTACCCGACTCTGGGCGCTGGTTTTTACTGGCTGGGTCAGATCGACTTCAAGCAGTTTAGATATGTCTCGGCCTTGAGGAATCTCGAGGCTTCGGTTGATCGAAGTCCCTCCGTAGCCGCAGCCCACGTAGCCTTGGGTCTTTCCTATGCTTCCCTTTATCAATACCGCTTGTTCGAGAAGGAGATGTTGTGGGTGCTTGAGCATGCTCCTGCGGACCCCCTTCCTTACTACAATCTCGGGCGCTATTACTTTATGCAACTGGACCAGCCAGAGCGGGGCGCGAACTACTTGCAGAAAGCGGTCGATCGAAATCCCGAGGACTGTCGGTCCTCTTACTACCTGGGCTACTACCATGAAGTGATGGGGAACCAGGACACGGCCAAGATTCTCTACACGAAGGCTTCTACCGTAGCGAGGTCTCAGAAGGTTAAATTCGGCGCACCATTCGAAGGGTTGGCGCGACTGATGCTGCTCGAGGACCGACTTAGTGAGTCGATTCACTTCGCTCAAGAGGCCGTTTCGACCGAGCCTGGTTCGGCGAGCGCTCGTTTATTTCTGGGCAAGCTATGGATACAGAGTGGTAATTTCGGGCAAGGCATCAAGGAGTTTCAGAAAGCAATTGAGCTGGATCCAACGGACGCTGCGGCGCACTACCAGCTTTCTCGCGCCTATTTGAAAATCGGAAAGCGCTCGGAAGCTGAAAATGCCCAAGCGCTGTTTTTGAAAGTTCGGTCGGTCTATTCAGCAGAATGATTCTGCTGGAGGCGTACCGTGGGTTGTGGGAATTCAGTTCCCAAACCTGAACAAAGGGAGGCTACGAGCATGACTGAGCATTGGACGCGTCGAAAGTGGCTGCAAACCGGCGCAGCGGGCCTGCTGACCTCAGGCACTTTTGGGGCGACATCACAGAACCCAGGGTCGGCACAGCGGAATGCTAGCAAAGAACCCGCGCCGCCGCGGCGATTGCTCTATAACTACGATGCCTGGGGCCCATTTCTAAAGGGACACTCGATGGAAGCCATTCATCGAAACATTGATCTCTTTGCCGGCACGCAAGTTACTACGGTAATGCTCAGCCCGAATGCGGGACAGAGTGTCTCTTATCCCAGCCAGGTGGGCGATATGTGTCATTCGCGCCCGCTGAGTGCAGAACAGCGCACAATTCTTTACAAAGGTATGGGCGAAGTTTTTGCGAAGGCCACCGAAGGAGTGGCCGAACTGTGGCAGAGGCAGAAGGTGGATGCGTTCGGGCTTCTGGTGCAGCGAGCGCTGAGTCGGGGTATGGAAGTTTTTGGAAGCTTCCGCATGAATGACGTGCACATGGCTCAAATGGAGGACGGCAAGGGGCCGTACACGGATCAATTCTATCGTGACCATCCGGAGTGGCGCGTTCCAGGCAGCTGGGCACTGAACTATGGAGTTGCCGAAGTGCAGCAATACCGGCTCGCGCAGCTCGAAGAATTGGTTCGGAAGTATCCGCTTCAGGGGTTGGAGCTCGACTTCGTACGCGGGGTTCCTTACTTTGCGAGCGACCTACCGCAGCAGGCCCAACTGAACATGCCGTCCAAAGCCACACGGTCAATACCCGGATTTCCTCGCGATCTAGCCGAGAACAGTGTGCCGGTGATGACCTCGTTCATTAGAGATGTGCGCAAGATGACCGAGCGGGTTTCCCGGGAGACGGGCCGGAAAATTTTGCTGGCTGTTCGCGTGCCCTCCAGCCTGTGGGGGTGCCGCCGAGTGGGGCTCGATACAGTGGCTTGGCATCGCGAAAAATCTCTCGACTTTCTAACCGTTGCCCACTTTCTCCATCTCTTTTACGACTTACCCATTGACGAGTTCAAATCCGCGATGCCGGGTCTGTCGATTTATGGGTGCATCGATTATATCGTTGGTGGACCATACATCAATCGTTATCTCTATGCCCGTGATGCCAGCGCCGAGATTTATCGAGGAGCCGCCGCCGCCCTATTGGCACGCGGTGCAGATGGCATTCTGCTATTTAATATGTATGTTTCGCGGGGGAATGATCCCGACCCGAAGGGCAAGGACTGGCGACACGACGAGCCGCTAGAGGTGCTTCGGGAGGTGCGAGACCTTGCATCATTGGAGCGAAAACCAAAACTTTATCTTGTCGATTACAAGTGGGATCTTTTTGACAAGCCTTTCTACGATGTTAAGGCGCAGCTCCCTCAGCAGACCGCGCCTGATCTACCGCTGACGGTTCGAATCTGCCTCGGTGAGACGCAGCTTTCGGGCAAGCAGCTCACTCTACGGGTTGTAGCGGAAAGCCTACCAGCCGGGTCAGTGGTTCGAATTCAGATTAACGGTGTAGGGCAGGGGGCTTCCAGAGCTGCATCGCAGCCTCTTCTCTTCCCAGAGCCCTACAACCAGATGCCACCCGAGCCGAGTCAGTGCCTTGATTTTCTCATCCGCGCTGAAGACGTGAAATTTGGATTGAACGAAGTGGCAGTGCTCTCGTCTTTGCCGCTAATCATTCAACAGATTGAACTCAGCGTCATCTTGGTGTGAAACCCTCATGATGACGCCGTCGACCATTCCTGGTGTGCCCGCTACGCGCTTTCGTTGGACCGTTGTGGCACTCCTTTGCGGAGTGGCGTTTGTTCTTTACATCGACCGCATCAATATCATGATTACGGCCCCTCAGTTGGAGAAGGAATTTGGGCTGTCCTCTCAAATGATGGGCAATGTCCTGAGCGCCTTTCTCTTTGGCTACGCGCTAGGCTTGGTGCCGGGCGGCTGGTTGGCTGATCACTTTGGCCCGCATCGGGTGCTGACATGGGCTGCTGTGTCCTGGGGTCTGCTCACGGCGCTGATGGCATGCGTCCAGAAAGAGGTGGTAGGTCATGCGATCAACTCAGGCGCGGTCTTGATTTCAGTGCGCTTTCTGCTGGGGATCTGTGAAGCGTGCGCTTACCCTACCTTTAATCGGGCCCTCGCCAATTGGATGCGCCGAGGCGAAAGAGCGCTTTCCAGCGGGCTCATCCACGGTGGCTCCGGTCTAGGCGGTGCCTTTACTCCCGTGTTCATCGCGTTAATTGTTGAACAATTGGGCTGGCGTGAATCCTTCTGGATATCGGGTGCGATCACGTTTGCGGTTGCCATACTCTGGTGGAAGCTGACCACCGATCACCCTGCACAGCATTCCCGAGTCAACGCAGCAGAGCTTCAGCAGATTGCCGCCGAAAGGGAAGAATTACAAACGAAAGCAGCGGACCGGCAATGGTACCGGAACCTCGTTCGCTCCCAGAACGCCTACATGCTCTGCGCAAGTGAGTTTCTCTATGGACTCTCGGGGTTCGTTTTTCTCACTTGGTTTTACATCTATTTTGTCAAAGTGCGCGGCGCCGGAGACTTCTATTCGGCGGTTCTCTCCTCTCTTATCTACTTGGCGATGGCAGTGGGCGCGCCTGTCGGCGGAATTTTGTGCGATGCCTGTGTCAGAAAGTGGGGAAGCCCTTGGGGGCGGCGTACTGTTCCCTTGGTTTCGATCGCGTTGTCTGGAGTTCTGGGAATCGTAGCGCCCTCGATCGCTAACAATACCTGGTGTGCCATTGTGTTCTCTGCGGCGGCAGGCCTTCAGTTTGTAGCAGCCTCAGCATTCTGGGCAACGGTGATCGACATTACACGGCGCGGCACTGGTGTGCTCGGCGGTTTCATGAACGGCGCCGGCAATCTCGGCTCTGCCATTGGAACAGTGGCCTTCCCATGGTTGGTGGATCACCTTGGATGGGAGCTTGCTTTACAGTTGGCTGGGTTTGCCGGCGTGGTCTCCGGACTAGTCTGGATGTTCATTGACTCGTCGCGCCAAATCGATCGGGGCATTTCGGATTTATCTGCAGTCCTGACCCCGGAAGCCCTCACGAGCGAAGCACACTAGTGGATTGGCATGCCAGGTCATGGAGTTTCCGGGAGCCCCTGAGTTAGTTGTGCCGAACACTCTAGTTTTGAACCGACGGCCAACATCTTTTGCTGTGTCGTGTTGAGATACCTGGAAGGTCTATGAAAATAACTGCTCTGGAAATGGAGCGATATGAAGTCAACACCATGCCGTTTCGTTGGCGCGATGGCTTGGTTGGCACCGCCGGAGGGCGCAGCGAAGTGGGAGTTTTGCGTGTTCGGACGGATGCGAACATTGACGGCCTGGTCTGGCCGCTGCACTCGGTCATTTCGGAGCAATTGGTACATCACTGTGCTTCAATGTTCATCGGTGCGGACCCGCTCATGCGAGAGCGCTGCTGGATGGATCTCTGGGAGCGCGACCGCATCGAAGAGTTCCCCATCTATTTCCTGGGCTGTCTGGACGCTGCATTGTGGGACATCACCGCGAAAACAGCGGGTGTCCCGGCCTACAAGCTCCTGGGAGGGCATAAACCCCGGGCGAAAGCGTACGCCAGTACCGTCACGATGAGTACGTTTGACGAGTACCTGAGTTTGGCGGACCATTGTCTAGCAAAGGGATACAAAGCCATAAAGCTTCATGTTTGGGGACGCGTGAAGGATGACATAGAACTGGTGAAGCGGATGCGCCAGCATGTAGGCCCTGAAATCGAACTGATGCTGGATGGCAGCGCCGGCTACACCTTCGATGAATCGATTCGAATTGGACGTGCTATGGAGGAGGCGAGCTACCTGTGGCTGGAGGAACCCATGCGTGAATTTAGCCTCTATGCCTACGAAAGAATCTGCCAGACTCTGGACATTCCAATCTTAGGTGCCGAGTGCACCGATGGAGCTCATTTCAACGCCGCCGAGTGGCTGCGCCACGGCGCTTGCGATCGGCTGAGAACGAGTTGGTTTTACAAAGGAGGCTTCACCGGCGCCCTGAAAGTGGCTCACCTAGCAGAATCATTTCAGGTGCAGGCAGACGTCCACGGGTGCGGGCAAGGTTCGCTGCACCTTGTTTGTGCGCTTTCCAATTCGCATTACTACGAAAGCTTGGTGCCGGAGGAGTGTCTCGGCGACGCCACCCTGGACGGGCATATTCTTCCGGATCGTGACGGATGGGTCTATCCGACCGAGCGCCCCGGCTTTGGGTGGGAGCCGAATCCCGAAAAGCGTGTGAGGTGAGATCGGTGCCGAGACGGCTTTCACAAAAGATCGCCATAGTGACTGGGGCGGGCTCCGGTATCGGCCGCGCGACCGCGCAGCTCTTCGCGGCGGACGGGGCTGCGGTGGTTCTGGCCGATCGTGATAAGTCGACGGTGATGGAAACGCGGGCGCTTATCGGGTCGGACGAAAGTGTGATCATGTCGCTGGCCTGTGACATCTCGCAAGAGGACGACGTGAGGCGCATGGCTCTGGAGACCAACGGGCGGTTTGGCAGGATCGATATCCTCGTGAACAATGCGGCAACTTTTCATTACAAAGGAGTCCACGAAGCGGATGGGGAAGACTGGCAAAAAACTCTGGCAACCAACGTCACGGGTACGTCGCTTTGCTCGCGCTTTGTTGCAGAACGAATGAGGGATTCTGGAGGAGGAGCGATTGTGAATGTGGCTTCAATCAACGGATTTCAGGCTGAAGAGGGATATGCCACCTACTGCAGCAGCAAAGCGGCCTTGTTGATGCTCACTCGTTGTATGGCTATCGATTTCGGTCGCTGGAATATCCACGTTAATTCCGTAAGCCCAGGCCCCGTGAATACGCCGGCCTTGCAACGCGAGCTCGAGCGACTTCGTGTGAATCCGGCAGACTTTGAACGTCAAGTGTTTCAAAAACAATGCCTTCACAGAATCCTTCAACCTGTGGATATAGCACGGACCATTCTCTTTCTAGCAAGTGAAGAAGCCTCTGGGATCACGGCTGCAGATTTTGTCGTGGATGGCGGCTATTCCGCGCGCAGCTGAGTTTCTGGGAGCGCTGGAACGTCAACCGAGTTGTTGTTGCGAAACGCCCCACAATCATCGTTCCCCATAAATATCTTCAAGGGCATCCCTCAAGAATCTTCTATGAGTGACCCCTCCTTGTGCAAAGGAGGCTGAACCTTAGTTTGCGAGGTGCATATCATGATGAAGAGGGTCACACGCCGCCAATGTCTGAAGACGGCTCCACTTGGTTTGGCTTCTCTGGTCGCCGGAAAGTCTTTGAGAGCGGACGACAAACGCCCGGGCCGGAAATCTCCCCCTGCCAAAGCTCCGTCGGGTCCAGGTGGACTCTGTCTGAACGAGGACAATAGCCACTATTTCTTCACCCGAGCCGGCAAGAAGTTAGATGTGGAGACCGTGGCGTCCTGGGTGGATCAGTACGCCGGGACGCAGGTGCGGGAGCTGATCGTCAACGTCAACTGCATGAGGACGAGCTATGCAAGCGAGGTTTGGGATCCGATCTGGAGAGGCTATGATCCTGCGGCTGGTGACGATCAACCTCTTCTTGCCAGCACACCGGTCGAGTCGCGGAAGGGAGCCAGGGATTGGATTCACACGGCCTGGCAACTTCATAAGGATGGCATTGACGTCTACGATGTTTGGATCCGGAGAGCGCGCCAACACGGTCTTTCTCCTTGGATCTCGATGCGCATGAACGATGTCCACAATGTGGATGACGAGCGCAGTTTCATCCATAGTGAATTCTGGCGGGAGAATCCGCAACTGCGTCGCGTGCCGTATCGGTTCTCGGAATGGACAGACCGAGCATTCGATTATGGACAGAAAGAAGTGCGCGACCATCACATGAAACTGGTTCGTGAACTCGTCGAGCGATATGACTTTGACGGCCTGGAGCTTGATTGGATGCGTTTCGGATTCCACTTCCGGCCAGGCCAGGAACGGCGCGGAGCAGAACTCCTTACAGAGTTCACCGCTGAAGTGCGCCGTCTGCTTGACTCGTCGGGAAGAAAGCGGGGTCACCCCATCAAGCTTGGCGCCCGCGTGCCCTCACGGCCGCATACAGCGCTCGGTTTGGGCTATGACGCAGTGGGCTGGTCGCGTCGTGGCCTGATCGATCTGCTTGTCGTGACGCCCTTCTGGGCGACCGCTGAGACCGACATGCCGATTGAGCTATGGAAAGAGCTTCTGCGTGGAACGCCGGTGCTACTCGGAGCCGGGCTGGAAGTCTTGCTCAGGACACATCCAGAATCGAAGCTGCATCAAACGAACACTCTCGAAACGGCGCGCGGCGCGGCTGCTTCGCTGCTGGATCGGGGTGCTGATCGTATTTATCTGTTCAACTACATGGACTCGCAAACGGCGATGGACGATCTGTCCAACTATCCCACACTGCTTCGAGAAGCGGGCCGTGCGGAAACCTTGGCGGGCAAGCCACGTCGCCACGTCTTGACTTTTGCCGACACCTGGGCTCCGGGAGAGCCGCGGGCTGTGACGCTACCGGCAGAGTGCACCGCCGGGAAGTGGCGTGCCTTTCGCCTGGCTACCGGACCCGTGCCGGCGTCAGGGAGTGTCAGCGCACGCCTCGGAGTCGAAGGCATTTCTGATGCGGAGATCAAGTCCTGGGACATTCGAGTAAATGGAGGCACCTGTCCCTTCATCGGCAGAGCCGAACTTGAGAAACCGCGACCCGAGGCGCCGGTCTTCGAGTTCGAAATTCCGTCAATGGTGCTGAACCGTGGCTACAACGTCATCGAAATCTGTCCCAACACTAACAGCCGCGTTGTTTGGGTTGAAATCGCTGTGAAGTCCTAGGAACACACTGCGGAAGGCACTCTCCTTGACAAATTGTCAATGATAGAGTGCATTAAAGTCGACTGAGACCCTCTAAGCAGACACACTGGTTGAGAACATTCCCACCCTTCATGCCCGTCAGCGCAGAGCTATCGTAGCTGGACAGCTGGCTGAAACCTCCCGGGTTCATTAAAGCGGCTATGGCGCCAGGAGCCAAACCAACTGCGATTTGACGTTGGGAGATGATGGCGGAAAGCGGCCGCGACGGCGCTATAACCGCAGGAATCGAGAAGGTTACGATTGTTTCGGCGACGATGCTTGGGAAATACTGGGTGAACGCGAGTCACAATCTGATCCAAAGGACACAACGTGCGTCCCCCATCCGTTCTCGGTGACATGACATTACGACCATGAGGGAACTCAGAGTGAGAGAAGACGAACGAGTTGCCAGATTGACCCTGTCTGATTGCGCTTGTTGGCGTTCCTTTTGTGGGGACCTGATAGCCCCTCGATAAATATCATCGATTATCTTAAAGCCCTCCACTGGATCACACATTCTCAGAAGTTTTCTTCTTGGGCACCTGTGGCGGTTGCTCGATGCTGGAGTTAACCGATCCTGGCCATCAGACACGTGTGAAGATTGCCGATGATCGACTATTTAACCAAAATTGACAGGTGCTTGATCATCATTCATACTCCTCTACCTGTGTTATGCAATTTACTGAAAATTTGGGGCGTTTGATGCCAACCAAAGCCCATTATGAGCCTATGACATTTCAACCCATTGGCGGCAGCAACTTGAAATCGCGTGTCCTCCAGGAGATTCGGGATGCAATTACGGAAGGCCGCCTCAGTCCAGGAGAGAAGATTGTGGAGCGGAAGCTGGCCGAGAGTTTCCGCACCAGTCTTACAACGGTGCGTGAGGCTCTTATTCATCTGGAACTGGAGGGCTTCATTACCAAGGTGGCCAACACCAGGAGTTTTGTAACACAGTTCAACCGAGAGCAAACACGGCGTTTGTTTCAGGTCAGGAAATGGCTTGAACAGCGAGCAGTCGAGCTGGCGGCCGTCAATGGGACTATGGCGGATCAAGCTGAATTAAAGGTCCAGTTGAATCGTGTGTTGGAAGCCAGCAGAGCCAATCGGTATCTGGGCTATTTGAGGGAGGATCTTAGGCTGCACGGAATCATCTGGAAGATGTCAGGGAACGAATTCCTGGAGCAAGCTCTGCGGAGGATTGTGATGCCTCTGTACGCGTTGACAATTTGCCAGATTCGTTCTGAAGAAAAGTTCAACCTGGAGCAGGATGCTCTCTCCCACAAGCCGATTGTTGAGGCAATCCTTGGCCGGGACAGTGAAGCTGCAGTGATAGCTTTTTTGGCGGGTATTCGTGAGTGGGAACTGCAGGTGATCGGCCACATATCGGTCGAAAAGAATTCCTCATACGCATCCGATCAAAGTCCGCAGCAAGTCTCGGCAATTTGAATCGTCCGAGTAACCTAAAGGCGTTTGCTACGTTGGCCTGGGCAAGAGCATGTTTCGCGACGCCACCTCACTCCTGGCCCATCCGCCGTTGGGGCGCGATAAAACCACCGTCTACCACAAGCAAATTTCCGGTCCTGTAGCGGCTAGTCAGACGTGGCATTTCTCGACGCCACGCTTGAAATCTTCCGTCGCCGATTCTTCTACCCATTGATAACTGTCATCGGCGTGAGGATAAAGCCGGGAGCAACCGCGATCCGGCCAGACCGTTGATGAGTCATATAATGCTTGCGTAACGCTTCGAGGGAATCTTCAAGACAGTGCCGTACAACGCAATCGCCGCGTTGTTGGCAAGGACGTCGATGTGCGCCCATGTTGGCGATGGCCCCAATCGCTTTAGCATATTCTCATAGTCAGTGATATCCAGGGCGTGACGGGTCACCTGATAGCCCTTTACTTCAGCTTGGGCATCGCTGAGGGTTTGCGGATCGACGTCGAAGAGTGCGACTGCACACCCTTCCTCGACAAACTCACGCGCGACCGCTCGGCCCAGGCCCTGTCCAGCTCCAGTAATACTAAGCCCAGCGGTTGAGCTGGACGACCAGCACCGACTTTGTCCGTAAAAGGCTAGACTGAAGGCATTCTACAGAGAATTGAACAGCGGTGGACAAAATGGAGTTTTCTCTACCTGGGCGCGCTGGTGGTTTAGTATCGGTTCGGAAGGCGGGAGGCGCGCTCAGCACTCCTGCGGTGCGACCGCCTTCCAGCCGACAGCTCTTGCCAGGTGGACGATGTTGACCTCATGTTTCTGAGACGAGTTAAAGGCATTTCAAAGACAGACCCGTGAATTCACGAGGCTGTTGGCCTCCTAGAAAGTAAACTTCAATGCGAACTGAATAATGCGTGGATCGGCGCTCGATCCCTCCGAATATAGCCCTCCTCCACCACTGGTGGAAGTGATGATGCCAAAGGAAGCGAGAGTGCCCAAGCTAGCGCCGGGCAGGCCAAAGTTGGTGTGGTTCAGGGCGTTGAAAAACTCCGTGCGAAACTGAAGATTCATGCCCTCGTTGATCTTGAAGTTTCGGTAAAGCCCAAGATCCAACGTTTGGTAGGCCGGACCTCTAAGCCTATTGCGTCCCAGGTTTCCGAATGTGCCGATGGCTGCGCTTCGGAAGCACGTGGTGTTGAACCATTGCAGCCGGGGTTCTCGACCTGAGGGGCGCGCATTGATATCACAGTCAGGAAGAACATCAGCATAATTGGGCGACCGACCACCAGCCAAGGATGGGTTTCCAGCGGAACTTACAGTAAAAGGTGAACCGCCTTGTAAGGTCACGATTCCGGTAAGTTCCCAGCCACCCAGAATGTATCTGGATGCTGCCTGGTCCTTAAACGGAGTGGGCATCTGCCACACAAAGTTTGAAACAAAGCGATGCGTCCGATCGAAGTCCGATGAGCCGTACATATCTGGGTCGCCGAGTGGATTTCGCACCGGATTCTGGTGCTGGGCGCCGGCGGTCTGTGGCGCATCATCCAGCGATTTCTGCAATGTATAGTTCGCCTTTAACGCCAGACCGCGAGCAAATCGCCTTTCGAGGGTCAACTGCATTGAATGCAAGTTGGAACGGCCGCTGTCCTCCGAACTGTAGATGTTTTGATAGTCCCGGTATGGCCTGCGCGAGTTGACGTTGCCCGTCGTTGAAAGTGGGTTACCCGACGCATCGGTACCCGGAATGTACCGGCCGGGATTCAGATCTCGATTCCGGTGAACACCGGACCCATGAGAGCCCACGTAAGCCGCCCGGGCAACCAGCTGGGCCGGTAGTTGACGCTCAAGAGTGAAATTCCATTGATGAATCTGAGGCGGGGAATAGTCTGTAAGGAAGGAATAGACAGGTCCTACGGGCCGTGCCAGCGAAAGCGTGTTCGGGGCGGGAATCGGAGCCGGAAAAGGATTCACCTGACCTCGATAGGGATCGGTAAAGCTAAAGGGTTCTATCAGCACCGCAGCCGTTGTGAAGGGCTGCGAGGTTGAGAAGTTCGAGAAAGCAACCGTAGATAGCACTTCATTGAATATTCCATAGCCACCACGGATGCTGGTCTTGCCGTCACCGAAGGGATCGTAGGCAGCACTGAGTCGAGGCCCCAATCGCTTCCAGTCATTGTTAATGCCGTTCTTCGGAACCCCTGCGTCTCCCAGGGTTAAAAGACCTGGGGGAAGGTTAGGATAAATCTTGGACTGCTGGTCTGGCACGAAAATAGCCTGTTCCCCCAGAGTGGACAGCCAGTTGAAGTAGGGTTCATACCGTGCGCCAAAGGTGAAAGTCAATTTGCGGTTCACCTTGAAAGTGTCCTGCGCATAGAACATCCACAAAGTTCGGTCAGCTTCGTTCAATGCGGGGTTCAGTTGTTCATACATTGCAGGCAAGCCTAGCATTAGATCGCCGTAAGGGGAACCGGTACGGTTTTGACTGAATGAATGTCGTCCGTCTACGATCCAATCCTCTTTGTCGTACCAATAGTTTCGAATCACGTCGGCGCCAAGTTTCAGTTCGTGCCGGCCTCGAATCCAGCTCACGTTGTCGTTGAACTGATACGAGCGTCGGATCATGTCGATTTCGGTGCCCGTGAAAAACCCAAAGAAAGGAGAGGCGAAATACAACATCGCCGGCTTATCATTCAGCTTCGGTATCTGCATTCCGATATCCTGCCAATTGAAATCGTTGGCAATATTGGCAGCACTGATCTGAATCGTTTGGGTCCGACCCAAAGCAAAACGGAATTCATTGAATAGCGTGGGGCTGAAGACGTGCGTCTCACCGATGCTGATCTTCCGAGTTGGAAACTTTACCCCGAAGTTGAGAGAAAGCACGTTGTTCGGGTCACCCGTGCTGGGACCGTCGTCTACTTGATAGTAGTAGCTGCCATACAATTTGTCCTTTGCTCCCAAGCTGTGATCCACACGGCCGATGACTTCTTCGACGTTTCTCAAGACTCTCATTCCATAAGTAAGCTGGCCATTTGGACCGTTAGGCAAGGGCACTAGTCTTTCCAAGAATTTCTGCATGGTGGGGTCAAGCCGTTCGCGGGGAATCTGGTTGTTTGCGAAGGGTTGGCCAGTCAAGGGATCCTTTACTACAGGAGTCAGGCCCGAAAGATCGCCCGCTCGCTGGGCCGCCGTTGGAACAAAGGTGATCAAACTACTCGGTCTCTGCCTGAGTTTTGTTCCTTGATAAGAGACAAAAAAGAAAGTCTTATCCTTAAAAACAGGTCCACCAAAGGTACCGCCGTACTGGTTCCTCTTGAGGCCGTCATTGGTTGGTGGAACAGTGGCAAAGAAATTTCGGGCATTCAGAGCATAGTTACGCAAGAACTCGAACGCCGAACCGTGAAACTTGTTGGTGCCAGATTTGATGACCATGTTCACGACACCGCCTGATTTACTTCCATAATCCGCGGTGAAATTGTTGGTTTGCACGCTAAATTCCTGGAGCGCATCCGGATTGGGCGTAGGCATTGAAACGTTCGTCCAATGATCATTGTGGTCAGCGCCATCGAGAATGTAGTTCGTGCTATTGCCCGGTGTTCCACTTACAGAAAAAAAGTTAACCGACTGGGGGACGGCTGCATTGTAGAAAAAGGCTCTGGGAGTGGGTTGCACGCCTGCCTGGAGCGCGACCAATTGCTGAACGTTCCGCCCATTTAAGGGCAATTCAACAATCTGCCGCTCGGTAACAACCTCAGTGAGGGTACCCGTTCGGGTATCGACTTGAGAGGGTGCCGCCTCTACCGATACCGTTTCCGACACCTCGCCCACATTCATCCTGATGTCCAGTCGCACCTGTTGATCGACGAGCAAAACAACGCCAGATTGGCGGAAAGTTTTGAACCCTGGACTGTTCGCACTAATTGCATAAGTGCCTACTGGAAGATTCACGAACAAGTATCCGCCAACGGCATCCGAGGTTGTCGTTTGTTGACGTCCTGTCTTTTCGTCCAAAGCGGTCACCGTGGCCGATCCGATCACTGCTCCGCTTGGATCGGTCAGAGATCCGAAGATTCTTCCGGTAGGCGCCGCAGAACCACTGGCAGCCAGACTTAGCATCACAAGGACTGAAATCGCGAGATTCTTCATGCCAAATTCCTCCTATCCACTTCGCTGATCAGTTGAGAAAAACTATCGGTATCGAAACCCTAGGCCGGTAACCCGTCCAGCGCTGCTGCTTCTGGGGGCTCTCAATTCAGGCAGGTGGAACTCGTCAGCAATGTTAGCTAGTAATGGATGATCGATCATGATTTTAGCATCTAGGCGCAAGATTGCAAGGTTCTTCTTCTGCAGCGCCGCTTAAGGGAGTACCCTTGGCTCTCTGCTTTCCTGTTGACGGATCGAAGATCGATAATTAGTATTCTTCCTTCAAATGAAAACCGGCTGAGAGTGAAGTCCCAGAACCCCTCCAAGGCGGAGCACTGGGGCCAGGAGTCTTTCAATGCTTTGGGTGATCCTGACCGTGAGGATCAAGGAACTACTGATGTTGAAGAGTTGGCTCAGGGGAGTCTTGCTTTGCCAGATTGCATTGGTTCTCGGCCACCCTGCTTCCGGTCAGACCCAAAATGTGAAACAGCTCGTCTCAGAGCGGATTCCGCATCTGGTCACCGTTGAGGCTAACGTTCCGGTTGCACCACCAGGTTGGGCGGTTTTGGAGCGTGAACTCCTTGCGGTAATGAGCGAAGCAGCCTTGAAGTACACCGAAATATATACCCGGAGTGGAGGCACCTTGCGCTGGAAGACGGATGGCAGCGCATCAGCCGACGATTTGTTTGAGAGTTTCTACAATTTTCCGCTGCTCTACGCGCTGGGTGGCGACGAGAAATTGCGTGACTTGTCGTTTAAACAGTGGAGCGCCATGGCTCGGCAGCTTACTTATGATTTCGACGTTCTTCATCGCGAGTTTCCTAAGCACGCCGACTGGTTTCACATCAGTGAAGGATGGCTGTTTTTTTATTTTCTGGGACTGGCAGATCCCACCGACTACGAGACCACAGCACGAGCCCGTCGCTTTGCAGGGTTTTATCTCAACGAGACTTCGGAAGCACCAAACTACGATTCGAAGCTGAAGATTCTTCGTTCACCTAGGACCGGCAGCTTGGGTCCAAGATTCGGGTCTTCGCAAGGGGCCCGACCCTATGCTTGGACAAAGGGAAGGGCAGGATTTGCGCTGCCCTTGGAAGACATTCCCGGCATAAATAATATGGAGGATCTTAAGGATCCTGAGAATGCCAAAAAAATGGGCGCTGCCCTTGAAGAGCGCTTGTATCGAGGCGACGTTCCGGCCAACCTGGCAGCCACGACGCTCCTGACCAACGCCTATCTTCTGACCGGCGAGGAAAAGTACGCGGATTGGGTAAAACGGTATGTGGACGGCTGGATAGAAAAAACACGGTCCAATGGCGGCATCACGCCAGACAACGTCGGCCTCTCTGGAAAAGTTGGAGAGTACCACACCGGCAAGTGGTGGGGAGGCCACTACGGTTGGCGTTGGCCCCATGGCTATTACAACATCGGAATGGCTCTGCAGGTGGGCGGCGAAAACGCTTTGCTGCTCTCCCGAGGTGACGCTCGCTACCTGGATCTGCCTCGTTCAAACCTTCAGCAAATCATTAGCAAGGGTCAGGATTTGAATGGGGCCTTTGTTGTCCCGTACAAAAAGGGGGACAAGGGATGGTTCGCCTTTCAGCCGATCGATCGGCAGTTCCTGGCAGCTCTCTGGACCGTGTCGATGGACCCACAAGACTGGCAACTTATCGAAAAGGTTCGGTTGGCGAGCAAGAAGGACTGGCACAAGGCGACGGGAAGCCCTTATCCCAATCTTGGGCACGCCGCTCTTCCGACTCCACGAACGGATTGCTGGAATTGTGATGTGGAGGGCTTGGCAGACTGGAACGCGGTGGCTGACATACGCAATAAAGAGGATCGCAGCCATGAGGGTCCGTGGCTGCGTTTTCTGGCGGGCGCAAACCCGGAATATCCCGAAAACATTCTCCGAGAAAGCTACGGCCAGGTGACCTGGCGAATGCAGAGGGTTCTGCGTGGCGATCTGCTGGTTGAATACGACCCGCGGGGATCAGGAAAAGTCGACCACAACGAGTTTGACATAACCAAGGCGCACGAGCACCACTGGATGACCATAAATCCAGTTACCACCGAAGGCTTGATCCAGTTAACACTGGGCGCTCCGCAGTTGATTTACAACAGCGGCCTGCCGCAAGCCCGAGTCCGTTACTTCGATCCGGCCCGCTCACGCCCGGGACTGCCCCAGGATGTGGCTGCATTGGTCAGGAAATTGGAAGCGGAGCGGACGGTCCTCGAGCTAGTGAATCTCAACATCTTCGAAAACCGCGATGTGATTGTTCAAGCTGGCGCCTACGGTGAGCACCTGTTTACTACCGTGAAGTATCCGGAACGAACGGACGAGGATAGACCCCAACCAGACGAGTTTACTAGAGCTGATCCCACGCTTGTGGAGCGAACCGTTGCAGTGAATCGTAAGTTCTTTCAGGTACGCCTGCGCCCTGGCTGTGGCCTTACTCTGAACATCGGAACCAAGCGGTTTGTCCACCGACCCAGCTATGCGTTCCCCTGGCATGGAGATACGATACCCGTGAGATAGATTCCGATCGTTTGTCGTACAGGGCGCAAAAAAACCTATGAAACAGGTCTTCTTAGGAGTAGTGATCTTTCTCACGGTTCCTGCTCCGGATGTTCAGTCCGAAGGCCATCTCCCCTACACAACCTACCACAGTTTCAAGCAGGTGCTTGATGGGAACAATGCGCGCTATCCTGCTATTACCCGCATCTCGGACCCGGGAACCAGCGGACACCCAGCTTACACAGGGTTTTTCTTTTATCAATGTCTGCAGTTCGATACTACGGGACGCTACCTGCTGGGCCTGAAGGTTTATGTTCAGAACCGAGTCGTTGAGCCGTCTGATCGTGGTGATATCGGCTTGATCGATCTCAAAGACGGGCACAAATGGACCAAAATCGGAGAAACGACGGCCTGGAACTGGCAGCAGGGCGCTCGGCTTCAATGGCGGCCCCTATCTGATGAGATCGTATGGAATGACCGCTCAGACGATGGCAAGAAGTACCTGTGCCGTGTGTATGACTTCCGCACTGGCAAGAGACGTACCTTACCGCGGCCACTTTATGACTTGTCCCCTGACGGCGCGACTGCACTGACCCACGATTTTGAGCGGATGAAGCACCGCGGAACTGATTACGTCGGGATTGAGGACATATACAAGGACCAGTACGCCCCAAGCAAGACGGGCATCTGGAAGATGAACATGGATACCGGTAGTGCTGAGCTGGTAATGACTCTGGAGAAGATGGCCGCGATAGCCAACCCCAATGGAAGCCCACGGTCAGGCTGTCTTTACTTCTTCCGCGAGGGATGGAACCCATCCGGCACACGCTTTATCGCTTTCGTCAAGGACCCAGAGAACGCGCTCTTCAAGGCCTTCACCATGACAGCAGAGGGTACAGATGTCCGCCATCTGTATGACGTGCCAAGCCACCATGCGTGGCAGGATGACCATTTCATAATGGACTTTGGCAATCACCTGCCTCCCGGTGGCGGCTCATCTCTGAAGGGATATTTTCTTTTCAAGGATGACGGGACTGGAAGAGCAAAGGATCTTCTCTGGGCAACAGAATTTGACGGTCATGGCAGCTATGTTCCCGGCCCAGGTGGCGATTGGATTCTCTCCGACACGTATAGCATAGACGGCGGCTTCCAGTATCTCTTCATGTATCACAGACCGACAAGATTGTTCGTTCCTCTCGCGAGGCTAAAGTCGACGGCCGAGGGCGGCTTGCACAGAGTTGACTTGCATCCGAGATTCAGTCGGGATGGACGAATCGTGTCCATAGATGCGACCCACGAAGGTCTGGGACGGCAAATGTATGTTATTGACATCAGCCATATTGTAGATAACCCGCCTAGCCGTCGGGGATCGGTTCAGTGACCGACCTATTGAAGGCGCGCTCTGTCAGACTTTCGAGCAGAAAGGTGTGCTTGTAAACGCTGCCTGGATCGCACGTACCAAACCGGGCGAAGCACCGCAGTGAGACACCGACTAACTTCGTACAACCTGGGAACAATCATAACCACACTGCAAACCGCAAACAGAGCTCGTGTCCAGACGAACGTCGTCGGTCTGATGGTAGCGTTTAGCGTCATGAGCTACTTCGACCGGACCATCATGTCGATCGCGGGGCCAGGGATGATGAAGGAGTTCACTCTCTCGGAATCCCACATGGGTGCGGTTTATACTGCTTTCCTCATCAGTTACGCAGCGATGAACGTGCCTGGTGGATACTTGGCAGACCGATTTGGTCCTCGCCTGGTCTTGACAGTTGTGGGATTGGGAGCGGGGCTCTTCACAGGGTTGACGGCTCTGGGAGGTCAGCCGGGACTCGGGGTCTATCTCGGGG
>Ga0187893_10003528_pt1 | contig 31529 bp, 25 predicted proteins | sample MA1701074metaG_FD_139574 | JGI IMG/M metagenome (GOLD analysis project Ga0187893, IMG submission 139574) | White microbial mat communities from a basaltic lava cave in the Kipuka Kanohina Cave System on the Island of Hawaii, USA - MA170107-4 metaG ...
CGCCCGCCCGGCCTTCGCGTGGCGCGATCTCTGCACCGAGAAGAACGTCCGCTGGATCCTGAACCTCGGGATCCTGATCTTCAGCGTCGCGCTCGCGGTCTTCATCCACACCCAGTGGAAGAGCATGGCGCCCCCGCTCAAGGCGGCGATCCTCTTCGGGGCGAGCGCCGCGGCGATGGGAGCGGGCCACCTGCTCCGCCGCACGATCCTCAAGGCCACCGGGACCGCGATCGTCATCCTGGGCGCCGTGGCCGTGCCCATCGACTTCCGGGCCCTCCTCCACTTCGGGCTGGTGGACGAGGCGCATGCGTCGGCGCTCGGCTTGGCGGGATCGCTCGTCTCGCTCGGCCTCTACGTCGGCCTGGGGCGCCTCACGACCGAGCCGCTCTTCCGGGCGATGGCGGCCCTGGCGGGCCTCTCCGCCGGGGCGTTCGCGCTTCGGAGCGCGGGCCTCGAGTGGCCCCTCGTCGTCCCCTGGCTCGTCCCCCTCGTCTGGGCGGGGACCTGGTTGCCCCGGGGGCTCGAACGGCGGACCTCGGCCGTGATGCTCGCGGCGCTCGTCTCGACGACGGTGATCCTCCTCCTCGCGGGCGGGCTCCGGCCGGAGCGGCACGTCTGGCCGGTCGAGCTCGCGCTCGGCCTGGCCGCCCTAGCCTCGACGCGGGCGCGGCAGCCGTGGCTCACGGTGGGCCTGCTCGGGGTCATGTTCGCCGTCGCGGCGGACGCCTTCGACTGGACGGGGCGGGACGCGCGCTGGCCGCTCGCGGCGTTCGGGGTCCTGCTCGGCGCGGGCTGGATCGCGAGGAGCCCCGCCTTCATCGCGGGCTCGGCCATCGCGGGAGCCCTCGCAGTCCTGGCCGGGGCGCCCGATCCGGCGGCCGTGGCGGGCCCCCTCGCCGTCCCCGGGTTCCTCCATCTCGCGCTCGGGATGGCCCGGGACGACCGGGGCCACGCGGGGGCCGGAGGCCTGCTCCTCGGCGGCGCGCTCGCGTTCGGGCTCCACGGGTCGAGCGTCCCCGTGCTCTGGCATCCCCTGGCCTACGCGACGCTCGGCGTCGTCTTCGCGGCGCTCGCCCGGGTCCGCGCGCGCGACGCCTTCCACCCGCTGGCCGCGCTCGTCGCCGGGGCGGCGATGCTCCTCCTGGCCGCACGCTACCTCGAGTACTACCTCCCGAAGCCGGCCCCCGCCGGACAGGGCGTCCAGCTCCTGGGGGCGGCGATCGGGCTTGTCTCGGCCCTCGCCTTCGGGCCGATGGCGAAGCGCCTCCGGAGCCGCTACGTGAGCGACGTCACGTTCGGCTGCCTGGGCTTCGCGTGGATCCTGGCCTTCCGGTGGGCCGGGGTGCCGGGAAAATGGCTCGGGCTCTCCCTGGCCGTGGCCGGAACGGCCTACGTGCTCCTGGAGAAGAGGCTCTCGCGCTGGCTCCAGCGCCCCTCGCTCTTCACGGGCGTGGCCTGCACCGTCGCCGCCTCAACCTTCGCCTTCCTCCAGTGGTTCGTCTGGGGGGAGCACCTCCAGTCGTCGCTCACGTTCCTCCTCGTCGGAGCCTTCTATCTCGCGGTCGCTCAGAAGACGCCCCACCGCTGGCTCTCGCACGTGGGGGCCTACGTGGCGGCGGCGGGCTGGCTCGTGGGGCTCGAGGCCCTCCGGACCCCTCCGGAGACCCGCGCGTTCCTCAGCTTCCTTCCGGCCGGCTGGACGATCCTGGTCGCGGCGCGGCGGCTCGACCTCCACCTGGGCCTGGCGGGCCTCACGGTCGCCCTGGGCGCGCTCGCCTTCGTCTACCTCGATCCCCTGATGTACCTCCGCCCGAAGCTCCCGGTGACGATCGCCGTCTCGGCGACGGCGGCGGCCTTCGCGGGGCTGCTCGCCTTCCGGAGGCCGGGGCTTCCGGGGGTGGACGTGCGCCTGGCGAGCGGCCTGATGGGCGCGTTCGCCGCGTCGGCCTACGCGTTCTGGCTGATGTACATCTCCACCGGAAGCCCCTGGGGCGGGCTCGCGCTCTTCGCGATGTGCGGGGCGCTCGGCCTCGCGGCCGAGATCCTCCGGCGTTCGGGCCGTGCGGCCCAGGCCTGGCCGCTCGCGGCGGTGGCGTTCGCGTACTCGCTCCTGGCGCTCACCTCGGCCTACGGGAGCGGGCGGGGGGAGGGCGTCCACCTCTGGGTCCACGGCCTCTCGCTCGTCCTCTTCACGGCCCTCGGGAGGTCGTTCGGGCTTCCCGCGCTCTCCTGGGGGGCGGCGGGGATCGGGGTCCTGGGACTCGGGGCCTGGCTCTTCCATTGGCCGGACGCCGCGTGGATCGGGGTCTGGACCTTTCCCCTCGCGGCGCTCGCCCTCCAGCGTCGGGAGCGCGGGCTGGAGCTCCTCGGCTGGGTGGCCGCGCTCGCCTGCCCGCTCCACGCGGCGACGCGGCTCTACGAGGAGCCCGCGGCGGGCCTCGTCTTCGTCTCGATGGCCGCGGCGCTCGCGCTCACGCGGCTCCGGCCCGCCTCCTACCCGGCGATGCTCCTGGCCGTCGTCGTCTCGTGGGGCCACCCCCCCTACGGCACGATCGCGCTCTTCCTGGGCTTCGCGCTCTACCTGGGCGTGGCGCTCGCCACGCGGAAGCCGCCGGTGATCGTGGTGTCGCTCCTCCTCGCGCTCGTCGCGGACTTCTCGCTCGCCGAGCGCTTCCCGGCCCATTCCGGGCTCGTGGCGTTCCCGCTCTCCTTCGTGCTCCTGGCCATGGCGTGGGAAGTCAGGAAGCGGTTCGGGAAGGACTTCGCGGTACCCCTCCTCGCGACCTCGTTCGCCGCCGCGGTCCTGGCGAGCGCGCTCTGCCTCCGGAACCCGGGCGACCGGGTCTGGGTCTTCCTGGCCGACTCGGTCCTCTTCGGGATCGCGGCGGCCCTCTTCCGGAGGCCGGAGCTGATGTACCTGTCCTCGGCGTCCGTCGCGGCGCTCGACATGGCGCTCATGTCCCGCTTCGGCCTGGGCTCCCTCCAGATCGCGTTCCAGCTGCTGACCCTCTCGCTGGCGCAGGTCATCTTCGTCCGGGCGATGGGGGACCGCGTCCGCCGCTACCTGGAGCCGGTGTTCGTGGTGGCGCTCGCGGTCGCCGCGGGCGTCCTCGTCTTCGGGGCGAGCCGGCGCGAGGAATGCGCCGGCCGGGAGATCAACCTCGCGATCTGGGGCCTCCTCCTCCTCTCGCTCATCTCGGGCGTGGCGGGCCGGATCCGCCGCGTCCCGGCCTTCGTCTACCTGGCCGCGGCGCACCTCCTCGGGGCCTACTACCTCAGCCTCCACAAGTACCGGGCGGAGACGCTGGAGCTCTACACGGTCCCGATCGGCCTGGGGCTCCTCGTCTGGAGCGTGCTCGCGGGCCTGGAGAAGCAGACGCGCGCCGGCGGGGAGCTGCTGGCGGTGGGGATGCTCTTCCTCCCGTCGGCCATCCCCTCGTTCGGCGAGGGCTGGGGAGGGCACGCGCTGGCGGCGCTCGCCTTCTCGTTCGCGCTCGTCCTGGCGGGGATGGGCCTCCGTCGCCGGATCCTGCTCCTCGGGGGGACGGGGGCGTTCGTCGCGGAGGTGGCCGGCCAGGCCATCCGCTTCCTGGTACAGCAGGACCTTTCGTTCGCGGAGTGGGGGATGCTGATCGGCGCCCTGATCATGCTCCTCGCGGCGGGATTCGAGTCCCGGAAGGCCCGCTTCGTGCGCGTCCGCCTGGATCCCCTCCGCCTGGGCGCGGAGAAGTACTTCTCCACGTTGAAGTAGCCGCCCGGCCGAACGGGATTGCCTGCCTCCCCGCCCGGCCTTATACTCCACCCCGCGCTCTGGAGGATCGCCGTGTCGCTCAAGCGGACCGTGGGCCTCTGGGCCCTCGCGTGGACGGTCGTGGTGGGCGGGCTTCACGCCTGGCTGAACCTCGACCTCTCGAGGGAGGGCGGGACCGCGCGGGAGGGTTTTCGCGTCGGCTTCCTCCCCGTTACCTGACACCTCACCTGCCCCGTCAACCACTTCATCCGGAAGAACCTGGATGGAGCGGGCGGGTTCGAACCGGTGCGGTTCAACGGGTGGCCCGAGCTGAAGGAGGCCTTCCTCTCGGAGTACACCGACGCCACCTTCATCCTGGCGCCGATGGCGATGAAGCTGCGCGAGGAGGGGGTTCCGATCAAGATCGTCTACCTCGGGCACCGGGACGGGACGGCCCTCATGGTCCGGAAGGACTCGGGGATCTTCCGGACGGAGGACCTGCGCGGGAAGGTCGTGGCCGTCCCCAACCGCTTCTCGAACCAGCGCCTCCTCCTCTTCCGGTCGCTCAAGGAGCGGGGGATGAGTTTCGCCGACCTGAACGTGGTCGAGCTCGCCCCGCCCGACATGCCCGCGGCCCTCTACGCCCGGGCGGTCGACGGGATCAGCTCCGGGGAGCCCTTCATGGGCCAGACCGAGCTCGACGGCTACGGCCGAGCGCTCTGGCAAACGAAGGACGTCTGGCCGGGCTTCATCTCGTGCGTCCTGGCGGTCCGGGAGGACGTGATCCGGGACCGGCGCGCGGAGGTCCAGGCGCTGGTCGACGGGATCGCGCGGAGCGGGCTCTGGCTCGACCAGGCGCTCGACCACCGCATGCAGGCGGCGCAGTTCGTGGGCGGCCGGGACTACTTCAACCAGCACCCCCGGCTCCTCGAGCACGTCCTGAGCAAGCCGCCGGACCGGGTGAAGTACACGAACCTCGAGGTGCGGCGCCCGGACTTCGAGGAGATCGAGGCCCTCGCCCGCGAGGCGGGGCTTCTCGAGGGGAAGGTCCGCTTCGAGGACTACGCGGACGCCTCCTTCGTCCCTCCCGGCGCGACGATCGAGCCCTACCGGTTCCAGGACGAGGACTCCATCCGGAAGGCGCGGGAGCGAGGGGTCATCCGGTGACCGCCCCGGACGGCGAGCGCCGCTGGGCCGTGGGGCTCCCTCTGGCCGTGGGGGCCCTCCTCGTTCTCGTTTGGGATCTCTCGGTCCGGCTTTCGGGAAACGAGATCTATCCCAAGCCCCACGAGGTCGTGGCCGGCATCGTCGAGCTCGCCCGGAAGGGCTTGCTCGTGAAATACGTCGTGGCCTCGCTCTTCCGGGTCACGGTGGGGTTCGGGCTGGCGCTGCTCGTGGGGATCCCGGCGGGGCTCCTCCTGGGCTGGTTCCACCGGCTCTACTTCGCGTTCAATCCCCTGATCCAGGTCCTGCGGCCGATCTCGCCCATCGCCTGGATCCCGCTGGCGATCCTCTGGTTCGAGGTGGACGACCGGGCGCCGATCTTCCTCATCTTCCTGGCGAGCGTCTTCCCGATCACCGTCTCGGCCATGGCCGCGGTCCAGAACATCCAGCAGGTCTACATCCGCGCCGCGCGGAACTTCGGCCTGGGGCGCCTCGAGCTCTTCCGGCGGGTGATCTTCCCGGCGACCCTCCCCCAGGTCCTGACGGGCGTCCGGATCGCGCTCGGGGTCGCCTGGCTCGTCGTCGTGGCGGCGGAGATGGTCGCGATCAACTCCGGGCTCGGCTACCTCATCATCGACGCCCGGAACGCCGGGAAGAGCTATCACCTGGTGGTCGCGGGCATGGTCATGATCGGGCTGATCGGCCTGGGGCTCGACCTCCTGGTCCGGCGCCTCGAGCGCTTCGACGAGGTCCGCTGGGGGTACGGCCGGTGAGCGCGGGGCCGGCCGTCCGGGTGAGCGATCTCTGGGTGAGCTTTCCCGGGAAGGGGACGAACGGGGCGATCCGCGTCCTCGAGGGCGTGAGCTTCGACGTGAGGCGGGGCGAGTTCGTCTGCATCGTGGGCCCCTCGGGATGCGGGAAGTCGACGCTGCTCAACGTCGTGGCCGGGTTCCTGCCCCCGACGCGAGGGACGGCGCTCGTGGAGGGCGAGCCGGTCCGGGGGCCCGATCCCCGCCGGATCTTCGTCTTCCAGGAGAACGGGGTCTTCCCCTGGCTCACGGTTCGCCAGAACATCGAGTTCGGCCTCCACCGGCGCTCCGGGGCGGACCGCGCGGCGCTGGTCGCGCACTACGTCGAGATGGCGGGGCTCGGGGGCTTCGAGGACGCCTGGCCGCGCGAGCTCTCGGGGGGGATGAAGCAGCGGGTCGAGATCGCCCGGGCGCTCGCGGCCGGGCCCGACGTCCTCTACATGGACGAGCCCTTCGGCGCGCTCGACTTCCTGACCCGGCTCAAGATGCGCTCGGACCTCGTCCGGATCTGGCAGGAGGAGCGCAAGACCATCCTCTTCGTCACCCACGACCTCGAGGAGGCCGTGCAGCTGGCCGACCGGGTGATCGTGCTGGGCCCTCGGCCCGCCGGCGTGCGCGAGACGGTCCCGATCGAGCTTCCCCGCCCGCGCGACCTGGACTCGCCGGCGTATCTCGCCGCGCGGGACCGGATCTTCGCCGCGATGGGGGTGAGCGTCCGGGTGGGCGGGGAGGAGCCCCGGGTCCGGTCCTCGCCCTGAGCGCCTCGACTCGCCGGCTCTGTCCCAGCCCTTTCAGGGGCCTGGCACGGAACCTCTGCGGCACGGCACGGAGCGGGGATTTACAATCGGCGTGTCATTGCCACGCCCGGCCCCCCGGGCCGCCGGTCCCGGAGACGAGGAGGAGATCCCATGTCGATGACGACGGCGCTCGTCCTGGCGGCGCTCACCCAGGGCTGGTCGGACCATCCGGAGAACCGCTGGGTGAAGCAGAGCCCGAGGGAGGGCGTCCCGGCGCCCAAGCTGGGATGGGAGGGGAGCGGGGCGTGGGATCCCCACGGCCGCCGCTGGATCCACCACGCCGGGCACGACGGGATCCCCCAGGGTTTCGTCACCTTCGCCTTCGACCTCGAGACGGGGGCCTGGGAGCAGCGCTTCCCGCCGACCTCGCCGCCGGGGGTCTGCTGCGTGGACGGGTCGAACGTCTTCGACCCCGCGGCTCGCCGCTTCGTCCGCTTCCCGGGCGGGAGCCTGGGCCACGGGTACCAGTGGAGCCGGGGGGTGCGCCTGAAGGAGTCGGCCGTCTGGCTCTACGACCCCGCGGCGAACGCGTGGACCAACATGAGGCCGCCGCCCTACGGGGAGGCCGAGCGGCGGGAGTCGATCGGCGGGCTCTGCCCGGGCGCGACCTGGGCGGAGGACCTGGAGCTGGCGGTCTCCTTCGGGGGCTCGGGTTCGGGCGGGGCGAAGAACAACCTCCACGTCTACGACGCCTGGACGAACGAGCTCCGGCTCCTGAAGGGCGCCAGTCCCCCGCCCGCGCGCGACGGGATGGGGCTGGCCTACGACCCGGCGGGCGGCCGGCTCGTCGTCTGGGGGAGCCAGTACCTGAGCGACGAGAAGACCTGGATCTACCGGTTCGACCGGAACGCCTGGGAGGCGCACGACCTCTTGCCCCGGCCGCCGGGGCTCAAGGGGAAGACCTACTCCACGATCCCGAAGATGGCGTACGACTCCGCCAACGGCGTGATGCTCTGCCTGGCGTGGCTCGGCGAGTCCGGGGGGCACGAGACCTGGATCCTCGACCCGGCGAAGCCGGCGTGGACGAAGCTGGAGCCGGCCGCCTCGCCGGACGGGTCGAAGAGCCGCTCCCGGAACCTCGCCTACTCGCGCGAGCTCAACCTCTTCATCCTGGAGACCACGGCGGTGAGCGGGGGCCCGCAGGTCTGGACCTATCGGTACCGGAACGCCGCGCCGCCCGGACCGGCGCCCTCGGAGCTCGAGGTGACGACGGAGCCCGGGAAGGCGAGGCTGTCCTGGAAGGGACCCGGGGACGCCGACGTGCTGCGCGCGGAGCCCGCCGACCCGTGGGCCCTCGAGTTCCGGAAGCTGGGGTCCGGGAAGGGGGGCGTCTTCGAGGACTCCGGCCTCGAGCAGGGAAAGGCCTACGTCTACCGGGTCAAGGGCCCGGGAGGATCGAGCTTCAAGGCCCGGACGCAACCCCGAGCGCCCGCTCCGCCCGTCGTCTCGGTCCTCGCCCCCGACCGGGTCGAGGTCCGCTGGAGCCCCCATCCAGCCCCGGACGTGGCGGGCTACACCCTCTACCGCGGCCGGGCGTCGGTCCGGACGGTGACGAAGGGGACGCCCTCGCCGTGGAAGGACAACGACCCCGAGTACGCCGAGCCGCAGGTCGTGCGCGTGGCCGACGTCGCGGGCCTCGAGAAGCTGAACGGCGCGCTCCTCACGGGGACCTCCTTCGAGGACCGGGTCGACCTCTCCAAGAAGGAGGGGGACTACGCGTGGTCGGTCCACGCCTACGTCGTCCGGGCGGTGAACCGGCTGGGGGTGGAGAGCGGGCCGTCTCCCTACGCGCTCACGATCCCGTCCGAGCCGCGGAACGTCCTCTGCCGGGAGAAGGGCTCCTCCGCCGAGCTCAAGTGGGACGCCGCGCTCGAGAAGGGGGTCCGGGGCTACCACGTCTACAAGCTCGAAGGCGGCGTCTTCGGCATGAAGCGCGTGACAGAGCAGCCCGTCTCGGGCACGGGCTTCGTCCACGAGGGCGTGAAGGGGACGACCCGGTACTGGGTGGTGACGGTGGACGCGCTCGGGCAGGAGGGCCAGCCGTCGTCGCCCGCCTGGTTCGGCCAGTCGTACAAGGGCTTCTACGCGGGCGACTGGCACCCCTGAGACAGTCCCGAGTCCAGAGTCCCAAGTCCCAAGTCGGATCCCCCCGTCCTCCGGGGGGAGTCTACCGAGCGAGCTTCAGGAGTTCCCCGTCGGAGTCGGGGATGAGGAGGACGAGTTGAATCGCGGTCAGACCCGCGAGGACCCGAGGAGCCCACTTGCCAAACCGGTTCACTCACCCTCCGAGAGCTGACTTGGCGTCTCCCCCCGGGGGAAGTGGGGATGCGGACTTCGGACTTCGGACTCGGGACTCTGGACTAGCGGCGGCGGAAGCGGTGGGCGCGGCGGAGGAGGCGGGAGCGGCGGAGCTTGGGGATGGAGGAGGTCTTGGCCTCGACCTCCTGGACGTAGCCCTCGGGGGCCCCGCCCGCGACGATGGCCTCGAGGTCCCGCACGAGCTCGGTCGGGGTCTGGTAGCGGTCCTCGCGGGCCTTCTGCATCATGTTGACGATGACCCAGTCGACGGCGCCCGAGATGAGGGGGTTCTTCGCGCGGGGGGGCGTGACGGGCTCGGTCAGGTGCTTCGAGATGACGTCGGCCCCGCTCTGGCCGGGGAAGGGGACCTCGCCGGCGACCATGTGGTAGAAGCTGGCGCCGAGCGAGTAGATATCGGCCCGGGTGTCCACGTTCTGCTCGCCGCGGGCCTGCTCGGGGGCGATGTAGTAGGGCGTGCCCATCGAGGCGCCCGGCCGGGTGCCCGAGGCGTCGCCCTCGGCGGCGGGGATCTTGGCCAGGCCCAGGTCGCAGAGCTTGGCCACGCCCTCGCGCGTCAGCATCACGTTGTCGGGCTTGATGTCGCGGTGGATGATCCCGTGGTTGAAGGCGTGGCCGAGGGCGCGGGCGATCTGGGTGACGATGTTGAGGGCGCGGCGCTCGTCGAGGGCGCCGCCGCGCTTGAGGAGCTCGCCCACGGTGGGGCCGTCGATGTACTCCATCGCGAAGTAGTAGATGCCGTTCGACTCGCCGACGTCGATCCCCTGGATGACGTTCGGGTGGTTGAGCCGGGCGACGGCGCGGGCCTCGCGCATGAAGCGCTCGCGGAACTTGTCGTTCAGGGCGTACTTGGGGGCCAGGCACTTGATGGCGACGATGCGGTCCATGGAGATCTGGAGGGCCTTGTAGATCGATCCCATCGCGCCCTGGCCGATCTTGGAGAGGATCTTGTACCCGTGGATGGAGGTATGGCCGCCCTTCATCCCCTGGTACTTGAAGATCTCGCGGACCTGGGCGTCGGTCACGTAGCCCTTGGCGAGCATGATCTCGCCCAGGCGCTTGGGGGCGACCCCGAGCTCCTTCATCTTCTCCTGGAGCTTGAGGCACTCGTCCACCTTCTCGAGCGTGGTGAAGCCGAGCTTGATGGCGATGGCGCCGAAGTGGAGGTTCTCGCGTTCTTCCGCCATAGGTGAGGCGTCAGCCCGTGACTATTCTAGGGCCTCCCGGGTCCAAGGCAAGCGATATTGCCGGCCCCGGGCGTACCGTTGCGGGGGCCGCTCCGAACGGATAGAATCTCGGCCCGATGAAGTACGACTTCAAGGCCTTGGAAGCCAAGTGGCTCGACCGCTGGGCGAAGGCGGACCTCTACCGGACGCCCGAGAACCCGAAGCGCAAGTACTACGTCCTCGAGATGTTCGCCTACCCGTCGGGCGACATCCACATGGGCCACTTCCGGAACTACGGGATCGGGGACGCCGTGGCGCGCTACCGGATGATGAAGGGGGACGACGTCCTCCATCCCTTCGGCTGGGACGCGTTCGGGCTGCCGGCCGAGCAGGCCGCGATCAAGAACAAGCTGCATCCGGGAGACTGGACGCGGAAGAACGTCGAGACCGGGAAGAAAACGCTCCAGCGGATGGGGATCTCCTACGACTGGGACCGCGAGGTCCGGACCTTCGAACCGGACTACTACAAGTGGACCCAGTGGCTCTTCCTCCTGCTCTTCAGGAACGGGTGGGCCTATCGGGCCGCGAGCGCCGTCAACTGGTGCGAGCAGGACGGGATCCTCGCCAACGAGCAGGTCCACGACGGCCGCTGCTGGCGCTGCGACCGAGAGGTCGTCAAGAAGCCGATCGAGAACTGCTGGTTCTTCCGGTACTCGGCGATGGCGGGCCGCCTCCTCGACGACGTCGAGAAGCTCTCCGGCTGGCCCGAGTCGACCAAGCAGCTCCAGCGGAACTGGATCGGGAGGTCCGTCGGCTGCGAGATCGACTTCGACTTCGAGGGCCGGAAGCTCACCGTCTTCACGACGCGCCCCGACACCGCGTGGGGCGTGAGCTTCGTGGTGGTCGCGCCGGAGCACCCGCTCGCCGCGGAGGTCGCGACCCCCGACGTGAAGGAGTACATCCGGAAGGCCGGCCAGAAGAGCGAACGGGAGCGGACGATGGAGGGGGAAAAGGACGGGGTCTTCACGGGCCGCCACGTCACGAACCCGCTCAGCGGCGAGAAGGTCCCGCTCTGGGTGGCCGACTACGTGCTCGCCCACTACGGGACGGGCGTGGTCATGGGCGTCCCGGCGCACGACACGCGCGACTTCGCGTTCGCGAAGAAGTACTCGCTGCCCGTGAAGATCGTCATCTCGGGCGGCCCGGCCGTCTACGAGGACGCCCATGTCGGCGAGGGGGCGATGATCGCCTCGGGAGAGCTGACCGGGACGCCGTCGCCCGGCGGAATCCCGAAGGTCATCGACCACATCGCGAGGAAGGGGCTCGGCCGCGCGAAGACGAACTACAAGCTCAAGGACTGGCTGATCTCGCGCCAGCGCTACTGGGGCTGCCCGATCCCGGTCATCCACTGCCCGAAATGCGGCGCGGTGGCGGTGCCCGAGAAGGACCTCCCGGTCCGCCTCCCGGCCGTGACGGAGTTCATCCCGAAGGGGCGCTCGCCGCTGGCCGACCACCCCGAGTTCATGGACACGACCTGCCCGAAGTGCGGCGGTCCCGCGAAGCGCGACCCCGACACGATGGACACGTTCATGTGCTCCAGCTACTACCTCTACCGATACGTGGACCCGAAGAACGATCGCGAGCCCTGGCGGGGAAGCGAGATCCGGAAATGGCTCCCCGTGGACCTCTACATCGGCGGGGCCGAGCACGCGTGCATGCACCTCCTCTACTTCCGCTTCGTCGCGAAGGTGCTCCATGACGCGGGTTTCGTGCCCAGCGACGAGCCCGTGGTCCGGCTGGTCCACCAGGGCATGGTGTGTGACAAGGACGGCGACATCATGTCGAAGTCGAAGGGGAACGCGATCTCGCCCACGGAGATCATGGACCGCTGGGGGGTGGACGTCTGCCGCTTGGCGATGTTCTTCTTCGCGCCGTCGGACACGGACATCAAGTGGAAGGAGGACGGGCTCGCGTCCGCCAACCGCCTCGTCCAGCGGCTCTGGGACTTCTTCGAGGAGGTCGCCCCCAAGGTGAAGTGCGCCTCGGGGCCCTCGACCGCGTACCGGCCGCTCGTCCGGAAGGGGCACCAGGTCCTGGCCCGCATGACGGACGCCTCGGAGAACGCGCTCGACTACAACACCGTCATCGCCCAGCTCTTCGAGTTCCTGAACGAGGCGGAGAAGGCGAAGGTCGACCCGAAGACCGACGACGAGCGCCGGGCGATGAACGAGGTCGCGGGGATCGTCGCGCGCGTCGTGGCCCCGCTGGCGCCGTTCATCGGCGAGGAGTTCTGGGACATGCTGGGGGGGGAGGGGAGCGTCTTCAAGGCGCCGTGGCCGGCCTACGACCCCGAGAAGGCCAAGGCCGACGAGTGGGAGATCCCCGTCCAGGTGAACGGCAAGCTCAAGGGCAAGTTCACCGTCCCGGCCGGCGCGTCCGACGACGAGCTCAAGAAGCGGGCCCTCGCGCTGCCCGCCCTGGAAGGCGTCACCCCCAAGAAGGTGATCGTCGTCAAGGGCCGCCTCGTCAACGTCGTGGCCTGAGACGAACCCAAATCAAACTGGATGATTTCGGTTCACTTTTCGGAGGGAGGGATCGCGAGCCGGGGGCGGGCGCCCTGCTCGCCGTGGTCCACGAGATCCATCGTGATCCGGCCGACCTGGCGGCGGACGAGGCCGCCCTGGAGCCTCTGCGCGGCGAAGGGGACGTCCTTCGACATCCAGTTCACCATGCCGCGCTTCCGGCCGTCGGGGTAAATGAGGACGGTGGTCACCTTCGTGCAGGCGTAGGTCCTCCCTCCGACGGCGATGGTGTCGGGTTCCTCTCGGCTCTCGGGCAGGGCTCCCGAGGGATCGCGCCGGGGCGTGGGAGGAGGCGAGGCGCCGGGCCTGGGATAGACCTTCGCGGGCAAGCCGTCCGGGGGGCCGGCCCAGTACTCGAGGAGCTTTCCCGTCCGGTCCAACTTGTACTTCTTCACCATGTCGGTCGGGGGATGGGGGACCTTGTTCTCGATCCAGATCCCCTGGGGGTCCTCGCCCACGACGGCCCACTCGTAGTACTCGACCGTGGCCGATCCGGCCTCGCGCACCGCGTAGAGCGCGCGCTGGCCGGCTTTCAGGAGCGCGGGATCGAAGGCGAGCTGGGTGGCCAGGAACTTCTCGAACTCGAGGTCGCGCGCCGCGGCCGGCCCGGCGGCCGCCCGGTCGGCCCCGCCGCCCGACGGCGCGCAGCCCGCGGCGAGCCACGTCGAGCCGCCCGCGGCGAGGAGGAGGGCGCCGAGCGTTCTCGTCATGGGCGGAATTCTACCGGCGCTTCCGGCGCTCTTCCATGAGTTTCTGGATGGTCGCCTCGTAGCCCCGGTCCGTGGGGACGTAGTAGACGCGGCCCTCGACGTTCGGCGGCCGGTGGCCGTGCGTCACCCCGGCGTCCGGCCGGTCGTGGGCGTACTGGTATCCCTTCCCGTAGCCCAGCTCCTTCATGAGCCCGGTCACCGCGTTCCGGAGGTGGAGGGGGACGGGCTCGTTGGGGAACTTCTCCACGTCGGCGCGCGCGGCCTTGTACGCCTCGCCCGCCGCGTTCGACTTGGGCGCGGTGGCGAGGTAGACCGTGGCCTGGGCGAGGGGGTAGAAGCCCTCCGGCATCCCGACGAAGTGGGCGGCCTCCTTCGCGGCGACGGCGACCATGATCCCCCGCGGATCCGCGTTCCCGACGTCCTCGCTCGCGAAGATGACCAGGCGCCGGGCGACGAAGAGGGGGTCCTCGCCCGCGTCCAGCATCCGCGCCAGCCAGTAGAGCGCCGCGTCCGGGTCGCTTCCCCGCATCGACTTGATGAAGGCCGAGACCGTGTCGTAGTGCCGCTCGCGGTCCTTGTCGTAGAGGAGGACGCGCTTCTGGGCCATCGCGCGGACCTCCTCCGCCGTGACCCGGAGGCCGCAGGTCTCGAGCAGGTTGAGCGCCGCGCGCGCGTCGCCCTGGGCCAGGTTCGCGATCGCGTCCAGCGCCCCGCCCTCCGCGTCCGCCCCCACGGCCCGGACCGCCCGGTCCAGGATCGTCCGCACCTGGTCCGGGGTGAGGGGCCGAAGCGTGAAGACCCGGCAGCGGGACAGGAGCGGCGCGTTCACCTCGAAGCTCGGGTTCTCGGTGGTGGCCCCGACGAGCACGACCGTCCCGTCCTCGACGTGCGGGAGGAAGGCGTCCTGCTGCGCGCGGTTGAAGCGGTGGATCTCGTCGACGAAGAGGATCGTGCCCTTCCCTTCGTTCGCCCGCCGCCAGCGGGCCTGCTCGATCGCCTCCTTCACCTCCTTCACGCCGCTCGTCACGGCGGAGAACTGGAGGAAGTGGAGTCCGGTGCGGGCGGCGAGGAGCCGCGCGAGGGTCGTCTTCCCGCAGCCCGGGGGACCCCAGAGGATCATGGAGGGGGGGCGGTCGACGAGCTTCGTGAGGGCGGCCACGACCTCGTCCTGCCCCACGACTTCCTCGAGGGCTGCCGGCCTCATCCGGTCGGCGAGGGGGGCGGGGGCCTTGGACTCGAAGAGGTCGGTCATGGAAGGAATCTGGAATCCGGAATCCGGAATCCCGCGGGCTCCCCCCCGTCCCCCCCGGCGGCGGAAGTCCGCGCTGCAGGCGGACATCTCATACCCAGAGCCCCCCGCCCACGTCGAGGACGGAGCCCGTGACGTAGGACGCCTTCCCGGAGGCCAGCCACACGACCGCCTCGGCCACCTCCCGGGACTCTCCCATCCGGCGGGCCGGGGTCCGGGCCGCGGCCTCGGAGGCTTCCTTCCTGGTGTAGGCGTAGGTCCGGACGAAGCCCGGGTTGACCATGTTGGCCCGGACGCCGCGGGCGGCCTCGGCCTGGGCGAGCGACTTCGTGAAGACGGTGAGGGCCGTCTTGGCCATCTGGTAGGCGGCGGCGCGCGGGTTCCCCCGGACGACCTGGGTCACCGGCCCCCCGAACGTGACGATCGAGCCCCGGCTGCGCCGCAGGAGCGGGAGCGCCTCGCGGCAGCAGAGCCAGGCGCTCCGGAGGTTGCTCCCGAAGAGCTCGTCCCACCGGTCGAGATTCATCTCGGAGACGGGGGTGTAGAAGAAGTCGCCCACGCCGCAGACGAGGAGGTCCAGGCGCCCGAAGCGGCGGCGGGCGGCACCGACGAGCTTGCGCGCTCCCGCCGGCGTGGCTACGTCGGCCCGGACGTGGAGGTCGCCGGGGCCCTTTCCCGCGGAGCGGCCGTTCGAGACGGTCGCGTAGCCCGCCTCGCGGAGGGCGCGGACGACCTCGACGCCGATCCCGCGGTTGGAGCCCGTCACGATCGCGACGGCGCCGCTCACTCGGACTTGTTCCTCACGAGAATCTCGCAGATCCGGTCCTGGAGTCGGTCGGCCCCGGCGGAGGAGGAGCCGGGGGGGGCGTTGACGAGGACGGAGAAGAGGTAGGTGTCGCCGTCCGCGGAGTCGGCGTAGCCGGACAGCGTCGAGACGCCGCTGATGTGGCCGGTCTTGGCGCGGACGCGGCCCTTGAGGTCGGCGGCGGTCATGCGCCGCCGGAGGGTCCCCTTCTCGGCGCCGTTGGAGGGGAGGGAGTCGAGGAAGGCCTTCGCGTGCGCGTGGGCGCGCATGTGGAGGAGGAGGCGGACGAGGTCGGCCGGAGAGGCGCGGTTCTCGCGGGTGAGGCCGGAGCCGTCCTCCTGGGAGAAGGACTCGAGTCCCGCCTCGCCCGCCAGGTACTCCCGGGCGGCGGCCAGGCCGTTCTCGCGGGTCCCCTTGCCCTTCGCCTTCCATCCGAGCGTGCGGAGGATCATCTCCGCGTAGAAGTTCTGGCTGGGCTGGTTGCAGGTGGCGATCGTGGCGCCCAGGTCGCTTTCCCAGGCCGCGATCTCCCGGAAGCCCGCGACGTCCTCGAGAGGGCGCGAGGATTCCTCGATCTTGCCCTCGATCTCGATCCCCTCGCGGGAGAGGGTTTCGAGGAGGACGGTGGCGAAGAAGAGCGTCGGGTCGTGGATCGCCACGGAGTAGGTTCCCCGGGCTCCCGTCTCGCCTCGGAGGGTGATGACGTTCGTCCCCGGCTTCCGGGTGAAGCCGAAGGGCTTCTGGGGTTTCGCGGCGGTCTTCGTCTCGTTCACGATCCGGACGTAGCCGGTGTCGGGCGAGACGGAGATCCGGCAGGGCTCCCCCTCGGCCTGGGGGTGGACGGTGAGGTCCACGCAGTTGTCGTTGAGGGAGAGCGCGCCGAACGGGGCGCTCCACCACCACCAGAGGTCGTAGTCCTTCCATCCCGGGTTCAGGTGCTCCCCGTCGAAGATGCCGGTATGGAGGACGAGGCTCCCGAGCTTCCGGGCGCCGGCGTCCCGGAGTTTCGCCGCCCAGCCGCGGAAGATCGCGGCGGGGTCGTCGCCGTGGAAGCGGCCGCTCAGGTTGGGGTCCCCGCCGGCGAAGACGTGAAGGTCGTTCCCGACCAGGCCGACCGCGGTGCGGAACCTGAACTCCGGCCCGAGGCGGGCGAGGGCGGCGGCGGTGGTGAGGAGCTTGGTGTTGGAGGCCAGGAGGAAGGGCTCCGTCTCGAGCCGGGAGTAGACGGCCTTCCCGGTGCGGGAGGAGACGACGTGGACGCCGGCCCTCGCGTCCTTCTGCCGGAACGCCAGGACGGCCTCCTCGATCCGCTCGCGGAGGGGCTTCTCCTGCCCGCGGGCGCCCGCGAGGAGGAGGAGCGCGAGGGGGAGGAGCCGCCGCATCGGGCCCACTATACCGGACGTCCCCGTCCCGGTCCACGCCCCTCGCCCTCCGTCCTTTTGCCCCCTCTCCCGCTCTCCCCGCCTCACCTGCTCTCCTACGGTTTTCGGTTGACGCCGCCCCCCGCCGGGGCAATACTGGAAGACCGTGGGTGCGCCCGTGAAGATCCAGCCGGGTGGGGTCCCGAGCGGCGGCGGCGGGAGGCAGAAGCCGCTCGGCCAGCTCCTCAAGGAGATGGAACTCCTCACCGAGGGCCAGATCCAGGAGGCCCTCCAGCACCAGCGCAAGAACGGCGGGGTGATCGGCGAGATCCTGGTCGAGCTGGGCTACGTCTCGAAGGAGGAGATCCTCCTCGCCCTGGCCGCCCAGATGGGGATGGAGGTGGTGGATCTCGACGAGGTCGAGATCTCCCCGGACGTCCTCACGAAGGTTCCCGCGACGATGGCCAAGAACTACAACGTCATCCCGATCAAGTGGGAGGACGGGACGCTCACGGTGGCGATGTCGAACCCGCACGACGTGAACGTCCGGGACGACCTCCGCCACCACCTGCACTGCGAGGTGCAGGGCGCGGTGGCGAGCGAGGAGTCGGTGCTCCGGGCGCTCGAGAAGTACTACTCGCACGAGCAGCGGAGCCTGGGCTCGGTCCTGAGCGAGATGGGCACGGGGGACGACCTCACGTTCGAGGAGATCAAGGACGCCAAGAAGAAGGGCGGGGCCTACAACGTCGACGAGCTCGTGAACTCGGCGCCCGTCGTCAAGCTCCTCAACCTCATCCTCTCGACGGCGATCAAGGCGCAGGCCTCGGACATCCACTTCGAGCCCTTCGAGAACGAGTTCAAGGTCCGGTACCGGGTGGACGGCGTGCTCTACGAGATGGAGGCGCCGCCGCTCCACCTCGCGCTCCCGATCATCTCGCGCATCAAGGTCCTCTCGAACCTGGACATCAGCGAGAACCGGCTCCCGCAGGACGGGCGCATCCTGCTTTCGGTCAGCGGCCGTCCGGTGGACCTCCGCGTCTCGACGCTGCCCACGATCTTCGGCGAGTCCGTCGTGATGCGCGTGCTCGACCGGAGCGTGGTGAAGCTCGACCTCGAGAACATCGGCCTGCGCGAGGAGGAGATGAAGCTGCTCAAGCAGCTGATCAACCTCCCGCACGGGATCATCATCGTGACCGGGCCGACGGGCTCGGGGAAGACCACGACGCTCTACAGCTGCCTCAACTACGCCAACGACATCAAGTGGAAGATCATCACCACCGAGGATCCGGTCGAGTACGACCTGGACGGGATCGTCCAGTGCCAGATCAACGAGGACATCAAGGTCACGTACGCGAGCCTGCTGCGGAGCATCCTGCGGCAGGACCCGGACACGATCCTGGTGGGCGAGATCCGGGACCTGGAGACGGCGCAGATCGCGATCGAGGCCGCGCTCACGGGCCACGTGGTCTTCTCGACCCTGCATACCAACGACGCCCCGAGCGCGATCACCCGGCTGCTCGACCTCGGGGTGGAGCCGTTCCTCATCTGCGCCTCGATGGAGGCGATCGTGGCCCAGCGGCTGGTCCGGCGGATCTGCGCGAACTGCAAGGAGGAGATCGCTCCCACCGAGGAGATGCTGATGGAGATCGGCCTCACCCCCGCGGAGACGAAGAACAAGAAGTTCTGCTGGGGGCGGGGCTGCGCCAAGTGCAACAACACCGGCTACAAGGGCCGGATGGCGATCTTCGAGATCATGCTGCTGACGGAGCGCCTGAAGGGGCTGATCATGAAGCACTCCTCCACGGAGCAGCTCCGCCACACGGCCCGGGAGCAGGGGATGCGGACGCTCCGGGAGTCGGGCCTCCTGGGGATCTTCGACGGCCACACGACGATCGAGGAGGTCGTCCGGGAGACCCTCTTCGGATCCTAGGCCCGCCGGGGGGCGGGGCGTGCCAATTTGAACGTACTTCCGGCGAGGGGCTTGAATCCCGCGGAGGCCCTGTGCTAGGATGGACGGTCTTGCGGGTCGAATCGGGGCTGGGGTTTCCATGCCGTCCGGGCGGGGCGCGGTCGCATAGGTAGGAGGCGGTATGCCCACGTACACGGTCGAGGCGATGGACAACAAGGGGAAGCGGATCCGCGCCGACATCGACGCGACCAGCGCGAACGAGGCCATCGCCAAGGTCAAGCAGAAGGGCTACAAGCCCATGAACGTGAAGGAGAAGGCCAACGGCCCGGCCGCCTCCCCCACGGCCGCCGCCACGGCCACTCCGCCCCCGAGCGCGGCGCCCCGGGGCCCGGGCGCGGCCGCCGCCGCGGCCGCTCCCCCCATCTCGGCGGTCCCCACGGGGGGGAAGGCCTCCAGGAAGGGCCTCTTCTTCGCCGGCAAGGTCCGGCACAAGCAGCTCACCCAGTTCACCCAGCAGCTCTCCGTCCTCATGGACGCGGGCCTCCCCATCGTCCGGAGCCTCAAGATCCTGGGCAACCAGCAGAAGCCCGGGCTCCTGAAGAACATCGTCCTCGAGGTCGCCGAGGACGTGGAGACCGGCTCCTCCTTCTCCGAGGCCCTCTCCAAGCATCCCCGGACCTTCGACAAGCTCTACGTGAACATGGTGAAGGCGGGCGAGGCGGGCGGCGTGCTCGACGTCATCCTCCAGAGGCTCGCCGCCTTCATGGAGCGCATGGAGGCCCTGAAGCGGAAGATCATCGGCGCCTCCATCTACCCGATCGTGGTCATCACGATCGCGGTGGCCGTGGTGCTCGCGATCATGACCTTCATCGTGCCGAAGTTCCAGGAGGTCTTCGAGCAGGTGAAGGTCCCGATGCCGGCGATGACCCTCCTCCTCATGGCGATCTCGGACGTCATCAAGTCGCCCATCGGCCTGGGATGCATCCTGGGCATCCCGATCCTCTCGATGATCATCTTCAAGTTCTGGGGGAAGACGAAGGGCGGGCGCCTGGCGATCGACCGGATGAAGATCGCCATGCCCCTCGTGGGCCCGATCATCAAGAAGTCGGTCATCTCGCGCTTCTGCCGGACGCTGGGCACCCTCCTCCAGTCGGGCGTCCCGATCCTCGAGGCCCTGGCGATCGTCAAGAACGCCACCGGCAACGAGGTCGTGGCCAACGCCATCGGGACGGTCCACGACTCGATCCGGGAGGGCGAGTCGATCGCCGAGCCCCTGGCGGCCTGCGGCGTGTTCGACGACATCGTGATCAACATGATCGACGTCGGCGAGGAGACGGGCGAGCTGGACAAGATGCTCCTCAAGATCGCCGACAACTACGACGCGGAAGTGGACGCGGCCGTGAGCGCCCTGATGAGCGTGCTGGAGCCGCTGCTCATCGTGGGCCTGGGCTTCACGGTCGGCTTCATCGTGGTGGCTCTCTTCCTCCCGCTGATCAGCCTGCTCGAGGGCATCAGCGGCTCGGGCAAGAGGGGACGCTAGGAGGGCCGCCGCTGCAGGGACGAGACCTCGCAGGTTACGGAAGGCACCCCGGGGAACAGGGGTGCCTTTCTTTTTAGAAGTCCCGAGTCCACAGTCCCGAGTCCACAGTCGGGTCCCCCCCGTCCCCCCCGGGGGGGGAGGGGGGACGAGGACTGTGGACTCCGGACTATGGACTCGGGACTGAAAGGTGCGCGATGTCGCTTCGCACCAAGATGATGCTTTCGATCTTCGTGTTCATGGTGCTGGTCTTCGGGCTGCTCACGCTCAACCTCTGGCTGGATGCCGCGGCCTGGTCGCACGCCGAGTCCCAGCGGAACGCCGATCTCGTGGCCCGCATGGTGCGCGACATGGCGGCGGCCTGGACGGACCGCTTCCCCGCCGGGACGGAGGAGGCGTGGGCGCGGCTCTCCCAGAAGCTGGAGCACTCGGAACTCGTCCGGGGCTGGACCGTCGTGGCCCAGTCCGGGGAGGGCCTCGAGGTCATGATCTCGAGCGAGCGCGATCCGGAGCTTCTCCTGGAGTCGGACGAGGCCGCCCTGCGCGCCGCCTTCCGGAGCGTGCGGGTCGAGAAGCGGGGGGGGCGGGTCTACGTCCCGCTCGAGGCCGGCGACGGGCGGCGCTTCGCCGCGAGGCTCGACCTCGAGGGGCCGGCCGTGCCCGCCCTCGGGATCGGGAACGCCATGCGGGGGATCCTCGCGGTGATGGCGCTCGGCACCGTCCTCCTCCTCCTCAACGCCTACGTCATCACGAACCGCCTCGTCCTCCGCCCGCTCGGGAGCCTGGTCGAGGCGTCGAACCGCGTCGCCGCCGGCGACTTCTCCAAGAAGATCCCCGAGGGCACCGCCTACGACGAGATGGGCCGCATGGTCCGGGCGTTCAACCTCATGATCGACCAGATCGGCCAGCACCACCGGACCCTCCAGGAGGACGTCCGGAAGACCCGGGGCGAGATGCGCGACACGCAGCGGAAGCTCTTCGCCGCCCAGCGGCTCAGCACGACGGGGACGCTCGCCGCGGGGATCGCCCACGAGATCAACAATCCCCTGGGCGGCATGATCAACGCCGCGCGCGCGCTCCGGGAGGGGCGCCTCGACGACGCCAAGCGCGCCGAGTACCTCGAGCTCATCCTGGACGGCCTGGAGCGCGTCCGGGCCACCGTCCAGAAGATCCTCCAGTTCCGGCCGCGGGCCCTGGAGCCCGAGCCCGTCGCGCTCCGCGAATCCGTGGACCGCGCCATCGCCTTCCTCGAGCACCGCAGCCGGGCCAAGGAGGTGGCGATCCGGAACGAGATCCCCGCCGACCTCCCCCCGGTCAGCGGCGACCCTCTCGAGCTCCAGCAGGCGTTCCTGAACGTCCTCATGAACGCCGTGGACGCCTGCGTCATGGGCGAGGGCATGGTGACGGTCTACCACCGGGGGGGCGAGGGCTTCGTCAGCGTCCACGTGGCCGACAACGGATGCGGCATGGACCCCGAGGAGCTCGCGCGCTGCATGGACCCGTTCTTCACGACCAAGGACGTGGGCGAGGGGACGGGGCTGGGGCTCTCGGTGGCCCACAACATCGTGTCGAACCACGGGGGAAAGCTCGAGCTGTCCAGCGAGCGCGGGAAGGGGACCACGGCGACCCTGACGTTCCCGCTCCTCGGGGCCGGCGCGGGACGGACGGTCCGCACCCCGGCGCCCGGATAGGGAGGGCGCCGGCTTCAGATAGCCTGGACTCGTAGGGAGGACTTGGATGATCAAGACGAACCTGGAGAAGTTGGTCGAGGTGGCGGCGGTCGGCTCGGCGGCGCACCCGGGCGGGTGCGGCGGCGGCTCCCTGAGCCTGTCCGGGATCAACTTCACGGTCAAGGTGGGCGACTCCGCCTTCGACTGGGCCGGCGCCGACGAGGTCGAGCCCGGCGTGGCGATCGAGAACTGCTGCGAGGACGCCAACCGCGGCCTCGTCTCCGCCGCCTGCATCGGGAACGACGCCGTCCTCCTGGACGCCTGCCTCGAGGGAAAGGACGCGAAGCTGAAGGGGAGCCCCGGGACCGTCACGGGCAAGGTCTGCGACGGGCGGGTCCTCGTCCACTTCCCCCGGCGCGTCGTCGAGCGCCTCTGCGTGGGGGATCGGATCCAGATCCGCGCCTCGGGAACCGGCCTGGCCCTCCTGGAATACCCGGACGTGACGGTCGCCAACTGCGGCCCCCGCCTCCTCAAGGCGCTCAACCCCTCGGAGAAGTCGGGCAAGGTCCGGATCCCGGTCGCCAAGGTCATCCCCGGGAAGCTCCTCGGGAGCGGCGTCGGCTGCGGCGATCCCTCGTCGGGAGACCTCGACATCCAGTCCACCTCCCCGGAGGCGGTGAAGGAGTACTCGCTCGACCAGCTGCGGCTCGGGGACCTGGTCGCCATCTCGGACTACGACTCGTCCCAGGGGGCCCGCTGGCAGCAGGGCGCGATCACCGTGGCCGCGATCGTCCACGGGGCGGGGCGCCGCGCGGGGCACGGGCCCGGGGTGAACGTGCTCATGACGAGCCCCAAGGGCACGATCGAGCCGATCATCACCCGCAAGGCCAACCTCGCGGAGCTTCTCGGGCTGCAGTAAGGAGCGCGATGTCGGAGCTGGACGAGATCCGGGAGAAGTACGAGGCCGGCCGTCTCGAGAGACTCCGCGGGGACCTCGAGCGCTTCCTCCTCGCCCATCGGTCGGAGATCGCCGCCTACCGGGCCGCGGAGAGGGCCCGGGGGGTCGAGCTCGACGACGCGGCGGCGGTCAAGCTCTTCCTCCTTCGTCAACGCACCGTCAATCCCCAGGGGGACATCCTCGAGCAGCTCGAGGAGATCCGGAAGGAGGCCTGGATCCGGGGCGTCCGGGAAGGGCGCCCGCCCGACGAGGCCGCCGTGGCGCAGGACTGGGCGCGCTGCTACTCGGCCGGGTGGCGCTCCCACCGGCTCACGACCATCGTCTACGTCTTCGAGCGGGAAAAGGAGCGCTTCCTCCAGCTCCTCCGCTGAGCCGCCCCCTCCGCGCCGTCTCTGCGCCCTCTGCTCCCTCTGCGCCCTCTGCGTTCCTAGAGTCTCTTGATCCGCACGTTCCGGAACTGGACCGGGTCGCTGTGGCCGGCGAACCCGAAGTGCCCGCTCGTCCGGGAGAGGCCGGGGTGCGGCTTGTTCCCCATGAACTCGGTGACCTTGGAGACGTCCGCGTCCAGGATCACCGAGCCGTTGAGCTCGACCCGGATCGTCGGGCCCTTCACGGTCACTTCCTGGAAGTTCCACTCGCCGGCCGGGCGGGTGTAGCCCCGGACCGCGGGGACGACCCCGTAGACCGAGCCGTGGTACTGGCGGGCGTCGAGCTTCGCGTACTTCGGGGAGGCGTCGTCCAGGACCTGGAGCTCGCACATCCCGGTGTAGGCCGTGTCCCCCTGGCCGGGGTAGCGGATGGCCAAGCCGTTGTTCCCGCCGGGCGGGACCTTGAACTCGAAGCGGACCGCGAAGTCGCCGTACTCCGCCTTCGTATGGAGGACGCCGCCCTTCCCGGGCTTGCACATGATCGTCCCGTCCTTCACTTCGTAATTGTCGAGCGCGCCGGCCCAGCCGTCCAGGTCCTTGCCGTTGAAGACGGCCTCGAAGCCCGCGCCGCCCCTCGCGGCGAGGATCGCGTTGCACTCCTCGGCGGAGAGTTCCTTCACGAAGACGTTCCGCCAGCGGATCTCGCCGCCGTGGGTCTGGAGCTGGATGGGGCCCTTCGGGGGAATGGGCGACTTCCGGCTCTTGTCCCAGTAGTTCTCGAGGATGGCGTGGTCCACGACGAGCTTGTCGTTCAGGTGGATCGTCGTCCGCGCGCCCACCTGGACGATCCGGAAGCTGTTCCACTCCCCGAAGGGCTTGTCGGCGTGGACGAGGGGGTCCTTCCCCGGCGCTCCCTTCGAGTTGTTCCAGAGGCCGCCCGAGCCCTTGTCGGCCCCGATGTTGTGCTTCCCGCCCTCCGGGGTCGTGTCCCAGATCTGGATCTGGGGGATGCCCTTGAGGTAGATGCCGCTGTCGGCCTTGGCGACGGTCTTGTAGTCGATCCGGAGCTCGATGTCGCCGTAGTCCTTGGCGGTCGTGGCGTACTTCCCCTTCCCGTCGTTGACGAACTCGCCGTTCTCGGCCTTCCAGTGGGCGCGCATGTCGGCGGTCCACTTCTCCCGCTCCTCGGCCGGCATCTCCCGGAACTTCTTCGGGTCGACCGTGTTCCCGCCCACCCAGCCGTCCAGGTCCTTGCCGTTGAAGAGGGCCGTGAAGCCGACAGGGGGCTCGGCCTGGGACGGGGCCAGCACGAGGGCGAGGGCGGAGGCGAGGGCGAAGCGCATGGGGATCTCCTTCGTTGGGAAACACCTACGATACGCTACTTGGGCGCCTTGCGGTGGTACCCCTGGGCGCGAAGCCAGGCGCGGCAGACGGGCCGGAAGACCCGGAAGGCCCATTCCCGGCCGCTGTAGTCGTCGCCCATCCAGTCGGGGTAGTCGGCGCGGCAGAGGAAGGCGTGCGGGCGGGGGCCGTAGGCGACGGTGCTCCCGTCCTCGTACTCCCGGTCCACGGCCGTCGCGGGGCGGGAGAAGTCGAAGACCGCGAACGCGGCGGCGAGGTAGAGGACCGGCGCCGCCAGCAGGAGCTGCGCGAAACGCCAGGCGATCCGGGCGGCGGGCCCCTCTCTCATCCCGGGTTCATTCTATCCCGTAACGGCTCTGGACGCAGCCGGTCAGAGGATTGCCTGAAAGGAGGCGCGCATGGGAGTCGAACGAGAATGGGTCGTCGGATGGGGCACTCTGGCCCTGATCAACGCCGGGATCGCCCAGGGGAAGGGCCGGAGCGGCCTGGCCTGGTTCGTGATCTCGCTCCTCCTGGGCCCCGTCGCCACCCTCCTCGTCGTCCTCTTCCCCGAGCGCCGAAGCGCCGCCGTCCGTTGACACGCCGCCGTCCCCGCCTAAGATGAGGCCGTGAGGCTCATCGACCGCGGCGGGTATTTCGTCGCCGAGAACGCCGCCGTCACGGGCCGGGTCTCGATCGCGCGGGGCGTCTCGATCTGGTACGGGGCCTCGGTCCGGGGCGACCTGGCCCCGATCACGATCGGCGAGTGCTCGAACATCCAGGACGGCTGCGTCCTGCACTGCGATCCGGGCAAGGATCTGGCCATCGGACGCCACGTGACGGTCGGCCACCTCGCCATGATCCACGCCAAGGAGATCGGCGACCGCTGCCTGATCGGGATCCACAGCACGATCCTCTCGGGGGCGGTCGTGGGGGAGGGGTGTCTCATCGCGGCCGGGGCCCTCGTCCGGGAGGACCAAGTCATCCCCCCCCGGTCCATCGTCGTGGGGCTTCCCGGACGAGTGATCGGAAAGGTGACCCAGGAGCAGTGGGAGGAAGCCGAGGCCCGCGCCTTGCGGTACCTCGGGACGGCGCGCCGACATGCCGAGGGGAGGGCTGATCCCTCTCAAATGAGCGAATACGGGGGCCCCGTGCCCGGAAAGTAGCCTAGCCCTGCTCATTTCCTATACAGAGCCGGCCTAATATAGGGCTTGGCAAGGGAGTTGCCATCGGAAGCGTGGTTATGGGTCGGATCGGGTCGATCCTGGGATCGGTGGCCCTCCATGGGGGGGTTAGCGGGGCGGTGTTCGCGGCGGGCTTCCTGGGCCTCCGCTGGCAGCCCCCCGTGACCTCGGTCAGCCTGCCCCCCGCCGTCCCCGTCTCCGCCGACCTCGTGCTCCCCGTCGAGCGCCCCACCCCGTCGTTCGAGGTCCTGGAAGAGCCTCCCCTGCCCCTGACCCCGGTCGAGTCGGCCCTTGCCTTCGAGCCCGAACGCCCCGTGGACGACCGCGACTACGTAGAGGTCCCGGCTCTCGTCCCGTCCCCGGAGCGGCCCGCCCCCGCGGCCGAGCGCCCGCTCCGCACGGCCTTCGCCCTGCCCGTCGTCCCGCCTGCGGCCGCGGTCCCCACGCCGGAGATCGAGGCCGAGCAGGCGCCCGTCGAGATCCTGAACCCGCCGCCGCCCTATCCGGCGCTGGCGCGCCGGAAGGAGATCGAGGGCCACGCGCTCGTCGAGGTCCGGGTGAGGGCGGATGGGACCTGCGGAGAGGCGACGCTTCTCGAGTGCACGGGCTCGGCCCTCTTCGGAGAGGTCTCGCTCGAGACGATCCGGGGCTGGACCTACCGCCCCGCCACGCTGGGCGGGAGGCCCGTCGAGACCACGCAGCGGGTCCGATTCGTCTTCAAGCTCCGCTCCTAACGCGTCCCCCGCTTCAACCCCCTTCTTTGCCCGCCGACTGCGTCTTTCCACGAGTTCATGTACAGCGCCTAGACATTTCTTGAGCATCCGGAGCCGAATACCGGCGCTGGCATGACACTTGCAGCCGGTTCGAGCCGGGGAGCCGATCGCTGGGGAGGAGCTCGATGCGCATCATCCTGTCGTGCGTCGTGCTGTCGGGAGTCGCCTGGGCCCAGGACCCGCCCAAGCCGGACGGGCCGCAGCAGCCCCCGGAGACCCGCGTCGAGGTGATCGGCGATTCGCCCACGCGGGCTAAGGCCGAGCACGACGTCCCGTACTCGGTCGACACGCTCGGCAACCCGAGGCTGGTGGAGCAGAACCCGCGGAGCTTCCCTCACGCGATCGGGGAGATGCCGGGCGTCGGTCTCCAGAAGACGGGCCCCGGCCAGACCTCGCCGGTCATCCGCGGCGTCACCGTCTCGAGGAACCTGATGCTCATCGACGGCGTCCGGCTCAACAACTCGACCTTCCGGGAGGGGCCCAACCAGTACTGGAGCACGGTCGACGGGTATCTCGTCGACCGGATCGAGCTGATCCGCGGCCCGGCGAGCGTGCTCTACGGCAGCGACTCGATCGGCGGCACGCTCCTCGCCTTCACGAAGGAGCCGGCGTTCGCCGAGGGGACGAACCTCCATTCCCGGACGCTGTTCTGCTACGCGAGCGCCGAGGAGTCGTACCAGGCCCGCGAGGAGTTCCTGGGCAACGCCGGCGACTTCGGCTGGCTCGTGGGCGGCACGTACAAGGACTACAACGACCTGGACGGCGGGAAGCACTACGGCCGGATGCGGAACACCGGCTACGACGAATACGACGGCGACGTCAAGCTTCTCTTCAGGGTCGGCCCGAAGTCGAAGATCGTCCTCGCCGCCCAGCACCATCGGACCAACGAGGCTCCGCGCTGGCACCGGACCCTCGACTCCCGGGGCTGGCACGGGACGGCGTCGGGAGGCGAGTTGAGGAACGATTTCGACCAGGCCCGGAACCTCTTCTACGCCCAGTACCACGGGAACTACGAGAACGCCCTCGTAGACGCCGTCCGGGCCAGCGTTTCGCTTCACGTCCAGGGAGAGAAGGAGGTCCGCGTCCCCAATCCGGCGACACCCGTGGAACAGATCCGCGAGTTCGAGGTCGAGACGCCCGGCGCCTTCCTCCAGGTCGGCAAGCAGACGGGGATCGGCTACCTGACCGCGGGGGTCGACGCCTACTACGACCGCGTCTCCTCGGAGGGCCAGAACAAGGACCTCACGACCGGGACCGTCACGAAGCTGAACCGGGGCGTCGTCGCCGACGAGGGCAGCTACCTCCAGGTGGGCGTCTTCCTCCAGAACGAGTTCTCGATCGGCGCGCTCGACGTCACGCCGGGGATCCGCTTCAGCCGGATCGACGCCGAGGCCGACGAGGTCGACCCGGTCGTGGGAGGCTCCGCGGCCCCGGACACCTTCGACGACGACTGGAGCGCCGTCACGGGGAGCCTCCGGCTCCTCTACCACGTGGACGAGAACTGGAACGTGATCGCCGGCTGGGGGATGGGATTCCGCGCCCCGAACTTCGACGACACGACCGTGGTCGGCGTCTCCGGTTCGGGGTCGATCGACGTGGGCGGGCCCGACCTGGATCCCGAGCGGACGCACACGTTCGACCTGGGCGTCCGGGCCGACTACGGCCGCTGGGGCCTGAGCGCCTTCGGCTTCTACACGATCCTGGACAGCTTCATCGTCCGGGTCCCGGTGGACATCGACGGGAATCCGCCCATCGACTTCCAGCGGGAGAGCGACGCGGAGGGCTGGATCTACGGCTTCGAGGTGGCGCTCTTCGTCAAGGCCACCGAGGAGCTGACCCTCTTCGCCGACTGGGGCTACGCCCGCGGCCGGGTCGACCAGGTCACGACGGCCGGGGTGGACGTGGGGGACCAGCCTCTCGGCAAGATCCCCCCCTCCACGATCCACGTGGGCGCCCGCTACCAGCCCGCGGGGTCGCGCGCCTGGGTGGAAGGGCTCGTCACCGCGGCCGACGAGCAGGTCCACCTCGCCATCAGCGAGAAGAACGACCCCACGCGGACCGCGATCAAGGGCACGCCCGGCTACACGATCTACACGCTCCGGGGCGGCTACCGCGTGACCGACCAGCTCCACCTGACCGCCGCCGCGGAGAACATCTCGAACAAGGACTACCGGATCCACGGGTCCGGCCAGAACGAGCCGGGCACGAACGTGATCCTGGGGATGGACCTCCGGTTCTAGACGACTCGCCCCATCACGGCCCGGCCCGCCTGCGCGGCCGTAGTCACGCCCGCTCCGGCGTGGCGAAGGCCCGGAGCCGCTTCCTCTCCGGGGCCGGGCGCCCTTGCACCCGGCGGAGGAGCAGGGCCAGGCCGGCGAGGAGAGCGGCTCCGAGCGCCGCGCCCCAGGACAGGCCCGCCCCCGACCCGATCGAGCTGCAGGAGCAGCCCCCGTCGTCCGACGACGACCCGCCCCCGCCCGCCCCGGCGCAGGAGGCCGTGAAGGTCCAGTTGGCGCCGTTGTTGCCGGAGTCGATGCCGGACCGGACCGTGATGGGCGCCGTCCCGGCCTGGTCCATCACGTCGACGTCGTCCACCGTGAACGCCCCCGCGCCGTTCCAGGGACGCTGGACCCCCGCGGCGCTCGACCGGATGAGGATGTCGGTGGTCGCCGTGCCGCAGCCTCCGCCTCCCCCGTCCAGCAGGATCATCCCGTTGTTCGTGACGCCGCCCGCGCCCACGGTGACGTCCCCCGTGGACGCGTTCGTCCAGGTGCCCGCCGCGCCGACGGTGAGGGTGTTGAACGACGGCGGGATCCCGATTCTTCGACATCCCCGGTCCGCCCCCGCCATATACTCCTGCCGGAGAGGCGAAATGGCGACTCAGCCGAAGGGAAGAGACGAGGTCGTCAAGGCCGCGTTCCAGCACCGGGACGCGCTCCTGGGGTACGCCTTCGCCCTCCTGCGCGACTGGACGGTGGCGGAGGACGTCGTCCAGGACTCGATCATCGTGGTCATGAACAAGTGGTCGGACTTCCGGCCCGGGACGAGCGTCTTCCAGTGGGTCCGGCAGATCGTCCACTTCAAGACCCAGGAGGCGATCCGGGCGCGCGCGCGCAAGGCCTCGCCCCTCGAGGAGGAACTCCTCGCCCAGGTGGCCTCCACGGTCGAGCGGTACCTGGACGAGGAGCTGGCCGACCGGCAGACCCTCATGCGGCAGGCGCTCCAGCGATGCATGTCCGTGCTCAATCCCAGGGCGGTGGGGATCCTCGCCGGCTTCTACGCCCATCGGGAGTCCTGCGAGGCGATCGCCCAGTCCCAGGGGAGGAGCGCCAACGCCGTCCGGCTCTCCCTCTCCCGCCTCCGCAAGCAGCTCCACGACTGCATGACCCGCCAGCTCCCGCTTCTCGAGGCCCGGGGATGAGCCAGGAACTCTTCGAGAAATACCTGAGGGACGAGCTCTCGGACGACGAGGCCCGCGAGCTGCTCCGGATCCTGGGCGCCGAGCCCGGCGCGCGGGCGTTCGTCGACTTCCTCCAGGAGTGGACCGTGACGGCGGACCTCGCCCGCCAGCTCGCCGCGGCGGGTCGCGAGGCGGGCGTCCAGGCCGCCCGGCACGCGGCCGTGCGCCTCCGCCAGCGCGAGACGAGCGGGCCGGCGCGGCCCGCCTGGGGGTGGTGGGCGATCGGGGTGGCGGCGACGGCCCTGTTCATGGTCACGCTGGCCCTGGCGCTCCGGCCGGGCCCCTCGCCGGAAGCGCCCGTCGTCCGCCGGCAGGGGCCGGAGCCCGTCCCGGAACCGGTCCTTCCGCCGCTCCCGCTTTCGGAGCGCCCGCTTCCGGCGCCGCCGCCGCTTCCGCCGCCCGTCCCGGAGGATCCGCCGCAGTCCCCGCCGACTCCGCCGGCCGCCCCCGAGACGCCCCGCCCGGAGGCGCCCAAGCCTCCGCCGCCCGCTCCGCCGCCCGTCCCCGTCCCGGACCCGCCGCCCGCGCCGAAGCCGACCCTCGTCGCCCTGGCCGAGGTGGAGCGCGTCCTGGGCGAGGTGGTCCTCCAGGCCTCGCAGGAGAGCGTCCGCGCGAGGGCCGGACTCGCCGTCCACGCCGGCGACGGCCTCGAGACCCGCGGCCGCGCGAGCGCCGCGACGGTGAAATACGTCGAGGGGACGCGGATCGACCTGGGACCGGAAACGAAGGTCGAGGCCTTCCTCGAGCGGTCCGGGAAGCGCGTGCTGGTCGCGTCGGGCACGCTCACCGCCCAGGTCCAGCCCCAGCCCCGGGGGCGGCCGATGGTCCTGGCCACCCCCCACGCCGAAATCACCGTGCTCGGAACCCAGTTCGCCGTGACCGTGGAAGCGGAAGGAACCCGGGTCGACGTCCTCGAAGGCCGGGTGCGGTTCACCCGCTCGGCCGACCAGCGGTCGATGGAAGTCCCCGCGGGCCGCTCGGTCACGGCGGGCAAGGGAATCCCCTGGGAGGCCAAGCCGCTCGTCCTCTCGAGGGACTTCCAGGACGGCCTGGCACCGCTGGCCGCGTACTCGGGGACCCGGGACACGAGCCTCTCCGAGGTGGAGCCCGACGCCGTGTTCGGGGCGCAGGACTCGCTCGAGGTGGACGGCGACGAGACGGACGGAAAGAGCATGTGGGGATTGCTGTCCTGGGACGTCTCCTCCATCCCGCCCGCGAGCGTCGTCCGCTCGGCGGTGATTTCCCTTCACGTCACGGGCACGTCCCAGAGCGCGGGCTATTCGATCTTCGAGATGCGCCGCCCCTGGGCGGAAGGCGAGGCGAGCTGGCGACTCTTCCGGAAGGGCCAGACCTGGGCCCAGCCGGGCGCCAAGGCGAGGGCGGACCGCGGGGCGGAACCGCTCGCGGTCTTCTCCCCCCGCGACCGGGGCCTGACGACGGTCCTCCTGAACGACGCGGGCGTCGCCCTCGTCCAGGCCTGGATCCGGAACCCGGGCGCCAATCACGGCCTCATCATCGGCCGGGACGCGAGCACCGACGGGTTCAAGTTCGAGTCGCGCGAATCCAAGGCGCCGCCGCGGCGGCCCAAGCTCACGGTGACGTACAGCCCCGGGAAGTAGGGGGGCGGGCGAAAGCGAGCC
>Ga0187893_10003530_pt1 | contig 31513 bp, 34 predicted proteins | sample MA1701074metaG_FD_139574 | JGI IMG/M metagenome (GOLD analysis project Ga0187893, IMG submission 139574) | White microbial mat communities from a basaltic lava cave in the Kipuka Kanohina Cave System on the Island of Hawaii, USA - MA170107-4 metaG ...
GACTGAGCTACGTGAGCGTCTCGTTCCCTCGTGTTGTTGGAGCGGGAAACGGGATTCGAACCCGCGACCCCGAGCTTGGAAGGCTCGTGCTCTAGCCAGCTGAGCTATTCCCGCGGTCACCGTTTCCGTCGGATCGAAGCGGTCTCGCAGCGCTGGGCGCCCACGCCGGGTGGTGGAGAGGGGAGGATTCGAACCTCCGAAGGCGTGAGCCAGCAGATTTACAGTCTGCCCCGTTTGGCCGCTTCGGTACCTCTCCGCCCGAGCTCGGCGGCTGCGCCCTGGCCGGTCGCGCTGCGCTGATTCCTTCTCCCGTCCCTTTCGTTGGGTTCTTGGTTGGGTGTTCGTGCTCGCCCGCGCCGCTGGAAGCTGTTAGGTCGAGAGCGAACGCGGAGAAAAGAGCGAAATCGACACCCGCGAATTCGTGCCGTGACGAACCCGAACCGTGCCTCGCGCTCTCGACTCTGTCCGAACCGCCCGACGAATCCTCAACGCGTTCGATCTGTTAGGCCGAGTCGCGCACGCTCGCGACCCGCAAAGGGCGCCGACTGTAGCGGCCGATTCTCCGGCCGCGCCTCCTGCGCGCCGGCTTTTGCGTGCGTTCTCGCGCCGATGCGTGCGGGCGGTCGGCTCTGCGGCGTGGAGCTGGCGAGGGGACTCGAACCCTTAACCTGCTGATTACAAATCAGCCGCTCTACCGATTGAGCTACGCCAGCCCGCTCGCCGGCGGGCGGCATGGTACGGGCCGACTCCCGGCGGGGCAACCGGAAAGTCCAAGAAATTCGGAGGTCTTCGTCGACTTCTCGCGGGTCGGCGCAGTCAGTCCCGGCTCAGCCGCGAGCGCCGCACCCATTCATAGAGGATCACCGCCGCCGCGGACGCCACGTTCAGCGACGCGACGTCGCCCGCCATCGGGATCGCGAGCGGCGTGTCGAGCGCGCGTTCTAGCCCGTGACGGATCCCGCGACCTTCGGCGCCGAGCACCAACACCAGATCGCCCCGCCAGAAGCGTTCGTCGAGCGCGAACAGATCCGTTCCCGAGCTCGGCTCCGCCGCGAGCACCCAGAAGCCCAGCTCCTTGAGCCGCCCGAGCGCTCGCGTGAGGTTCACGACGCGGCCGACCGGGAGATGCTCGATCGCGCCGGCGCTCGCCCTCGAGACCGCCGGCGACAGCGGCGCCGACCGGCGCTGGGTCAGCAGCAGCCCACTCGCGCCCGCCCCGAGCGCGACGCGCGCAATCGCGCCGAGGTTCTGCGGATCCTCGACCCCGTCGAGCGCGACGATGCAGCGATGCCCCGGCTTGCCGAGCGCGGCGAGCGGGCCCAGCTCCAGCTCCGGCAGCGGGCCAGCCTCGAGCACGAACCCCTGAGGCTTCACGCCGGGAGGGAGCCCGCGTGCGAGATGCTGCCCACTGCACAGCTCGACTCGAACACCTGCCTCGCGAGCCAGCGCAATCAGCGGCTCGGCCTCTCGGGGAGCCGGCTCGCGCACACGGAGCGCGTGAAGCGTGCGCCGCCGCGCGCGAAGCGCCTCGCGCACCGGATGAACGCGCGTGAGCAGATCCATCCGCGCAGCATCGCAGAGGCGGCGCGCGCGCTGCAGCCCGCTGCGTCCGCCTACGCCATCGCCGAGCGCCGCAGCGCGCCGAGTCCGGCGAGCGCCGCCGCCGGGTCCGCGACCTGCGGATGATTCATCAGCTCGAACTCGAGGTAGGTGACGAGCTCGCCCATCGCCGCCGCGAGCACGTCCTCTCCGCCCTCGGGAACGTGAGCCGCCCGGTCGGCGAGGTTCTGGGCATCCAGTGCGCCTCCCTTCGACAGCTCGAAGCCCGCGAGCAGTGCCGGAAAGCGCGCAGAGACGTCGTGGAGCTCACGCGCGAGTCGGGCTTCCACGCTGCGATCGCCGTCCGCCTTCGCGAGCGCATCCGCCATCGCGCCGATCAGCTTCGCGAAGGCCTCCGCGCGGGCGCTCAGCGCGCTGTCCTGCGGCGGCTTCGCCGCCGCGTCGGGCAGCCGCATCAGCTTTACCGCACCCACGAGCCGGAGCAGCTGGATGCTGCGTGCCGCGCTCTCGCGATCGATGCCCAGCTGCGTCACCACCGTTGCGAACGCGCTCCCGGCGCCGATCGCGCCGAAGATCGCGCGCTCGTTCCCCGCCAGCGACGCCGGCTTCGCGGCGCCCGTCTGCGAGAGCTGGACGCGCGCGTCGTCCAGCACGGTCAGGAAGCGGCGGAGCTCGACGCTGCGCTGCTGGCCCTCGGAGATCAGGCGCGCAGTCTCGAGTGAGAGGCGGACGACGTTGTCGGGGCGAATGTCGCCCTCCCAGAACCAGAGCCTTCCGCTCGGCACCGCGAACAGCGAGCGCACGATCTCCTCCACCTGGCTGCGCACGCCATTCCACAGCTCGCGCGGCGTCAGCATTCCGCGGTCGACCAGCACACGGCCGAAGCGGTCGCCGGGCTGGATTGCCGCCTCCGCCTCGCGCAGCTCGGCCAGCGTGATCGCGCCCGAACGCAGCAAGCATTCGCCGAGGCGGTCGACCGATTGGTTCGAGCTCGCGAACACGACCTCGCCGCCGTCGATGTAGATCTGCTTCTCGAGCTGGCGGTAGCGATACAGAACGAGGCCGGAGCGCTTCGCCTCGTGGATCGCGGAGAGCACCGCCGCTGCCGGCAGAACGGTGAGATCGACCTCGAGCGTCGGGCGTGCGACCACGGGCAGCGTCGCCTCGAGCTCGCGCCGTGCCTCGGCCACCATGCGCCGTCCTCCCGCGCTGCTCTTCGTCGCGAGCGCGCAGACGCTTGAGCCTCCGCGCAGTTCAAGCCGTGCTTGCGTGCTCCCGATCCCTGGTCACGGAGGGCCCCACATGAGCGAGAGAGAGGGACGCAGCCGCCGCTTCGAGCGCGTCGACCTGCGCGCGCGCGTCCAAGTCACGAGCCTCGAGCCCGCGCGCGATCCCGAGAGCGGCGTTCCGACGCTGTGGGACTCCCACGAGCTGTGCGAGACGCTCTCCGTCGGCGGCGCGTTCATCCGCACGGTGGATCCGCCGGCGAAGGGACAGCGCCTGCTGCTGCAGATCCATCTGCCGAGCGGCGAATCGGTCGAGACGTTGGGGCGCGTCGCATGGACGCGCGTCCCACTGCGCGGCGCGCGCGATGCGGGTGTCGGCGTCGGCGTCGAGTTCGTCGCGCCGAGCGGCGCGACCACGGGCGCGCTCGAGCGCTTCCTCACCGACGTGCGCCGCGACTCCCCGAGCGCGCGCTGAGCGGGCGCAGCACGAAACGCGCTCTCCCCCGCGCGGGCCCGGCGATATGCTGCGAAACCCATGACGTCCCGACCCGGTAGCTACCGACTCCTGTCGCGCTCACGGCGCGCGGTCGAGGATCAGCTCGCGCCCGAGCTCGCGGGCGTGCGCCGGGTCGAGCGGCTGCTCGCGTCGCTGCTCGACGAGTTTCGCGGCGAGCACACGGTGGTCCGCGCGCGCTGCATCTTCCGCGAGCCGCGCGAGATCTACCGGCTCGAGATCCAGAATCCGGAGCGCGGCTACTCGCGCACCACGCTGCTCGACGGCGACGTGCTCGAGGAGCTGCTCGAGCACCCCGGCGTGCGGAGCCGGCTCACCCTGTTTTGATTAGGGTGCGAGGAGCCCGGGTGGCGAAACGGCAGACGCGGGCGACTTAAAATCGCCTGGCCGAAAGGTCATGCAGGTTCGAGTCCTGCCCCGGGCACCACGCCGACGAGTGTGACGTGATCAAGGAAGGCATCGCCGTCTGGGCGCTTCGTCCCGGGCTCGCGAGCGAGCGCGAGACGCTGCTGTTGCGCCGCGCCGTCGACCCGTTTCGAGGGCAGTGGTTCGCGGTCGAAGGCAAGCTCGATCCGGGCGAAGGCGTCGTCACGGCCGCGCTGCGCGAGCTGCGCGAGGAGACTGCGCTCGAGCCGGTCAAGCTGTTTCGGCAGCGCGCGCAGCCGTGGCTCGTCCCTTCCGCCGGCTACGTCGCGCGCGTTCACGTCTTCGTCGCGCTCGTCGCGCGCGTGGAGCCCGTCCTGAATGGAGAGCACTCCGCGTACCGCTGGTGCGCCCCGCTGCAGGCGCGACGGCTGCTTCCCGACGGCGCGCATCAGGAGTGCTTTCGCGAGATCGAGCGCGACTTCATCCGCGAGATCGCGCTGGACGCGCTGGCCGTCTCGGATCCGACGGAGCCGAATCGCTAGGCGCCGAGCGCCTCCGCGAAGCGCGCGACCTCGTGCAGCAGATCTTCCTGCGTGAGCCCGTACGGCGCGCGCTGCGTCGCGTGCGCGACGTCCGCGAGATTGGCGAGCAAGAAGGTGCGCGCCTCGAGCGCCGCCGGGTCGACCTCGGCCGCGAGCAACACGCCGCGCGCTTCACGCCGGCGGCGCGCACGCTGCTCCGGCGCGGTCCCGCTGCCGCTCGGCTTCGCCCAGTTGAGCGCGAGCGTCACCGTGGCCGGCCGCGGCGGCGGGCCATTCAAGAAGCGCTCGACTGCGACGGCGAACTCCGCGCGCAGCGCGTCGCTGGTGAACACCTGCGGCGCCTCGACCGCGCACACGAATGAAGCGGCGGTCGCGAGCCGCGCGAGCGCGAACATGCGCGCGTCGAGGCTGCGCGACGAGCGCGGCAGCGACTGCGCGCCGATGCGCTGCAGCGTGTCGGAGAGCACCGGCGACTGCGCGGCCACCAAGTGCTCGACGATGCCGCTCGCACCCAGCTCGGCGGCGTGCGCATCGAGCGTCCGGTGCAGATGCGCGCGCGAGGCACGCCGCGCGACGAGCATGCGGAAGCCTTCGCTGGCGAGCTCGACGGCGCCGCGGCGCGCCTCTTGGTCGAGCAGCTGCGCGAGCGCCTCGGCCTCGGTGCGCAGCTCGCGATCGATCAGCGCACCCACGATTGCCTGCTTGTCGCTGAAGTACTGGTAAAGCGAGCCGACGCTGAAGCCGGCGACGCGCGCGACCCGATTGGTCGACGCCGCCTCGTAGCCGTCCGCGCGCAAGATGCGATCGGCCGCCTCCAAGATGGAGGTCACCGTGACCCGGGACCGCCCTTGGCTGGGCCGCTTTCGCATCCGGTTGTCCATTACCGCTTCCAGTGCCGCTCCTTCGTCGCCTCGCCCCGCGCTCCGTCGAAACCTGAGTGACTCGTGAACGAATTACGGTTCCCACCGGATGAGTGGCCGCCCGGGGCCCATCCGTGTCAACCCGCGCGGGGAGGCGAGCCGCGGCATGCAGGCGCCGGTGATAGCGTGGGCGCAATCGAGGGAGCTGTGCCCGCGAGCACAAGCAAAGCACGCGCAGGAACTCGGCTGTTGCACGCGGCTTGGGCGCTGTTGGCGCTGGCTGGGGCGCCTGCACCGGCAGCCGGCGGCGCGCTCGACGAGGGGATGCAGCTCGCCGCGGAGGGCCGCTGCGCGGAGGCGTCCGAGCTGCTCGCGACGCTTCCCGAGCGCAGCGCGCGCCGAGCGTACGGTCTGTGCCGGCTCCAGCTGGGCGACTTCTCCGCCGCGGTCCGCGTGCTCGAGGCGCTCGAACCGAGCGATCCGCCGCTCGGCGTCGACCTCGCCGTCGCACGCTTCCATACCGGCGACCTCGCGGGGGCCGAGCGGGCCCTCGCGCGCGCGGCTGAGCGTGGCGATCCGCGCCCGGAGGTCCCGCTCTATGTGGGGTTGATCGCGCTCGCGCGAGCGCAGCCGGCCGCTGCCGCAATGAGCTTCGAGCGCGCGCGTCGCAGCGCGCCGCAGAGCGTCGAGCCGGCAGCTTCGTATTACGCGGGTGTCGCGAACGCCGAGGCCGGCGAGCGCACGGCCGCACGCGCCGCGCTGGAACGCGTGATCGCCGGCTGGCCCGGAACCGAGTGGGCCGACGAAGCCCGGCGCGCGCTCGATTCACTCCGCGCGAGCTCGCCCCTCTTCGCGTCGTTGCGCGTCGGCTTCGAGCACGACAGCAACGCCGTCCTGCGGGGAGAAGGCGTGGAGCTGCCCGACGAGATCCCGTCGCAGGCAGATCAGCGCGCGGTCTGGCGCGGCGTTGCCGGCCGCGCGTTTTCGCTTTCGAATGGAAGCCAGCTCGGCGCCGCCGTCGCGATCAGCGGCTCGGCCCACCGCGATCTCTCGCGCTTCGACGCGATCACGCCGTCGGCTTCGGCTTGGCTCGACCGCCCGATCGGCGAGAGCCTCACGCTGCGTGCGCTTGCCGGCTATTCGCACGCATGGGTGAACCAGCACGCGTTCCTCTCAGCGCCCGGGTTGGCGCTCGAGCTGCACCACGAGAGCGCGGAGGGAGCCTCGACGCGCGCGTTCGCGGAGCTGGCGTTCGACGACTACCGGTTCGCGCCGGATGCCGAATTCCCCGCGATTCGCGACCGCGACGGCCTCGGCGTTCGGCTCGGCGTCGAGCAGCGCTTCGAGCTCCCGCGCCCGCGCTCGCACGTCTGGGGTGCGCTCGCGTATCGCCGCTTCACCGCCGACGGCAGCGAGTACTCGTTCGACTCCCCCGAGCTCGAGCTCGGCTTCGACGCGGCGCTCCCGGCCGAGCTCTCGCTGACCGCTGCCGCGCGCTACGCGTTCCGGCCGTATCGCCACCGAAGCAGCTACGAGGAGCCGCCGTTCAGCCGTGCGCGCCGCGAGCACGAGTGGCGGACGGACGTCGCGCTCGAACGCGCGCTCTGGCGGGGGCTGAGTATCGAGGCCCGCTGGCGCTTTCAGCGCAATCGCTCGACCGCCCAGGTGTTCGACTACTCCCGGCACGTGGTCGGCCTCTACTTCAGTTGGACCCGAAACCCCATCTGAGGCCACCTACCAAGAGAAGGAATCCGCGCATGCGCGTTTGCCTCCTGGGATTGCTGTTGCTCGCGGCCGGCGCGTCGGCCGACGGGGGCAAGCTGGTCGTCGCACCCGCGGGTGTTTGTGCCGGCGAGGAGCGCGACCTCGTGCTCCCTACGGCGAAGCCCGCGGCCGATCAGCCCGGTTCGACGTTCGAGCCCGCGAGTGCGCCGGCCGTGACGACGCCGGCGGCGCTTCACCTCTCGCCGACTCACGTCGCAAGCGGGCCGCATGTCGCCGGCCTCGCGCCTCCTTCGCTGCCGGCCTTTGCGGGCCCCGGCGCGTGCGATCGGCCCGGCTCCGGCTGTGCGCTGGAGAAGATCCTCGACGACCCCGACCCCGGAACGGGGTGCGGCATGCCTGGGAGTCCTTGCCCGTGATCGCTCCGCCGACCGACGACACACTGATCGCGCGCATCCAGCAGCGCGACGCCGCCGCGTTCCGCGCGCTGTTCGATCGCTACTACACGCGCCTGTTCTCGTTCGCCGAGCGGCGCCTCGGCGATCCGGAGCTCTCCGAGGAAGTCGTCGCGGACGCGTTCTTCGAGGTCTGGCGCGGAGCGCCAGCGTTCCGCGGCGCGTCGCGCGTCTCGACCTGGCTGTTCGGGATCGCGACGTTCAAGTGCCGCGAAGCCGACCGCAACCGCCGGCGGCTGAAGCGCGCCTCGATGATTCCCGCCGAGCCCGCACTGCTGCAGGCCGTCAGTGACGACCGCGGAATCTTGGAACGGCTCGAAGCGCGCAGCGATCTGCGCTGGCTGCGGCGCCGCTTCGAGGAGCTGCCCGCGGTGCAGCGAGAGGTCGCCGAGCTGGCAGGCCAAGAGGAATCCGTGGACGAGATGGCCGGCAAGCTCGGCGTCTCGCCCGGAACCGTGAAGTCTCGATTGTCGAGGGCGCGGCGCGCGCTGCGCTCCACACCGCCCCCGTCGCGAGGAGAGGTGCGATGACGCGCAAGCTGGCAAGCGTCGCTTGCCCACAGGTCGTATTGGATTGGATCGCCTGGTATCCGGACGGCGAGCTGGCGGACGACGTGCGCGGAGAGATCGAGGCGCACGCGGCCGAATGCGCCGCCTGCCGGCAAGAGATCGCGGATCTGTCGGCCGGCTCGCCCGCCGAGCCGCTCGGATCCGACGCGGATCGCGTGTTCCTGCGCGTGCAGGGCAAGATCGAGCGCTCGCCGCGCCGCGTGCTGCCGGCACCGCGGCGCCGGCTGTGGACCATGCGCCCGCGCTTCGCGGTCGCGGCCGGCCTCGCCGTTGCGCTCGTTTCGGGCACGGCCGGCGTCCTGGCGAGCCAGCAGCTCGCGCATCCGATCTACGTCACGGCAACCGCGACCCCCGCGTCCGGCGCGGCCGCGGGCGCGCAGCTCTCGGTGGTCTTCCGCGACGACGCGTCGATGGCCGAGGTGTCGAACGCGCTGCTCGCGCTCGGCGCGAACGTCGAGCACGGTCCGTCGCCGCGCGGCGTCGTGCAGCTGCGGCTCGCAGCCGGCGCGGATCCGCGCGTCGCCGCCGAGCGCCTCGAGAGCGGCGACCTGCGCGTCGCCGCGTTCGCGCAGCCGATCCCCTAATCACCGGCCCGCCTCGACATGCCCCGAGCGCTCCCACTGCTGCTCGCTGCTCTGCTCGGGGCTGCCGCTCCGGGCGAAGCGCGCGCGCAGGTTGCGGACTGCCCGCCGGTGGAGCCGGGCATCGATCTGCCGGGCGAGCCCGCAGAGGGCGGCCGCGCGCCGAGCATCCTGGTCGTGATCCCGAAGGACGAGGCCGGCGCGATCCAGGCTGCCGGCCTCGAGCTCGGCGCCGGTGCGCAGATCGTCGAGTCGCGCTTCAGCCCGTTGCTGTGCGCGACGGTCGCGCGCGTCTCGGGGGCGCCCGGCGCGTCGCCGGCGTCACTCGTCGTGAAGCTCCCGGAGGGCGCCGCGGCGGTGCCGGACGACGAGTACGCGCCCGAAGCGGAGCCCGAGCCGGGGCCAGCTGCGATCGCGACGCCTGAGCCCAAGCCCGATCCGTATCGAAAGCAGCAGTGGGCGCTCGATGGGCTTGGCGCCGACAGCGCGCAGCGCGTCACGCTCGGCGAGAACGCGCGCGTGGCCGTGCTCGACACGCGCGCGAACGATGCGCACGCCGACCTCGCGCTGCGCGTCGTCGGCGCCGCCGGAGCGCGCGCAGGCCAGCACGGCACGCTCGTCGCCGGAATCATCGGCGCGATCCGCGGCAACGGCGCCGGCATCGTCGGCCTCGCACCGCGCGCCGCGCTCGTCTCGATCCCCGTCTGCGAGGCCACGCCGCGCGGCGATCTGTGCCGGCTGTACGACGTCGTCAACGGGCTGGACCTCGCGTGGGGAGAGCGCGCGCAGATCGTGAACCTCTCGCTGGTCGGCCCGCCGAACCGCGTGCTCGAGCGCGCGGTGCGGCGGCTCGACACGCTCGGCGTCGTGGTCGTCGCGGCTGCCGGCAATCGGAGCGGCGCGACGCCGGCATACCCGGGCGCGTATCCCTGGGTGATCGGCGTCGCCGCGACCGATCGCAGCGGCCGGCTCGCGCCGAGCGGTCCGGTCGTCGACCTGACCGCACCCGGCGTCGAGATCGTCTCGACGGCCGCGAATGGCGGCTTCGCGTTCGCGAGCGGCAGCAGCCTCGCGGCGGCGCACGTGAGCGGCGCGCTCGCGCTGCTCACGTCTGCGAGCGACGGGGACGTCGCCGGCGCGCGGCGCGCGCTGTTCGGCGCTGCGCTTCGCACGAGCGCCACCGCGCCGCCCGCGCTCGCACCGCTGTGCGAAGCGCTCGCGAAGCTCGGCAAGCCGTTTGATTGACGCGCGCAGCGCACACACCCGAACGCTCGCGTCGCGAATGGCACCGAGAGGGTCAGACCCCAAACGGTGTCAGCGCCGAGTCACACGCCGTTGAATGCGGCGCTGGTCGTCGCGCCGCGCGGGAACTCGATCAGCTCGATCGGTGTGCCATCCGGATCGACGACGAAGAACATCTTCACGCCGCCGACTTCGACGGGCGCGTGGGGCGCGAGCCCGCGCGCGGCGCACGCAGCGTGCGCCGCCGCGAGATCGTCCACCGAGAGCGAGACGTTCGAGTAGCCCGTGAAGCGCCCGTGCGGCGGACGCTCGCTCTTCGGGTGTTCGAAGCCGAGTAGCTCGATGCAGACCTTGCCGCTGCCCGGCACGACCAAGCCGACCATCCGACCGCGCGCGCCGGCGGTGCCGGTCACGGCGTCGAGCCCCGCGCCGTCGAGCCGCACGTCGAAGATCACACGCAGGCCGAGGCCGTCGCGGTAGAACGCGAGCGCGCGCTCGATCTCCGAGACGCGCACCGTCACATGCGAGAAGTCGCGGAACGCGAGCGCGCTCACACCGCCAGGCCCGGCAGCTCGGCGCCGAAGATGCGCAGCGCCACCTGTTGGGTGAACGCCTCCGCGGGAAGCGCTTCCGGGCCTGCGAGCGCGGAGAGCACCGCCAGCGCGAGCTCGGGCTCCTTCTCCGCTCGCGCCAGCAGGTCCGCTCGTCGCGCACGCGCGGCGGCGTCGAACTCGACCGTGAGGCGCGCCTGCACCGCCGCAGCGAAGCGCAGCCGGCGCATGCGCTCGCGACGCTCCTCCGCGAAGGGAGCGAGCGCTGCGCTCGCGAGCCGCGGCGCTCCCAGTAACAAGTCGCGCACGACTCGCACGTCGCGCAGCGAGATCGAGAGGCCCTGGCCGGTGATCGGGTCGTTGTGGCCGGCGGCGTCGCCGACCAGCACGACGCCGTCCGCGAGCGGCACGTCGATCCAGGTGTCCTGATTCGGATACGTGCGACACGGACCCGCCGGCTTCGCTGCGCGGAACGCTTCGCTCTCGGGGATCGAGCGCAGCACGCACGCATCGACGAAGCGCCGCGCGCCCTCGCTCCCGGAGAAGCGCCCGGCCTGCTCGCGCGCGTAGCCGACGTAGAGCCGCACGCGCCCATTGCCCTGCGGAAACGCGAGGAACGAGACGTCGCCGTCGGTTCCGATCGCCTGCGTGTCCGCCGGCCACGCGTGGGCGCCGTCGACGAGCAGGCCTGCGAACAGGTGATGCTCGGGTGCCTGCTGCAGCGCGAAGCCGAGCTGCCGCCGCACGCTCGACGCACGGCCGTCTGCGCCGACGACCAGGTCTGCGCGCGCCGTGTGCGCACCGCCGGCATGCACGTAGCTCACCTCGGGCGCCGAGCCGGGCGTCACGCGCGCGTCCGTTGCGGCGCGGAGCACGGTCGCGCCCTGCCGCGCGGCAAACTCGAGCAGCGTCTGGCACAGGTGTGGATGGCCGATGCAGAGCGGCCCCGGAATGCCGGGCCGGAACGCGTTCAGCGGCAGCGCCTTCGCATGCGCCTCGGCGGGCTCGAGCGCCTCGTCGAAGCCGAGATGGCGCGCGAGATGGTTTGCGCCGGCGTCGAGCACGAGCTCGTAGAGCCCGAGCGCCTTCAGCTCGGCCACGCCCCACGGCGCGATCCACTCGCCTCGCACGACGTCCTCGAACTGCTCGCTGCGCTCGAGGATCAGCACGCGCTTGCCCGCGCCCGCGAGCACACCGCCGAGCGCGCTGCCTGCAATTCCGCCGCCGACGATCACGCACTCGAAATTTCGGAAGGACATCGCGCGCGAGTATGCGCGATGCTGCGCGGCGATGCGCACTCTTCCTGCCCGTATGCCCGTCCTCGTCGGCGCCGGCGCGATCACGCAGCGCGAAGAAGATCCGGCGCTGGCGCTCGAGCCGCTCGCGCTGATGCGCGAGGCGCTCGCGCGCGCGAGCGCCGACTGCGGCAGCCGCTCGCTCGTCGCCCGCGCCGATTGGGTGCGCGTGCCGCGCGGCTTCTGGGACTACGCGGATCCGGGGCGGGCGCTCGCGGAGTCGGCCGGCGCGGCCGGCGCGCGCAGCGAGCTCGCCGAGATCGGCGTGCTGCAGACGACGCTGCTCGGCGATTCCGCGCGGATGATCGCCGCCGGCGAGGCGGACGTGATCGTGATTGCCGGCGGCGAGGCGCGCGCCCGCGCGATGCGCGCGCAGCAACGCGGCGTCGCGGCGCCGCTCACCCAACAAATCGACGCAACGCCCGCGCGCGTGCTGCGCCCGAAGCAGGAGGTCGTCCATCCCGCCGAAGTGAAGCTCGGCATGGTCCTGCCGGTGAATCAGTACGCGATGATCGAGAACGCGCTGCGCCACGCGGAGGGCGTCTCGCTCGCGCAGCACCGCGACGACGTGGCAACGCTGTGGGCGCGCATGAGCGAGGTGGCCGCGCGCAATCCCGAGGCCTGGAGCCGCAGCGCGGTTCGCGCCGCCGACGTGCGCGACGCGAGCGCGAAGAACCGCATGCTCGCGTTCCCGTATACGAAGCTGCACAACTCGCAGTGGAACGTGGACCAGGCGGCCGCGCTGGTGATGACGTCCGTCGAGACCGCCCGCGCGCACGGCATTCCGGAATCGCGCTGGGTGTTTCCGCTCGCGGCCGCCGAGTCGAACCACATGGTCTCGCTCTCGCAGCGCCGCCCGTTCGCGCGCTCGCCGGGCTTCGCGCACGCGGGCCGCGCGGCGCTCGCGCGCGCCGGGATCACGGTGGGCCGAGTCGCGAAGCGCGAGCTCTACTCGTGCTTCCCGGTCGCGGTGCGACTGCAATGCCGCGAGCTCGACATCCCGGAGGACGCGGAGCTCACCGTCACCGGCGGCATGGCGTTCGCCGGCGGCCCGCTCAACAACTTCGTGTTGCAAGCCGCGGTGCGGATGGCGCAGCTGTTACGCGATGCGCCAGGTGAGATCGGCATGCTGAACGCGGTGAGCGGGTTCCTCACGAAGCAAGGCGTGACGCTGTGGTCCAGCGCGCCGCCCGGGCGCGCGTTCGGCTTCGACGACGTGAGCGACGCGGTTGCGCGCGAGACCGCGGAGGTCCCGCTCGCCGAAAAGGCGGGCGGCGATGCGACCTGCGTCTCCTACACCGTCCAGTTCGAAGGCGAGCGGCCGTCACGGACGTTGTTCGTCTGCGATCTCCCCGATGGCCGGCGCGGTCTCGCCGCGAGCTCTGACGCCGCGCTTGCGCAGCATGCGATGAGCGAGGAGCTGTGTGGGGCGAAGCTTCGGCTCGATGGCGGCACGGCGGAGTTGATTTAGACGCGCGACTGGTTCACTACGACGCGCGGCTGGAGGCGTGCGCGCTCGCGAGGGCGCACGCCGGCCGGAGGGTCGCGACTGCGGGCCTTTGCGCGGCGGCGTGCAGATTTTGGTGGTGGCGACGCGTCGCATTTGGGCGTCGCTACGCGGCGCGGCCCAGGCTCCGGTGCACGACGCCTTGCGGAGCGGTTTCCGTAATCACGGCCCTCCGCTGCGACGCCCGTCCGGCCGGCGCGCGCCCTCGCTCGCGATTCGAGGTTCACATGCGTGCGCGTTTCCCTAATTGGAATGTGACGCCGGCGCGCCATCGAGGCGCGCCGGCGTCACTCTGCACCGAGGTACGCAGGTGTGATCGACGGTCGAGCGGCTCGCGCCGCGCGCCGGAGGTCTTCGTTGGGACCAGCCAGGCTGACGTGGCGACGCCGATGTCACACGCCGGCAAGATGGAAGAGTGCCGCCAGCGCGCCTCGATGGCGCGCTGGCGGCAGCGTTCCATCAAAAGAACCGCTTACGCGTGAACTACCGACCGCGAGCGAGGGCGCGGGCCGGCCGGATGGGCGTCACAGCGGAGGCCCGCGAGCTCCAGGGAAAATGCGCACGCCACGGTGCAACGAAGCCTGGGCCGCGCCGCGTAGCGACGCCCCGATGCGACGCGTCGCCTCCACCCAACTCCGCACGCCACGGTGCAAAGGGCCAGAATCGCGACCCTCCGGCCGGCCCGCGCGCCGTCGCGAGCGCGTGTAAGGAGCGTTCGCCGCTAGCCCCGCGGCGTGCTGCGCAGCGTCAGTACGACCACTTCCGGTGGCACGCGGAAGCGGACCGGCCACACGCTCGTGCCGATCCCGGTCGTCACGAAATAGTGGCGGTCGCCTTCGACGATGTGTCCGGCGGCGAAGCGCTCGCCGAACTTCGACGGAATCACTGGCCGGCCGAGCAGCGGCAGCGCGAATTGGCCGCCATGCGTGTGGCCCGCGATCCCGAGCGCGAGCCACGGCGGGAGATCGGGGAACAGATCGGGGTCGTGCATCAGGGCGAGCGTGGCTGCGTCGGCGTCGACGCCGCGGAATGCCGCATCGACGCGATGCGCGCCGGTCCACAAGTCGGAGATGCCGACCAGCGTGAAGCTGCACTCGCCACGGGTGATTGCGAGCGAGGCGTCTTCGAGGACGACGATGCCCTCGGCTTCGAGCGCCGCGCGCACCTCGGCGGCACCCCACCAGCCGTCGTGATTCCCGAGCGCAGCGAACACGCCGAGCGGCGCTCGAAGGCCGGAGAGCTCGCGCGCGACATCGCCCGGCGGCACCGGGGTCCCGCCCGCCATCCCGTGCGCGACGACGAAGTCTCCGGCGATCAGCACGAGCTCGGGTTGCGCGCGCGCGAGCTCGCGCGCGATCTCGGCGACGCGAGCGGTCCCGTTCCATGGCGAGCCGACGTGCAAGTCGGAGAGCACGGCGACGCGCAGCCCGTCGCACGCCGCGGGCCAGCGTGGAAGCGCGAGCGAAACGGGCACGACACGCAGGCTCGCCGGCTCGAGCCAGAGCGCGTGCAGCGCGAGCCCGCTCGCGAGAATGGCGCCAGCGGCGAAAAGGGCGCGTGCGCGCCCTCTCACGCCAACGCCGCGAGCTTCTCCCCGGCGAAGAAGCGCCGCGGGTTGTCTTCGAGCAGCGCCGTCAGCTGGGCGTCCGTAACACCTTCGGCCCTCAGCTGCGGAGCGATCCGGCGGGTGAAGTGCAGCGGATTCCAGATCTGCTCGGCGGCCTCGAGAATCTTCGGGTCGGCGAACGGCATGCCGCGCCAGCACCAGACGCTGTCGTGCGAGACGACGACGCGATCGCCGGCGCCAGCGCGGATCAGCCGGGTGAGCGCCTTCACGCGCTCGGCGTCGGGCCGGATCATCTCGATGCCAAAGCGGTCGAAGCCGAGGTACGAGCCGCCGCGCGCGATCTGCAGGTGGTACGCGTGATCGGAGGTCCCGCACGAGTGGCCGATCACGATTCGGTGCGCGGGCACGCCGAGGCTCGCCAGCAGCTGCTGCTGGAGATCGCCGACCGTGCCGGCGTCCGTGTGCGTCGTAATCGGCGCTCCGGTCGCCACCGACGCCTTCGCCGCCGCGGTGAAGATCTGCCGCTCGTAGTCGGTCATCTTTCCGCGGCCGGTCGCGAGCTTGATGATGCCCGCGCGCACGCCGGTCTCGCCGACGCCTTCCTCGATCTCTCGGATGAACAGCTCGGCGATCGCGTTCGTGACGTCGCCGAATCCGTTGCGGAAGTGCCAATAGGCGGCGCCGCCCTCCTCCTGCTTGTAGAGCCCGGTCGCGACGATGATCTGGAAGCCGGTACGCGCCGCGACCTCCTGCGCGAGCGCGACGTCGCGGCCGAGATCGTTCGGGCACGGATCGAGCAGCGTGCGGAATCCGTTCGCCTTCAGCTCTTCGATTCGCGCGACGCACTTCGCGAGCATCTCGGCGCGCTTCGGGCCGGGCGCGGTCGTGTGCGACTCCCAGCCGGGGTACCCGATCACGAGATGCTCGTGCATCAGCGTCTTGCCGAGCTTCTCCGGCGTCGTCGCGCCCGTTACGGTGGCGATGGTCGTCATGGAGGCCTCCGAGTTGCGGCGACTCTACCGCGCCGAGCGTTGGGTCTTCGGTGGGCTCGCTGGCGTGCTCCTCGCGTGCACGCCGCCGGCGCGCGAGCCGGCACTTCCTGCGGACTTCATGGCGCTGCAGCGGGTCGATCCCACGATCGCGGTCGACCTCCGCTATGCGGGCAGTAACAACTTCGCGGATGAACGAATCGACGGCTACGAGACGGCGCAGTGCCTGCTGACGCGCGCGGCCGCCGAAGCGCTCGCGCGCGTGCAGGCCGACCTGCGCGCAGGGAAACTCGGCCTGCGCGTGTTCGACTGCTACCGGCCGCAGCGCGCGGTCGACCACTTCGTGCGCTGGTCGCGTGCGCCGGACGACGCCGGCTCGCGCGCGCGGCACTACCCGCGCGTCCCGAAGCGCGAGCTGTTCGCGCAGGGCTACATCGCCGAGCGCTCCGGCCACTCGCGCGGCAGCACCGTCGACCTGACGCTCGTCGACTCCGCCGGCCGCGAGCTCGACCTCGGCACCCCGTTCGACTTCTTCGACCCGCGCTCAGCGGGCGATTCGCTCGAAGTGCCCGAAGCGGCGCGCGCGCTCCGTAACAAGCTGCGCGTCGCGCTGGCGCGCCGCGGCTTCGTCCCGTACGCCGCCGAGTGGTGGCACTTCACGCTCGCGAACGAGCCCTACCCGCAGAGCTACTTCGATGCGCCGGTGCGGTGAAGTTTCGTCCCTGACTCATGCAGTGACCGCGACACGCCGCGGTGTCGGCCGCCCAACCGTGTCGCATCTCTGCGCTGTGGTCGCGCTGGCGCTCTCCCTCTCCGCCTGCGTTGCAACAGCCGCGTTCGAGCCGCCGCCGCCGGAGGCGCTCGCGCAGATCAGCGTCTCGCTCGAGCGTGGCGTTTCGTCGACGCGCATCGCGCTGCACAATCGCTCGCGCTGGGACGCGCGGTACCTGTTTCCGTTGTTCGCATGTTCTCGCAGCGGCGACCTGTACGAAGACGCGGCCCCGCGCGAGGCGGCGCGCTTCGTCAGTGCGGATCCCGAGCGCGACATCTGGGAGCGCGCGCTCGGCGCCGGCCGCAGCGCGGAGGCGCCGCTCTCGCGTTCGCCGTGCGCCGATCCGGCGGAGCGCGCCGGCGTCTACTTCAAGCTCGAACGCGACGGCGTCGTGACCTACCGCGTGATCTGGTCGCCGCCGATCGGTCCGGCGCTGACTGGTTCGTGAGGATCGCGTGCGCCATCTTGGGCGCGACGAGGAGACGCCCGTGGCCGAGACGCAAGCGCCGCGCATTCTGCTCGATCCCACCAGCGAGCGCGCGCCTGCGCAGCGCGAGCGCCAGCCGCGGCTCCCGACACTCTCCGGTGTCACCGTCGGGCTGCTCGACATCTCGAAGCCGCGTGGCGACGTGTTCCTGAACCGCGTCGAGGCGCGGCTCGCGAACGCCGGCGCCTCGGTGAAGCGGTACAAGAAGCCGACTTTCACGAAGCCCGCGCCGGTCGACCTTCGCCATCAGATCGCGAGCGAATGCGGCGCGGTGATCGAGGCGCTCGCCGATTGAGGCAGCTGCACGTCGTGCAGTGTGCACGACATCAGCGATCTGGAGCTGCGCGGCATCCCGGGCGTGTTCGTCGCGACGGCCGAGTTCGAGGACGGTGCGAACGCTCAGGGCAAAGCGCTCGGCGCGGATCTCGCGGCGGTCTACACCGAGCATCCGATCCAAGACCGCACCGACGCCGAGATGGTCGAGATCGCGGACCGCGCGTTCGACGCGCTGGTCGTGGCGCTGACGCGCTAGACGGTCGCCGGTTGGCCTGACGCGGCATCCCGCGGTTCGAGTGCAGCCCTTACCGCGTCGAGCACGCTGTGCGCCTCCGCGTAAGCCGTTTCAAGCTCAGCGAGAGTCAGGTTCGGTCCCAACGAGTGGGCGACCTGGTGCCGATTGCTCACGATCGACGAGAAGAAGGTCTCTGCACGAGTCCCGTTGACCCTGCTCTTAAAGGCTGACTTCGGCAGATCTCCAAATCGCCCAAGAAGACCCGAGATTTCTCCGATCTGTGGATTTCTAAAGATTTGGCTGACGCATGACCGCGCAAATTCGCGGACCTCTGGATCCGCGGATCGACCCACTCGGTCGTCGATTAGCCGCTCTACTTCCAGCTCAAACGACGCGCAGATGAGGACGAGAAGGTGCTGCACGAGAAACGACTCTATGGCAGTCGAGCGTGCAGCTGATAAATCGAGATGCGCTCGGCACCTCTCGATCGCGTCATCAATGCGCGGGAGCCGCATGTCATCGACCGAAGAGCAGATTTCGTGCCGCGGCGACTCGCCCACGCACGGTTGAAACATCCGTCGTGGCACGGCGTGTCATGCCCATAAATGAATCGTCGCCCTTCAGGCCGGCGAATCTCTGCACGATGTCCTGCGGAATGGAGCTCAAATTGTCCGCGAAGGCGACCATTACGGCGTCGAACACACCCGCGTTCAATCCTCTAACAATGTGGAAGGGCCTCTCACCGAGCCTTTCGACGACCGCGTTGCAGCTATTCGTGAACGTGCTTCTCAATTCAGTCAGGCGGTCGGCCCCAGGGCTCCTGTTACGCTTCATCCACTTCGACATGAAGTCCTTGAGGGGCTTCTCGTAGAGAGGAAGGGCGTCGTGGAGCGAGAGGAACCGAAGGATCAGTTCGATGTCCTTCCCTCTTCGATCTGGAACCGCTCGCCCGATTATCGTGCGCCACTTTGGCAGACCGTTGAGCTCAATCAGTAGGTCCCTGAGCGCGCCGCCGTAGACACAATTCCGGATTTCTTGCCCGCTGAGCTGCGTCCCGCCAGTGTTGAGGCGCTCAAAGACGTGAAAGACGCTCGTGTCGTCCTCCGGATCGAGCTGCTGAATCAGGATTGCGCGGAGAACTACGTTCTTCAGCTTTCGTTGATCTGCCTCGTCGAGGTCTGCGAAGGCTTTATCCCGCCACCGGCTTTCTTCGTTCAGTCCCTTGAGCCTAAAAACCGGCCGACGCTCCGCGTGATCGTTTCCGAAGAAACCCTCAAAGAAATAGAAGATTGTGCGAAGCCGCTGCTGGCCGTCGACGACAAGCAGCTTCTGAGACTTCCGTTCCGCGTACAAGAAGACCGGCGGGACGGGAAGGCCCAGCAAGAACGACTCGATGAGCTTGCTCGATTGGGACTGCTTCCAGACGAACTGGCGTTGGAAGGCAGGGATCTCTAGGTCCTTTGCCTTCCACTTCTCCCAGAGAAGCTCAAGCGTGAAGTCCGCCGGATATGACGTGATCTCATATTCCGCGGGCGCACTCTCTTCGTCCGCGATCTCCGAATCGACGGGCTCGAGATCGATCGCGTTCGGATCCAGTTCGGCTAAGCCCATCGGGTTGTCCATCTTTCCAGCCTACCTTCGATTGTTGTCAGGCTCGACCAGAAAAGCTGCTGGATCCCGCCAAGGACCGCCGAGAAACGGAGCGCGGGGGTGCGCTGAGCGCTGCTAGCGTCGCGCGCCTATGACGAGACCGATCGCCTTCTCCGGCAACACGCTCGACCGCGACGAGCGGCATCGCCGCGACGCGACCTTCCTCGCGAAATCACTGCAGGAGGACGCGACGCGCATCCTGCCGGTCTGGAAGCTCGCGCCGCTCGTGCGCGACGGCGACGAGAAGCGGCTCGCTTGGGCGACGCCGGCGATTCTCGATGGCCATGCGGGGCCGGAGCCCGTCTTCCTCGGCGTCGCCGACGGGCGCGCGCACTTCGCGGTCGACATCTCCGCGGTCTCGAATCCGCTCGCCGAATTCGGCTGGGAGGGCGCGGCCTCGTTCCCCGAGCTGCGCGCGACGGTCGGCCTGCTGCCGCCGGGCGACGGCGGCATCGCGGCGCAGGCGCGCCAGATCGTCGACTGGCACGCGCGCCACGGCTTCTGCCCGGGCTGCGGCGAGAAAACCCGACCGAAGGACGGCGGCTGGGCGCGGCTGTGCACCGCGTGCAGCAGCGAGCACTTCCCGCGCACCGATCCCGTCGTGATCATGCTCGTCCACGACGGCGAGCGCTGCTTGTTAGGGCGCCAGCCGGGCTGGCCGAAGCCGATGGTCTCGGCGCTCGCCGGCTTCGTCGAGGCGGGCGAGACGCTCGAGGAGGCCGTGCGCCGCGAGGTCCGCGAAGAGGCGGGCATCCAGGTCGGCGCGGTCCGCTACGTCGCTTCGCAGCCCTGGCCGTTTCCCGCCTCGCTGATGCTCGGCTGCATGGCCGAGGCCGTGTCGCGGCGCATCCAGATCGACCCCAATGAGCTCGAGTCGGCGGACTGGTTCACGAAGAACGAGGTGAAGGCCGCGCTCGACGCGCCGACGCAACGCCTAGGGGTGCCGCCGCCGATCGCGATCGCGCATCACCTGATCCGAACGTGGGTGGCGGCGTAGTCTGCGACCTGCCAGCGCGGATTCCGCGCACCATCCACGTCCCCTCCCCACCCATTGGGCTCGGTTGTTATTCCGGATCGTTCGGGTCGTTGAAGAGCGCGCCCAGCCGGATGCTGCCGTGGCCCTTTTGCGGAAAGCCCGGCGTCGCCGGATCGCCTGGGTCGAGGTTCGACGCGGTGTCGTCCGGCGGGAACAGCACGAGCGACTCGAGGAACTCGAACAGCGCCAGCTTCGAGCTCTCGGGCAGCGCGCCGAACGCGTTGCGCTGCGTCTGCGCTTCGCCGCCGTGGCGCAGGATCACCTCACGCAGATTGATGCTGCGCCCGTCGTGGCCGTACGGCGGCGTCGAGCCGACGCCCCAGAGCGGCTCGGTCAGGAAGTGCGTCGTCGTCGTCCCGTCGTAGTTGCGCTCGTGGAACGCGGGCCCGAGGTCGTGCCGCTTCAGGTCGGCGAAGAAGCTCCGCACGAGGAACGGCTGCTGCGCGGGCCGCTTCAGCGCTGGGTAGCCGAGGCCGTCGTCGGTCGCGACGAGCCGCAGCGTCGCCGTCGCGAACAGCCGATTGAAGCGGCCGCGCGTCGCATCGAATGCGGTCTCGACGTCGGCCACGCGCCGATCACGGTTCACCTGGAGATCCGCGACGTGGCAGCTCGAGCAGCGAATCGCGTCGAACACTCGCCGGCCGGCGCGCGCGAGCGCGGTCTGCTGGTGCACCGCCGGCTTGAAGTAGTTCAGCAGGTAGAACTCCATGTGGTCGACGAGCGAAGTGGGCAGTTCGTCGCGCACGCCGTCGCCGTCGGGATCGTCCGCCTCGTTCGCCGCGGGCGGCGTCTCGATCGCGTCGAGCGCGCCATCGAGCACCATGCCGGCCGGCGTGACGACGCGCGCGCCGCCGACCGCCGCGTGCAGCAGCGGATCGGAGGCCTCGATCCCCATCTCGGCGTTGAACGCGCCCATCAGGAACTCGCGGATCGAGATCGTGCCGCCCTGCGCGAAGAACGGGCGCACGCGCAGATCGGCGTCGACGCCTCGCACGCCGCTCGTGTCGAACGTGCCGTTCGGGTTCGCGCGGATCGTGCCGTAACGGATGCCCTTGCTCGCGAGCGCGAGCGTCACGCTGCGGCGCTGCTGCGCGGCGAGCTGCGCGGCGCGCGCGCGCGTCGCGCGCAGGTCGGCCGTGATCTCGTCCGCGAGCATCTCCTGCAGGCCGAGGCCGAACAGGTGCGGGGCGTCGCGGCTGTCGGGTCGCGTGACGACGTCGCCGCCGAAGCCCGCGGCACCGCGCGGCCGGCCGTGACAGCCGGCGCAGCTGTCCGCGACGCCGGCTCCGACCGAGGCCTCGGTCTCGATCGGACCCTCGCCATCGCCGGTGCGCGGCCCGAGGCCCTGCTGCACCGTGAACTTGCGCTGGAAGAGTTGACGACCGCGGCGGATCGAGCGCGCGGGATCGCGCGCGATGATGTAGGCGGAGCTGTGCTCCGTGTATTCGTCGCCCTGCCCGGCCCCGATCTGGTCGCCGAGCGATTTCGCGATGCCAACGCCCGCCGCGTTCGGCGCCTGCGTCAGATCCGCGAGCTGCGCGGAGGCAGCTGTCGCGACGAGCGAGAGCGAGACCGCGAGCGTTGCAGTGCGCGCGGTCCCGCGCGCGCCCAGCTGCGGAGTCATTAGGCCGATGCAAAATCTGCGTGCGATGCTGCGCAACATGAGGCACCTCGAGTTGGAGTCGCAATGCCGTGGCGCGCACGCGCGCGCCTCCCCAGGCGCGCATCCTGCGCTGATGCGCACGCGCCTGATGTGCGCGCGCCCACCGCGATTGCGTTCAGGCGCTCACGAACTCGCGGTCAGCTGTGACGCGGAACGTGACCGATGCGCACAAACAGCGGCCGCGCGCACACAGCTCGCGCGCTGAGCAGTTAGGGCTGCCCGTCGCGTCGGCGGCGCATCCGATTCAGCCGACGCGCGCGACGATGCGGCCGAGCGCGCGGCGCTCGGCGAGATCGCGCAGCGCGTGTGGAATCTCCGCGAACTCGACGACGCGCGTAACGAGCGGCCGCAGCTTCCCCGCGGCGAGCAGCGCGAGCAGGTGCGCGTGCGCGGCCGCTTCGATCTCGGGCAGCCGCTCGCCGTAGCCGGAGCCCATGCAGCAGCCGATCAGCGTGCGGTTCTGCAGGTAGAACTCGTTCGGATGCACGGGCAGGAGCCCGCCGGCGTGACCTGCCATCACGTGGCGGCCTTCGACCGCGAGCAGCTCGCGGGCGGCCGCGCCCTCGCGTCCCTGCACGAAGTCGATGATCACGTCGACGCCCCGGCCGTCCGTTTCGCGGCGCACACAGGCGGCGACGTCCTGCGCGCGGTGGTCGATCACGACCTGCGCGCCGAGCCGGCGACAGAACGCCGCCTTCTCTTCGCCGCCCGCGACCGCGATCGTGCGCAGGCCCGCCGCGACGCAGAGCTGCAGCGCGGCGGACGGGACGCCGCCCGATGCCCCTAACACCAGCGCCGTCTCGCCGGCGCGCACCTGCCCGCGCCGGTGCACCGCGTGGTACGCCGTGTGCGTCGCGATCAGGAACGCCGCGCCCTCCGCGTCGTCGAGCTGCGGCGGGCATGCGTAGAGCGTTGGTGGCGTCGCGACGCAGCGCGGCGCGAAGCTGCCGAACGGCTGCGGCGTGAACGCGATCACGCGCTTGCCGATCAGGTGCTTCAGCCGCGGCGTCGCGTCCTCGACCACGCCCGTCGCTTCCTGCCCCGAGACGTACGGGCGCGGCACCGGAACCGGGTATTCACCGGTCGCCATCGTGACGTCGGGCCACGCGAGCGCGGCAGTCGAGACGCGCAGGAACGCGTAATCAGCGACCGCGGGCTCCTCGCCGCGCCGCGCGCGCAAGCCCACCAGATCGAGCGTGAAGCGTTCCATCGCGGCGTGAGTCGGCTCCGGAAATTCCTCCTGCCGGAAGATCTCCCAGGGCGCGCCGGTTCCACGCACGACCCAAGCGCGCATCTCACAGCCCCTGCAGCGCCGCTGCCTGGGCGCGCAGCCGGGCCGGTGTCCCCAACAACTGGCGCGCGAGCGAGACGCGCTTGAACCAGAGCTGGAGGTCGTACGCGTCGGTGAAGCCGATGCCGCCGTGCACCTGCGTCGCGATCCGAACGACGTCCATCGCGACCTCCGCGAGATGCGCCTTCGCGTGCAGCGCGAGCAGCGGCGCCTCGGCGGGGATCGCGCCGGCCGCATGCGCGGCGTACCAGAGCAGCGCGCGCGCCGGCTCGATCGCCGCGGCCATCTCGGCGCACAGATGCTTCACCGCCTGGAACTGCGCGATCGGGCGATCGAACTGCTTGCGCTGCTTCGCGTAGTCGACCGATAGCGCGAGCGCGCGGTCGCACGCGCCGAGCATGTCTGCAGCGAGCGCGATGCGGGCGGCGAGCAGCGCGCTCGCGACGGCTGCGCGCGCGGCGTCGCCGCGGCCGAGCAGCTCCGCGGGCGCGACGCCGTCGAAGCGCAGCTCCGCGAGCCGGCGCGTGCGATCGATCGTCGGCATCGGCTCGACGTCGAGCCCGCTCGCATCGCGCGCGACCAGCGCGAGCGCATCACCCGCGGCGACCAGGTAGGCGTCCGCGCCGACGCCGTCGACCGCGAACAGCGCGAGCCCGCGCAGCTTGCCCGCTTCGAGCGCGACGCCCGCGTCGTCGCGGCGTTCGACCTGCTCCGCGATCGCGACGCCGATGCGGGCCTTCCCGGCCGCGAGCTTCGGCAGCCATTCCTTGCGTTGGGCCTCGCTGCCGGCGCCGGCAATCAGGGTGGGGGCGAGGATCGCGCTGCCAAGAAACGGAGTCGGAGCCGCGGCGTGCCCGAGCGCGGTCGCGATCAGCGCGGCGTCCAGCAGCGAGAGCCCCGCGCCGCCGTGCTCCTCCGCGATCCCGCAGCCCGCGACGCCGAGCTCCGCGAGCTCGCTCCAGACCTTCGGATCATGCGCAGCGGGCGTCTCGATCAGCTCGCGCACGCGCGTCGTCGGCATGCGCTCCGCCAGAAACCGCCGCAATGATTCGTCGAGAAGTTTTTGCTCGTCAGACAGACCAAAGTCCATGGCGACCTCAACAACTGGCGGAGAACGCTTCGTAGCCGCGCGGGATCGCGAGGCCAAAGCGCCGGCACAAGGCGAGCACGTCGCGCGCGTCCTTCTCCGTGGGCGCGTAGCCGAGATGGCAGAGCAGCTGCACTGGAGCGGACACGCACTCCACGCAGTGTCCGCCGATCTCGCCGGCGACGAAGCCTTCGGGCGGGTAGCGGAACGATCCGCCGTTCGGCTGCGGCTGGTTGCCGCCGCCATCCGCGTCGAAGGCGACGGTGTGCAGATCGAGCTGCTCGCCTCGCGAGTTGGCAATCGCGCAGCGCACCGGCCGCTCGTCCTCGCGAATCTCGAACTCGAGGGCCGCGAACGCAGCGAGAATGCGAGGGCAGTCGGCGAGCGCGACGACCAGATCCAGATCCTCGTGCTCGCGCGTCTGCGTGCGCAGGAGCGCATCCACGCCCCATCCGCCGTCGACGATCGCGCGCACGCCGGCACCGGCGAGGCGATCGAGCAGCCAGGTCACCCGCTCAGCCGACATCGCCACGCTCAGGCGCCACGTGACTCGTGGCGAAGTGCAGCGTGTCGAGCGTCTCGCAGCTCCGAGGCCACTGTTCGATCTCCGCGCGGCGATGCGCCGCTTGCGTCATGCTCTCGGCTCGCGCGGCATGCCGAGGCCGCGCTCGGCGATGATGTTCTTCTGCACCTGAGCGGTGCCGCCACCGATGATCAGGCCGAGCTGGAACATGTAGGTGAACTGCCAGCGGCCGCCGTCGCGCGAGCGCTTGCTGCCGCGGTAGAGCGCGCCGGCTTCGCCGGCCGCGTCGATCGCGAGCCCGGCGAGATCGTGGTTCAGCTGGCAGCCGTTCAGCTTCGTCACGAGCCCGGCGATGCCGGGCGGCTCGCCCTTCACGCGCGCGGTCAGCAGCCGCATCGCGTGGCACTTCATCGCGATCGACCTCGCCTGCAGCGCCATCAGCTCGTCGCGCACGACCGGATCCGCGATCGCGCGGCCGCCGTCGACGCGCTCCTCCTTCAGCTGCGCGACGAGCGCCTGGTAGAGCGCATCGCTGGTCGCGGCGCTCCCTAACATGTCGCGCTCGTGGCGCAGCGTGGTGTTCGCGATCTTCCAGCCCTCGCCGCGCTTGCCGATCACGTTCGCGAGCGGCACGCGCACGTCCGTGAAGAACACTTCGTTGAACTCGGCGGCGCCGGTCATCGTCTTCAGCGGCCGCACGTCGATGCCGGGCGTCGACATCGGCACCACGACGTACGAGATGCCAGCGTGCTTCGGCGCTTCCGGCTCGGTGCGCACCAGCGCGAACATCATGTCCGCGAACTGCGCGGTGCTGGTCCAGATCTTCTGACCGTTGATCACCAGCGCGTCGCCGTCGACGCGGCCGCTCGTCGTGAGGCTCGCGAGGTCGCTGCCGGCGCCAGGCTCGCTGTAGCCCTGACACCAGACCCACTCGCCGCGAATCGTCGGGGGCACGTATTTCTGTTTCTGCTCCTCGCTGCCGTGCTCGAGTACGGTCGGCACGAACATGTCAGGGCCTTGCCCGCCGACGCCGGACGAGAGGCGCGCGCGCCCGAACTCCTCGGCGAGAATCGTCGAGATCAGCGGATCAGGCGCGAAGCCGCCGCCGCCGTAGGGCTTCGGAATCGTGCGCGCGGCGTAGCCGTGCTCGATCAAGAGCTTCTGCCACGACTGGATCTTCGGGTCCTTCAGCGAGCTGACCTCGCCGCCGCGCTGCGCCGGCGCCTTCTCGCGATTCGCCTCGAGAAAGGCGCGCAGCTCGCGGCGAAACGCTTCGTACTCGGGGCCGTAGCTGAGATCCATCGCGCGCCTCCTCGCAGCGCGCAGTGTGCGACACCGAAGCCAGCCGTGCTCGCGCATCCGCGGTTGCGGACGCGTACGCGGCAGTGACACCTTTCGGGTGTTCGCGCCGGAGGTCTCCCAGGCAAAGCGGCAGCCGCGCGCGGGCGAAGCGCGAAGCTCCGTAACAGCTCGAGGGATGCGCATGCAGGTGGGTCTCGTCACCGGGAAGCGGCAGATCACGCTGTGCGAGCTGCCCGAGCCGGAGCCGAGCCCCGGCAAGGCGGTCGTCGAGATCGCGTACTGCGGGATCTGCGGGACGGACCTGCACGCGTGGGCGAGCGGCGCGCCCTACAACCCGGCGATCTGCGGCCACGAGTGGGCGGGCACGCTGTCGAAGAGCGGCGCGGGCATCGCGCACGTGAGGGAAGGGGACCGCGTCTCGATCGGCATCGCACCGGCGTGCGGGCAGTGCGCCGATTGCCGCAGCGGACGCGGCGCTTACTGCGCGAGCGCATTCCAGGGCTTGCTCGGCGCCGGGCCGCACGCCGCGCCGCACGGCGGCTTCGCGCGCGCGATCGCGATCGACGCGGCGCGGCTGATTCCGGTGCGCAGCGGCATCTCCGACGAGGCCGCCGCGCTGCTCGAGCCCGCGACCGTCGCGCTGCACGCCGTGCGGCGCACGCCGCTGCGGCTCGGCGACGCGTGCGTGGTGTTAGGGGCCGGACCGATCGGGCTGCTGACGCTCCAGTGTGCGCGTGCGGCGGGCGCCGGCGCGGTGGCGGTCGTCGAGCCGCATCCAGTGCGGCGCGCGAGAGCGATCCAGCTCGGCGCCGTGGCAGCGATCGACCCGCACAGCCAGGACGTCGCAGCGCGCACGCGAGCCGTGCTCGGGCCGCTCGGTGCCGACGTGGTATTCGAGTGCGCCGGCATTCCGCAGACGATCGATCAGGCCGCGTCGCTCGTGAAGCGCGGCGGCGTCGTGTCGCTGGTTGGGCTCGCGAACCTGTCCGCGCAGATCACGCCGAGCACGTGGCTCTTGAACGAGATCCGCCTAGTCGCCGCGCTCGGCTACCTGAACGAAGAGTTCGATCTCACGATGGGGCTCGTGCAGGATGGGCGCCTCGCGCTTGCAGCGCTGCACACGAAGACCGTCCTGCTGAAGGAGATGGACGCGGCGTTCGCGCTGCTGAACGATGATCCCGCCGAAATCAAAATTCTCGTGAAGGGGCCGCCATGAGCGAGCTGCATTTTCGTTCCGCGACCGAGCTGACGCGCGCGCTGCGACACAAGGAAGTGTCGAGCGTCGAGCTGCTCGACCACTACCTCGCGCGCGTCGCGAAGCTGAACCCGCGCATCAACGCGATCGTGCATCTCGACGCGGAGCGCGCGAGAGAGCGGGCGCGCGCGGCCGACGCGGCGCTCGCGCGCGGCGAGAGCTGGGGCGCGCTGCACGGGCTGCCGATCACGATCAAGGATTCGTTCGAAGTCGCCGGCATGCCGTGCACCTCGGGCGCGCCCGAGCTCGCGAAGCACGTGCCCGGCGCGAGCGCAGACGCGGCGCAACGGCTCGTCGATGCGGGCGCGGTCGTGTTCGGGAAGACCAACCTCCCGCTCTACGCGGGCGACTTCCAGTCGTACAACGCGGTGTACGGGACCACCAACAATCCGTGGGACGTGACGCGCATTCCCGGCGGATCGTCCGGCGGCTCGGCCGCCGCGCTCGCCGCGGGCCTCACAGGCTTCGAGCTCGGCAGCGACATCGGCGGCTCGATCCGCAACCCCGCTCATTATTGCGGCGTGTACGGGCTGAAGACGTCGCACGGCGTCGTGCCGATCCGTGGCCACATCCCGGGCCCGCCCGGCACGCTCGCGGAGGGCGATCTCGGCGTCGCGGGCCCGATGGGCCGCAGCGCGGCGGACCTCGCGCTCGGCCTCGACGTGCTCGGCGGCCCCGACGCGAGCGACGCGACCGCTTGGCGCCTCGCGCTCCCGCCGCCGCGCGCGCTGCGCCTCGGCGACCTGCGCGTCGGCGTCTGGCTCGAAGACGCGCGCGGGCCGGTGGACGCCGAGGTGCGCGACGTGCTCCAGAACGCGGTCGACGCGATCGCGAAGGCCGGCGCGCGCGTCGACGAGAAGGCGCGGCCCGTCGACTCCGGCGAGCAGCACCGCAGCTACATCCAGCTGCTGAACGGCGTGATGGGCGCGGGCTTCCCGAAGGAGGTGATCGCCGCCGCCGAAGCAGCGGCAGCGAACCTGCCGGCGAGCGAGGACAGCACCGCGGCGAACTCGCTGCGCGGCCTCGCGCTGCGCCACCGCGAGTGGCTCGGTCTGAACGAGCGTCGCACGCGGCTGCGCGCGCAGTGGACGAGCTGGTTCCGCGATTACGACGCGCTGCTGTGTCCGATCATGCCGACCGCGGCGTTCCCGCACGATCAGCGCGAGATGAGCACGCGCTCGATGCGCATCAACGGCAAGGACGAGCCGTACTTCCAGCTGTTCTGGGCCGGGCTCGCGGTGAACGCGTATCTGCCGGCGGCCGTTGCGCCGGCGGGTCGCACACCGAGCGGGCTGCCGGTCGGGATCCAGATCGTCGGGCCCTATCTCGAGGACCGCACGCCCGTCGCGATCGCCGCGCAGCTGACCGACGTGCTCGGCGGCTTCACGCCCCCGCCCGGGTTCTGAAAGGCCAAACGGGGTCAGACCCCGATTGCCCAATTCGTGGAAAGGAGGTCGCGTGCCGCGTCCGTTTCGATTCGCTGTGCAGTCGTTCAGCGCAAAGTCGGGGAAGGAGTGGCGCGAGCGCGCGCGGCGGGCGGAGGCGCTCGGCTACTCGGCGCTGCACCTCGCCGATCACGTCCTCGGGCCCGGGCCGGCGATCGCGAAGAGCAATCATCCGATCCAAGAGCTCGCCGCGGTGCCGGCGATGATGAGCGCGGCCGAGGCGACGACGACTCTCAAGGTCGGCTGCCGCGTGTTCTGCATCGACTACCAGCACCCGGCGGTGCTCGCGAAGCAAGCTGCGACGATCGACCTGCTCTCCGATGGGCGCTTGGAATTAGGCCTCGGCGCGGGCTGGCTCGCGGCCGAGTACGAGGCGCTGAACATCCGGCTCGATCCTCCGGGCGTGCGCATCACGCGGCTCGAAGAGACGATCGCCGCGTTCCGCGAGCTGCTCTCGGGCGAAGAGGTCGCGATCGCGAGCAAGAGCATTCAGCTCGCGGGCTTCGCGGGCGCACCGAAGCGCAAGTTCCCGCCGCTGATGATCGGCGGCGGCGGCAAGCGCGTGCTCTCGCTCGCTGCGCGCGAGGCCGACATCGTCAGCCTCAACTTCAATAACAGCTCGGGCCTGATCGGCCCGGCCGGCGTGCAGTCGAGCACCGCCGACGCGACCGCGGAGAAGATCGGCTGGGTGCGCGCCGCGGCCGGCGCGCGCTTCGGCGCAATCGAGCTCGAGATCGGCGCGTACTTCACGTTCGTGCAGGAGGGCGCCGACGCGATCGCCGCGGGCATGGGCTCCGCGATGGGGCTCAGCAAGGACGAGATGCTTCGGCACCCGCACGGGCTGTTCGGCAGCGCCGACCGTGTCGCCGAGGAGCTGGAGCGCCGGCGCCAGCAGTATGGGATCAGCTACGTGACCGTCGGCGACGCCGCGATGGAGGCGTTCGCACCGGTGGTCGCGCGGCTCGCGGGCAAGTAGGCGTGATCATCATCGCCGGAACGATCGATCTCACCGATCCCGGCAAGCGCGACGAAGCGCTGCGCATCGCTGCGCCGCTGCAGCAGAAGACGCGCAGCGAGGAGCCCGGCTGCCTCGGCTACGTGTTCTCCGCCGACCCATGCGTCGCGGGCCGCATCTGCGTCTACGAGCTGTGGCGCGACGAAGCGAGCCTCGCCGCGCACTTCCGCCACCCGAACTACCTGAACATGCGCAGCGCGCTCGGGCGGATCGGGCTCGCGAACGCGGATAACAAGAAGTACCGCGTCGATCTCAGCGAGCCGGTCTACGACGAGACGCGAACGCCGCGCGCGGATTTTTTCACCGTCCGACCTTAAGCCGGCTCTGCAGACTCAAATGCGTCGATTCGATCACGAACCTGCTCGAAGAGGAGACTTCGATCCCTCTTGCCAAGATTGCGAATATCGTCGAATCGAGAATTGAGAACGAAGACTTCTGCCTTGAACAGGTGCCCGTACCGATCCCCGTGCGAGCCACCTTCCGTGTTAATCCACAAGAGTGAAGCACCGTCTCGGCGCACCAACGTCCGGATTCGCCTCAGCGTTGTCTTGTTCATGTGGCCTGCTTCCGCAAGCTGCTTGCTGAAGAGGACAATTCCAACGTCCGTTCGTTCGAGCTCCTGGACCGCCCGAACAAGACGCTTCGCCTCGACTAGGCGAACGCTGTAGGTGGGCTCGAGGACCGCGCGCAACTGCGCTGCGAGCCTCTCGTCTGTCCCGCCAAAGTAGAGGTGAACTCGGCGGCCTCGGTCGACCGCGCTCCGCTTGGCCGCGGTCGGGCTGCGGGCATTTAATCTCCTGCTCCAACTTCCGGTTATCACCGTCAGAGGAACTACGAGCAGGGAGGTGACAGCAAGCGTCGCAATCACAAACGCTTCGTCGTCCCAGTCGGGAATCGTCAAGCCGGTTACCAGAAGCGAGACGAAGAAAGCGCTGAGGAGGACCAGCCGCTTCGCGGCTTGTCTCTCGCCCAATAGGAAACTGTCGACGTGGCTAACGATGTTCATCGTTTCACCGGAGCATCGTCGGGCGCCCGCAAGGACCTGATCTCCCTCCCGAGTCGCCGGAAGATCTCAACCACAAGAGTTGCAATCGAGCTGACGACGAGGAGCGACCAAAGGCCGATTGTCACGCGGAAGTGCCATTTGTCCACCAACGCGCGCTGCGCATCGTCATCGAACCCGAACGCGATCAGCTTGTGGAAGCCAAGGAAGAGCACGACCAGAAGGAGGAAGAGCGCAGCATCGCTCAACAGGATCCCGACCACGTGGCGATTTGTGGTCCAAATTTCTTGAAGCAGATTCGGCTTGCTCTCGCCCTGATTGCGCGCCAACGACATCTCCGGGCCTCATTGCCTCGGGATACATGCCCGTTGAGGCGCCCTGGTACGAACGGAGGTGCATAGCCTGCTAGGGGCGTCGCCGCTAGGAATAACACCTGGTCACCTTCCCTGGAACTTCGGCTCCCTCTTCTCCAGCAGCGCCTTCGTCCCCTCCCGGAAGTCCTCGGTCTCGAACGTGCGCGACTGCACCAGCGCCTCGTGCCGCGCGGCGGTCTTCGGGTCCCACGCGAGGCCCTGATAGATCGAGCGCTTCGTCCAGCGCACCGCGAGCGGCGCGGCGCTCGCGATCTCGCGTGCGAGCTCGCGCGCTTTCGCCAGCACGTGCTCCGGCGCGACCGCGTAGTGCGCGAGGCCGCGGCGCGCGGCTTCGGCGCCGTCGACGAGGCGGCCCGTCAGTAACAGCTCGACCGCGTTCGGAAGGCCCATCAGGCGCGGCAGGATGTAGGTGTTCGCCATGCCGGGATGCAGGCCGAGGCGCACGAAGTTCGCGCCGTACTTCGCGTCGTTCGCGGCGACGCGCAGGTCGCACACGATCGCGAGGCCGAGCCCGCCGCCGATCGCGTGGCCGTTCATCGCGGCGATCGTCGGC